>WNFF01002878.1_pt1 | contig 17306 bp, 12 predicted proteins | sample 5400441 | NCBI WGS metagenome assembly WNFF01 (sample SAMN13153345, study PRJNA577476) | soil metagenome | isolation source: 120 cm saprolite under Douglas fir tree site 2 hole 3 replicate 1 | place: USA:California | collected 2015-04-18 | reverse complement strand
AGCGCCTTCTCCGCGAGAAGCTTGCGGGCTTCATTGACGTCGCCCGACATGAAGACGCCGAACGCGATCCGCAGGGAGTCCATGGTTCGCTTGTGGAATGCCGATAATTCGTCGGCGCCTTCCGGCGAAAACTGGAACCGGCGCTTGATCTTCTTGGTGGCGAGTTCGCTCAAATTCTTGTCGATGATATCGCCCATATGCTCGAGATTGATGGCAAAGGAGATGATCTCCATCGCCCGCTGTCCCTCGCGCTCGTCGAGGCTGCCGCGCGTCAGTTTGGTGACATAGAGCTTGATCGCCTCGTCGAGGTTGTCGACGCTGTTGTCCATTCGGGACACCTCATCCACCAGCGCGCGATCGTTGGTCATCATCGCGGCCATCACCTTGCGCAGCATGACCTCGACGTGATCGCCCATGTGCAGGGTTTCGCGCGCGGCGTCAGCCAGCGCGAGCGAAGGTGTTTCAAGCGCGCTCTCGTCGAGATAGCGTGGCCGCGACGGGTCTGTTTCCTGGACCCGGTTTGGCAACAGCTTCTTCAACAGCCGAGCCATGCCGTCGAGCAGGCCGATGAAAATGATCGCCGTCGCGACGTTGAACGCGATATGAAATCCGGCGGTCATCTTGGCGAGGTCGGGCTGCCATGCCTGCAAAAGCTCGGCAATCGGATGCAGGAATGGCGCGACCAGCAGCACGCCGATCAGCCGATTGATGAGATTTCCGAGCGGAAGACGATAGCTTGCGGGGTTGTCGCGGCGCGCGCCTTCGAAGACTGGATTGATGGCGCTGCCGAGATTGGCGCCGAGCACAAGCGCCAGCGACGCATAGGGCGAAATGAACTGCGCGTAGGCAAGCGACATGACCAGCAGAACGCTGGCCACGCTTGAATGCACCGCCCAGGTGACGGCAGCGCCGATGATAATGCAGAGCACGGGATCGCCGGTGATGGCGCTCATGAAGACCCGCATGCCGGGCGCATTCTCCGCAGGCGCCAGCGTATCGAGCAGAATATGCAGCGCCAGCAACATCAGGCCGAGACCGATCGCGACGCGGCCGACGTCCTTGATGCGCGAACGCGCGCCGCTGCGGAAGGCGACCAGCCCGATGATGAACAGAACGGGAGCGACGGCGGCGATGTTGAACGACAGGATTTGAACGATCAGCGTGGTTCCGACATTGGCGCCGAGCATGATCGCCAGCGCCGGGACCAGGCTGACCAGGCCCTCGGCGGTGAAGGAACTCGTGATCAGGGCGGTTGCGGTGCTGCTTTGTAACAGGGCTGTCAGCCCGATACCCGCCGCAAAGGCGGTGAAGCGGTTCTTCAGAGCTCGCGCCAAAAGCTGACGCAGATCGGGGCCGAAAGCGCGCAGAATTCCGCTGTGAACCATGTGCAGGCCCCACAGCAGCAATGCCACGCCACCCATCAGGTCGAGAAGAACGACGCTTCCCATGATCCATCGCTTCCGGTTTTGAGTCGAAAGCTCAGGCTATCGGCAAATGACGGGGGATCAATCATTTTATTCGCGGCAACGCGCGGAAATGCGATGGCAGATCGTTGCGCGCGGCGTCGCGACGGGCGCGGCAGGCATTTGGATCAAGTGACAGCCGTTGGCGCCCGCCCTCAGGGGGCTGTTCGAACACCGTTCCGGCGTGTCGGGTGCCTCACTTGCGTGGGTTGGCAATAGAGCAGGCACCAAGGTGCAGCGGCGGCTGCCGAATTCTTACGCAGGTACTAATAACCACTCACGGTATTCGAGACATTCCTGAAGAACTCGGTAAAAAGAATTCAAACAGAACATATACATTGCGAACGGTCCCGATAGCCAGATTCCAACGTTTCGCCTGTAAACTGCTGAAATGCCGGATGAGGCATTATCGAGCAGGACGAAGGATCGACATGTTGGCGAATCGACGCAAAACCGAACGTCGTCTATGCAGGAGGGTCGCGAAGATCCAATTCGGGAACAGCTCGTTGCCGCGTGACTGCACCATCACGGATGTATCGGACGGCGGCGTGAAGCTGATCGCCGAATATCTCGACATTCCCACTGAATTCACCATCATATTATCAACAGGCAATCCGCGCCAATGTCGGCTGGCATGGCGGATCGGTTGCGAATTGGGCGCTGAATTCATCGATTAGTACCTGGAATCACAAATCGGTATTGCCGTCCATCCTTCGAGACGGCCACTTCGTGGCCTCCTCAGGATGAGGTCTAACTTGTTGAAACACAACAACCTCATGCTGAGGAGCGAGCGACGCGAGCGTCTCGAAGCATGGGCAGCAAGCGACTCACGGATCTCATATAGTCAGTACTAGATCGAGAAGCCCTTTCAAGACGTCCGGTGACAGCGATCAGGTGGCCCGATGGACCATTAACGAATGGGCATCGGGCTTCCGTCGGCCGCGATCCGTTGCGACTTGCGAGACGTCGAGGCGCTCCACGCGAGGGCTTACTTGGCTCGCAGCTTCCTGATGATGGGCGAGAAGAACGAACCCCGGGGCTTTTTGGTCTCGCCGCGGCCTGTCAGCCGTTGCGCGATCTGCAAAAACATCTTGGCGGTGCGATGATTGGCGGAGATTTCCGCGATCATCTGGCCGTTGTTGGCAGCCATGCCGAACAATCGTGAATCGAATGGAATAGCCGCGATCGGCGGGCTCTCGATGGTCTTGACGAACCCGCGCGCGTTGATTTCCGGCCGTCTCGGCATGCCGACCTGATTGAGACAATAAAGCGGCGGCCGGTCGTTGGGCCGCGACGCTTTCAGCATGTTCAACATGTTCTTGGTATTGCGGAGATTGGCGAGGTCCGGCTCGGCAACAATCAGAATATCATCCGCGCCAACCAAAGCGCGCTTGGTCCATCCCGACCATTGATGTGGAACGTCCAGTACAATGCACGACGTGGTCATGCGCAACGTATCGAAGATTGAATCGAAAGCGTTGGCGCCGAAATCATAGACCTGCTCGAGCGTTGCCGGCGCCGCCAGCAGGCTGAGGCGGTCGCTGCATTTCGACAGCAAGCGCTCCATGAATGAAGTGTCGAGCCGGTCGGGCGAGAACACCGCATTTGCGATACCCTGCAATGGGTCCTGATTGTAGTCGAGACCGGCAGTACCGAACGCGAGGTCGAGGTCGATGACGACGGAATCCAGCGCGATATCGCGCGCGATCGCCCAGGCGATGTTGTGCGCGATAGTGGATGAGCCGACGCCGCCTTTTGCGCCGACGACGGCGATGACCCGGCCGGAGGCTACCGCCTCCGACGCCGCGAACAGGCTGCAAATCGAGCGCACCACATCGATGGTTTCGACCGGCCCGACGACGTAGTCGTTGACGCCGCGGCGCACCAGTTCGCGATAAGGCGCGACATCGTTGATACTGCCGATCACGACGACGCGGGTTCCGGCGTCGCACACGGTGGCGAGCTCGTCGAGGCCGTCCAGGATATCGCTGCGGCCTTCGGTTTCCAGAATGATCACGTTCGGAGTGGGTACGGTGTGATAGGCCTCGATGGCAGCTGCCACGCCGCCCATTTGAACCGAGAGATGGGCCTTGCCGAGGCGGCGGTCTTCGCCCGCCGATCGCACCGCGGCTGCGGTTTCCTCGGTCTCGCAAAAGGCCTGCACCGACACGCGAGGCGCCGGAGCGATGTAATCGTCTGCGTGCGGCGGTGTGACGTCCGGCTGCTCTTCGGGATTTCGACGGGCGTGGCTGATCATTTGCTGGTATCGCTCAGTTTGGCTTTATCGGCGTCGGGGTAGACTGTCGTGGTCGGCTCGCCCTTGCGATATTTCTCGAACGCAGCCGTGCGCCGTGCCGTATAGACGGCCGTCTCGGATCGCGGCTGCTCGAGGTCCGACGGATTGTCGATCATCGCCGCGAGGTTGCGCTGGGAAGCGCAACCAAAATTGTAGTACGGCTTGTTGTCAGCGTAGCCGTGGTTCGCGGTCGAGGGTCCAAGATCGTCCGGCCACAGACCGCACGGTCCGGCAACGGCGGCGATCCTTGGATAGCTCAGCCCGATGGTCGCGAACGTTCTGGGGTCGTGCGGATGGTAGCGACGTAACGTAATTCCGCGTGGAGGCACGCCGGCCGCCGCAAGCAGCGCCTGAACTTCCCGGAATGAGTCCGCCGCGGCCCGTGCGTTCGGCGTGTCGACCGGCACATCGGCCACAATCGCCCCGGTTCCTTCGCGGAGCCATGTCTGTGCCAGTCCGATGACGTCGGCGCGCTGTGAAGCGGACAGGCCGCCACGGGCATGACCGACGAAAATGACGGCCGAGCGGTCGGCTTCCTGAATCGCGATCGGATGACGCAGGCGGTAATCGTTGGGAACACTCGCCGTCACGACTTCGCCGGTATTCGTGCATGCGCCCAGCGCTACCGAAACGCCGGCGAGTGCGCCGAGCCGGCGCAGGGTTCGATGGCGATCGGCCGGTGTTCTGGTTGTCATCGTTCTGTCCTCGTCCCGCATTGGTCGGGCGGCTCCGTCTCAGTCTGTGATGAAGCCAAAGTTGCCCTGGTAGCGGCCAACAGGTTCGACGCTCCCGGGAACGCCATAAATCTGATTGATATGGGCCAACAGTGTCGATTGGGAATCTGACGCAGAGGCAAACCCGTCATCGGGTCGCGACAACTCTTTTTGGGCAACCGCCCGAACGATAAAGGGCGTCACCAGAACCATCAGTTCGGTCTGGTTGCTGACAAAATCCTGGCTCCTGAAAAGCGCTCCAAGAACCGGCACCTGGTCCAGACCAGGCAATCCGTTGACCGCCTGCTTGGTCTGCTCCTGGATCAGGCCGGCCATCGCCATGGAGCCGCCCGATGGTATTTCCAGCGTCGTTTCCGCGCGGCGGGTCTTGATCGAAGGAATCGTGGTTCCACCGACACCACCCGTCAAAGCGTTTTCGGTCGAGACTTCCGACACTTCGGTCATGACCCGCAGGCTGATCCGCCCTTCGGTCAGCACCACCGGCGTGAAGTTGAGCGAGATGCCGAATTTCTTGTAGCTGACCGTCTGGACGCATTGTCCGATGACGCCCGTCGTCGTCGTTTGACAGGACACGCCGGCCGGAATGGGAAATTCGCCGCCTGAGACAAATGTCGCGGACTCGCCGGAGATCGCTGTCAGATTGGGTTCAGCGAGCGTCCGCACGACACCGGCGCTTTCCATCGCGCGCAGCGTCGCCTGGACCGACGGCATCGAGCCGAACGACGTGAAAAGGTTGTTGGTGGGCACGAGCGGCGCATTATTCGCGGTGAACGGGTTGGTATTGTTGAATTTCACGATCGTGGTGCCAACGTTCATGCTGGCGCTGAGATCGATGCCCATCTGCTTGACGATGTCGCGCCGCACTTCCGCGACCGTGACCTTCAACATCACCTGATCGCGGCCCCGAACGGCGATGCTGTTGACGACCTTGTCGGCACCGCCCACCAGCCGCGCCGCGAGATCGCCGGCTTGCTGTGCCTCGATCGGACTCGATACCGAGCCGGTCAGCATCACGCCGTCGCCGACGCCTTCGATCTGGATTCCCGCGTTCGGCAGCGTCTGCTTCAGTGCTGCGCGGACGCCGTTGAGATCGCGTTTGACGGCGATGTCGTAGGCCGCGATCTGCTGGCCAGCCGAGTCGAAGAACACGACGTTGGTCTGGCCGACCGCGGAGCCGATGATGTAGGCGCGTTGCGCCGAACGGACGACCGCGTTTGCAATCTTGGGATCGCCGACCAGCACGTCCTTGACGTCGTGCGGGAAATCGATGACCACGGATTTGCCGATGCCGAGCGCAAGAAAGCGTACCTTCATTTGTCCGATGGAGGCCACCGGCGCCTCGGCGTCGCTCGCCGCCACCGGCGTCAAGGCGGGATTAATCGTCAGCGCGGCGACCGCCGAAAACGACAGGGCGCGGAGCAGAAAAGTCCGCATCGCCAGCTGATTTCCCCTGTACTTCATATTTGGACGTCCTCTCGATCACTTCTGTATTGTCGTCGGGTTTGAGACGCCGTAGCGAACCACGTTGACGCTGTCGCTGCGTCTCGAAGATCGATCGTCGGCCTGGGTTGCGACCGCGTTGAGATCGGCAATGCTGCGCAGCGCCAGCGACAGCGTGCCGGTCTGGCGCGCGCGGGCGAGCGCCTCCGACTGCTCAGGCTTCAACTCGAGCGTTACGGTCTTACCGACCACGTTGTTCTGGCCTTCTTTTTCCTTCGGAGCCTGATCGATCGCGAGAACGCGAACGTTTGCCAGGATGATTTCCGAGTTGACGATGTCTCCACTGCCGGAGCGGTCTGGATTCTTCTCGCGTTTCGAAAGAATGACGTCGACCCGGTCATTCGGCAGAATAAAGCCGCCGGCGCCGGTCTCCGGCGAGATTTCAGTGGAGACGGCGCGCATGCCGGCGGGCAGGATGGCCGCCATGAAGCCCGAACCGCTGGCCTTGACCAGCTTCTGCTCCCGGATCGGCTCGCCCGCGAGGAACGGCGAACGTGCAATCGAGCCCGCGACTTCCTTGGCGGCTTCGGGCCGCTCGCCGCGGCGGATAAAGCTGTTGCTTGCGGTTGTGGCTGGCCACATTTGCCACTGGAGGTTATCCGGGGTAACCGACTGGCCAAGACCTATGTCGGCCTTCGCAACCAGAACGTCCACGGTCTGCAATTGTACAACTGGTTCGACCGGAAGAGCTGGTTTGGTATCGGTTCCACGCGCGAGATATGCGGCAACGCCGCCGGCGCTGAGAGCGATGGTAAGGACGACAATACGTGCGGTATACATACGCTTTTACGATCTACTCTTACGCCGGGCTGCTTGAACTGCATGGTGGTGACAGCCTTCCCCCTGAGCATCACTAGGCGGTAAAAGTATAAGCCAACTTGAGGTAGCGCCCCGGAATCCGGGGATTTGCTCTCATGGTGAACGGAGTATTTATCGTTCGAACAACGAACCCGTAAAATGCTGCTGATTTGCCCTGGTACGACGTCTGCCGCGCTGACGTTGTACGTAAACTCGCCCGCGGTGGAAGTGTCCGCCGCCTGGGCAATCGCGGACACCGAGCGGAAAGTCCCTTAGGAGTTCAGGTCCTAAGCAGCGTTGAAGGCCTCGAACCCTCGTTCCAGATCGGACTTGAGATCCTCGACATTCTCCAACCCGATGTGGAGCCGCAACGTCGGACCGCCCGGCGCCCATTTGGTGGCCGAGCGGTAGGGTGCGCAGTCAAATGGAATGACGAGGCTTTCGAAGCCGCCCCATGAGAAGCCCATGCCAAACAACGTTACCGCATCGAGCAGCGCATCGACCGCCTGCTGCGGCGCGGGCTTAAGGACAATACTGAACAGCCCGGACGCGCCGGTAAAATCCCGTTTCCAGATCGTGTGCCCCGGATCGCTTTCGAGAGCCGGGTGTAACACCCTGACAACTTCGGGCCGCGTCGCGAGCCATCGCGCCATCTCGAGGGCAGATCGATAATGCTGTGCAAGCCGGACGGCGAGCGTGCGTAAACCACGCAGCGCGAGAAACACGTCGTCCGGCCCGGCGCAGACGCCGAGCAGCCGGATCGTCTCGGCAATTAATGGCCAGGCTTTCGCATTCGCTGAAATGGTCCCGAACATGATGTCGGAATGTCCGCCGATATATTTGGTCGCCGCCTGCATGCTGATATCGACGCCTTGATCCAGCGAGCGGTGAAACAAGGGTGTCGCCCATGTATTGTCGTCGATCGTCAACGCGCCGCGCCCATGCGCTACAGCCGCGATGGCGGGAATGTCGGGCATTTCGAAGGATTGCGAACCAGGCGCCTCGAGCAAGATCGCCTTGGTGTTCGGCTTGAACAATTCGGCGACACCGGCGCCGATCAAGGGATCGAAATAGGTGGTCTCGACACCATAGCCGGCGAGCAACCCTTCGCAGAAATTTCGCGTCGGGCGGTAGGCGTTGTCGCAGACCAGGAGATGATCGCCGGCCTTCAGCACCGCCAGCAGGGTGGTGGTAATGGCCGACAGGCCCGAGGGCGCAATCCCAACGCCCGCGCATTGCGGGCCTTCGAGAGCCATCAGCGCTTCCTGCAGCGCCTTGGTGGTCGGCGTTCCGCGCCGGCCATACTGATACTCGCCGCGGTGGGCATGCAGGTCTTCCGCCGTTGGATAAAGCACGGTGGAGCCGTGGACCACGGGGGGATTGACGAACCCCTTCTGCGCCTTGGTGTCGCGTCCCGCGGTCACCAGCGTGGTTTCTGCGTTCTGCGGATTCGACCGTTCGTCGTCTCTTGAAAAGCTCATGTGTCCGCCGCCACCAAAAAGACTTTTTGCCGCAGCCGCGATGACCCCCTAAAAGCCCGCCGGTCGGCGGGTTCGGGCTGGGTTGGTTAATAACAGGACACAGAAGACGGCCGTCAACCCCTTGACCCGGATCGCCAGTCGTTCTGTGATGCGCGGGAGCTATTCAGTCGCAGCACGTTGAGGGGCCTGCCGCGACCTTTGATCCATTGTTGAGCAGACTGCACGCCAAACTGCCTGTCAGGCGGCATATGCAGCAGTGGATCGCCAGGGTAGGCCCATCGGCGTCTGCGATGATAAGCAAACGTTGCCGGAAAGACCCTTGAAAGGCTTTGTCATGAAACGAGTATCTCTGGTTTTTACCCTTGCTCTTGCCGCTGGCCTCTCGACCCAGGCCGCCACCGCGCAAACGCTGAAGTCGGTCAAGGACCGCGGCATGTTATCCTGCGGCGTGAGCCAGGGCTTGCCGGGCTTTTCGTCACCCGACGACAAGGGCAACTGGACCGGCCTCGACGTCGATATCTGCCGCGCGGTCGCCGCCGCCATCTTCAACGACCCGACCAAGATCAAGTTCGTGCCGCTGTCGGCCAAGGATCGCTTCACGGCGCTGCAGTCCGGCGAAATTGATGTACTTTCGCGCAATACAACCTGGACGCTTTCTCGCGACACCACGCTCGGCGCCAATTTTACCGGCGTGACCTATTATGACGGTCAGGGCTTCCTGGTGAAAAAATCCCTCAAGGTGAATTCCGCGCTGGAACTGAACAGCGCATCGGTTTGCGTACAAACCGGCACGACGACCGAGCAGAATCTCGCCGACTACTTCAAGGGCAACAATATGAAGTATGAGGTGATCGCGTTCGGTACCGCGGACGAAGCCGTCAAAGCCTACGAGTCTGGACGCTGCGATGTCTTCACCACGGACGTGTCAGGGCTCTATGCCGAACGTTTGAAGCTTTCAAATCCGGCCGACCATGCGGTGCTTCCGGAGGTGATTTCGAAAGAGCCGCTCGGCCCGATGGTGCGTCATGGCGATGACCAATGGTTCGATATCGTGAAATGGGTGCTATTTGCGATGGTTGACGCTGAAGAACTCGGCGTCACCCAAAAGAACGCCGATGACATGGCCAAATCGGACAAGCCCGAACTCAAGCGGGCGTTCGGCACCGACGGCAATCTCGGCGAACAGCTCGGCCTTACCAAGGACTGGGTGTCGCGGATCGTGAAGGCGGTCGGCAATTACGGCGAATCTTTCGACCGTAACGTTGGCGCCGGGTCGAAGCTCGGGATTGCCCGTGGGCTCAATCAGCTCTGGAACAAGGGCGGAATTCAGTACGCGCCGCCGATCCGCTGATCGCAGCAACCGGTTGCGGCGATGAGCATCGAGCCCCGACTACCACCGCCGCAGCTAGCCGCCAAACTGCAGCGTGCGTTCGGCGGACGGGCAGGGTGGGGAGGATTTGTCCTCCAGATATTGTTCGTCGCCGCGCTAGTCTGGATTTGCTATGAGATCGTGGCCAATGCCCGCGCCAACCTGCAGGCGCAGCGGATCACGGCCGGGTTCGGCTTCTTGGCGAATACGGCAGGTTTTGACGTCAGCCAAAACCTGATTCCGTATTCCGGATCGGACCCTTATACCCGCGTGTTTCTGGTGGGTTTGCTCAACACGCTGCTGGTCTCCATCATCGGCATCTTCTTCGCCACCGTGATCGGATTTCTCGTTGCACTGGGGCGGCTGTCGCCGAACTGGCTGCTGTCGCGCATCTCCGGCGGCTATGTCGAACTGGTCCGCAATCTGCCGCCGCTGTTCCAGATCCTGTTCTGGTATCTCGCGGTGCTGGCCGCACTGCCCAATCCCCGGCAAAGCATCGATCTTTTCGGCAGCTTCTTTCTTTCCAACCGCGGTTTCGTGATCCCGAAGCCGATCGGCAATCCCGGTTTCGAGCCTTTCGTGCTTGCGATCGTCATTGCGATCGTTGGCTCGCTGCTGCTGCGGCGTTATGCCCGCAAACAACTGTTCGACCACGGCCGGATGATCCGGATCTGGCCTTATGTGCTCGGCATGCTGATCGGCCTGCCGCTGCTGAGCTCGCTGGTATTCGGCGCCCCCGTCAAGTTCGAAATCCCCGAGCTCAAGGGGTTCAACTTTTCCGGGGGCTCGCGTGTCATTCCGGAATTCGTGGCGCTGACGCTGGCGCTGTCGACCTATACCGCGGCCTTCATCGCCGAGATCGTGCGCGCCGGTATCCAGTCGGTGCACAAGGGCCAGATGGAAGCCGGCAGCTCGCTTGGGCTGCAGCGCGGTTCGACATTGCGGCTGATCGTGGTGCCGCAGGCGATGCGGGTGATCCTGCCGCCGCTCACCAACCAGTACCTGAATCTGACCAAGAACTCGTCGCTGGCGGTGGCGATCGGATATCCCGACCTGGTCTCGGTATTCGCGGGAACGACACTGAGCCAGACCGGTCAGGCGATTGAAATCATCGGCATGACCATGGGCGTCTATCTGCTGATTTCGCTGGTGACGAGCGCACTCATGAGCTTCTACGGATGGCGGATCGGCCGGAGCATGAGCGCATGAGCGAGACAGCCGCATCGTCCTTCGTCCGTCGGGAACTCGTCCCCGAGCGTCCGGCGCCGGTCAAGACCACCGGTTTTGTCGGTTTCCTGCGCACGCGGCTGTTCAACTCGCCGACCAACATCCTGCTCACCATGATGGGCCTATCGTTGCTGTGGTTCACGGTCGTTCCGGCGGTGAAATTCCTGTTGGTCGATGCAGTCTGGCGCGGCAGCGACCGGAACGCATGTCTTGCGGAAAATGCGGGGCACGTGGTCGGCGCCTGCTGGCCTTTCGTGGAGGCGAAATTCGCTCAATTCATCTACGGCTTCTACCCGGAGGCCGAGCGATGGCGGGTCAATCTGACTTTCCTGCTCGCCGCTTTGCTGTTGTTGCCGCTGTTGATGCCGCGCCTTCCGGCCAAGGGCCTAAGCGCCGGTCTGTTCTTCATCGCGTTTCCCGTGGTCGCGTTTTTTCTGCTGCATGGTGGCGGCTTGAGTGGCTTCGGCGTCAGCTGGACGGCCGATTTTCTGTCCGGACTTGCGGACAGCATTGGCGACGCCGGCCGCAAGCTGACGAGCGCGGGCGAGGCAACCGCGGTCGTCGGATCACTGCTGGCAGGGCTGGGGAGGCTTGTCGTCCTGCTCAGCGTCGCCGTCACCTATCTGATCTGGCCGCTGACCTGGCTGCGCGATCACATCCAGGCGGCTGGTCGCCCGGTTTGGGCCGACTTCGCCGCCACCGCGGCCATCGTTTCGATCCTGCTGTTCGTCTTGAGTGGCGGCATTCGCACCGGATGGCGCTCCCTCATCGTAAGCCTTGCGGTCTTTGCCGGCATCGGCGTCGTGATATCCGCCATGGGCCTCGACCACGGTGGATTTCCGATTGTCGATACCAGGCTCTGGGGCGGTCTTCTGGTGACGCTCGTGGTGTCGGTCACCGGCATCGTCACGTCGATGCCGGTCGGTATCGCTTTGGCGTTGGGCCGGCGCTCGACGATTCCGTTGATCCGGATCTTTTCCGTGATGTTCATCGAATTCTGGCGCGGCGTCCCGCTGATCACGGTACTGTTTTTCGCGACCTACATGCTGCCACTGTTCCTTCCGGCGGGTTTTACGGTAGACGGACTGGTGCGTGCCCTGATCGGCATCGCGCTGTTCTCTGGCGCCTATCTTGCGGAAGTGATCAGAGGCGGCTTGCAGGCGATCCCGCGCGGGCAGGGCGAGGCCGCGAGCGCGCTGGGACTGTCCTGGGGGAAGACCACCGCGCTGATCGTGATGCCGCAAGCCTTGCGCTATGTGATACCCGGCCTCGTCAACAGTTTCATCGCGCTGTTCAAGGACACTTCGCTGGTCTCGATCGTGGCGCTGTTCGATCTGCTCGGGAGTTTACGGGCTTCGTTTTCCGATCCGGTTTGGGCGACGCCGACGACGCTGTTTACCGGCTTTGCCTTCACCGGAATGATCTATTTCGTCTTTTGTTTTGGAATGTCGCGCTATTCACTGTTCGTCGAGAACAGGCTGAACGCACATCGGCGTAGTTGAGCAAATGACCATGACCCCAAACTCGATCGTCAGCATTATCGGCCTCAACAAGTGGTACGGCGATTTTCATGTGCTGCGCGACATCAACCTCGACGTCGCCAAGGGCGAGCGCATCGTGATCTGCGGTCCTTCGGGCTCCGGCAAATCCACGCTGATCCGCTGCATCAACGCGCTCGAGGAATTTCAGGAGGGCCAGATCGTCGTAGACGGCATCGAGCTCGGCCCGAATTTGCGGCGGGTGGATGAAGTCAGGCGCGAAGTCGGCATGGTGTTCCAGAGCTTCAATCTGTTTCCGCATTTGACCGTGCTGGAGAACTGCACGCTGGCGCCGATCTGGGTGCGCAATATTCCGAAGAAGGATGCCGAAGCGGCGGCGATGAAATACCTGGAACGGGTGAAAATTCCGCATCAGGCCAATAAGTTTCCGGGCCAGATGTCCGGCGGTCAGCAACAGCGCGTCGCGATCGCGCGGGCCCTGACCATGAACCCGAAAGTCATGCTGTTCGATGAGCCGACCTCGGCGCTGGATCCCGAAATGGTCAAGGAAGTGCTCGACACCATGGTTGATCTTGCCAATGAAGGCATGACCATGCTCGTCGTCACCCACGAAATGGGATTTGCCAGGGAAGTGGCGAACCGCATCGTCTTCATGGACGCCGGACAAATTATCGAGGCCAACACGCCGGCGAACTTCTTCGCCAATCCGCAGCACGCGCGGACCAAGCTGTTTCTCAGCCAAATCCTGCGGTGAGAGTCATTCGTGTAAAAGCGAATGACCGGACAGCTTGAGCCTGTGTTTAAGCTGGTTTTTAAAGTTTCCGGACAGCGATTGGAAACCATAGCGCCATAGGGACCGGAGCCCGTTCATCGCCCGGAAAGCAGTTTGTGAGCAGTTGGCGTAAAAGGATACGCCAATGCTGGGTTTTCTCTTCGGTTTCAATGCCCGGCTCGGCCGGATGCATTACTTCCTGAGCACGATTGGCTTGGCCGTCGTGATGACCGCAGTGTGCTTCGCCATTGCGGGCTACACTTTTCAATCCACCCCAAGCGGAATGCCCTTGTCCTTGGGCCTGATGGCATGGCCGCTGATCGTCACTGGCGTTGTATTCGCATGGATGACCTTCACGCTGCAGTCGATGCGCATCAGGGATATCGGGTGGGACCCGGTCTGCGTCATTCCGGCGTGGATCGCGATCCTCATCGTCGACAAGCTTGTCGCCGGCAAGATCCCGGCCTGGTCGCTCGGGCTTGAGCAACACGGGACGATCGTCGGCGCGCTGGTCAACCTTGCACTTTTTCTGGCTCTGCTGTTTTGGCCCGGTGGCGATCGCGAACACCCGATGCCAACCTTCGGCGACACGCGACGAAAACCCGATGAGCCGTCGCATCGGCGGGATACAGCGTCGGCGCCGGCGGCACGCATCGCGCGGGCGGGAGCAGGATTCGGTCGCCGCGCATTTTGAGGTCCGCTAGAGCGGGATGACTTTTCTTCGAGTCGTCATCTCGCTCTATCTTTTTGTTTGAGCATGATCTTTTCTAGCGATAGCGATTGATCGCACTGCGCTGGTGCGCGATCACACCTTCTCGAACGGCACGCTGATCGCGGTCTTACGCTCGAGCCATTCCGGCACCGGCAGGTTCTTGGAGCGCATGAACTCCGGATTGAACAGCTTTGACTGATAACGGTTTCCGGAGTCGCAAAGGATCGTCACGATGGTATGGCCCGGCCCTAACTGGCGGGCGAGCCGGATCGCCCCGGCGACATTGATGCCGGTGGAGCCGCCGAGGCAAAGGCCCTCGTGCTCGAGCAGTTCGTAAATGATCGGCACGGCTTCCTCGTCTGGAATGAGGTAGGCATCATCGACTTTGGCGGTCTCGATCACGGCTGTGACACGCCCAAGTCCGATGCCTTCGGTGATCGATCCGCCCGGCGTCGATTTGGCCTGGCCGTGTTTGAACCATTCATACATCGCAGCCCCGTGCGGATCGGCGCAGCCGATGACGATACCTTTATTCTTTTCCTTCAAGTATCGGCTGATGCCCGCCAGCGTACCGCCGGTGCCGACCGAGCAGATGAACCCGTCGAGCTTGCCACCGGTCTGTTGCCAGATTTCCGGGCCGGTCGAATCGTAATGCGCCTTCGCGTTATCCAGATTGTTCCACTGATCGGCGAACAACACGCCGTGCGGCTCGCTCTTGCGCAACTGATCGGCCAGCCTTTTTCCGACATGCTGGTAATTGTTCGGATTGGAGTAGGGAAGCGCCGGCACCTCGACCAGTTCGGCGCCGCACAGCCGCAGCATGTCCTTCTTTTCCTGGCTCTGGGTGTCCGGAATGACGATCAGCGTCCGATAGCCGAGCGCGCTCGCGACCACGGCAAGACCGATTCCGGTATTGCCCGCGGTCGCCTCCACCACCAGCCCGCCGGGCTTGAGGTCGCCGCGTTTTTCAGCCTCGAGGATCATCCATTTGCCCGCGCGGTCTTTCACCGACTGGCCGGGATTCATGAACTCGGCCTTGCCGAGAATGGTGCAACCGGTCGCCTCGGATGCTCGCTTCAGTTTGATGAGGGGCGTATTGCCGATCGCTTCGACGACGTCGTTGTGAATGGTCATGTGCAAGGAATCTTTGCCGGTCTGTTGTAAATTGAGAGCGACCCTAAAGCGCGCTTGGTCAAAGTGGAAGCGTTTTGCGCGCGGTTGGTGCGGCGCAAACTATTCCGCCTTCGCGATGGCATCAGGTGCGGCCAGGCCGCGCGGAAATTGCTTCGCCAGATTGCGAGTGCCTTGGCATAATCTTGCCCGAAAATGCGCTCGCGAATGACGGGAACACCGAACCGCCGAAACTAATCTGATGTCGCGATGCAAGTAATTAAGATGCAAGTAATAAATTGTGTTGGTGGCATAGCCGATGGCGCCGAGGATGGCACGTTCCCGATCGTCGGCGTCAGATAGCATCGCCAGCGGCTGATCGCTGTGCGAAGCGATCACGACATGATCGCAAGTAACGCTTTCCGCCGTGACTGTCGTTGACGACGACACCGCGCGGCGTCCGTTCGATCGATGTCACGGCGCAGCCCAATCGAAGCTGATCCCTGCGATGCGCATCTCTGGCCCTTCACCGTTCTCGCTCGCTATACCGAGGTTTCGACCCGTTAGGCACGTCAATGGGATCGAACCCTGGGGGCGACCGTTCGCAAGATGAAATCTTGGTAAGATTGCCGCGTGCCCGAATCACGGCAATCTGCAAGAAACCCCGGTGGAATAAGGCAAACTTGCAGGTCCCGTCGCCCGCCGGCGTCATCAATTCAAAGGCATGGCCGGGCGTGGAACAGGCAACAGGGCTGTCCGCGCCATGATCCCACGGGTAGTATGGCAATCAGGTACCAGAGGAAGCATCACACCGGTGAACGTCTCACAGGCCGTCCCCACAAGCGTATTCCGCGAATCGGTCTGGCGGTTCTCGCAAGGTCGGATGCCGGGCATCAGGCCCGGCGGAGGGCGGATGTGACACGCGGACTCCCGGCTATTGCCGTCGATGGCGCGCTGGCGGGCATCCCGTGCCTGGATCGCGCGGCGAGGTGGCTTGCGGCACTTTGCGTGGTCGCCAGTTCTGCCGGCTGCATTCTGACCAAGGATCTGCCCGATCCGGCGCTCGACGTTCCCACGGGCTACAAGACCGCGCGGTTGACCTCCGCCTCGGACGCGCCGCCAACACTGGACTGGTGGCGCGGGTTTCGTTCGCGCGAATTGACTGTCCTGATGGAGGAAGCCCAGACGGTCAATCTCGACATCGCGGCGGCCACCGCGCGCTTCATTCAGGCCGACGCGCAGGCGCGCATCACCGGCGCGGCGCTGCTGCCGAGCCTCAGCGGCAGCGGCCAGGAGACTTACTCCCGGACGTCAGGCTCGAGCTCCAGCGGATTGACCAATGGCGGCCGCGAGGTGGTGAATTATTCGGCTTCGTTGAGCGCCAGCTATGAACTCGACTTTTGGGGCAAGAACCGCGACGCCACCCAGGCGGCGGAGGAAACCGCGATCGCCAACCGTTTCGACCGCGACGTGGTGGCGCTGACCACGCTGACCACCGTCGCCAACGCCTATTTTCAGGTGCTCGCCGCGCAGGACCGGATTCGCACCGCCGAGCATAATATCGCCAGCGCGACACGCATCCTCGGGGCCATCAAGCAGCGCTTCCAGGCTGGTACCGGAACCGACCTCGACGTGGCACAACAGGAAGCCGTTCTCGCCAATCAGCGGGCCTCCGTGCCGCCGCTGCGGCAGACGCTGGCGCAGAACGTCAACGCGCTGGCCACGCTGGTGTCGCGGCCGCCGGAAAGCGTGCACGTTACCGGCGGTTCGATGAATCAAATCTCCTCGCCGCGGGTGACACCGGGCTTGCCGTCGGAATTGCTGACGCAGCGTCCGGATATCCGGCGACAGGAGGCGCAGTTGGCTTCCGCCACCGCCAATGTCGGCAACGCCCGCGCGCAGTTTTTTCCGAGCATCCAGTTGACCGGGCAGGGCGGCTACCAAAGCTCCGCGCTGGTGTCGCTGTTCCAGCCCCATGCCGCGTTCTTCAGCATGGTCGGCAGCCTGACGCAGCCAATCTTCGATGGCGGCCGAATTCTGGGCAATTTCGAACTCACCAAGGCCAAGCAAGATGAGCTGCTGCAGACCTATCGCAAGACGGTGGTCTCGGCGTTCGCCGATGTCGACAACGCCCTGGTGTCGATCCGCCAGACCACGGAAAAGCTGCGGCTGCAGCGCGAGGTGGTGGCGGCTTCGCGGCGGGCCTTCGAATTGTCCGAGCAGCAGCTTCGGGCCGGAACGGCTGACATCGTTACTGTGCTAAATACGCAATTGACGCTATTCCAGGCGGAAGACGTGCTGTGGCAGGCCCAGCTTGCCCGATTTCTCGCGATCGTCAGCCTGTA
>WNFF01003992.1_pt1 | contig 17321 bp, 17 predicted proteins | sample 5400441 | NCBI WGS metagenome assembly WNFF01 (sample SAMN13153345, study PRJNA577476) | soil metagenome | isolation source: 120 cm saprolite under Douglas fir tree site 2 hole 3 replicate 1 | place: USA:California | collected 2015-04-18 | reverse complement strand
GATACAAGGAATATAGGGCGAGGTGCAGCCGAAGGCGAGCCGAGCGGATACAAGGAATATAGGGCGAGGTGCAGCCGAAGGCGAGCCGAGCGGATACAACAATAGAGGGGGATAGAACAACCGCATGACGATCAGTGAGCAGATCGGCTTCATCGGGCTCGGGAACATGGGCGTGCCGATGGCGGGCCGCTTGATAGACGGCGGTTATTCTTTGATCGTCAACGACATTCGCCCGGACGCGGCGCGCCCGCTGCTGGCCCGCGGCGCCACGTGGGCGGCCTCGCCCGCCGAGATCGCGGCCGCCGCGCACACCGTCATCACCATCTTGCCGACCTCGCGCGAGGTGCGGGAGGTGCTGCTGGGCACGAAGGGGCTGCTCGACGCGCTGCGGCCGGGGAGCCTCGTGCTCGAGATGACCTCGGCCGATCCCTCGGTCACGCGCGAGCTGGAGCGCGAGGTGGTCGCGCGCGGCTCCGCTCTCATCGACGCGCCGGTCTCGGGCGGCGTGCGCGGCGCAGTCGAGGGCACACTCGCCATCATGGTCGGCGGCGATCCCGCGCTGCTCGAGCGAGCGCGCCCGGTGCTCGCCCGCATGGGCAAGAACATCTTCCACGCAGGTCCCGTGGGCGCGGGCCACGCCATCAAGCTGGTGAACAACATGTGCTCGGGCGGCATCCTCGCGCTGACCATCGAGGCGGTGGCGGTGGCGGCCCGGGCCGGAGTGGATCCCACGCGCGCGGTCGAGATCCTGCAGGCTTCGAGCGGGCGCTCCAACGCGACCGACAACAAGTTCCCGCGCTTCATCCTCAACGGCGCGTTCGACGCGGGCTTCGCGATCCGGCTCATGATGAAGGACCTCGATGGCTACGGCCGCCTCGCCCAGGAGGCGGGCGTGCCCTCGCCGGTGGCCCGCGCCGCCGCCGAGGTCTACCGCGTCGCGATGGCCCGCGGCATGGCCGAGCAGGACCACACCGCGATCGCCCGCATCATCGAGGAGTGGGCGGGCGTCTCGCTCCGATCCCCGGGAGGCAAGGCATGACGCGCATCGGCTTCATCGGCGTGGGCACCATGGGACTGCCCATGGCGAAGAACCTCGTGAAGAACGGCTTCACGGTGACCGCGTTCGACAGCAATCCGGAGGCGGTGAAGGCCGCCGCCGCGGCGGGCATGACCGCGGCGGCCACCGCGGCGGAGGCGGTGGCCACCGCGGACATCGTGGTGACGATGCTGCCCTCCTCACCGCACGTGGAATCGGTGTACACCGGCGACGGCGGCGTGCTGGCGGCCGCGCGCCGGGGCACGCTGTGCGTGGACATGTCCACCATCGACCCGGCGGTGTCGCAGCGGATGGCGAAGGCCGCGCAGGAGCGGGGCGTGCGCTTCATGGACGCGCCGGTCTCGGGCGGGACGCCGCGCGCCACCGACGGCACCCTCGCGATCATGGTGGGCGCCGCCGCCGCCGATTTCGAGGAGGCCAAACCCGCGCTGGCCGCGATGGGCACCAACGTCATCCACGTCGGGCCGGTCGGCAGCGGAGAGGTGGTCAAGCTCTGCAACAACTTGATCGCGGGCGTCGTCGGGGTCGCGGTGAGCGAGGCGTTCCGCATCGCGGAGGGCTTCGGCATGGACCCCAAGGTGGTCACCGACGTCATTTCCAAGTCCTCCGGCAATACCTTTCTGATGGGCTTCATGCACCCGGTGCCGGGGGTCATGCCGACGGCGGCCTCCAGCAACGAGTACAAGCCGGGATTCATGACCGATCTCATGTGCAAGGACCTGGGCTTGGCGGTGGACGCGGCCCGGAATCTCCGGGTACCGCTCTTCGTGACGCCCGCGGCCCAGCAGGTCTACCGGCTCGCCTCGTCCCACGGCCTCGGGCGGCGCGACTTCACGAGCGTCTACGCCTTTCTCAAGCCGTCCTCGGGCCAGGCGCCGGTCTAGCCGGCGGAGCGCGTGATGAGCCGCCGGCTGAAGCGCTGGCTGATCGTCCTGGCCGTCCTGCTGGTGGTGGGGATCGCCTTCGTCTGGACGCTGCCCGAGATCGTGAAGTGGCAGGCGCTCAAGCAGATCCCCGCGATCACCGGGCGGGCCGCCGCCATCGAGGACATCGACATCAACCTGTTCACCGGGCGGGTGGCGATCAAGAAGTTCCGGCTCGCCGAGCCCGATCCGGCTCAGGCCTTCGTCGAGTTCGAGCGGCTGGACGTGCGCGTCGTGCCGTGGTCGGGCATCTTCGGCCACATCCGGGTCGCGGAGCTGGTGCTCACCGCGCCCACCGTGAATCTGGTGCGCGTGAGCTCGACCGTGTTCAACTTCTCCGACATCCTGGCCCGGCTCGCCACCTCCGCGGGGCCGCCGCCACCCACGCCCGCCGAGCCCAAGCCCAAGTCGCGCTGGACGGTGGGGGTCGACCGGTTCGCGCTGATCCGGGCCAATGTCACCGCCACCGATCGCGCGGTCAAGCCGGTGAGCGAGTGGAAGGTGCGGGACCTCTCGATCGAGGCGGGCAACCTCACCACGAAGCCGTCGGGCCCGGTCGGCAAGCTGGCGGTGCATGGCGCGCTCAACAACTCGCCGATCGAGTTCTCGGCCCAGGACATCGATCTGACGCCGACCTCGTTCGGCGGGAAGTTCTCGATCCAGAACTTCAGCCTGCTCCAGGTCGGCCCCTACCTCCCGCCCACGCTGCCCGCCTCGCTCGAGTCGGGCATCGCGGGCATCACCATGACCCTCAAGCTCGAGCTGGGGCAGGGCGGGCTCGCGGTCGGCCTCGTCACCGGCGACCTGACGCTGACGAGCCTGGTCCTGGCCCAGCCCGGGAAGACGACCCCGTTCCTCACGGTGCCGCGGATCGCGGTGGGGCTCAAGGAGGTCAACCTGGTGTCCCGCGTCGTCACCGTGTCGAGCGTGGACATCGAGGGGCTCGACCTCAAGGCGGTGCGCGACAAGCAGGAGCAGATCGATTTGCTCGAGCTGATGAAGAAGCCGGACGAGGCTGCCACCGGAGCTTCTTCTTCGAATGCGCTCGGCTCGCCTTCGGCTGCGCCTCGCAAGGCCACCAAGCCCGAGCCTGAATACAAGATCACGGTGGAGAAGATCGCCCTGAAGGGGGGCGCGACGTTCACGGACGAGGCGATCTCCACGCCGGCGACGGTGCTGAAGCTGGGCAACCTGGCGGTGCAGGTGGACGACGTGACGTGGCCGAACATCCGGCCCATGAACCTCGCGCTGACCATGAGCCTGCCGGGCGGTGGCAAGGTCTCCGCGAAGGGGGCGGTGAAGATCGAGCCCCTGGACCTGACCCTGACGCTGAACACGCGGGACGCGCCGATCGAGCCCTATCGCGCGTACTTTCCGTTCCCGGCGAGCTTCTCGGGCCGGTTCAACTCGGACAGCCAGAACCGGATCCGTGTCGTCAACGGCAAGTTCTCCGCGCTCTCCCGCGGCAATAGCTGGGCCACCGACCTGGCCGTGAAGGCCCCGGACGGGAAGGAAGCCCCGCTGCGCCTCGAGCGCATGGAGATCAACGGGATCGACTTCGGCTGGCCGACCCACGCGCGCGTGGCCCGCGTGCTGCTGAAGAAGCCGGTGGCCGAGCTCGACCGCGCGGCCGACGGCTCGATCAACGTGCAAAAACTCTTCACGCCGACGCCCAAGGAGGGCGCGGCGGCGAGCCCGACCGCACCGGCCCCGGCGAAAGCTCCCGCCAAAGCTCCGGAGCCGGGGCCCAAGCCGCCAGGTCTCCTCGAGACGATGGAGCTCCACTTCAAGGAGATCGTGGTCGAGGACGGGTACGTGCGCTTCCTCGATCACTCGACCCAGCCGCCGTTCTCCGAGGACATCACCAAGCTGACGGTCACGGTCAAGGATCTGTCGAACAAGGCGAGCCAGCGGGCCAACCTGCTCGTGCAGGCGATCATCGGCGGCGACGCCGCGCTCGACATCCGCGGGGACATGTCGGCGATCGGGGCGCCCACCTACGTGGACATGGTCGGCGAGCTCAAGAAGTTCACCCTCGCCGCCGCCAATCCCTACATGGACAGCCTGCTGGCGTGGACCATCCGGCGCGGCGAGCTCACCGCCAAGCTCGAGTACAAGATCGAGCAGGGCAAGCTCGACGCCAAGAACGACATCCTCGTCGGTAACCTCCGGGTGGCGCCCACGCGCGCCTCCGACGAGGTCAAGAAGCGGATCGGCCTGCCGCTGGGCCTCATCGTGTCCCTGATCAAGGACGGCAGCGGGAACATCCACGTCAACGTGCCCATCACCGGCACCCTCACCGACCGCCAGTTCGATTTCAGCGACGCGATCTGGTCCGCGGTGAAGAACGTCCTCGTCAACGTCCTGAAGGCTCCGTTCCGTGCCATCGGAGGCCTCTTCACCAGCGGTGACGACAAGATCGACGAGATCAAGGTGGACCCCGTCGTGTTCGCGGCGGGCGGCGCGGTGCTGAGCCCGGAGCTGGAGCGGCAGACCGTCCGCGTCGGCGATTTCCTCCGGCGCGCGCCGTACGTCGGCCTCACGTTGAGCTCGGTGACCTCGCCCGCGGACGTGGAGGTGCTCAAGGAGCGCGCGGTCGCGGCCCGCGTCGACAAGTTCCGGCAGGAGCAGGGGATCGCGGATCTGCCCACCGCGCTCCGGCGCTACTACCAGGTGGTCGTCAAGGACGCCCAGCTCCCCATGTCGGTTGAGGAGCAGCTGGTGCTGTTGCGCAAGCGCGAGCCGGTCCCGGCCGGCCCGCTCGCCGAGCTCCGCCAGCGCCGGCTCGACGTGACCCGCGAGCGCCTCGCGAAGGTGGAAGGCATCCCGGAGGCGCGGCTCCAGGTCCTGGCCGAGAGCGCTCCCGCCGCGGCGGCGCCCACCCCGCCGCCCGCGAGCGCGGCGCCGGCGCCCGCGCCCGAGTCGCCGTCGGCGGGCGGCCGCGTGGAGTTCGGCATCACCGGCGAGAGCGACTGAGCGCTCTGTTATACTACGCGCACCGTTCGTCGCCCCCAGGAGGTGCGCGATGGCTCACTACGTCATGCTGAGTTCGCTGAGCGAGGCCGGCCGCAAGGTTCTCCACGCCCGGCCCGGCTGGATCCGCAAGGTCAATCGCGAGCTGTCCCGGCGCGGCGCCCGCGTCATCACTCAGTACGCGGTGCTCGGCCCCTACGACTTCGTGACGATCCTGGAAGCGCCCGACAACGAGACGGTCTCGTCCATCTCGATCGAGATGGGAGCGCGCGGCTCGGTGCAGATGATGACCATGCCCGCCATCCCGCTCGACACCTTCATCAGTCGCCTCGAGCGCAGCCGATCCGAGTCGGGGCGGAAAGGGAAACGTCGCCGACCGTGAAAGTCCTCGCGCTCCACCCCGAGAAGTGCACCGGCTGCCTCCGGTGCGAGCTGGCCTGTTCCTATATGCAGACCGGCCTCTTCCAGCCGTCGAAGTCGGTGATCCGGGTCTCGCCCTTCGAGGGCTACACCTCCTACGCGCCGTACACCTGCACCCAGTGCGCGGAGGGCTGGTGCATGACCGCCTGCCCGGTGGGGGCGATCCAGATCAACGCGGCGGGCGCCAAGGACGTGATGGACGACACTTGCGTGGGGTGCAAGCTCTGTACGATCGCCTGCCCCTACGGCACCATGTTCTACGACGGCGACACCCAGAAGGCCTACAAGTGCAACCTCTGCGGCGGCGCGCCCGCGTGCGCTTCCGCCTGCCCGACCGAGGCGATCACCTTCGAGGACGTGGAGACCGCCGACTGGATCGGCGACTTCGCGGCCGAGCGCACCGCGCGCGTGCTCGCGGTGGAGGCCCGCTGATGCCGGCCCGTCACCTGATCATCGGCGGCGGCACCGCGGGGCTGAACGCGATCCGGACCATTCGAGAGGAAGAGCGGCTGTCGGGCGCCGCCCCGTCGGAGATCACCCTGGTCTCCGCCGAGCGACCCTACTCCCGGATGGTCCTGCCGTATTACCTCTGGGGGACGATCTCCGAGAGCCATGTCTATACTGCGCCGCCGGCCTCGCTGACCGCCTGGAAGGTGAAAGCCCTGGTCGGACGGAAGGCCAAGGCCCTCGACCCGGCCGCCCGGACCCTCACCCTCGACGACGATGCCAAGGTCGAGTTCGACGACTGCTTGATCGCCACCGGCTCGCGGGCCGCCAAGGCCCCGATTCCGGGCGCGGACGGCCCCGGCGTCCACTGCTTCTGGACCCTCGACGAGGCCAAGGACGTGGTGGCCGGCATCGCGCCGGGCAGCCGGGTGGTCATGATCGGGGCCGGCTTCATCGCCTTCACGATCCTCAACGCGATCTTGGCTCGCGGGGCCAAGCTCACGATCGTGGAAGTGGCCCCGCGCATCCTGCCCCGCATGGTCGACGACGCCTGCGCGGGCATCGTGCAACGGTGGCTCGAGGACCACGACGTGGCGGTGCGCACCGGCGCCACCATAACCAAGATCGAGCAGGTGGGCGGCAAGCGGAAGCTCTCCTTCAAGAAGGGCGACCCGCTCACCGCCGATCTGGTGATCATGGCCACCGGCATCCGCACTAATCTCGAGTGGCTGCAGGGCTCGGGCATCGCGACGGCCACCGAGGCGCCGGGCGGCATCATCGTGGACGATCACCTGCGCTCGAGCGTGAAGAGCGTCTACGCGGCGGGCGACGTGGCGCGTGGGCGCAACCTGATCACCGGCGCCGCCGAGGTGCACGCGATCGAGCCCACCGCCCAGGAGCACGGCCGCGTGGTCGGGGCCAACATGGCGGGCCGCGACGTGGCCTATCGTGGCAGCCTGCTCATGAACATCGTCGAGGTGGCGCATCTCGACGTGGCCTCGTTCGGGCAGTGGGAGGATCCGAGGGCCGAGGTCTACACCGCGCTGCGCGCCGGCCGCTCGGAGTACCGCAAGCTGCTCTTCCACGGCGGCCGCCTCACCGGCGCGGTGATCTGCGGGCCCGCCGAGGCGGTGTGGACCACCAATGACGTGGGCATGCTGAAGGGCCTCGTCTACTCGGGCGTGGACCTCTCGGCCTGGAAGCCCCACCTGAAGGGGAACCCGTTCGACGTGAAGCCCGCGTTCATCGCCACGCACACGACCGCCCGGCTGCTACCCGAGACCATTTTGGGCCGGCCGTCTCAATCACCCCAGCTGCCCCAAACGGTGGCCCTATGAGCCCGACCGCGACCACGACCCGCGCCGCCGCCAAGCCCGCGGCGACGCCGACCTTCGCCTATGCCGGCAAGCTCCTCCGCGTGAACCTCTCCACCGGCAAGACCTGGACCGAGGCGTGGAGCGAGAAGGACCGGCGCGAGTATGTGGGTGGCATCGGGCTCGGCGCCAAGATCCTCTACGACGAGGTCGGTCCGAAGGTCCAGTGGGACCATCCCGACAACCGCCTGATCATGGCCACCGGCCCGCTGGCCGGCCTGCCGGTGTGGGGGACGGGCGGGCTCACCGTCGTCACGCGCGGCGCCCTCACCAGCGGGGCGACGTCCACGCAGGCCAACGGCTTCTTCGGCGCCGCGCTCAAGTACTCGGGCTACGACGCCATCGTCATGCAGGGGCAGGCCAAGAAGCTCTCCTACCTCTACATCAACGACGACGTGGTCGAGGTGCGGGACGCGGCCCACCTCGCCGGCAAGGACACCTGGGAGACCCAGCAGGCGCTCGAGACCGAGCACGGCCTCGCCGGTCACCGGCTCTCCGTGTATTCCATTGGCCCCGCGGGGGAGAACCTGGTGCGGTTCGCGGCCATCCACGGCGACTACGGCCACGTGGCCTCCAAGAACGGCTGCGGCGCGGTGATGGGCAAGAAGAAGGTGAAAGCGGTGTGCATCGTGCGCGGTACCAAGGCGCTGGCCGCCCACGACGCCCGCGGGCTCATCCAGGTGGCCGACGACATCGCGCACGATCTGAAGACCGATCCCTCGACCTCCACCCTCTACAACTTCGGCACGCTCCCCGGGGTGGTGAACCTCTCCAAGCTCGGCGCCCTGCCGATCAAGAACTACACGACCAACCTGACCGGCGACGTGGACATGAAGGAGTGGGAGGCCCCGAAGCTGCGCGAGGGCTTTGATCACCGCGGGCATCAGTGCAACGCCTGCGGCATGCGTCACTGCCACATCCAGATCATCCCCAAGGGCCCGCACGCGGGCGAGCGGGTGGACGAGCCGGAGTACGAGGGGTGGTCGGGGGCGGGCTGGACCATCGGCCTCACCGACAAGGTCCCGGTCTCCTGGTTGAACACGCGCATCGACCGCGCCTGCGTGGACGTCAACGAGTTCGGCTGGGTCTGCGGATGGGTGATGGAGTGCATGGAGAAGGGCTACCTCACCGAGAAGCAGGTCGGCTTCCGCCTCACGTGGGGCGACGTCGAGGGCGCCAACAAGCTGCTCCAGATGATCAGCCACCGGCAGGGCTTCGGCGACATCCTGGCCGAGGGCGTGAAGCGCGCCGCCGAGAAGATCGGCGGCAAGGCGGCCGAGTGCGCGATCTACACCATGAAGGGCGCGTCGCCCCGCGGCCACGATCACCGGGGGCGGTGGGAGGAGATGCTCGACACCTGCACGTCGTCCAACGGGACCATGGAGAGCGCCAACCCCACGTTCCAGACCGAGGTGGGCGCGCCCGGCCGCATCAATCCGTTCGACGGCGAGCAGGTGGCCAAGCTGGTCGGCATGATCCGCGGCCGGCGCCACTTCGAGGACTCCCTGGGCGGCTGCTCGTTCACCTTCCGCACCCGCATCGCGAACCTGGCCAGCGCGCTGTCGGCCGCGACGGGCTGGGACTATCGTCTGGAAGACGCGGTGCGCTTCGGCAACCGCACCGCCGCGATCCTCCGAGCCTTCAACCTGCGCTGCGGCATCGGCCCCGACGTCGAGTACCCCTCGGCTCGCTACGGCTCCCAGCCCGTGGACGGTCCCGCCAAGGAGCACGACGTCCGCAAGCAGTGGGACCGCATGCTCGAGGTCTGGTACGACACGGTCGGCTACGACCGCAAGACCGGCAAGCCCAAGAAAGAGCTCCTGCGCTCGCTCGACCTCGACTGGCTCGCCAAGGACCTCTACGGGAAGAAGAAGTAAGGGTGGAGAGGGGGCAGTTGCCTGGCGAGGTGCAGCCGAAGGCGAGCCGAGCGTATATAGAGATCACCACATGGGTGACCAAGCACGCCGGCGGCGACGGCACCGGCAGCAAGCTCTTCGACGAGGAGATCCGACGCGGCGACACTCCGCGCACCGTCCTCCGCCGCTTCACCGCACGCTTCCCCGAGCTCGACTCCGCCCTGTGGAGCCCCGATCACTCCGAACTAGGCTCCCACATCGAGGTCCTCGTGAACGACGAGGTGCTCGGCGTCACCTACGACCTGGGCACACCGCTGATAGGCGGCGAGCGCATCACGCTGCTCGGGCAGTTCATGGGCGGGTAGGCGGGGCCGGGGGGCGGCGGGGGGGCCGCGGGGGGCCTCTAACCACGACGCGCTGTCCCTTCGGCTGACCCGGTCAGGAGTTCCCAATCCGGGTGCGTATCGCCATCATAGGCCGCGCGGGGAACGGGTTAACCGGCCCCCCGCGGCCCCCCCGCCGCCCCCCGGCCCCGCCGTGAGCTAGCTCTCGCGGAGAACTGCTTCGAGCAGGACCAGCATCTGGTCGATTTCGTCGCGCGTGACGTTGAGCGCAGGCATGAAGCGGAGCGTGTCAGGCCGCGGCGCGTTGATGAGCAGGCCGCGGTCCATCGCGGTGCGTGCGACCTTGGCCGCGTCCTTGCCCTTGAGCTCGAGCGCGAGCAGCAGGCCACGCCCGCGCACCTCGCCGTGACAAAGCTTGCTCGACATCTCGCCCAGTTTCTGCGTCAGGTACTCGCCGTTCGCCACGACCGCCGCGAGGAACGCGGGGCGGCTCACGGTCTCGACCACCGCGCTACCGATAGCGGTCATGAGCGGGGAGCCGTTGAAGGTGCCGCCCTGGTCGCCGTACTCGAAGCAGCACACGTGCTCGGCGGCCACGAGGGCCGCGAGCGGCACCCCGCCGCCCAGCCCCTTGCCGAGGGTCAGGATGTCGGGCTCGACGCCCGCGTGCTCGAAGGCGAAGAACCGCCCCGTTCGCCCGACGCCGGTCTGGATCTCGTCGAGGATCAGGAGCAGCCCGGCTTCCTGCGTGACCGCCCGGAGCTCGCGGATGAAGTCGTCGCCCGCCGGGTAGACGCCGGCCTCGCCCTGGATGGGCTCGAGCATGATCGCCACCGTGCGCGGGGTGATCGCGCGCTTCACCGCGTCCAGGTCGCCGAGCGGCACCTTGGTGAAGCCTGATACCTTGGGCTCGAAGAGCGCTTCCCACGCGGGCTTGCCGGAGGCGGCCATGGTGGCCAGCGTGCGGCCGTGGAAGCCGTGGTCCATCGTGATGATCTCGTGCGCGCCATCGCCCTCCCGCGCGCCCCACTTCCGGGCCAGCTTGATTGCGCCCTCGTTGGCCTCCGCGCCGCTGTTGCAGAAGAAGACCTGAGCGAGCCCGGCGCGATCGGCGAGCAGGCGGGCCAGTCGCGCCATCTCCGCGTTGTAGTAGGCGGGGCTGCAGTTGATCAGCCGCCCGGCCTGGAAGGCGATGGCCTCCGTCATGACGGATGGGGAGTGCCCGAGGCAGTTCACCGCCCAGCCCTGCACGAAATCGAGATAGGTCTTGCCGTCCTCGTCCTGCAGCCAGGACCCGTGGCCCTCCACCATGACCACGGGGGGCCGGTCCGCCACCTTCATGACCGCCGTCAGATCGGTGCTCATGCCATCCTCTCTTGGAAGTTGCCGGCCGTGCTCGGGGCGTACGGGCGCTCGGCCCGCCGCTCCATGAGCCGGTCCGGGTAGCGCGCTTCGCGGAAGCCGTGCTGGCGGTACAGCCCGTGGGCGTCCCGCGTGAACAGGGTCCAGAGGCGCAGGTTCTGAAGCTCCGGGTGACTCGTGATGCAGGCCATGATCCGCTTGCCAACGCCCCGGCCACGGTGGCTGTCCACCACGAAGACGTCGGCGACGTACGCGAACGTCGCGCGGTCGCTGATGACGCGGGCGAATCCCACCTGGCGGCCGCCGTCGAAGGCGCCGAAGCAGATCGAGTGGTGGATGGACCGCTCCACGACCTCGCGGGGAATCCCCTTGGCCCAGTAGGACCCGGAGAGGAACTCGTGGATCGCGGCCAGGTCGAGCCGCGCCGGATCCGTGGTGACCAGGATGTCGCCGTCCTGCCGCTCGTGGGGCGTGAGACTCAAGCTCTTTTCCTCCCGCCGAGGGGGGCGCGCAGGCGCCGCTCGAGCAGCCGGGCGGCCGCCGGACCGGTGGAGGCCACGAACACCGTGTCGTCGCCCGCGATGGTGCCGACCACCTCGGGCAGGTCGGCCTCGTCGAGGGCGCGGGCCAGGGGATGGGCGCCCGCGGGCGGGGTGCGGACCACCACGAGCGAGGCGGAGGCCCGCACCGAGAGCACGAACTCGCCCACCGCCCGGTCGAGCGCGCTCCGCCGGGTCTCGGCGGGCACGAAGGCGCCCGCGGGCGTGGTCACGTAGCCGGTCGGGGTCTTGGCGAGCCCGAGGGTCTTGAGGTCGCGGGAGAGGGTGGGCTGGGCGACCGCGATGCCGCGGCGCCGCAGCCCGCGCTGGAGCTCCTCCTGCGAGCGCACCCCGCCCAGGCCGACGAGGGCGAGGATCTCCCGGCGCCGCCGTCCCGCCCCGCCGCCTTCCGCTGCATATATATTTCTCATAGTGAATATTAATACACCAGGAACGCGGGAAGGTCAACCCCCACGCTTCCGGGGGCGGTTGCGCGGGCGACGGCGGCTGCGGTAGCGTGGCCGGGCGATGTCGAGACGCGCGTGGGCGTGGGGCGTGCCGGCCGCGGTGCTCGTGCTGGCCGCCCTCGGCTCCTTCTACGCCACGTCCACGCCCCGCTACGCGCTCTACCGCCTGGGCGTGGCCATGCAGCGGCACGACGTGGCGTCGGCCGAGCGCTACTTCGACGTGGAGCGGATCGCCGACCGCGCCACCGAGGTGATCGTGGCCGACTACCTGAGTTGCTCGGACGCCAGATCGCGGGCAACATGGCCAAGCGCCGGCTGCGGCCCCAGGTGGTGACGCGCGTGCGCCTCGAGATCCGGCGCAGCGTGGAGCGGGCCGGCATCCAGGTGACCGCCCTCGTGCTCCCGGTGGGGGCCGTGGCGGTTTTCCGGGCCTTCGAGGTCTCGAGCGCCGGGCCGGACGTCTGGGTCACCTACCGCGATCCCGCGCAGGGGCCGGTGCGGTTCCGGATGAGCCGCCAGGCCGACCGGGGCTGGCAGATCAGCGAGTTCGACCCGGAATGGGTGCGCCGCCGGGCGCAGGAAGAGCCGCCGCGGATCCGCTAGGCCGGTCGGCGGTCAAGCCGGCCACCACGTTCCGGAGCAGCCGGAGCCCGACGTCGCCCTCGAGCGACATGATGGACTCCGGATGGAACTGCACGGCGGCCAGCGGCAGGCGGGTATGCTCCACCGCCATGACGATCCCGTCGTCGCTCTCCGCCGTCACCTCGAGCGTGGCCGGCAGCTTCTCGCGGATCGCGAAGAGCGAGTGGTAGCGGCCCGCGGTGAACTCGCCCGGCAGCCCGGCGAAGAGCCGTCCGCCCCGGACCTGGATGCGCGAGGCCTTGCCGTGCATGGGGTAGTCGAGCACACCGAGCTCGCCCCCCAGGTGCTCCACGATGCCCTGCAGCCCGAGGCAGACCCCGAAGGTCGGAATCCCGCGCGCGAGCAGCGCGTCCAGCGTCCCCGACAGATCGAAATCGCTCGGCGTGCCGGGGCCGGGCGAGAGCACCACCAGGTCGGGCCGCAGGTCGTCGAGGACGCTCGACGGGAAGCCGGCCCGCCGCGTCGTCACCTGAGCACCGGTCTGGCCGAGATAGTTCGCCAGCGTGTGGACGAACGAGTCCTGGTGGTCGACCAGGAGCACGCGGCGGCCCGCGCCGGAGTGCGGCGCCTCCACCCGCGCGCCCGTCTCCGCGCCCCGTGGGCGCCGGAGGGCGTCGAGGAAGGCGGAGGCCTTCAGCCGCGTCTCCTCCTCCTCGGCGTCGGGCTCGGAGTCGTAGAGGAGCGTCGACCCGACGCGCACCTCGGCGGCGCCGTCCTTGACCCGGATGGTGCGGAGGGTGAGCCCGGTATTGAGGTTGCCGTCGAAGCCGAGGAGCCCGACCGCGCCGCCGTACCAGGCGCGGGGCGACCGCTCGTGGTCCTCGATGAACTGCATGGCCCACGTCTTCGGCGCTCCCGTGACGGTGACCGCCCACGCGTGCGCGAGGAAGGCGTCGAGCGCGTCGAGGCCGGGACGCAGCCGCCCCTCCACGTGATCCACGGTGTGGATGAGTCGCGCGTACATCTCGATCTGGCGGCGGCCGATCACCCGCACGCTGCCCGGGACGCAGATGCGCGACTTGTCGTTGCGGTCCACGTCGGTGCACATCGTCAGCTCCGACTCGTCCTTGGCCGAGTTGAGCAGCGCCCGGATCTGGGCCGCGTCGGCGATGGCGTCGCGGCCGCGCGCGATCGTGCCCGAGATCGGGCAGGTCTCGACGCGGTCGCCGGCCACGCGCACGTACATCTCGGGGGAAGCGCCCACCAGGTACTCCGCCTCCCCGAGGTTCATCAGGAACCCGTAGGGCGAGGGGTTGCGCTCGCGGAGGCGGCGGAACAGCTCCGACGGCGGCGAGGGGCAAGGCTCGAGGAAGGTCTGGCCGGGGACCACCTCGAAGAGATCGCCGCGCTTGAACGCCTCGCGGGCCAGACGGACGACGGCCGCGTACGCGCCGGGCTCGTGGTCACCCGCGCGGGGCACCGAGGGCGCGCCCGCGAACGGGCGCGCCGCCGCCGCCGCGCGGGGCAGGCCGGCGGTGGCGTGGCCACCCGCCTCGAAGTCGTAGCGGCGCCGCTGAGCCAACTCACGGCGATGGTCGACGATGATCAGCTCGTCGGGGAGATAGAGCACGAGATCGCGCTGGTCGGCCGGGCGCGGCAGGCGCGGCCGGATCGGCTCGAACTGAAACGCGAGATCATAGCCGAAGGCCCCGTAGAGCCCGAGGTGTGGCTCCTCGGCGTGCCGGAAGAGATCGATCAGCGCGCGGAGCAGCGAGAACACCGAGGGCTGGCGGCTACGGTCCTCTTCCGCGAAGCCCATCGCGGGCGCGCGGACCGTGACCGCCACCGCGTCGTCCGTTCGATCGAGGCCCTCGATGAGATCGACCGTCTGGAGCGCCTGGGCGATGGCGGGGAGCAGGACCAGACCGCGAGGGTTCAGCGCCTCGGCGCGTAGCCGGCGGCCCCGGGCCACGAGCGCGAGCGGCGGATCGACGAACCCCATGTCCCACCGGGTGTAGCGGCCGGGGTACTCGTAGCTCGACGCGAGCAGCACGCCGCGGCGCGCGTCGAGGGCGTCGACGATCGGCTCGATCGCGTTCTCGATCGGGATAGAGTCCACCGTCCGGTGGACGCGGATGCCCCCACCCGTGAGGTAGCTGTCGCTGGTCATGGCCGGGATCTCCTCTCTCTCCGAGGAGCCGGCTCCCAGGCGGGGGCGAGAGAACGCAAAAGCCGCCCCAGCCTGGGGGCGGCTCCGGTCTCGCCTAGGTCACTCGCGCACGCGCTTGAGCCGGCGGGCCTGCCCCTCAGGGGGTGGGCCACCACCACGACCAGGCCACGGCGGCGCGCGTCAATTTCACGAGCGAGAGCGTCGCAGGAACCGGCCCGGCTGTCAATGGGTTGGGGAATGGCTTGACTCACCGCGCGGGCATGTGTTACTCCATCCTCCGGGCCGCCGTCGCTCCTCCCAATCCGGTCCCCACGAGGTTACCATGGCGCAAGTCATTGGATTCATTGGGCTTGGAATTATGGGCCGTCCCATGGCCAAGAACTTGCTGAAGGTCGGCTATCCACTGGTTGTCCACAGCCGGAGCCAGGGGCCGGTGCAGGAGCTGGTGGGGGCGGGGGCCAAAGCAGCCTCCACTCCGAGGGACGTCGCGGCCCAGTCCGACGTGGTGATCACCATGCTGCCGAACTCCCCGGACGTGGAGCTGGTGGCGCTCGGCAAGGACGGCCTGATCGAGGGTGTCAAGCGTGGGCAGCTCTTTGCCGACATGTCCACGATCTCGCCTCTGGTCTCGCAGAAGGTCGGCAAGGCGCTCTCGGCCAAGGGCGTGCGCATGCTCGACGCGCCGGTCTCGGGCGGCGAGAAGGGTGCCATCGACGCCGCGCTGTCCATCATGGTGGGCGGCGAGCAGGCCGACTTCGACGCGGCATTGCCCGTGTTCCAGGCCCTCGGCAAGACCATCACGCATCTGGGGCCGCTCGGCGCGGGCGGGTTCACCAAGCTCGCCAACCAGATCATCGTGGCGGTGAATCTCACCGCGCTGGGCGAGGCGCTGACGCTCGCGCGCAAGGCCGGGCTCGACCGCGCGCTCACGCTCAAGGCCCTGGGCGGCGGGCTGGCCGGATCGAAGTGCCTCGAGCAGAAGACGGCCAACTACGTGGCGGGGACCTACAACCCCGGCTTCAAGATCGATCTGCACTTCAAGGACCTCGGCCTCATCATGGAGTCGTCCCGCGCCCTCGGCGTGCCGCTCCCGACCACCGCGGTGGTGCAGGAGCTGTTCAACGCCATGCGGGTCAAGGGCAAGGGAGGGCTCGACCACTCCGGCGTGATCACGCTGCTCGAGGAGCTGGCGGGCGTGCCGGAGCAATCATGAGGGCGACCGTCGATCGTCCCGGCCTCGACTCGCAGGGCCGCTCGCCCCTCATCAAGATCCGCCGCGTCCGGAAGGGTGATCTGTCCAAGGTCCGCGACGTCATCGAGCAGGCCTTCGGCGATTTCTTCGAGCGGCAGGTGGGTACGCGGCCGCGCCAGGTCTTCGGCGGGGCCCAGTACGTGCACCATCGCTGGCTCATGGAGCCGTGGGGCTGCTTCGTGGCCGAGGAGGGCGACGGCAAGATCGTGGGCGCCGCCGTCGCGGTGATGTGGGGCACGGTGGGCGTGATCGGCCCGGTGGCGGTGCTGACCCACTACCAGAACCAGGACATCGGCCAGCAGCTCCTCACCGCCTGCCAGGAGTTCTTCGATGAGAACAAGGCGACGCTGCAGGGGCTGGCCACCTATCCCTACAGCCCCAAGCACCTGATCTTCTATCAGAAGTACGGCTACAAGCCGAAGGGCCTGGTGGTGGTGACCAGCAAGGCGCTCGACCGCAAGGAGCTCGGGGGCCCGAAGCCGGCGGCCAAGCCCGGGGCCGCCCTGCGCCGGTATTCGACGCTCGAGGAAGCCCGCAAGAAGCAGGTGATGCAGAAGGTGCGGCGCATCACCAACCACTTCTGGCGCGGGCTCGACGTGAGCAAGGAGATCGAGATCGTCGACGGCCTCACCCTGGGTGACACGCTCCTGCTGGAGAAGGGCCGGGAGGTGATCGGCTTCGCGGTCTGCCACCTGCCGCCCAACAGCGAGGCGCCCCAGGGCAGCGCCTACGTCAAGCTGCTCGCGATCGACAGCGCCCATCGCAAGCCGGAGCACCTGCAGGCCCTGCTCGCCGGGGTGGAAGAGCTGGCGGCCGGTGCCCAGCTCCAGCGGGTCGTCGTGCCCGCCTACACCTATTACTGGACCGCGTACCAGACGCTGCTCGAGCGCGGGTATCACATGGACTTCACCATGGTGCGCATGAAGCGAGGCAAGCAGGAGGACTACGAAGACGCCAGCGATCTGGTGCTGGACGACTGGCGCTGATCCGGGTGGCGTTCGTCTTCCGGCCGGTCCTCGCGCCGGTCTTGCTGCTGATGGCCTGTCTCACGCTCGCCGCGCCCCGCGCGGCGTCCCCCCACGCCATCGTGCTCGAGTCCTCCCCGACGCACGACGCGGTGCTGCGGCGCGCCCCTTCGCTGGTGACGCTCCGCTTCAATAGCCGGATCGAGAAGCGCTTCACGCGGGTGACGCTGGCCCTCGCGGACCAGGCGCCGGTGGCGGTGGCGCTGCCCACCGCCGACGCGGCGGCGACGCCCGACCGGCTCACGATCCCGCTCCAGCCGCTGGGCCCCGGTGTCTACGTCCTGCGTTACCGGGTGCTCGCGGTGGACGGCCACATCTCCGAGGGCGCGCTGCGCTTCACGGTCGGCACCGGCCGCTAGGGGCATGACGCAACTGGCGGGCTTTCTCGATGTCCTGCTGCGTGGCTTCGGGACGGTCGGCCTCGCCGCGGCCGTCGGGGGCCTCGTCTACTTGCGGCTGGTGCTGCGGCCGCCGCCCGGCGCCGCCGGCCTCGTGGCCGCCGCGCGCGGGCGCGCGCTCACCCTCATCGCG
>WNFF01001796.1_pt1 | contig 17341 bp, 11 predicted proteins | sample 5400441 | NCBI WGS metagenome assembly WNFF01 (sample SAMN13153345, study PRJNA577476) | soil metagenome | isolation source: 120 cm saprolite under Douglas fir tree site 2 hole 3 replicate 1 | place: USA:California | collected 2015-04-18 | reverse complement strand
TCAGCCAGCCGACGGCGACGGTCAGCATGCCCATACCGCTGAAGGCAATCAAGAATCCGATGTACCAGCCGAGGGACGTCGGGCGCGTCAGAACGATGGCGCTGATCTTGTCCGTAACCGACCCGTAGGTGTACCCCGGCCCGATCACCGGAGTGAGCCGGCGGATTTCGGGCGAATCGAATGGCGGTTGCCCGGCGCTCATGCCGACTCCAATTCAGGGTTAGGATTGCGCACGGCAGCGAGATAGGTCGTGCGGGGCCGCGCGTTCAGTTCGCCGAGCAGCGAATAATTGCGCTGCTGCAATTTCAACTTTGCGACGCGGCTGTTCTTGTCATTGGCGTTGCCGAAAACGATGGCTTCGGTCGGGCAGGCCTGCTCGCAGGCGGTGACGATCGCGCCGTCGTGAATCGGGGCGTTTGCTTTTTCCGATTCGATGCGCGCGTTGTTGATGCGCTGTACGCAATAGGTGCACTTTTCCATGACGCCGCGGCTGCGCACGGTGACTTCCGGATTGCGCAAGAGCTTGAGTTGCGGCTTCTCCCAATCCTGGAAGCGCAGGAAGTTGAAGCGGCGCACTTTGTAAGGACAGTTGTTCGAGCAGTAGCGCGTCCCGATGCAGCGGTTGTAGGTCATGTCGTTCAGGCCTTCGGCGCTATGCGCTGTTGCGCCGACGGGGCAGACCTGCTCGCAAGGGGCGTTCTCGCACTGCTGGCAGGGAACCGGCTGGAAAAAGGTTTGCGGATTGAAGAGCGATTCGTCGTAACTGGATGGATCGTTTGTTGCGGACTTCACTGACTTTTCGTAATAGCGGTCGATGCGGATCCAGTGCATTTCGCGGCCGCGCATGACCTGATCCTTGCCGACCACAGGAATGTTGTTCTCAGACTGGCAGGCGACCACGCAGGCGTTGCAGCCGTTGCATTTGTTCAAATCGATGGCCATCGCCCATTTGTCGCGGTCGTAGGGATATTCCGCCGTTCCTTTATAAAGAGAAAAATCCTGGGCCGGGAGCGGGGCAAGCTCGTTGGCAAAGTTTGGATTCTTGCGGTACTCCGCGAGCGTGCCCGTGGCCAGAATCTGGCGGCCTTCCATGCTGAAGTGATACTGGGTACAAGCGAGCGGATAATCTTCGCCGGTTTTTTTGATCGCGCTTCTGGGGGCGGAGGCTGTCCAAAGCGCGTCCGAAGTGCGCACGGCGTAGGCGTTGAAACCCTTATTCGTTCCCGTGTAGCCAGCCTTCTTGCGGCCGTAGCCCAGCGGAAGAACGACTACGCCGTCGGCCTGGCCAGGCAAGCGCCATGCGGCGGCAGTGACTTTGCTATTCGAAAGCGAAATGTCGATGACGTTCGAAAAAACTTTGCCGTGCTCGCCGCCGCGCCACGCGACGTTGTGTGCCAATTGCAGGCTTTCCGCGGTCTTGGGGCTGACCAACGCGGCATTGTCCCAAGTGAGCTTGGTGACGGGCTTGGGCAATTCCTGCAGCCAGCCGTTATTGGCAAAGCGTCCGTCGTAGACGCACGGATCGGGGCGAAAGATGAATTCGATATCGTCGGCGAGTGTGGCTTTCGCGGCGGTCAGACTCGCTGGGCTGAATTTCGGAACGGCGTAGATGGGCGCGAAGGCGGAGCCTGCTAGGAGACCATCGTTCAATGTTTTCCGCCAGAACTTTTCAAAATCGACTGAAGGATTCGCGGCCTTCAGGCGGTCGCGCACCACCTCGTAATCCGAAACTCCCGGTTTGTCGCCGAAAGCCGCGAGCACTTCGGAAGCGGAATGCGTGTGATAGAGCGGCGCGATGAGCGGCTGAATCACGCTGAGCGTGCCATCGAAAGCCCGCGCATCGCCCCAGGTTTCCAGGTAGTGCGATTCGGCGATGTGCCAGTCGCAGAGTTCCGCGGTTTCGTCAAAATGCGAGCTGACGTAGATGGTGTTCTTAATCTTCTTGCTTTTCGTATTTGTGTCGAATTTGATCTTGGAAGTGAAATCGAAATCGTGCGGGGCGGTGTAAACAGGGTTCACACCGAGAATCAAAAGCGTTTGGACCTTTCCCGCATCGATGTCCGCGCATAGCTCGCGAAGGGATTCCAGGTGATTCACGGGATGCGCTTCCACCGGCTCGGTGTAGTACAGGGTTGTTCCGACATTGCCGAGCGAAGCGTTGATGGCGTGCGCCAGCGCATGGACCGCGGCAGGCTGCTGTTCGCCAGCGACGATCAGCGACGCGCCCTTGTGCTTCTGGAGATCCTTGGCCACGGCGTCCAGCCACTTCTCCGCTCCAGAAGGAACCGCCGCGGAGCCGCCGAGGCCGAGCTTCGCCGCCAGCGCGCGCGCAAAAAGTTCCACTTCAGAAGCCCGCAAGGGCAATCGATGATCCGCGGTCGCGCCGGTGACACTGGGCGTCGGCTCGACGACGTACAAACGGTTCATCTCGCTGTCGCTGCGGCGATCAAGCTCTCCGGACTGATCCAGTTTGCGGCGTCGCGAAAATTCTCGCGCATAGCGAATATGGCCCGGGCCGCTGCCGAGGAAATCGGAGTCAAGCGAGAGGATAACGTCGGCGTTCTCCGGTCGGTAAACCGTATTGAGGTAGCTGCCAAAAGCGAGCTTCGCGCCCTCGCGCGTGCCGTCGCCCACAGCTGGCTCCCACTGATGCCACTTGGCTTGAGGAAAAAGCGTCAGCAGCGACTGAATCTGCGCCGCGAGTGACGGCGAGGTGACAATTCCGGTCAGGATGCGGAAACCCGCGCCGCCTTTCAGCTCCGCGGCGATGGCCTGCGCGCTTTCCACAAACTGCGACCAAGTCTGGATTTCCCCGAATTTCGTCACCGTTTGCGCGCGATCCGGATCGTAAAGATTCAGGACCGAAGCCTGCGCGAACACATTCGAGGCGCCGAGGCTCGAAGGATGGTCGGGGTTGCCTTCGATTTTCGTGGGCCGCCCCTCATGGCTTTCCACCAGCAAGCCGATCGCGTCCGCGCCAAAAGGCATCGCCGTGGCATAAAACTGCGGCTTGCCCAGGACCATCCCATCGGGCTGCTTAACATACGGCACGACGTACTGCTCCGGCGTGCGGCCACAGCCGGAAAGGCCCGCAAACGCCAGCGAAGCCGCCATCAACCTCAGGAAATCGCGGCGGTCGACGGAGTCGTCCCATTCGGAAGGCGCCTGGCGCGGAAATTCCCGATGTAGCAACTCTTCAAATTCCGGATCACCGGCGAGCTCTTCCAGCGTGCGCCAGTACTGCTTGCCGGTTTTGGATTGGAGCTGGGCGCGCACCGCGGCCAAATCCATCGGGCCTTCGTGGAGCTTGCCTTCTCCGGCTGCACCGTGATGATCGTGCTGGCCGTTGAGGTGATCGTGTTGTGCGTGTTCGCGCATACCGTCCATTAGCGATGACAGGTCGAGCAGCTCGTCAGCTCGACCGTCGTCCGAATGTTGTACAACTTTCGCAGCTCAGCTCCAGTTTCTTCCTGATTGTCGGGGGCTTTCCAATCCATGTTGAAAACCTGGTCTTTCGGGCGGAGCACCTGCTCGGGATGGCGATGGCACTCCACGCACCATTGCATCAGCAGCGTGTTGGCCTGGAAAACCAGCGGCATCTGGTTGATCTGCCCGTGGCACGACGAGCAGCCCACGCCCTTATTGACATGAATGCTGTGATTGAAATACACGAAATCGGCCAGGCGGTGAATTTTCACCCACTCAATGGATTTATCAGTGCGATAGCTCTCGCGAACGGGTTCGAGGTAAGCCGAGGTGTTGAACAGCACCGAATGGCAATTCATACACGTCTTCGTCGGTGGAATTCCGGCGACGGCGGAAGTTTCCACGCTAGTATGACAGTAGCGGCAGTCGATGCCGTCATCGCCGACGTGATGCTTGTGGCTGAATTGCACCGGCTGCTCGCGGGAAATGTTTTGCCGCGTCATATAAGGCGAACGCGCCACTGCGAGCACCGCAACAGTCGCCACGCCGGCCAAAAAAAGCGTCGAAAACACACTGAATCGCGCGATGAAATTCGTGCTGCGATGAAAAATCTGCGCCATGTCTTTTCAGCACAATGCGGGGGAGCGCTCCGGAAGGAAGCTGCGGTCAGGGCGTCCCACGAGTTTACCGGGAAGTGCAAACCCGGGTCGTGCTTGACGCGCTAGTGTCCAACAAAACATTCTGGAATGCAACCTCCGCACCCGCATGTTTTCGAATAATATCCAGCAACTTCCTCTTCAAACTTTGTGGCAGCTTCAAAACGTTCGAAAAAGATCTCCGCTTGCTTGTTTGTTTCAACCGGAACGATGAACGAGGCAAAAACGGTGAGGTCACTCTCCGCTGGACTTCCCTCTCCATCCGCGCTCTCCCACCGTCACGGAGTGAGATGCTTGAGCGAATCGAGAAGTTCAAACATTTTTTCATTGCATTTTTGACGGGGGCATTTGCCAAGGGCGGGGTCGTGGTATCTTAGAGGGACCCTCCGCCGCTCTTTTTGCGGCGGAGCCTACCTATCATGGGTAACCGCACTTCGCCCAGCCAAACCGGGGGCGAAGACAGCCCGCTGGGGCGTGGTCCAACTGGTAGGACACCTCACTGTTAATGAGGACGGTGAAGGTTCGAATCCTTCCGCCCCAGCCAATTTTTTTGACCAGTAGCTCGGCCGGACGCCCGCTAATCTTTGGCGATCGGCAAGCCCGCTTCCAGCCAGCCTTTCCAGCCGCCGTCCATCGATTCGACGTTGTTGTAGCCCATCTTCTGCAGATTCTCCGCCACCAGCGCGGAACGGAAACCGCCGCCGCAATACAAAATCAGCTTTGCGCTTGTGTCCGGAACGCGCTGCTCGATGTCACGCTCGATGATGCCTCGGCCCATGTGAATGGCGCCGGGAAGATGTCCCTTCGCCCATTCGTTGTCTTCGCGAACATCCACGAGCAGAAACTTTTCACCGGCATCCGCGCGGCGCTTCACACCCGCAACATTGGTTTCCTTGATTTTCTTTTTGGCTTCGTTCACTAATTTCAGAAACTGAGCCGCGTGGGCCATAGCTAAACTCCTTCCGGCAATAATTCGAGGCAAGGATACCACGGAGGGGAGGACGCCCTGACGCCACGCCGCGGCCGTTCAGGATCCACAAAGCGTGGCCGAAAGGGATCGAGTGAAATTTGCCAGCGGTTAACTCGGCGGCGCCTCCGCCTTAGGTTTATCCCCCACGCCCTTCTTGGCAAACGAGCGGACCACATTCACGAAATTCCAGCGCGTCTTTTCCGGCGTGCGGTCGCCTTCACCCGGCATTTTCCCCTTACCGTTGCTGACAATCCAGAAGAGCTCGCCATCGGTCATCTTTTCGATGGAAGAAGCGTCGCGCCAGTCGCGTAGATCCAGCTTCATGTCTGCGGCAAGGTCGCCCTTGCCGTCCCCACTCTTACCGTGGCACATGGCGCAATTGTAGCCAAATAGCTTGCGCGCTTCCGACATTCCTTCCGGCGTTGGCGTGATGGGATTCTTTCTGGCGGCGTCTTCCGCGGTCATTTTTGGTTCCGCGCCGCCCGGCTTATCCTGAGCGGGATGCGCTCCAGCGTAGGCCATCGCGATACTCGCGAGCAGCATCGCACTCTGGACGAGAACTGTCCTGCGCATCATTGCCTCCTGACAGGATGGGGCGGCCGAGCGAGCGGGTTCGGCTTGATTTTGAGCGGATTGTACGCCCGCCCAAAGCAGATTGAAAGAATCAAAAAAACAAATGTGCGGATTCCGCGGCGCGGCGGAGAAGGGTTATTCCAGGTCGCGCCAGTTGGGCCCGGAGCCGATTTCCACGACGATGGGCACCGCCAGCTTATGGACGCCTTCCATTTCTTCCTTAACGAGTTTTCCCAGCTTGGCGCGCTCCTTTATTGGAGCCTCAAAGAGCAGCTCGTCATGCACCTGCAAGATCATTTTGGATGCGAATTTTTCTTTCGCCAGCCGCCGGTCGATGTTGATCATCGCCAGCTTGATCAAATCAGCGGCAGTGCCCTGCAGCGGCGAATTGAGCGCGGTGCGTTCGGCGAAGTTGCGGAGCTGCATCTGGGGTGAATTGATTTCCGGGATCGGCCGGATTCTGCCGAACAAAGTTTTCGCCACGCCGGTTTTGCGCGTCTCGGCAAGAATATTGTCCAGGTACTCCTTCACGCCGCGATAGCGCGTGAAATAGGCGTTGATGAATTTCGCGGCTTCTTTCTGCTCGATGCCCAATTGCTGCGCCAGCCCGAATGGCGAGAGCCCGTAAATGATGCCGAAGTTGATGGCTTTGGCGGCGCGGCGGTGCTCGGCGTTCTGCGCCATCGGTCCCACCCCGAACACTTCCTGCGCCGTGCGCGCGTGGATGTCTTCCCCGTTGCGGAAAGCCTCCACCAGCACCGGGTCTTTCGAAAAATGCGCCATGATGCGCAGCTCGATCTGCGAATAATCAGCGGACAGCAAAATCTTTCCCTTCTCGGCCACGAAGGCGGCCCGAATCTCGCGCCCCAGTTCCGTTCGAATCGGAATGTTCTGCAAATTGGGATCGCTCGAACTCAGCCGCCCGGTGGCCGTGCCGGTCTGCGAAAAGCTGGTGTGCAAGCGCCCGGTTTCGCGATGGATCAGTTTCGGAAGCGCGTCCACGTACGTCGACTTGAGCTTGGCAATTTCCCGATATTCGATGATCTTGGCGGGAAGCGGGTGTTGCGCAGACAATTCCTCGAGAACGTCCGCGGCCGTGGACCGCGCTTTTGCCTTTCCGCGCCTCGGGTTAGCCTGTAGATTCAATTTGTCAAAAAGAATTTCGGCGAGCTGCGCCGGCGAATTGACGTTGAATTCCGACCCCGCCAGCTTCCATATCTCTTTTTCCAGACGGCGGATTTCCTTCTCCATCGTCTGCGACATTTTGCCGAGGGCTTTAGGATCCACGCGGACGCCAACGCGCTCGATGTCCGCCAGGACCGGCGCTAGCGGCAGGTCCAATTTTTCGTAGACGTTTTCGAGTTGTTGCTCCTGGATCTGCGCGTGCAACGCGGGCGCAAGCCGCTGCAGATAATCGGCGCGCTCGCCCGGCCCACCTCCCATCATCGCGTTGAACTGCCGCATTACCACGTCGGCAAAGTTGTGATTCGCCGTCGTTGGCCGCAAAAGATAAGAATAAATCTGTGTCGCGTGGCGGAGCTTCGCGGCCCGGCCGGCAAGCAGTTGGAAGAGCTTTGCGTCATGCGCGATTTTCGGCCGTTTTGCATCGGCAAGCAGCGGCGCGAGCGCGTTCATCGCCTCGCCTTTTTCGTCGAACCAGACCGATCGCCCCTCGCCGCCCTTCGAGGAAACCTCAATCGATGCGATGCGCGTCCCGAATCCTTCCGATTCGCGCTCGCCTGTCTCAAGATTCAGCCAGATCGCCAAAGGCTGTTTCGCGGGCAGCTTCGCCAGGTACTCGCGGAATTCGGCCACATTGGCAAACTGCGCGTAGTCCGCCTTCACCGCTGGCTCGGATTCTGCGGGCGCGGGGGGCGCTGCCGCCTCCGCCCCCAGCTCTTTCAACAGCGAGCTGAACCCCAGTTCACGATAGAGGGCCGCAAGAGCAATGACATCTGGCTCGCGGAGCGCAAGCGCAGGAAGATTAATCTGAAAAGGGATATCTGTGCTTATTTTGGCGAGTTCTTTGCTCAAAAGGACAAACTTCCCGTATTTTTGAAGAGCCTCGCGATAGTTTGCTCTTTTGACTTCTCCCGCTCTTCGCAATGTCTCTTCAACGGACCCGAATTGCTGGATTAACTCTCGAGCACCGACTTCCCCAATACCAGGCTTCCGTCGCTCCCCTTCGGCTGGCTTTTCATTTGGATCCTTCGCGCCCGGAATGTTGTCTACGGTGTCGCCCATCAACGCCATTACGTCGATTACCTTCTCCGGCGGTACCCCTAGAATTTCTTTCACCTTCTCCTTGTCCACAATGACGTCCGACTTCGCTCCGCCCGAACCGGTTCGCAAGATGCGCACGCCGCCATTGACGAGCTGCATCATGTCTTTGTCGTTTGAAATGATCAGCACTTCGACATTTTGCTTGGCCGCCTGCGCGGCTATCGCGCCAATTACGTCGTCGGCCTCGTATCCTTGAAGCTCCAGAACCGGCAGGCGCATCGCTTCGCACAACCGGCGAACAAAGGGCAGCTGCACGCGCATTTCGTCCGGCATGGGCTGCCGTTGCGCTTTGTATTTTTCGAATAGCTTGTCGCGGAAGGTCGCTCCGGGAGGATCGAACACGATGCCGATGTAGTCGGGCTGATAATCCTTGATCAACCGCTTCAGGATGTTTCCGAATAGAAAGGGAACGTTCGTGGGAATTCCGCCGGGTCCGGTCAGCCGCTGCGGCATCGGCGCGAAGAACGCGCGGTAGACATGCGCCATCGCATCGACAAGGAAGAGTTTTTTCGGACCGAAAGACATGCCCGGCGAGTATAGCAAAGCCTCATATGGAGTGCGGGAGCGATGCTCCCGCTTTTCCGGCTGCCTCGCTTCACTCAACATTTTGAGACTGGCCAGCAGCAAGTGGCACCCAAATTGGCGTTGAGTCCTGCGCTTCGGAGAAACACCATGAGCGAAGAGGATTCCGCTCTTGCCTGGCTACAAATCCCTGATCAGCAGGTATTACTCCGAACTCTGGAATGCGTGGAGCCCGGCGGCTCTCGAAGAACTCATTTCGCCTGATATCGTTTTCCGCGGCTCGATCGGAACCGCCGTGACAGGCATCGAGCAATTCAAACAGTACGTGAACAGAATCCGCGCCGCGTTTCCCGATTTTCACAATCATATTGACGAGCTCATCGGCGAAGACGATAAGGTCGTCGCCCGCCTCACTTACACGGGCACACACCGCGGAGAATTATTCGGTTTCCCCGGCACAGGAAAAAAAATCAGCTATCAAGGCGTGGGCATCTTTCAGTTTCGAGAAAGCAAGATCGTTTCCGGTTTCGTGCTTGGCGACACGGATAGCCTGAAGCGCCAGATTGCCCAGCAATAGAAACAAAGCCGCGCAGGGAGCTTGCATCCCCGCGCGGCGGTCAAACGAACAGTTCGTTTTTACTGCTTGTCCGGTTTATTCGGTTCAGACCTCGGCCCGGATTTTGGTTCGGGCTTGCTCGCAGCAGGCTGCTTGGACGCCCCTTGTTCGCCGGCCTGGGCCTGCGAAACCAGCAGCATTTGCGTGCCGCTGTCGAGATGCACGTTCTTGCCCGCCGAAGTGATCACCGAACCCTGCGTGGCATTCGAGGCCGCCGCGCTCAAGTTCAGACCGTTCAATCCAAACACACCCTGGCTGTTCGATGTGAGCTGGCCCGCGGCGTTCAAGCCTCCGACGGCTCCCTTTGAGGCGCCGGCGATGCTTCCGCCTGCGTTTGCGGCCGAGTTGACGGTTCCGCCGGCGACCCCGCCGACGTTAGCCGCGGTGTTCGTCACCGTTCCTACCGCTCCGCCCGCTGCAGAGGTCACACCGCCAAGCGCGCCGCGTCCGCCCGCCGCGCCAGATCCCGCCGCCGAAGCACCCGCGCCGCCAAAGCTGTCGACGTCTGCTCCCGCTGCCGAGACGTTGCTCTGCGCCGCAGCAAGCGCCTGGATCGCCACGTTCAACGGAATCTCCTGCCCATTCTTCAGGATCGCTTTGTCAAACACGATCCCCAGCGTCGATTCCGATTCGCCTTTGGCGCGTGCCGAAGCCTGTGTCACGTGCCCCACCAGTTTCGAGCCCTTCGGAATTACGGTTTTCCCTTCGGCCTTGGCTGCTTCCGTCGTGCGCGCCGTCACCTCGTCGCCCGGCTTGCACTTTTTCGAGTCAATCGGCGAACTCAGCGCGGCGTTGAAAGCCGAACCCGTCGCCAGCGAACCGTTTACCTGTCCGTTCTGCGCCGACGCCGAAGTGGACGCCGAAGCGTTGCCGGATGCTTGCGCCTGCGTCTGCCCGGCCTGCACCGACGCCTGGCTGCTGGTTTGCGCGCCCGCCTGCGCGCCGGTCTGCGCCTGCGCCGCCGCGCTCATGCACAAAAGAGTCCCCACAACAATTGCCATCCCTGCGCGATTCATGGTCGTAAGACCTCCTCTATATTGCCTTTGAAATGTGGACTGGGCGTTTTTGTGTCTAGTCATAAGGGTATCCACCGAACAATTTGATAGTCGCAAGGCTTGTGCCGATGTGTAAAGGGCTTGTTCTCTATTAGTTACGTTTCAAAGTGGGGTGTCCTGGACCCGGAAAAAGGTAGACCACCGAGCAGGATTTACAAGGTCGCTCGGAGCAACCTTCCGCCCCGTCAATCCTGCCGGGGAACCTTCCAACGGAAACCAGGGGGACACTTCTTACGAGCTTTCATATTTCTCCAAATTTTCCTTGACTTTCCGTAGTATTCTGGTACACTACTGTTCAGGTAAATCTGCGTAATACTCCCTGGACGGCAATTCTCTTAACCTGTTTGGAATGCCCCCAATCTCAAGCTAAGCCTTTTGGAATCAACACTTGTGGCAGGGTCCGATAATATCGCCTGTAACTACCTTTAGAATGAACACTTCCAAAAGTGTATCAAAATGAAGGACTTTAAGTTCCTTTAGAATGAACACTTATGAAAAACCGGGGGAGGGGGTACCGGTTATGGTTAACTAGAACTCCTTCCCGTCACATCACAGGCTCTTCTCAGGGCACGATGCCGAGCGGCTTGGCCACTTCCGCCAGAATGTCCGCCGCGCGCAGAAGTTGTTCGCGCTTGTGCGTCGCGCTGACCATGGCGCGCAGCCGCGCTTTGCCTTCCGCGACGATCGGGTAACCCACCGCGGGCGCAAACACGCCTGCCTCAAACAGTTTCTTCGAGAATTCAAAGGCCTTCGCCGCATCTCCCACATGGATGGGAATGATCGGCGTTTCGCTCCCCTTGAACTGGAACCCGCGCTTCTTCAATTCGCGCTTGAACATTTTCGTGTGGGCCCACAGTTTCTTCACCAGCTTTTCGCCCTCAAGCGAATCGAGCAGCGCGAACGCCGCCTGGCAAGCCGCCGCCGTGGCCGGTGGGTGCGAAGTCGAAAAAAGAAACGGCCGCGCGCGAAGATACAGAAAATCGATCAAGTCGCGCGAGCCGCAAACGTACCCGCCCATTGCGCCGATGGCCTTGCTCAGCGTTCCCACTTGAATGTGCACGCGCCCGTGGCACTGGTGATGGTCCACGGTACCGCGCCCATTGCGGCCCAGCACACCCGAAGCATGCGCATCGTCCACCATCATGATGCAGTTGTATTTCTCTGCGACGTCGCAAAGCTCCGGCAGCGGCGCGATATCGCCGTCCATCGAAAAAACGCCGTCCGTGATAATTAATTTCTTCCCTGGAAAGCTTGCGTTCTCCTGCAAGATGCGCTCGCAGTCCTTCACATCCTTATGCTTGAAAACTTTGATGGTCGCTTTCGAGAGCCGCGCCCCGTCGATGATCGAGGCATGATTCAGCTCGTCGGAAACAATCAAATCTTCTTTTCCCAGCACTGCCGAAACCGCTCCGGCGTTAGCCGTAAATCCCGACTGAAACACCACGCACGCTTCCACGTTCTTGAACGCCGCGATTTGTTCCTCCAGCTCCATGTGTATTTTCATGGTGCCGGCAATCGTTCGCACCGCCCCCGCGCCCGCGCCATATCGCTTCACCGCGTCCAGCGCGGCTTTGCGCAGCGACTTGTGCGTGGTCAACCCCAGATAGTTATTGGAAGCAAGGTTGATCACTTCCCGCCCGTCGAAAATAGAAACGGGCTTTTGTTCGCCCTCGAGCACGCGCAGCTTTGGCGCCACGCCCCTTGCGCGCAAATCCTTCAGCTCGTCGGTGACGTACTGCAAAGGATTCTGCTTCGATGCAATCGTTGCGGTATCGGACATGGTGGCACTCCTCACTTGGATTCGGCCGGGGGGAAGAACTATTTTGCGTCAGCTCGCGGCTCAGAGCAAACGACTTGAGGGCTGTGCAACAAAAACAATTCGCTTAGCGCGGCATCCCGTTTGGATAAAGCAGAATTTTCCCAGCCAGGCCGCTCTGCAGCAAGGTGAACGCATTTTCGAATTTGTCCAGCGACGACCGCTCACCAAACAACGGCTCGAGGTTCAACCGCCCCGCCTTCAGCAGCGAAGTCATCTGCACCCAGGTCTCATACATTCGCCGCCCGTAAATCCCTTGAACCGTCGCGCCCTTGAAAATCACGTCGTTCACCAAATCCAGCGGCACGTTCTCCGTCGGAATTCCCAGCAGCGAAGCGCGCCCGCCCGCGCGCAACGCCTTAAATCCCTGCTGAATCGCCGCGGGGTTCCCGGACATCTCCAGCAGTGCATCCACGCCCGTGCCATCCGTTTCAGCAAGAATCTTTGCAACGGCATCTTCCGCCGCCGGATTCAGTACCACGTCCGCGCCCATTTTTTTCGCCATCGCGCGCCGCTTCTCGTTCGTCTCGGTCGCAAAAACCGTCGAGCTTCCGCAAGCCTTCGCCACCGCGATGGCCATCAATCCGATCGGCCCGCAGCCCGTCACCAAAACCGTTTGCCCGGCGATCGGTCCGGCCATCACGGTATGGACCGCATTGCCCAGCGGATCGAGAATCGCCCCGTAATGCTCCGGAATCGCCGGGTCCAGCTTCCAGATATTCGGCGCCGGAATCTTCACGAACTCCGCGAACGCCCCATCTTGATCGATCCCGATGATGCGCAAATTCTGGCAAATGTGCGCTTGCCCCAGCCGGCATTGGTGGCAATGCCCGCAGTTGACGTGCATCTCCGCGCTGACAAAATCCCCCGCCATGACCGCGCGCACTTCGTCGCCTACACGCTCGACCGTGCCGCAAAATTCGTGCCCCAGTGTCACCGGCGGCTTGATGCGCCCCTGCGACCAGCGGTCCCACCCATAAATATGCAAATCCGTCCCGCAAATCGAGGCCGTCTTCACCCGCACCAAAACGTCGGTCGGCCCGATCAAAGGCACCGCGACCGTATCCATCTGCAAGCCCCTCGAGGCCCGCATCTTCCGCAACGCCTTCATCGTCGCTGCCATCTACCCGGACTCCTGCTCAAAGCGCAAATCTTGATGTTAGCATACCGCGCCCCATCGACACCTGTAGGGGCACGATACATCGTGCCCCTCTTCGATCGATCCGCTTATCCCGAGGCATCGAATTTCGCTCTTCGAATTTCCAATTTCCATTTTCCGAATTCACTTCACCTGCTCCACCACTCCAATCTTCTCCAGCGCCCTCAAATACTCCGCCACCATATCCAACAGCACCGGCCCATACTCCGCCGACACTGCATCCCGAATCTCCTGCGCGTTCCGCTTCCCATTCGCAAAATTCAGCACCTCATACGCGTACTCTTCGCCCCCGCCCCACAATCCTTCATAACTCAGCAGCTTCGGCGTCGCCACTCCCGCCGCCTTCGCGTGATCCGCAAAATAGTCATACCCAAACACCGCCAGCGGCCCTTTCGGCTCTGGCTTGCGCGAATAGACCAGACTGCCGTTGCCGCTTGTTTTTTGCTCATTAGAAGCGCTCGGCACAGCTTCGTTGGAAGTCTGAAAAGATCCGCTTGGCCGCACCGAGAATCGATGCAAGGAAAGAGCCAGCTCCCCGTCGTAGTGCGCTACGCTTCGGTGCATTACCGTTCTTTCGTCATTCGCTAGCTCTCGAACGCGGCTACTGGAAAGTAGAAGTCTTGCGTCACGGCCTCGGGTTACAACCGAGAACAGATCGACGCCACCAAGAGTAGTGAGCTGGGCCAAAAAATACCCGCTCGCCGCCCCGATAAAGGCCGCCCTCTTCAACTTTGTCGGGTCGATATTTGCCGCCGTATCGAAATTCGTGTGAATGTAGCGGTCCGGCCAGTCATTCAAATAAATCGCCGGTATCCCAAACGACGAATCCTGATACACATCGTGGTCGCTCCCCATTGTGTACGCCGAATACTCCGCCCGCAGCGGCTCCTTGCCGCCCTCCGGCGCCACCAGCGAATACTCAGCCTTCCCCGTCGCCGCAAACTTATACGACTCCTCATTCACAAACTCCGCGAACGCCCACGCCACGTCATGCGCAAAGCTCGGCAAGCTCATTGGCCCGCGTGTTACGTGGAACACTGCCTTCGTCTCCGGCCCTCCCCCCACCATGTCCATGTGCACCACCGCTTTGATCCGTTTGGCTAAAGCTAGGCCTGTTTGCGTTAAGGAGCCCCCGCCAGACTGCGGTAGTGGGACAGAGCCGTCGAAGCTCCGTTTCGTATCAAGTTGCATTTTGTACGTGCGCGGAGGAGAGGTTAGCAGCGCCATCGTTCCCTCAATTTCGGGAGGCCAATAAAACCGAATGGTCCGCGCCGGTCGCGCTAGCTTCCCCTCATTGATCAATTTCTGCAGCGTCCGCGCCACCTCCAGAATCGTCGCGCACCCGCTGGCATTGTCGTTCGCCCCCGGCCGCTGATGATCCAGGTGGCAGCTAAACGCAATCTCTTCTTCCTTCAGCTTCGCATCCGCCCCCGGAATCGTCGCCGTCACCACTTCATAATTCCCGGGATGCTGCCCCGCCTTCACCACCGCATGCAATCGAATCTTTTCTCCGCGCACCAGCCGCTCGCGCAATCCCCACGCCGTCTTCAGGGACACCATGAACCCAAATGTCTTGTTCGGTGAAAACGTCTCCAAGTGTCCCCACCGAATCAAATTCTCATCCTCGCCCCACCATGCCGTTTTCTGGTTCTGTGCATAGCTCACGATCCCCGCCGCGCCGAATTTTCCCACCGCCAAATCCTGCACCGTCCCAGGTTGCGCGCTCACCAGCACAATCTTCCCTTCTACGTTCTTCCCTGCGTAATCGCCCTCCCTCGTCCCCTCGCCCACATCCACCAAATCCGTTGTCACATCCGCTGATTCGCTATCCTCTCCCAGCACCACCGGCTCCGCCTCATAGCTGCCGATCAATTTCGCTCTTAGTGCGATGCAAACTACCGCCCCGATACCGACTCCCGGCGCTGGCTTGTAGTCCGGACGCGGCGGACACGGATCAGTGTCTATACCTACCTCGCTCAACTCGCCAAAGTCTGCATCCCACGCCGGACGCGACCGCTGCGTTCCATAAAAAATCTTCCCATCCGCCGGAAACTGCAGGATCGCCACGTCGCTCAAGCCATACGCGCGCAAACGTTCCGCCACCAGTTCCGCCGCTTCGTGAAATCCACGCGATCCGCGCTGCCGGTGGAACCGCGCAATCCCTTCCAAATTCCGCTTGGCAGTCTCTCCACTCAGTTCATTCGCCAGCGCCGCCACGTCTTTCTCCGGTAGCAGCGGCGGCTTCTGCGCTCCCGTCGCTGCTGCGAGCGCCAAGGCCGCTCCAATCCAGGCCAGCCCGTTTCGAATGAATGTCCTCATCCGCCCACCTCCCCAAGAATCGCCCACAGTAGCATAGAAGGAACCTGCTCCAACTCGACGAGGACAAGGTGCACCGCCAGCCTCACTCCATGCGATCCGTTTGCCCAGTCGGGAAAATTATTATGTGTGTGTCAGGAATAGGCCGCCATGGCGGCGAAACTCTTGGATGTGTTAGGTGCTACGCCGCAGCGGCTTCGGAGTCAGAGGCACCAGGAAGGGATCCGCGTAACCTGTCTACGCCGAAGCACGACCTCTTGGTCACATTGGGTTTCGAACGCGGCGCTTCAATCCCGCAGCGCCTGCACCGGATCGGTGCGCGTCGCGCGCCAAGCGGGCAAAAGACTCGCCGCCAAAGCCGTGATGGTCATCACTACGAACGCCGACGCGAATGCCCGCGGGTCGCGCGGGCTAACTTTGTACAACAGGCTCCCGAGCAGCCGCGTCAATGCAAGCGCTACCGCCGCACCCAAGGCTACGCCGCTGGCGGTCAACGCCAAGCCACGCGCCAGCACCAGCTTCAACAAATTAGTCGCGCCGGCGCCAAGCGCCATGCGCAGCCCCAGCTCGCGCGTGCTCTGCGACACTGCGTACGACATCACGCCATACAATCCGATGGCAGCGAGTAGCAGCGCCAACCCGCCTAAAACTCCAACTAGAGTTACGGCCACCATCTGCGGCGATGTCGAGCGATCCAGTTGTTCCTGCAAGGTGATCACCTCGTAGAGGGCAAGATTTGCGTCCAGTGCGTGCACCTCGCGCGTTAGCGCCATCGCCATGGTCTCCGGGCTCAGCCGTGTTCGGATATACAAGCCCGCCCCGATTGTGAAATTCTGGCGCCGAGACACATAGAAAAAGGGTTTGGGTGTCTCCCGAACGCTGTCGTACTTGGAATCTTTTGCCACACCGACCACTTGCATCCATCGGCCCTTGACCTGGACCCGCTCGCCAATCGGATTCTTGCCGCGCCAATACTTCGCGGCCATCGTTTCATTCACGACGGCCACCAGAGCCGCCTTTTCGTCATCCGCCCGAGTAAATTCGCGGCCGGACACCAAGGGAATGCCCATCGTCGCGAAATAGTCCGGCCCCACTTCGTTGTACTGCACCGTAGGCTGCTCCTCAGGCGGCGGCTGATAACCATCGACGGCGATCGGTGTCGAAGAAAAACTTCCATAGCTGAGTGGCGTCATTCGCGCGAATGCTGCCGCCTCCACGCCCGGCAACGCCTTCACCCGCTCCAGCAGTTCGTCCTGGAAACTCTGGGCGCGCGGCGCATCGTATCCGGCGGACACCAAAAGGACGGCAGTGTCCAGCACGTTGCGCGTCGAAAAGCCGGGGCTGGTATTTCGAATTTTCTGCAGGCTTCGCATCAGCAGCCCCGCCCCCACCAGCAAAATGAAACTCAGGGAAACCTGGACTACCACCAGGCCCGAGCGGACCCACGCTCTTCCACCGCCGCCAACAACCCCTGCCGAGTCGGATTTCAGCGCGCCGGCAAGATCAATCTTCCCGGTCTGCATTGCGGGAACCAATCCCAGCAACAGCGTCGCGATCACGCAAACCCCGGCGCTCAGCGCCAGAACCCGCCAATCGATTTCTCCCGGCAGGTGCATGGCTACCCCTCCCCGCGCCGGGAAGAGCAATACGAGCGCGTGACGGCACCAGTGCGCGACAAGCAATCCACCGGCTGCTCCAATAGCCGCCAGGATCAAGCCTTCCGTGAAAAGCTGCTTCAGCAACCGCCCGCGCCCCGCGCCGATAGCCAGCCGCACGGTCATCTCATGCCGACGCGCGAACGACCTCACCAGCAGCAAATTTCCAACGTTCGCGCACGCGATGAGCAAAACAAAGACCACCACCGCGAACATGATCTCCAGCGTCGGCAGCAGCGTCCCCGCATTGTTGAACGGTGTTTGCCACAAAGGCCACAGCTGAATGCCGCGGCC
>WNFF01008393.1_pt1 | contig 17343 bp, 11 predicted proteins | sample 5400441 | NCBI WGS metagenome assembly WNFF01 (sample SAMN13153345, study PRJNA577476) | soil metagenome | isolation source: 120 cm saprolite under Douglas fir tree site 2 hole 3 replicate 1 | place: USA:California | collected 2015-04-18 | reverse complement strand
GCCCGGACGAGGCCGACGCGCGCGCCGTGTACGCGCGCGGCAAGCGGCCGGCGCATGGCCGCGTCGTAGCCTGCGAGCGCTCCTACATCCGGCTCGACCCCGATCGCGTGATCGCGTGGGAGTACGCGGTGGGCGCGGGCGGCGTAGCGTGCCTTGGCGCCTTCGTAGCGCTCAACGCGCCGGATCCGCGCCTCGCGCCCCAACTCGGCGCCGTGCTCGGCCACGCGCTGACGGGGGACGGCATCCCGCATGCGACGCGTACGATACCCGCGGCGTGCTGGCCCGCGCTCGGGACGCGCTGCCGCCGCGACGACGGGCTGCTCGTGGCCGAGCCACCGCAGTTGGACGGAGCGCTGCCCGGCCTCGAGTCGCCGCTCGCGACGGCGACGCGCGCTTTGTCCGACGAGGCGACCGTGCTCGCCGGGCGCCGTTTGCTCGTGGTCGGCGGTGAGCAAAGCGGCGTGCGCGAGATCTGGGCGCACCCGTGGCGTCTGGCGCAGGACTGGCGGGTGGAAATCGGCGGCGAAACGCCGCTGATCCGTGACGCCCAGATCGCGCCGACGGTAGTGCAGCGCCATCTGGTGTCGCGCCAGCGGATCGTCGAGGAGACGGTGACGACCGCCCTCGAGCACGGCATCGCCCTGCTCGAGTATCGCGCCGAAAAAATCGGACGCGCGCGCAACCTGCGGGCGGCGCCGGCCGTGAGCGTATCCTGGACCGTGGATCTGCGGCGCACGTGGCCGTACCCGACGGCCTGCGCCGGCGACCTGCGCTTCAACCTCGGAGCGGACGGCCGCGCACTCGTCGTGTGCCACGCGGACGCCGCCGTGACGTTCGCCGCCAATCGCGCGGTTCAATGGCGCACGGAACCCGTGCGTGGCATGGCCGCCGTGCGCTGCACCTTAAGCGCCACGCTCGATGAGCCGCTGCGCATCGCCGTCATTGCCGGAACCGACGAGGGCGACGCCCACGTCGCGCTGCGACGCCGCGGCGTCACGGCCCTCGTCGCGCAACGTCGCCGCCACGAGGAGCAGGTACGCGACTACGAGCTGCGCGTGCTGTCGCCCGACCCGCAGGTCAACGCGGCCGTCGAATGGGCCAAGCAGCGCATCGACGCGTTCGTGGTCGACACGCCAGGCGTGGGCCGATCGCTGGTCGCGGGTTACGCCGCGTCCCGTCCGGGGTGGGGCGATGGCCGCCCCGGCTACGCATGGTATTTCGGACGCGACGCCTGTTGGACCGCGCTGGCGGCGCTCGCCGCCGGCGACTTCTCGCTGGCGCGTCTCGCGCTGCGCCACCTCGGCCACACGCAGGACGTCACCGGGAAAGTCATCCACGAGCTCACGACCAGCGGGCTCGCCCATTACGACGCGGCCGACAGCACGCCGCTCTTGCTGCTCTTGGCAGGCCGCTATGTCGCCTGGACGGGCGACCTGCCGTTTCTGGAAGAGCGCTGGCCGGAATTGGAGCGGGCGTACGCCTTCTGTCTGACGACCGACCGCGACCGCGACGGCTTGATCGAAAACGCCGGCGTGGGCCACGGCTGGCTCGAGATGGGTCCGCTCGCGGGCGCCAAGACCTCGCTGTACCTCGCGAGCCTCTGGCTCGCCGCGTTGGAGAGTCTCGCACCCGTGGCGCAGGCGCTCCGCAAGGAGTCGCTCGCCGCCGAGCTCACCGAGCGCGCCATGCGCGCGCGGGGTGGACGGCGGAGTGGCACTCGGCATCGAGGCGGATGGCTCACCCCAGCGCCACCGCACGGCGCTCACGGCGGTGCCGCTCTTGCTGGGCGCGGTGGACGCGAGCGCTGCGGCCGCGTGGCTCGACGCGATCGCGGGCCCGGACTTCTCCGCGCCCTGGGGCGTGCGGCTGCTTTCGACGCGCGATCCGCTCTACAATCCCGCCGGCTATCACACCGGCGCCGTGTGGCCGCTGTACACGGGGTGGGTGAGTCTCGCCGAATACGCCTGCCATCGCGGCGACGCGGGCGGCGAGCACGTCCTCGCCAACGCGCGGCTGCCGTTTGCGCGCGGCGTGGGCATGTTCGACGAGGTGCTGCGCGGCGATGATGGCAACGTCGCGGGCGTGTGCCCCGACCAGGCGTGGTCGGCGGCGATGCTCCTGGCGCCGCTGGTGGAAGGCATGCTCGGCGCCCGGCCCGACGCACTGGGGGAGCGGCTCACCCTCGCCCCGCATTTGCCGGCAAGCTGGCGCGAGTGCGAGTGGCGCAACCTGCACGTGGGGCACACGACGCTCGACGTGCGCGTCGCGGCCAAGCCGGATCGGGTGGAGCTCCAGGTACGCCGCACCGGCGGGCGGCGGCTCGCGCTGATCGTGGCGCCCGCGATGCCCGTGGGGCGCGTGCCGTCGGATGCGACAGTGGACGGCGAGCGCCTCGCGCCCCGCCTGAGTGAGCCGTTCGGGTGCCGACACGGCGAAGTGCGCCTGGAGCTCAGCGAGGAGCACGTGGTGGAGATCTGGCACCGCCCCGGGTGAGCCGGGCTGTCAGGACACGTGCAGGACCGCGCGACGCCTGCCGCGGGCAAGACGGGGTGCTACTATATGCGTATGCGTACCACGATCCTTGCTGCGTTGCTTGGCGCGGCTGCGTGCGGCGGCCGCATGCACACCACCGAGGTGGTCTCGGCGGACCGGCCGGCCTATCCCGACAGCTTACGAGCGCAGGGGATCGAGGGGCGTGTGCGGGTGCAGGTGGTCGTGGACACCTCCGGACGGGTGGAGCCGGGATCCGCGGTGGTGGTGCAGTCACCCAACGCGGGATTCAATCAGGCGGCGCTCGCCTTCGTGTACATGGCGCACTTTCGCCCGGCGACGCGCCACGGCCACGCGGTCCGGGCGTTGGTGGAAGTGCCGATCGACTTCAAACTTGACCGCCGCGGCGCGGGGGGCGTATTCCGCGTCGACCAGGTGGATCAGGCGCCCACGATTGCCGCCGCGGTGCCGCCGGCGTACCCGGCGAACGTGAAAACGGCCCGCGTGGATGTGCGGGTGGTGGTGTCGGCGGTGATCGACACGCTGGGCCGCGCCGAGCCGGGCTCGCTCCGCATCGTCTCCAGCCCCGGCGCCGACTTCGATGAGCCGGCGCGCGCCTACGTGCGCGCGGCGCGCTTCTGGCCGGGCGGGATCGGCGGCCGAAAGGTGCGGGTGATCATGGACATCCCGGTGGACTTCACCGCACACTGAGGCTCTAGGGCTGGACCAGGACGGGGGCCGGTCGCGCCGTCGTCGTGTGGTCCCCCAGCTGTCCGTCGCCGTTGTCGCCCCAACAGTAGACCGCCGCGGTCGTCGAGAACGCGCACGTGTGGGCGTCCCCCGCCGTGATCCACGAGAAATGGATGCCACCGTGGACCGGCACGGGTGCGGGGCGGTCCAGGAACGAGCTGTCCCCCAACTGGCCGCTCCCGTTGGCGCCCCAGCAGTAGGCCAGAGTGTCGGACGCGATGCCGCAGGTGTGGGCGCCGCCGACCGCGAGCATGATCCACGACCGGCCGCCGCTCACCACCACAGGCCGCCGCGCCAGCGAATCGGCTTGCCCAGTGCCGAGCTGGCCATGATCGTTCTTGCCCCAGCACCGCGCCGAGTAGTCGATGACTCTCCCACAGGTGTGGTTCGTGCCTGCGGTCACGTCCAGCCACTCGACCACGTCGCGCACCACGACGGGCGATCGCCGGGTCGAATCGGTGCCGTCACCCAACTCGCCGCTGGCGTTGCCGCCCCAGCAGTACGCGAGGGCCGCGCTCACGGCGCAGCTGTGCACGCCGCCGGCCGCCAGCAATACGAAAGGGTGCGGGGCGGCGACGCGCACGGGATTTGGGCCGCCACTGCCGGGCGAGCTGTCACCCAACTGGCCGGCGTCGTTGGCGCCCCAGCAGTAGGTCACGCTGTCTGTCCCGAGACCGCAGCTGTGCCGGTCGCCGGCGACGAGCGTCCGGAACGCGTGGCCGCCGGTCACGGCACTCGGCACCGGATTGGCCGAGGGCCCGCCGCTCGAGCCGAGCTGGCTGGCTGCGTTATTGCCCCAGCAGAACGCCGCGCCGCTCTGGTCAACCGCGCACGTGTGATTCTCGCCCGCGCCTACGGCGCTATAGCGGCTTGTGCTGGCGACGGGGATCGGCGCCGCCTCGGGCGCGACAGACACGAATCCGCTTCCCAGCTGTCCGTAGAGATCGCGGCCCCAGCAATAGATCGCGCCGCCGTTAGTGCGGGCGCAGGTGTGGTGGCCGCCGGCGGTGGGCGCCACGAGCTGCACAGGAGCGACCGTGATGGCCGCCGTGTCGGCCTTGACGCCAGCCCTCGCGATGATGGGTGCGAACCCCGGGAATGTCGTTCGCACCAAACCGGTGCTCGTGACCGAGGCGAACGCCAGGCTGTCGCTCGTCCACGTCACGGTCGCGTTCGCAATGACTTGGCCTGCGGAGTCGCGCGCGACGGCCGTGAGCTGCGCGCTGTCGCCCGCGACGACCGTGTCGTGGGCGGGATTGACTGTGAGGGTGGCGACGGGCATCGGCGGAGGCAACACCACGAGCGATTCGTGGCACGCCAGCACCACCGTCGCCAGCACGAGCGCCCGCGAAGCCCGTCGCATGAGGGTGCAATATACAAGCGGCCTCGGTACCTTAGGCGCCATGGCGTCTGTTACACTGCGCGACCTCGCCAAGCGCTTCGACCCCTCCCACCCTCCGGCGCTGCGGGACTTCTCCCTCGAAGTGAAGGACGGGGAGTTCCTCGTGCTGCTTGGGCCGTCGGGTTGCGGGAAGACCACGGCCCTGCGCTGCATCGCGGGGCTCGAAGAGCCGTCGGCGGGACAAATCTTCATCGCCGACCGCGACGTGACGCACCTGGCGCCGGGTGAGCGCGACGTCGCAATGGTCTTCCAGAACTACGCGCTCTATCCTCATCTCAGCGTGCGGGAGAACATCGCCTTTGCGCTTGAAGTGCGCGGCGTAGGCAAGCGCGAAGTCCTGCGGCGTGTGGCGGAGACGGCGGGCCGGCTCGAGCTGTCGGAGTTGCTCGATCGCAAGCCCGCCCAGCTCTCGGGCGGCCAACGCCAGCGGGTGGCGTTGGGGCGCGCCATCGTGCGCAATCCCCGGGTTTTCCTGTTCGACGAGCCTCTGTCGAACCTCGACGCCAAGCTGCGCGTGGACATGCGCGCCGAATTGTTGCGGCTGCATCGTGCGCTGGGCGCCACCATGATCTACGTCACCCACGACCAGGTCGAAGCGATGACCATGGGCCAGCGCATCGCGGTGCTGCACGAGGGCCGCCTGCGCCAGCTCGGCACGCCGGCCGAGATCTACCAGCGCCCCGCCGACGTTTTTGTCGCGCGCTTCCTGGGCAATCCCGGCATGAATGTCTTGACCGGCGTCGCCGAGGTGAAGAAAGGACGAGGGAAGGGAGAAGAGGGAAGGGTGGCGCAATGCGGACCGTTCCAGATCCCGCTCGCGCTGCCCGACTACGCAGGCAACTTGCAGCTCGGTATTCGGCCCGAGGACGTGTCGCTGTGCCCGCCGGGCAGCGGCGTGGGCGACGCGGAGGTGACGGTGGTCGAACCGCTCGGCAGCGAGACGCTCGTCCACCTCGAGGCCGACGGCCAGCGCCTGGTGGCGCGGCTGCCGGGCCTCGCCGCGACTGCGCCGGGCACGCGCGTGGGCGTGCGGGTCGACGCGACACGGCTGCATCTGTTCGACGCGGCGGGGGCGCGGCTCGGCTGAGGCGGCTCCGGACCATCGCACTGCTTGCCTCGGGCTTCGCGGTTCTCGCGACGCTCGCTGCGCTCGCGTCGTGGCGCCCGGCGAGCGCGGGCGACCGCGTCACCCTCACGCTCGACAATTGGGCCGATTACGTCGAGGCGCGGTTGGAAGAGCGCGCGCTGGCCGAGTTCCGGCAGACGCACGCCGAAGTGGCGGTGGTGCAGCAGAGCGCGGGCACCGGCCAGGCGGAGTACCGCGAGCGCATTCTCACGTCGATGGCGGCGGGCACGCCGCCCGACGTCTTCCTGTTCGACAACATCGACGTCCCGGCGTTCCTCGACCGCCGCGCCGTCCTCGACCTCGCGCCGTTCCTGCCGCGCGTGGGTGTGGACCTCACCCCCTACGACTCCACCGTCCTGAGCATCTTCCGACGCGGCTCGGCCGTGTACGCCCTGCCCAAAGGGTACACCCCGATGGTCGTGGCGTACAACAAGAACCTGTTCGACCGCGCCGGCCTGCCGTACCCCACCGACGACTGGACGTGGGACGATTTCTCGCGCATCGCGCGGCTGTTGACGCGCGACACCGACGGCGACGGACAAATCGATCAGTGGGGCACGTACTACGACCGCCGCGTGTTCCTGTGGCTGCCGTGGATCTGGTCGGGCGGCGGCGACGTGCTGTGCCCCGACGGCAAGAGCGCGAGCGGCTGCCTCGACTCGCCCACGTCGATCGCCGCGCTGCGGTGGTATACGGGCTGGGTGACCAGGGACAGCGTCGTGCCGCGCGCGTTCAACCTGCGCCGCACGCTGGGCGACAACCTGCGGCTGTTCTCGAGTGGTCGCGTGGCGATGCTCACCGCAGGCCACTTCTGGATTCCCAACCTGCGGCCGTACCTGGAGCAGCGCGGTCTGCGCGTGGGGTTCGTGGAGATCCCGCACCGCGCGGGATACCCGCCGGTCACCGTGATCTACGCGTCGGGCTTCGCGGTGCCGGTGGGGGTGCCACATCGGCGCTTGTCGGTCGAGCTCGCGGCGATGCTGGCCGACTCAGCCACGCAGAGCCTGCGCGCGGCGGCCGGGCTGGAGCTGCCCAGCGTGACCGGGGCGGCTTTGGCGCTCGCCGCGCGCGACACGCTCGGTTGGGAGGCGGCGTTTCTGCGGGCGGCGGCGCACGCGCGGGCCCCTTGGGGCGCGCGCATCGCCGAGTGGCGTGAAGTGGAAGCGCTGCTGCCCGACCTGATGGACCAGATCACCATCGGGGGCGTCGATCCGGCCGTGGCCGCGCATGGGATGGCGAAGCGGCTCGACCGCTTGCTGTCGTTGAGCCGGCCATGACGGCGGGCGTGCGCTGGCGGGTGGCGGGTGCGGTCGCCGTGTGCGCCGCGGCGCTACTGCCCCTCGGGAGCGCGCGCTGGGCCGGCGTGCGCGCTGAGCGGGCGTTCGCCGAGGGAATGACGCGCACCGTGGCAAGCTACCTCGCGCTCGCGACGCCGCCCGCGCGCGGCACCGCGGACTACAACCTGGGTCTTCTGCTGATCCGCGCCCGTTCGCTCGTGACGCTGCCGGGTTGGACGCCGGAGGTCGAGGTCTACCATGGCACGGCGCCGCTCGTCAGCCCGATGGAGCTGCCGCTGCCCGCCGCGGAGTTCGACGCGTTGCGGCGGGTCGAGACCATCCGCTGGCGCCACGGCGCGGCGCTGACGCCCCTCAAGGACCGCGACGATTGGGACGTGGTCGGCGCCGTGGCGCTGCGTCCCGCGCCCGGGGAGATCGCACCGCGCTGGGTAGGCGCGTGGGTCTTGGCCGCGTTCGCGCTGGCGGTGTGGTTGGGCGTCGGCGCGGCGCGGCTGCCGCAGACCGACGCCGCGGCGTGGCGCCGGGCCTTTCGACGCTACGCGGCGGGTGCCGTCGCCCTCGGCGTCATCACTGCCGCGGCCGCGCGCGGAGCGGCGCGCACCGCGACCGACCGCTCGCTCGACGACACGCGCCTGCTACTCCAGGAAGCGGGCCGCATCCCCGGCGTCACCACGGCGGACTTGAGACGCCTCGTGCCCGGTGCCGAGCTCACACAGTCCGATTCGGGCGACGTGGCGCCCTATCGGTTGACCGTGGACGGCGCACCCCGTGCGGCCATCCGCGTCCGACTCGCCGGCTGGCGCTGGCTCGAGCTGCGGACGTTGCCGCACGAACAGTTGGCCACCGGATGGGTGCTGTTGTGCGTCGGGCTGGCATTGCTTGGGCCCGCGGCCCTGTGGCTCGTGGCGTGGGCGGAGCGGGCGAGTGCGCGCCCGCAGCGGCTGCGCGAGACGGTGACCGCCTGGAGTTTCCTCGCGCCGGCCGCGGTGCACCTGGCCGTGTTCTCGTTCGGGCCGATTCTGTTCGCGTTGTATCTGTCCGTGCACCGCTGGAGCCCGATCGAGCCGGTGAAGCCGTTCGTGGGGCTCGCCAATTTCCGCGCCGTGCTCACCGATCCGCTCGTGTGGATCTCGCTGCGCAACACCGTGCTGTACGCGCTGTACGTGCCGGTCACGATGGCCCTGGCGCTGGCGGTGGCGCTCGTACTGCGCCGCTCGACGCGCCTGGCGCGGCTGCTGCGCACGGCGTTCTTCCTGCCCACGGTTTCGTCGGTGGTGGCGATCGCGCTGGTGTGGCAATGGATGTACAACGCCGACTTCGGCCTGATCAACTGGCTGCTGCGGCTCGCCGGCAGGCAGCCCGTGGACTGGCTCGGCAATCCGCGCACCGCGCTGCTTGCCGTGATGCTTATGTCGGTGTGGGTGCAGCTGGGCTACCAGATGGTGGTGTTCCTGGCGGGTCTGCAGGGCATCCCGCAGCAATACCTCGACGCGGCGCGGGTGGACGGCGCCGGCGCGTGGCGGCGCTTCTGGCGCATCACGTTTCCGCTGCTCCGGCCGGTGACGCTGTTCGTGCTGGTGACGGGCATCATCGGGTCATTCCAGGTGTTCACCTACATCTACGTCCTCACCGACGGCGGCCCGCTGCACGCCACGGACGTGGTGGTGTATCGCATTTATCAATCGGCGTGGGAGTTCCTGCGCTTCGGCGACGCCAGCGCGCTGGCGGTGATTCTGTTCGTGGTGCTGTTCGGCGTGACGTGGGCGCAATTCCGGTTGCCTGTTGGCGTGCACCATGGTCATCCCCTTCCTCTATATGGCGTCGACCTCGCTGATGGACGAGTTCGCGGTGCTGCGCTACCCGCCCGCCGTCCTACCGGCGCACCCCACGCTCGCCAACTATCCGGGTGCGCTGACGGCGCTGCCGTTCGGCCGGTTCTTCTTAAATTCCGCGATCCTCGCGACCTGCGTCGTGATCGGGCAACTGCTCACCAGCGCCACGGCGGCATACGCGTTCGCGCGGCTGCGTTTTCCCGGACGCGATCGCGTGTTCCTCGCGTTTCTCTCCGTGCTGATGGTTCCGGCGATCGTGCTGCTGATCCCGCGGTTCCTGATCGTCAACGCCCTCGGCTGGGTCGACAGTTACGCCGGCTTGGTCTCGACCGAACTGGTGTCGGTGTGGGGGATCTTTCTGCTGCGGCAATTCTTCCTGACCATTCCGCGCGAGCTGGAGGATGCCGCGCGGCTCGACGGAGCGGGTGAGTGGACGATTTTCTGGCGCGTCGCGCTGCCGTTGTCCAAGCCGGCACTGGCGACGCTCGCGGTCTTTGCGTTCGCCGATCAGTGGAAGAACTTCTTGTGGCCGTTGATCGTGACGCGCTCGACGCCGATGCAAGTGGTGGAGGTCGGCATCGCGTCGTTTCATGGGTTGTACTATACAAATTGGCCCTACCAAATGGCGGCGGCGATGGCGGCGATCGTGCCGCTCGTCGTGCTGTTCTTCTTTGCGCAGCGGTACTTCATCCAAGGAATACAGTTAACCGGCTTGAAGTGATCAGTGATCTGGTCTACTTGTGTCGGTTGGGCTCCCGCCGAAACCGCACCTGCCACCTGACGTCTCGCCCCTCCCCCCCCGCCCATTTCAGGATCACATGTCCGTCCACCTCCTCCATGTGGCAGGCGCCGTCCGCCTCACATGATGCGGCTCGCCACCCATCCGGCACCCTGATCGTGATGGCGTACTCGCGAGCGTCCAAATTCGTCGCCCGCGCGCTGAGCGTGCGCGTATTGGCGTCCCACGCTTCGCCGGCGACGTCGATCGCCCCTTGCACCAGATGCCGCGTGCTGCCGATCACTTGCGGCCGGCTCGTGCTGGGACGGAGTGCCAAGAGGTGCGAAGTGTGCGGCGGGATGTACGCCGCCACGGCGTCGCGGACGGGCGCGAGCGGGGCGTCGCGCCACACGTCGTACGCGTCGTAACGGCCGGCCGGCAGGCCGAGGGTGCGCAATGCCAGCGTCACGTCGCGCGGCGCGTCGTCCCAGTTGATCAGCGCCACCGTCCACCACCGTTCGCCTCCGGCCGCGATCCACGCCGCGGGCGGCTGGTCGCGGCGGACGCTCCAGAAACCGCCGGGTCCGCCGCCGTCGGTGACGCGCACCGCCAGCGTATTCTCCGCCCCCCACCGCAATACGTCGGACGGGACGGCGTAGCGGCGATAGGCCGACCAGCCTCGCGTGGCACCCACCCGCACGCCGTTGACGTAGGTCTCATCATCGTCGTCGAGCTTGCCCAGCTCGAGCACCGGCGGCGCGCCGGCCATGCGCACTTCGATCGGCAGTCGCGGCAGCGTGAAGCGCGTGCGATACCAGGCGACGCCGTCGTAGCCCGGGTGGCCTGCCTGCTCCCATTGGGACGGCACGGGGATCGTTTCCCACGTCGCGTCCTCGAAGGCCGGCTCCGCATAGGCCGGCGCGTCACCGGTCTTGAACCGCCAGGGTCCCCCGATCGGCACGGCGCGGTCGCCTGCCACGAGAGCCGGCGCCAAGTCTGGCGCAGCCGTCGTGGTACCGATGGGACGTCCCGCGGCGGTGGCCACCGGAATGGTGCGTTGCAATAACCGGAGCCGCTCGGCGGCGACCTTCGGCAGGTTGTCGGAGAACACCGTGAGGCCGCCCGACAGGGCGGTGATGGCCGCCCAAGCGCGGGCTTCGTCGTCGCTCAGCGGCGCGCGCACGACCAGGCAATCCGGATCGTTGAGCCACGCGCCGCGGTGATAGAAGCTGCGCAACGCCGCGGCGCGCGCGGGCGCTTGGAGCCCGGTCCAACTGGCGTCCACGTCGGTGCCGATGCGCATGCCGTCGACCAGACCGGCCGCGTGCTGCAGCGGCGCGCCGCAGCCGAGCAGGAACACGTCGGGCCCGAGCCCGGTGCGGAGTGCCCGTAGCCCCGCGCGGTAGGCCTCGGCGTGCGTCAGGCTGCCGTGATGCGCATCGCCCGCCGCGGCCCAAAGCAGGAAGTCGATCTTGAGGTAGTCGTAGCCCCAGTCCTGCACCACGCGGCGTCCCAGCCGCTCGAGCCAATCCTGCACGCCGGGATGGGCGCCGTCGAGCGAGTACACCTTGCCGCCCCAGTCGGCGCGCGTGTCCCACACGATCGGTTGGCCGCCTTTCTGCAGGAGCCAGTCGGGGTGCGCGACGGGGACGCCCGACCGATCGGTGACCGCGAACGGCGCCACCCATAGGCCCGCCTTGAACCCCTTGGCGTGGATTTGATCGGTGAGCGCGCGGTGTCCGCGTGGGAACTTGGCGTTGGTGTCCCAGTCGCCTGTCGCCTTCTGGTAGCCGTCGTCGAGCTGCACCAGCCGGAAGAAGCGGCGGTCGAAGGTGGCGGCGGCGACGTCGAGGTTGGCGAGGATATCCGCCTCGGTCACGCCGCCGTACAGCTCGTACCACGAGCACCATCCGGCCGGCACGGTGAGGGCCGCGAAACGCTCCTGATCCACTGGCGCCGCGGGCGCGAACAGCACGCGCAGCGCGGAGAGCCCATCGCCGGCGGGGTCATACGCCAGGCGCAGGACGGAGGCGTCGCCCGTGGCGCGCAGCGGGCGGGCGGGGAGCCAGTCGGAGATCGCCTCGAGTCCGCCGCCTGAGCATGTGACCTTGGCTTCCCCCGGCTCGCCCGGATCCCAGGCGAGCGCGAGCCCGGCGCCGGCGCGCGTCAAACCCAGTGCGCCGTGGCTCACGAAGGCGCTATCGGGTGCGATGTGCGCGACGCTGCAGGCGTCCCAAGAGTGGTAGCCGTTCACGAGCGCGACCAGGTCGCCCGTGCCGGGAAGCATCCGGGCCGCGGTGCTCTGGAAGAAGCGCAACGCGCGGACGGCGGGCAGATAGCGGTCGGGATAGACGGCGAAGCGCAACGTCGCGAGCGGCACGGGCGCCGGCTCGCTGGTCGTCAGTTGCGCCTCCAGCCACACGCCCGCGGCTTGTGAGCGGCCGCGCACCAGCAGAGTCTCGCCGGCGGCGGCTTGGTGCCCCACGGTGATATCTTCCAGCTCGGCGAATGTCACCAGCCGCTCGCCCACCCACGCGCCGAGCTCTGCTGCGGCGATGAGCGGAACGGGCGGGCCGTCGCCCTGGTACCACAAGGACCAGCGCCGTTGGTCGTCGAGCTCGAAGCGCAGTCTCGCGACCGCCCGACCCCCCGTCTGCCGGGGCGCTCGGGCGGACAGACGCTCGGGCGGAGTGATCAGCGCCGCCGAACCCGCACCAGTCAGGAGCAGAAACGTGCGTCGATCCATGATCACAATGTCCCTGGTCGCTGTGGTGTTGTCTACGCCGGCGGCCGCGCAGAATGCCCTCACGGTGGGTCTCGCCGCGACGCTGGGCAGCGGCTGGCAGATCGAGGGTGGCGACATCGGGCTGGTGCGGCGCATCGCGGCGGGCCCGTTTCGTCGCATGAGCGCCACCGCGCGGTTCGCCGAATTCAAGGACCAAGGCGCGATCATCGGCGGCGCCCAGGGATTCATCGGCGCGGTGACGCTGGGCCTCAAGACGGCGCCGCTCATCATCGCAGAGCTGGGGGACGAGAAGAGTCCGTCGCAAATCGGCGCCGACCTGACCCTCGAAGCCGGCGGCTGGCTCGGTTCCAACTCGCCGCTGCCGCAGGGCGGGTCGTGGGCGTCGCTGGCGCTCCTGCCGGGTCTCCGCTTCGGCAACGCCGACGGCGGGCAGTTCAGTCTGATGCTCGGGCCCGCGGTGTTTTTCGGCCGCTCGACCGACGTGCACGCCTTTCTCGGGGTAAGGTTCGAGGCGCCGCTGGCGCGCCGCACGCCGCCTCCCTAGGTTAGCGGCCGATGGCCGCACCCTCGCTCGACACCGACCACCCCGGGCTGCGGGTCCTGGCGGAAGTCGCCACGATTCTCGCATCGGGACTGGGGTCTGACCAAGCCCTCACCGGCATCGTTGACGCCCTGCGCCGCGGCCTCGTGCTGCGGCGTTGCCGTCTCTGGCTGCGCTCGGCCGACGCCGCCAGCTACACGGCCGTGGCCACCCAGAGCGAAGACCCTGCGGAGCCCGTCGCCCCGGCGGTGGTGGCCGACTGGATGCGCGCCGGCCCGCAGCGCGAAGACACGGGGACGGGCGTCGTGATGCGCCTGCCCCTGATCCACGAAGACGAGCCGCTGGGCCTGCTCGAAGTCGAGATCCCGGTGTCGCGCTACGGCAGCCTGGCGCACGACGTCGTCCTCGTGGTGGCGCAGATTCTGGCGCCGGTGATCGCCGCCACCGAGCTGTCGCAGGACCTCGCCTCGGAAGTGGCGCTGCGCACCCGCGAGGTGCAGGCGCAGCGCAATTTTGCTGCGCGCATCATCGACTCGCTGCCGGTCGGTCTCTACGTGATCGACCGCGCGTTCCGCATCCGCGCCTGGAACCGCAAACGCGAGACCGGCACGCAAGGCGTGTCGCGCGAGGACGCGCTGGGGCGCGAGGTGTTCGAGGTGCTTGACCGCCAGCCCCGCGAGCTGTTGAAGCGCGAGTTCGACCGCGTCTTCGAGACCGGGGAGATCCAGCAGATGGAGACGGAGTCGCAGGTCTCGGGCGACGCCCGCTTCTACCGCATCACCAAGATTCCGATGCGCCTCGAGGACGAGGACATTTCCCACGTCATCACGATCGGCGAAGATGTGACCGAGTGGCGCTTGGCGCAGCACCGCCTGGCCCAGACCGAGAAGCTCGCCGCGGTGGGCCAGCTCGCAGCCGGCGTGATGCACGAGATCAACAATCCGCTCGCCACGATCCTCGCGTGCTCCGAGGCGCTGCACCGGCAGAACGAGAACGTGCCCAGCCCAGCGCGCCAGGCGCGCGAGGAATACCTCGAGATCATCGAGAAGGAAGTGCAACGCTGCCAGCGGATCGTCGAGAGCCTGCTCGATTTTTCGCGGCCGCAGGCGCGGGAGAAGCGGCCGCTCGACGTCAACGAGCTGCTCGAGCAGACGCTGTTCCTGCTGAAGCATCACGAGCGCTTCAAGCGGCTCTCCGTGGTGCGCGAGTTCGGGCCGAGCCTGCCGCGCGTGGCCGGCGACCCCGAGCGCCTGATCCAGAGCTTCATGGCGTTGATGTTGAACGCGATGGACGCCATGAACTCGCGCGGGGCCCTCACCGTGCGCTCCCACCTCAACCCCGACCGCGCCGATGAGGTGCTGATCGAGTTCATCGACACGGGCGCAGGCATCCAGCAAGAAGAGCTCACCAAGATCTTCGAGCCGTTCTACACCACCAAGCCGCAAGGCCGTGGCACCGGCCTGGGCCTCTCGATCTGCTACGGCATCATCGCCGATCACCGCGGGCGGATCGAAGTGGAGTCGCAAGTGGGCGTGGGCAGCGACTTCAAGGTGTACCTCCCGGTCGGATGAAGATTCTCGTCATCGAGGACGACAAGACCGTCGGGCAGTACGTACAGCGCGGCCTCACCGAGGCGCGCTACACGGCGGATCTGGCGACCGACGGCGAAGAGGGGCTGCGCCACGCGGCAGAGGGCCACTACGACCTCGTCGTGCTCGACCTCCGGCTGCCGAAGGTCGGCGGATTGGAAGTCCTGCGCACCCTGCGCGACCGCGGCTTCACCGAGCCGATACTCGTGCTCACGGCGCAGGAGAGCGTCGACACCAAAGTCCAGGTGTTGCGCACCGGCGCCGACGACTACGTCACCAAGCCGTTCGCTTTCGAGGAGCTGCTGGCGCGGGTGGAAGCGCTGGGGCGGCGTCCCAAGGCGATCGCCGCGCCCGTCCTCACCCTCGCCGACTTGGAGCTCGACACCGCCAGCCGCGAAGTACGGCGCGGCGGCGAGCTGGTGGAGCTCACCCCCAAGGAATACGCCGTCCTGGAGTACCTGCTGCGCCACCATGGGCGGGTGATGTCGCGCACGTTGATCACCGAGTATGCCTGGGACTACCACTTCGACCCCGGCACCAACATCGTCGACGTGGTGATCAATCGCCTGCGCAAGAAGCTCGATCACGGCCGCGAGCCGAAGCTGATCCACACGGTGCGCGGCGTGGGGTACGTGGTGAAGGCCTGAGATGCAGACGATCCGCGGCCGGCTGACCGCGTGGTACGCCACCGCCATCACGCTCACCCTCGCCGTGTTCGCGACCCTGCTGTACACGGCGCGGCGGCGCGCTTCCTACGACGAGCTCGATGCGCGGGTGCGCTCCGAGGCCGATCTCACGGCCGGCATCCTGATGGAGATCAGCCGTACCGGCGGCGTGCTGGTGCGCCAGGACGCGCAGGGCCGGCCGATTCTGACCCAGGAGATCGCCGCCACGCTCGAGGCCGTGCCTGGCTTCCTCATCATCACGCACTCGAGCGGCCGCGTGCTGTTCGCCTCGCCCGACGCCCGCGCACTCACCTTCGACGAATTCGAGCAGTTGCGGCGCATCGTGGGCGTGCCGCCCGCGCGCCCGCAGAGCGGCGCGGTGCGGATCGACCCGGACGGGCCGACTGTGCGCTATCTGATCCGGCCCCTCACCGACGCCGGCCCGCAGTTCGGCGCGTTGCTCACGGGCGCCGACCCCGCCGCGGCGGAGCTGGGCCCGCGCCAGGTGCTCACTACGGTGCTGCTGGTGCTGCCGCTGGCGGTGCTGGCAGCGGTGCTCGTGGGTTCGTGGATTGCGGGGCGCGCGCTCGAGCCGCTGGGCCAGATCATCACGGAAGTGCGCGAGATCGCCGACGGCACCAGCCTGCATCGCCGGCTGGCCAAGCCGATGGTCGAGGACGAGCTGGGCCGTCTGGCCCAGACGCTCAACGAAATGATGGTCCGGTTGGAACGCAGCTTCAGCGCGCTGCGCCGCTTTACGGCGGACGCGAGCCACGAGCTGAAGACGCCGCTCACCGTGATGCGCGCGGGTCTGGAGCGCGCGCTCGCGACCCCGGCGCTGCCGCCCGACGCTCTGCCGTGGCTCGAGGAAGCGCTGCAGGAGCTGAACCGCATGACGGAGCTGGTGGACGCGCTGCTGACCCTGGCGCGCGTGGACGAGGGCCGGGCGCCGTTGCACCGCGAGCCGCTGGACCTGCGCGCCATCGTGGACGAAGCGCGGGAAACGGGCGAGCTGCTGGCGGAGCAGGCGGGGGTCACCATCGCGATCGAGACGCCGCCCGATCCCCTGATGTTCGACGTGGACCGCAGCCGCATGCGCCAGCTGCTGCTCAATCTGCTCACGAACGCGATGAAGTACACGCCGCGCGGCGGCCGGGTGAGTGTACGCCTGGGACACGAGAACGGCCGCATCACCCTCGCCGTCGCCGATACAGGGATCGGCATCGCGCCGGGCGACGTACCGCACATCTTCGACCGGTTCTACCGTGCCGATACCGCGCGCACCCGCACCGGCGAGCGGCCGGGGGCGGGGCTGGGGCTCGCCATCTGCAAGTGGATCGCCGAGGCGCATGGCGGGAGCATCGAGGTGCAGAGCCGGCCGGGGCGGGGGACGGTGTTCACTGTGTCGCTGCCGAAGGCGTGAGCGGTCAGCCCTGAGCCGTGCGCCGTCAGCAGCTCCGGCTGGACGGCGGCCCACCCCAGATGCAATTTCGCTTCATGAGACGCACCGTCATGACCGTCGCGATCGCCGCCGCGCTCGGCTTCGGGGCCAGGCCCGCCACGGGGCAACAAGACTCGGTCCTCTCGCTCACTGACGTGTTGCCGGTGATTCTTGTCCAACACCTACCGCGGTTTCCTTTCGGGTCGTGGCAAGACGGCGTGTACGGAACGGTGCTGGTGCAATACGTGGTGGACACTTCGGGCGACGCCGTCCCCCCGACGATCCATATCATACGGGCGCCGGACTCGCTGATGGCGCGCGCGGTGGCGAAAACCCTGCGGCAGTCAAGGTTCCGCCCCGGCCTGGTAAGCGGCCGCGTGGCGCCCGTCCAGGTGGAGCAGGCGTTCGTCTTTGACGATCCACGGGGCGACGCCCTAGCGTCGCATCTCGAGCACCCCGGTACCGACAGCACTCGCACCGCCCTGCAGGCCGACTCTGTTGAAACGGCGCCGGAGCGCCTGTTCGCCGTCCCAGCGCGCCTCCCGGAAGGGATGCGGGCGGTCGGCACGGTGGTAGTGGAATTTATCGTAGACCGACAGGGAGGGGTGGAGCCCAGCTCCGTGAGGGTGCTGCGGTCGCCCGATCCCCGTCTCACCGCCGCTGTGGAACGTGCCGCGCGACGGGAGCGGTTCCGGCCGGCGATGGTGCACGGCAAGCCCGTGCGTGTTCGGGTGCAACAACCATA
>WNFF01003609.1_pt1 | contig 17343 bp, 14 predicted proteins | sample 5400441 | NCBI WGS metagenome assembly WNFF01 (sample SAMN13153345, study PRJNA577476) | soil metagenome | isolation source: 120 cm saprolite under Douglas fir tree site 2 hole 3 replicate 1 | place: USA:California | collected 2015-04-18 | reverse complement strand
CTCGGCGATGTAGACCATCTCCTTGGTGACGACGCCGGCGCGCGCCCACTCCAATTGAGTCACGGGCTTGCCGGGAAGCGCCCGCATCGGCCGGTGCACGGTCGGGAAATTGCGGGCGAGGTGCTTGCCGGTGACGTTGCCGTTGTCGACCGCCCGGATCGGGCGGCCCTCGTAGTCCTCGACGCCGCCGCGCTCGCGCACCCACTCGATGCGGGTGCGGGCAAGGCCCTTCTCGACATCGATTGTGACGTCGGGATCGGTGTAGGGGCCGGTGGTGTCATAGACCGGAACGGGCGGCTCCGCCCCGGTGAGCGCGATCTCGCGCACCGGCACGCGCAGCTCGGGCGCCGCATCCGGCCGCGCATGGACCTTGCGCGAGCCGGGGAGGGGGCCGGTCGTGACCGTGGGCGTCGCGATGTTGGGGTCGTGGATGTTCATCGTCTTCTCTCCCGTTCGAGGGGTATCAGCTGGCTTCGAAATTTGTCGCTGTCGTCCTGCGGCCGAAGCCGCGTAAGGCCCCGCTTCGGCTCGATCGCTCGTCCCGCGGTTACTGGATGCCCGCTTGCGCGGGCATGACGACGCAGAGATTTTGCTTCCGTCATCATCGACCCGCCCTAGCGAAAATAGCCGAAGAAGCAGAGGACCGCACCGAGCACGAGCATGAGAACCCCGCCGAGCATCGGCGTCGCCGGCCAGGCGAACATCGCCTGTCCCATGCTCGCGGCCTGTTGCGGAACGATGATCCGTACCGCGCCGCCGACGGCCATCAGCCAGCCGAGCAGCGTGACGACGATCCGCCAATCGAGCGTCCAGACATTGTGGGTGAGCACGATCGCAATGCCGCCGGCCATGGTCATGAGGCCGGAGAGATAGATCAGCGCGTGGCTGCGCAGAAATTCCTCGGCGAACGACCGGTAGACCGCGGAGTTTGCGGAGAGGCCGATGCCGATCGCCAGCAGGATCGGCCCGATCAGCTTCGCGAGGAAGATCGACGCTGGCATGGATGTCCTGTCCCTTCGCCGGCATGACCCGGATCAGGTTCAAAGGGTCCCCGCGGTATCACGCATGCGGGTCTCTCAGCTCCTTGACCGGAGCTCCCCTCGGAACGCCGCTAATGTAGGCCTCCCGCCGGGGGTGTCAACGCAGCGGATGGCCTTGTGCGCCCTGCCTCGGAGCATTCCCGTAGCCCGCATGGAGCGAAGCGCGATGCGGGGCTGGCCTATCCGTGCGCGACGTCGTCGCGGATTTCGCGGAGCCTGTCATCGGGCGGCGCGGAGCTTGTCATCGGGCGGCGCGGAGCTTGTCATCGGGCCGCGCTTCGCGCGGACCCGGTGGCGCGGACCCAGTGGCGCCGACCCGTTGGCTCCATCCGGGCTACGAGCCAATCGTGTCCCGGGCGAGTGAAGCGAAGCGGAACGAGACACCGATCTCGGGTTTACCCGAGATCGGCACTTAAAGCGTGCGCAGGTCGGGTAAACCCGACCTGCGTGGACCCAGCGCAAGAGTCGCGCAGCGCGATATCGTGGCAAGCGGGCCGCGGGGCTCCTGGGTCCCGGATCTTCGCTCGCGCGCGCATAACGGCGGACGCGATCAACGGGTGCGCGCGCTCGCTCGTCCGGGACACGAGGCCAGTGTTGTCCTGACGGGCATCGCGCTCACCGCCGCGCGATATAGCTCCCGAACCGCCGGCGCAATTCGGTGAGCCGCGCCTCGTCCGAGACGAGCTTCCGGTAGCCGCTGTCGATCTTGTAGGACGACAACGGCTGCATCCCCGGCGGCGGGGGAACGTCGGCGCGCGGCGAGAAGGTGCCGGTGCGGCTCTGCTGCTCCTTGGCGAGATACCAGCTGAGATAGAGCTTCGCCGCGTTGGGATGCGGGGCGTCCTTGAAGATCGCGGCGCCGACCAGGAACACCGGCGTCAAGTCGGCCTGCGAGAACACCGGCTCGATCGGCTTGCCTTGCGCCTTGAGCCGCGGCGTGGTCGAGGTCGAATCGAAGGTTGCGAGCTTGTCGCCCTCGGCGATCGCATTCGACACGGCGGCGTGACCGCTGGTGACGAAGGCGGGCTCCTGCGCCATGTAGCGGTCCATGTAGCTCCAGCCGTATTTGTCCACGATCATCGTGAACACCGCGAGCCCGGCGTCGTCCTCGGTCGGATCGGTGGTGATCAGCTGGCCTTGAAAGCGCGCCTTGAGAAAGTCGAGCGCGGACGCTGGCACCTCGGTCGCGGGGACGAGCTTGCTGTTGTAGGCATAGACCACGGTGTTGACGCTCACCGCGGTGAAGGCGCCGTCCTCGTCCTTGTAGGCGGGGTCGATCGCATCGAAGCCCTCGGGCTTGAACGCAAGCAGCGCGCCCGCCCGCTTCCAATTGCCGAAATCCTGGATGGTCTGGAAGATCGCGAGGTCGGTCTCCATCCGCCGGCTCGCGAGCTGCTGCTCGATCCGGCGGTTGAGGCCGTTGCTCAAGCCCCCGGTGAAGGCGACGGCGACGCCGGGGAAGCGCTCTTCGAACTCGCGGATCCAGCGGTCATGGGAGCCGGTCGGTCCGGCGCCGTAGGTGAGCTTCGACCTCATCCCGCTTCCTCCTCATCGATTGTGCGTCGGAATTATAATTCGCCGGTGCGATTTGGCGAAACGCCGTAGGGTGGGCAAAGGCGCGAACTCGCCCTATCGGTCAGCGCGTCCATCGACGCGCCTTTGCCCACGCGGGTCTTTCGACACAAGTCGCGACCTCCGTGCCGTCCGCGCGTGGGCAAAGTCGCTGCGATCGTCTCGTGCGTAGATATGATCGTCTTTGTTCGCGACTTTGCCCATCCTACCGCGCTCGGCGAAGCGCAAAACAAAGCCGGCCCCGCGGATTGCGGGGCCGGCGGACGCAAACGCGATCGGTCCGAACGGCGGTCCTCAGTAGACGCCGCGCCCCGTGGCGGCGGCGCGCCGCTCGCTCATCGGCAGCACCACCACCTTGCTGCCGACATGGACGCGGTTGTAGAGGTCGATCACGTCCTCGTTGAGCATGCGGATGCAGCCCGAGGAGACTTGGCCGCCGATGGTGGAGGGAGCGTTGGTGCCGTGGATGCGATAGACCGAGCCGCTCAGATACATGGCGCGGGCGCCGAGCGGATTGGTCGGGCCGCCGGCGACGAAGCGCGGCAGGTAGGGCTGGCGCTGGATCATCTCCGGCGGCGGCGTCCAGTCCGGCCACTCGGCCTTGCGCTCGACCGTCTTGACGCCCGACCAGGTGAAGCCCTCGCGGCCGACGCCGATGCCGTAGCGGATCGCCTTGCCGCCGCCGAGGACGAAATAGAGGTAGGTGTGGGGCGTGTCGACGACGATGGTGCCGGGCGCCTCGCTGGTCGGATAGTTGACGGTCTGGCGGCGCAGGTCGCCGCGCAGCTCGTCCTCGTTCGGATTGGCATAGGCCCGCGCGGTCATCGCCTCGCGCGACGGCTGCGGGCCGAACAGCGCCAGGAACGGGTTGGCGGAGGCAGTGGTGGAGATGGCGGTGACGGCGGCCGCCAGGGCCGCGACCGCGGCGACGGTCTTCAAACGGGCAAAATTATTCATGACGTCCCCCTATTGCTATCGATTTGTCGCCCCGGGGGTCGGCAAGGTTCAACGCCGGCGGAAAATATTAACCTCGTTGCTTTGTCCGCTAACCAATTGCCAGGACTAAGGATATTTGGAGAGCGGTAACCCGCTCCAGGAGGCTCGGGCGACGGTTTGCGGGCCCGATGGCGGCCGGAACGACCGCATTGCGGGAAAACCGCATTGCTGGTTGGCTGCGCTGTGACGAGCTATATTTCCCTCTATGAACATCAGGCTTCCCGCCGATCAGCAGGAATGGCTCGAGCAGCAAGTCGCGGCCGGGCGGTTCAACTCGGTTGAGGACGCGGTGGCGGTCGCCGTCGCCGACCTCATGGCCACCGAGGGTGACGATCTCACTTGGGCGAAGCCCTACGTGGAGGAAGCCCGGGCGGCCGCCGCGCGCGGGGAGGTCGTGCCGCTCGATGATGCCATTGCCGATATCGACGGCCACCTCACCACGCTCAAGCGTTGATGGCTCGCGTCATCCCGCGACCCGCGCGAGGCAATCGAAGCTCGACGACCAGCCGCGGTCGTGGTTGTCGCGCACCTCCGCACTCTGGAACGTCTGCTGCACGAGCTTGAGCCGGGTGCCGCCCGGCGCCGCCTCGAAGGTCACCGTGACCTCGGTTTCGTGGCCGCGCGCGCCGTCGTCCTGATCCCAGGCCCAGGTGAAGACGAGACGGCGCGGCTTGTCGATCACGCGGTAGACGCCGCTCACGGTCACGCGCTTTCCCTCCGGCGAGCGCATGGTGGTGCGCCAAGCACCGCCGGGGCGCACGTCGAGCGCGTGGGCGGGGACGTCATAGCCCTCCGGGCCCCACCACTGGACCAGGAGATCGGGCTCGGTCCACAGATCGAACACCCGCTCGGGCGGCGCGGCGATCAGGCGCTCGAGCCGCAGCACGCGGTCCTCGCTCGCGGCGTCCTCGCTCATGATTTCCTCCGTTGCGGCGTGTCGCGGGCGGCGGCCGCCTCCAGCCGGTCGAGGGCGGCGCTCCAGTGGCGGCGCGCCCGCTCGAGCCAGGTTTCCACGCCGCGCAGCGCCGCCGGATTGGCGCGCACGATGCGCCACTGGCGCTCGACCCGCCGCTCGATCAGGCCGGCGTCCTCGAGCACGCGCAGATGGCGCGAGATCGCGGGTCCGCTGATGCGGAACGGCTCGGCGACGTCGCCGACGGTCATCTCGCCGCGCGCGAGCAGCCGCTCGACGATCGCCCGCCGGGTCGGATCGGCGAGCGCGGCGAGCACGGCGTCGAGCCGCTCGGGACGCACGCCGGTCATTTCAGAGGCTCCCGCAGTTATTTAACGGATGTGTTAACTAACGAGCGCACCGGGCGCTGTCAAGCGCGGCGCGGCGGCCGCTCATCGCTTCTGCGCGGCGTGCCAGCCGACCACCGCATCGGGCTGCGCATCGGTCGAGGCGAAATAGGGCTTGATGTCGAGGAGCGGCGTATCGTCGAGGCAGTCGAGGCCGCTGACCGAAAGCTTATTTGCGTCGAGGCGAAGGAGACGCACGATGCTGACCGCGATCGGATTGGGCCGTGCCGGGGAGCGCAGCGCGAACGTGCCGCGCCCGACGCCGTGGTGCCGCGGCACCTGCAGCACCAGGTCGCGCCGCGAGCGGTTCATCCAGTAGAGCACGATCAGGTGGGTGCAGGTCTCGACGCCGGCGAGCGCCGGCGTCCAGCGCGGGTCGACCTCGAGGGTGCAGACGGCGTCGGATTCGCGCGCGTTCTTCGGGCAGTCCTCGCGCCGCTTCCAGGGCGTGCGGATGCGGCCGATGAAATAGAGCGAGGCGTCGAAGTCTGTGGGCAGCGCGACGGCGATCTCGCCGTCGCGGATGCCGAAGGCATTGTCGTTCATGGGGGATCAATGTCGCCCGCCGGGCCGACCGCGCCAAGCCCCTCCGTGGCCCAAAGGCTGGAACTTCGGCGCTCGGTTCATTGCCCACTCGGGCCTTGCAATGCTCGATTAACGGTATAAAGATATCTTTATATGCCGTCCTAGACTGGCGGCACGGGACCGAATTGGGAGCGCTGCCCACGCCATGCCCACCGCTGCCCACTTGCCGTTCGCGACGCTCAACGGCGCCCTGAAGGCCGCCGGCGAGGCGACGCGCCTGCGCATCCTGGCGCTGGTGGCGGAGGCCGAGCTCACCGTCTCCGATCTCACCGCCATCCTGCGGCAATCGCAGCCGCGGATTTCCCGCCATCTGCGCCTCCTTGCCGAGGCCGGCCTGGTCGACCGTTTCCGCGAGGGTTCTTGGGCGTTCTTCCGGTTGGGCGAGCGCGGCGGCGCGGCCGCGCTCGCCCGCGAGCTCATCGCTCGCCTCGATCCCGCCGATGCCACGGTCGCCCGCGACCGCGAGCGGCTGGCGACGGTACGCTCCGAGCGCGCCGCCGCGGCGCAGGCCTATTTCCGCCGCCACGCGGCGGAGTGGGATCGCATCCGCAAGCTCCACGTCGCCGACACGGCGGTCGAGGCGGCGATCGGCGGCGCGCTCGCGGACGCGCCGATGCGCTCGCTGCTCGACCTCGGCACCGGCACCGGGCGCATGCTGGAGCTGCTCGGCCCGCGCATCGAGCGCGGCCTCGGCCTCGATCTCTCGCTCGACATGCTGGCGCTGGCGCGCGCCCGGCTCGACCGCGCCGGGCTCAAGCATTGCAGCGTGCGCCAGGGCGACATCTATGATCTCGCGCTGCCGAAGGATTCCTTCGACCTCGTGGTCATCCACCAGGTGCTGCACTTTCTCGACGACGGCGCGCGCGCGATCGGCGAGGCGGCGCGCGTGCTGCGGCCGGGCGGCCGCCTGCTGGTGGTCGATTTCGCCCCGCACGATCTCGAGTTCCTGCGCGACGAGCACGCCCATCGCCGGCTCGGCTTCGCGCCGGAGACGGTGGCGCAATGGATGAAGGCCGCCGGGCTCGACGTCGTGGCGCAGACGAATCTCGCGCCGGAGCCCGCCTCCGACGGCAAGATCGCGGTCTCGCTCTGGCTCGGGCGCGACGCGCGCATCGTGCTGGCGGCGCCCGCCCGGGAGGTCGCGTGATGAACGTCGAGCCGCGCGCCAGCCGTTTCGTTCACGCCGGCGAGGAGCGCCGCATCCGGGTCTCGTTCGAGTTCTTCCCGCCGAAGACCGAGGAGATGGAAAAGACGCTGTGGGAGTCGATCACCCGGCTCGCTCCGCTCAAGCCCAACTTCGTCTCGGTGACCTACGGCGCCGGCGGCTCGACGCGCGAGCGCACGCATGCGACCGTCAAGCGAATTCTCGCCGAGACCGCGCTCACGCCGGCGGCGCATCTCACCTGCGTCGCCGCGACCCGCGACGAGATCGATGCCGTGATCCGCGGCTATTGCGCGGCGGGCGTGCGCCACATCGTGGCGCTGCGCGGCGATCCCATCGGCGGCATCGGCGAAAAATATGCGCCGCATCCCGGCGGCTACGAGAACGGCGCCGATCTCGTCGCCGGCATCAAGCGCATGGCGGACGTGGAAGTGTCGGTCTCGGCCTATCCGGAAAAGCATCCGGACAGCCCGACGGTCGAAGCCGATCTCGACATGCTCAAGGCCAAGGTCGATGCCGGCGCGAGCCGCGCGATCACCCAGTTCTTCTTCGAGAACGATCGCTATTTCCGCTATCTCGACCGCGTGCGCGCGCTCGGCATCGACGTGCCGGTCGTGCCCGGCATCCTGCCGGTGCAGAACTTCAAGCAGACCAGGAATTTCGCCGCGCGCTGCGGCGCCTCGGTGCCGGATTGGCTCGCCCGGCGCTTCGAGGGGTTAGACGAGGACGCCGCGACCCGCAAGCTGATCGCGGCCGCGGTCGCCGCCGAGCAGGTGCTCGACCTGGTCGACCGCGGCGTCACCGACTTCCATTTCTACACCATGAACCGCGCCGACCTCGTCTACGCGGTCTGCCATCTGCTCGGTCTGCGCCCGAGCCGGGAGCCTAGCGACGAGCACGGTGGGCTCCCGCTCCCCGCCGGACTCGACTCTTCTCTTCGCGGGGAGAGGCGGCAAGCCTGAGTGCGCAGCATGTCCACATCCCCGACCGAGCAAAGGCTGCGGAAGCTCGCGAGCGAGCGCATCCTGGTGCTCGACGGCGCCATGGGCACCATGATCCAGGGGCTCGGGCTCGACGAGGACGGCTATCGCGGCGCCCGCTTCGACGCCTGGAACCGGGAGGTGCGCGGCAACAACGATCTGCTCAACTTGAGCCAGCCCGACAAGATCCGCGACATTCATCTCGCCTATTTCCGCGCCGGCGCCGACATCGTCTCGACCAACACCTTCTCGTCGACCCGCATCGCCCAGGCCGACTACGGCATGTCGGGCATCGCCCACGAGCTCAACCTCGAAGGCGCCAGGCTCGCGCGCGCCGCTGCCGATCTCGCGCAAGGCGAGGACGGCCGCCCCCGCTTCGTCGCCGGCGCGCTCGGGCCGACCAATCGCACCGCGTCGATCTCGCCTGACGTGGCGAACCCCGGCTTTCGCGCCGTCACCTTCGACGAGCTGCGCAGCGCCTATGCCGAGCAGATAGCGGGGCTGATCGACGGCGGCGCCGACCTCCTGCTGATCGAGACGATCTTCGACACCCTCAACGCCAAGGCGGCGATCGCGGCGATCGCCGACGTCACCGAGACGCGCGGCATCGGCGTGCCGGTGATGATCTCCGGCACCATCACCGACCGCTCCGGGCGCCTCCTCTCCGGCCAGACGCCGGCGGCGTTCTGGAACTCGGTCGGCCACGCCGCGCCGTTCTCGATCGGGCTCAATTGCGCGCTCGGCGCCAAGGAGATGCGCGCGCACATCGCCGAGATCGCGCGCATCGCCGACACGCTGGTCTGCGCCTATCCCAATGCCGGTCTGCCGAACGAGTTCGGCCGCTACGACGAGAGCCCGGACTACATGGCTGCGCTGCTCGGCGAATTCGCCGACGCCGGCCTGGTCAACGTGGTCGGCGGCTGCTGCGGCACCACGCCCGAGCACATCCACGCCATCGCGCGGGCGGTCGCCGGCAAGGCGCCGCGCAAAATTCCCGAGCTGCCGCGGCTCTTGCGCCTCTCCGGCCTCGAAGCCTTCGCGCTCACGCCGGAAATCCCGTTCGTCAATGTCGGCGAGCGCACCAACGTCACCGGCTCGGCCAGGTTCCGCAAGCTCGTCACCGCCGGCGACTACCCGGCGGCGCTCGCGGTCGCCCGCGACCAGGTCGAGAACGGCGCGCAGATCATCGACGTGAACATGGACGAAGGCCTGCTCGATTCCGAGGCGGCGATGGTGACCTTCCTCAATCTGGTCGCCGCCGAGCCGGACATCGCGCGCGTGCCGGTCATGGTCGACTCCTCGAAATTCTCGGTGATCGAGGCCGGGCTCAAATGCCTGCAAGGGAAGCCGGTGGTGAACTCGATCTCGCTCAAGGAGGGCGAGGCGGCGTTCATCGCGCATGCCAAGACCGTGCGCCGCTACGGCGCCGCGGTCGTGGTGATGGCGTTCGACGAGCAGGGCCAGGCCGACACGCTCGCGCGCAAATGCGCGATCGCCAGGCGCGCCTACGACATCCTGGTGAACGAGGTCGGCTTTCCGCCCGAGGACATCATCTTCGATCCGAATATTTTCGCGGTCGCGACCGGGATCGAGGAGCACAACGGCTACGGCGTCGCCTTCATCGAGGCGGCGCGCCGCATCCGCGCCGACCTGCCGGGGGTGCACGTGTCGGGGGGCGTGTCGAACCTGTCGTTTTCCTTCCGCGGCAACGAGCTGGTGCGCGAGGCCATGCACTCGGTGTTCCTCTATCACGCCATCAAGGCCGGCATGGATATGGGCATCGTCAATGCCGGGCAGATCGCGGTCTACGACGAGCTCGATCCCGAGCTGCGCGAGGCCTGCGAGGACGTGGTGCTCGATCGGCGTCCGGACGCCGCCGAGCGGCTGCTCGCGCTCGCCGAGCGCCACCGCGGGCACGGCAAGGAGAAGAAGGAGGCGGACCTCGCCTGGCGCGAGCGGCCGGTCGAGGCGCGGCTGTCGCACGCGCTGGTGCACGGCATCACCGATTTCATCGAGGCCGACGTCGAGGAGGCGCGGCGCCGGGCAAAGCGGCCGCTCGACGTGATCGAAGGCCCGCTGATGGATGGCATGAACATCGTCGGCGACCTGTTCGGATCGGGAAAGATGTTCCTGCCGCAGGTGGTGAAGTCGGCGCGGGTGATGAAGCAGGCGGTCGCCTATCTGATGCCGTTCATGGAGCAGGAGAAGAACGAGCAGGGACTCCAAAAGAAGAACTCCAACGGCAAGATCGTGATGGCGACGGTCAAGGGCGACGTGCACGACATCGGCAAGAACATCGTCGGGGTCGTGCTCCAGTGCAACAATTACGAGGTGGTCGATCTCGGCGTGATGGTGCCGGCGACGAAAATCCTGGAGACCGCGGTGGCTGAGCAGGCCGACATGATCGGGCTCTCCGGCCTGATCACGCCCTCGCTCGACGAGATGTGTCACGTGGCGGCCGAGATGGAGCGGCAGGGCTTCGACCTGCCGCTGTTGATCGGCGGCGCGACCACGAGCCGGGTGCACACGGCGGTGAAGATCCACCCGAACTACCGGCGCGGGCAGACCGTCCACGTCAACGACGCCAGCCGCGCCGTCGGCGTCGCCGCCAACCTGATGTCGGGCACGGCACGCGAGGGCTATGTCGCCGATATCCGCCAGGAATATGCCCGCATCGCCGCCGCCCATGCCCGCGGCGAGGAGGCGAAGCGGCGGCTGTCGCTGAGGGACGCGCGCGCCAATACGCTGCGATTGGACTGGTCGGGCACCACCTACCGGCCGCCGCGGCCGAGCTTTTTCGGGACCCGAGTATTGGAGGACTACGCCGTCGCGGAGCTGCGCGACATCATCGACTGGACGCCGTTCTTCGCGACGTGGGAGCTCACCGGCAAGTATCCGGCGATCCTCGACGACGCCAAGTACGGGGAGGCGGCGCGCAGCCTGTTCGAGGACGCGCAGGCCATGCTCGATCGCATCGCGGCGGAGCGCTGGTTCCGGGCGAGCGCCGTGCTCGGGTTCTGGCCGGCCAATGCCGACGGCGACGATGTGCTCGTCTACGACAGCGAGCGCAGGTCCGAGCCGATCGCCGTGCTGCACACGCTGCGGCAACAACTCGCGCGCCGCGAGGGGCGCGCCAACGCGGCGCTCGCCGATTTCGTCGCCCCGCGCGCCAGCGGGCTTGCCGACTACGTCGGCGCTTTCCTGGTCACGGCCGGTCGCGGCGAGGAGGCGGTGACCGAGCGCTTCAAGCGGGCGAACGACGATTATGCCGCGATCATGGTAAAGGCGCTCGCCGATCGCCTGGCGGAAGCCTTCGCCGAGCGGCTGCATCAGCGGGTGCGCAAGGAATTCTGGGGCTACGCCCCGGACGAGGCGCTCGGCAATGCCGAGCTGATCGGCGAGAAATATCGCGGCATCCGCCCGGCGCCCGGCTATCCCGCGCAGCCCGACCACAGCGAGAAGGCGACCTTGTTCGCGCTGCTCGAGGGCGAGCGCCGGATCGGGGTCAAGCTCACCGAGAGCTTCGCCATGTGGCCGGCCGCCTCGGTGTGCGGGCTCTATTTCAGCCATCCCGACAGCCACTATTTCGGGGTCGGCAAGATCGAGCGCGACCAGGTCGAGGACTATGCCGGGCGCAAGGGATGGACCGTCGCCGAGGCCGAGAAGTGGCTCGCGCCGGTGCTCAACTACGATCCGCTGGCGGCGGCGCGGGCGGCGGCGGAATAACACCGGAGAGGCGGGCCTCTCCGGTGTGCAAAGCTTGGTCGGGGCTGGCGATGTTGCTTGAAAACTCGAACTCAGAACGCACCCAGGCGTAACTCAGAACGCACCCAGCAGTATGGCGCCGACGACGGCGAACGCCGCGAACACCGCCAGCACATTGAGCCGCAAGGCAAGGTCCACGTCACAGCCTCCGTGCTTGTTGTAATGCCAAAGTCTAACAGAGAGCGATCCGGGTCCGAAGAGATAACCATATTGCATTGCGGAAATCTCTTCGGATGGTTGCGCAATGGTCCGCCGCGCCTGCTCAACATCCTGATATTTCGATGTAAAATTGGTTGCATCGGGAACTTGCCGAGTACATGAATTTTTCTTGAAACGCCGCGGCAACCGTCTGCGGATACCTGCCTAGACTTGTCCGACGTCCCGGTATTGCCGAAATAATACGTGGCGGACCATAGGGTTAGCGATCGGTTTCGACGCGATCGCGGTTCCCGGCGGGGATTCCCGTGACTGTCCACCCGGAAAGGCTGCGCAAGCCTGAACGGGTCGTGGCGCAGGCGCACATGGTCTCCCGTCTCGCTCGCATGCCCGCGCTCGGGCGCGGCGCCTTCTTAACCATGCCGCGAGTCGCGAACCGGAGGTCCGTGCCGCGGGCGAATCGTTGAAGAGGCGTTAACAAAGTCCATCGCATTCTCCCGGTCATGGCGTGGGGAGTGCGTTGGTATCTCGTCGGCTCCGTCCTCGTCCTCGGCGCGCTTGCGGGTTGCAGCGGCGGCGGTTTTTTTGCCGAGCGCGAGCCGTGGCGGCAAGAGGCCGAGGTGCAGTGCCTCAACTCGGGCGCGGTCAGGGAAGGGGCGGGCATCGTCCGGATCAAATCGATCCGCGGCCCCGGCATGTGCGGCGCCGATTTTCCGCTCAAGGTGTCGATCCTGGGCGAGAGCGCGGCGCTCGGCTATAGCGACGATCCGCGCCCGCCGGCCACGATCCCGGGCGGCGCCAGCCCGCGCTGGCCGGTCGCCAAGCCGGGCGATGCGGAGGCGCCGCAACCGCCGCCTCCGCCCTATCGATCGCGGGTGCTCCCGCAATACCAGTCGGGCCAACCGGATGCGCCCGACCAGCCGATATCGCTCGATCCGCCGGGCGTCCCCGCGCGAACAGGCAGTGCTCCCGACCCTTACGATTTCCGGCGCCCCTATGGCGCGCCGCCGCCGGCGCCGCCGCCGAAGCACCGCGCGCCGTCGGCGGCCGGCTCGCCCCGCGACGATTTCTCGCCCGAGCCCTACGAGCGACGGCCGCTGGTCGATGCGCCGGGCGTGCCGCGTGATCCCCCCGGAGCCGTCAGCCGCGCGCCGCTGCGCGATTTGTCGGCCGAGGCCGCGCGCGGCTCGGCGCGCGAGGTGACGGAGGTCTCGCGTCGGCGCGAGCCGCCGCCGGTCGTTCCTTTGGCGCCCGCGCGCGATCCGCAGGCGACCGGCACGGTCGCGCCGGTCGCGGTCAATCCGCCGGCGACGCTCGCCTGCCCGCTCGTGTCCGAGCTCGAGCGCTGGATCGCCCAAACCGTGCAGCCGGCGGCGTTGCGCTGGCTCGGCTCGCCGGTCGCCGAGATCAAGCAGATCTCCGCCTATTCCTGCCGCGGCATGAACGGCAATCGCAATGCCAGGATTTCCGAGCACGCCTTCGGCAATGCCCTCGACATCGCCGCCTTCACCCTCGCCGACGGCCGCAAGATCACGGTGAAAGGCGGCTGGGGGGGCGTGCCGGAGGAGCAGGGGTTTCTGCGCGACGTCCAGGGCGCCGCCTGCGATCAGTTCACCACCGTGCTGGCGCCCGGCTCGAACGTCTATCACTACGATCACATCCACGTCGACCTGATGCGCCGGCAGAGCGGCTATCGCATCTGCAATCCGCACGCGGTGTCGGGGGAGGAGGTCGCCGCGCGCGCCGGCGCCCGCTACGCGGGAAGGCGCGAACCTTCCGTCACCGGCTCGCTGACCCATCACCGTTTGCCGCCGCCGCCGAAGCGGCTCAAGTCCGATCCCGACGATGAGGAGCGGGCCCTGCCGATGGCGGAGCCGGGCGACGACGGGGAGGACGACTGATCGGGCGCACCGACGCGGCGCGCCGCCCGCGACCACGCTGCCCGCGCGCACGGCTATCTCCAGCCGATGCCCGATCCGTCCCGTTCCGGGGGTTAATGCAAGCAAAGCCGGCCGCGCCCCGCGGCGAGGGGGACCGGCCGGCGCCGGCGGTGTGCCTGCGACACCGTGCGACACCTCTTAAAATGTCGCCTTGGGATACCGATATATCGGGCTAAACCGGCCCTTGGGAGGAATCCATGCTCCGTTTCCGCTGTCGTCCGCTGCTTGCGCTGTGTGCCGTCGCGGCGGTGTTGGCCTTTGCGGCAGGCGACGCGAATGCCCGTGCCGGGCGCAGCTCGAGCTTCGGCAGCCGCGGCACGCAGACGTTCTCCGCGCCGCCGTCGACCACGACGGCGCCGAGCGCCCGGCCGATCGAGCGCAGCATGACCCAGCAGCAGCCCGGCGGCACCGTCACGCGTCCGGCGCCAACCTCGCCGCTCGGCGGCTTCTTCGGTCGCCCGGGCTTCTTGGGCGGGCTTTTCGCCGGCTTCCTCGGCGCCGGCCTGTTGGGCATGCTGTTCGGCCACGGCCTGTTCGGCGGGCTCGGCGGCTTCGCCTCGATCCTGGGGCTGATCTTGCAGGTGGCACTGGTCGTCATCGTTGCCCGGCTGGTGTGGGCCTGGTGGCAGCGGCGCAGCCAGCCGGCGCTCGCGGGCGGACCATCGTTGCGCGAGAACCTCTCCGCCTTCTCCGGCACCCCGATGGGTTCGGGCTTCGGCAGCCGCGGCCCGGCGCCGGGGGCGCGCGCGTCCGGCACCGACGAGGTCGGCTTGACGCCCGACGACTTCAACGCCTTCGAGCGGCTCTTAGGCGAGGTCCAGACCGCCTATGGCGCCGAGGACCTCGCTCGCCTGCGCGCGCGGGTGACGCCGGAGATGCTGTCCTATTTCTCCGAGGAGCTCGCCGCGAATACGAGCAACGGCGTCGTGAACAAAATTTCCGACGTCAAGCTCCTGCAGGGCGACCTCGCCGAGGCCTGGCGCGAGGGCGGCACCGAATACGCCACCCTCGCCATGCGCTACTCGCTCGTCGACCAAATGGTCGAGCGCGAGAACGGCCGCGTGGTGCAGGGCGGGCCGGACGAAGCCACCGAAGTTTGGACCTTCATGCGGGTACACGGCGGCCATTGGCTGCTGTCGGCGATCCAGCAAACCTGAGGAACCGGCCCGCACGTGTAGCGTTGCGATTGCATGGACGAACCGTCCGTCGACGCGCTCGCGCGACAAATCATCACGCAATGCCGGCGTGAGATCGAAGCCGCGTGGGGGCACATCGAGGCGGCCAAGGAGATCCTCCGGCACGGGCGCTGGCTGCTCGAGCGCTGGGCGGAGCAGGGCCGCAGCGGCGAGCCGACGGAAAACGCCAGGCTCGCGTCGTCCGCCCGCTCGGAGGCGGCGCGCATCGGTATGTTCGTGCTGCTCGAGCCGGAAACCCGCCGCCGGTCACGCCGGCCGCTGCCGTCGATCATGCGCGCGGATCGCCATATCCGCCCGCGGTCGGCGTCTGGATGACGACCGCCTCGCCGGCATCGATCACGGTCGCGTCGCAGCCTTGAAGTCGCTCCATGCGCCCGTCATTGCGTCGCACCCAATTCTCGCCGATCTCGCCTGCTTCGCCGCCGGCCAATCCGAACGGCCGGATGCGGCGGTGGCCGGAGAGGATCGCACCGACCCGGCGCGGATGTGGAAATCCTCGAGCAGCACCGGATAGCGGAATTCGAGCACCTCCGGGTCGGTGAGGCGGGTATTGGTCATGTGGGTGTGCACGGCATCGGTGCCGGGAAAGCCCGGGCCCGCCGGCGAGCCGGAGCAGATCGTCTCATAGTACTGATATTTGGCGTTGCCGAAGTTGAGGTTGTTCATGGTGCCCTGCGCGGCGGCGAGCGCCTCGAGCGCGCCGAACAGGGTATTGGTCACGGCCTGCGACGTCTCGACGTTGCCGGCGACCACCGCGGCGGGATATTCCGGCGACAGCATCGACTGCTTCGGGATCACGATGCGGATCGGCCGCAGGCAGCCGGCATTCATCGGGATGTCGTCGTCGACCATGACGCGAAAGACGTAGAGCACGGCGGCGCGGGTCACCGGCTCGGGGGCGTTGAAATTGGTCGCCTGCTGCGGCGAAGTGCCGGTGAAATCGACGGTGGCCTCGCGCTTCTCCTTGTCGACGCTGATCTTGACCCGGATCCAGGTGCCCTGGTCCATCTCGTATTCGAAGCCCGCGTCGTGCAGGCGGTCGAGCACCCGGCGCACGCTCTCGGCCGCGTTGTCCTGAACGTGCTGCATGTAGGCCTTCACCACCGGCAGCGTGAATTGCGCCACCATCTTGCGAAGCTCCTGCACGCCCTTCTCGTTTGCCGCGATCTGCGCCTTCAGGTCGTTGACGTTCTGCAGCGCATTGCGCGCGGGATATTTGGCGCCATTGAGCAGATCGTAGAGCGCCTGCTCGCGGAAGCGGCCGCGGTCGACGACCTTGAAGTTGTCGATGTAGACTCCTTCCTCCTCGATCGTGGTGGCGTTCGGCGACATCGAGCCGGGCGAGATGCCGCCGACGTCGGCGTGATGGCCGCGCGAGGCGACCCAGAACAGGATCTCCCGCCTCCCGTCGTCGAATACCGGCGTGCAAACGGTGATGTCCGGCAGGTGCGTGCCGCCGTTATAGGGCGCGTTGATGACATAGACGTCGCCCGGCGCGATCTGCCCCTTGTTCTCGCGGATGACGGTCTCGACCGCGCGGTCCATCGAGCCGAGATGCACCGGCATGTGCGGCGCATTGGCGACCAGCGTGGCGTCGTCGGCGAACACCGCGCAGGAGAAATCGAGCCGCTCCTTGATGTTGACGGAGTAGGCGGTGTTCTGCAGCGACACGCCCATCTGCTCGGCGATCGACATGAACAGGTTGTTGAACACTTCGAGCATCACCGGGTCGGCCTCGGTGCCGATCGCGCTTTGCCGCCGAAGCGGCACGACGCGCTCGAGCACGAGATGGTTGCGGGCGGTGATCGCGGCCTGCCAGCCGTCCTCGACCACCACGGTCTGGTGCGGCTCGATGACGATGGCGGGGCCCGGCACCGCGTGGCCGGGCGCCAGCTGCTCGCGGGCATGGACGGCGGATGCGTGCCATTCCCCGCGTGAATAGAACCGCGTCGTGCGCGCGGGCGGCGGCAGCGGCGTGCGTGTCGCCGCCGCGACGGGCTCGACGAATTTCGCGCCGCCGCCGATCGCCTCGACCGACACCGCCTCGACCACCAGCTGCTTGCTCTCGTCGATGAAGTGCTTGCTCTCGTCGATGAAGCCGAAGCGCGCCTGGTGCGCGGCCTCGAACGCGGACTTCATTTTTTGCAGTGTCATTCCGGGCGAGCCACGCAGCGGCGCGGCCCGTAATCCATGACCCCTGTCAGCAGGCGTCGTTTCCGGATCGCTGTCTTCGGCGGCGTCCGGAATGAACGAGTAGGCCGGCACCACCAGCGCCGTGTCGGTGCCGGCGTAGCGAATGTGGGCGCGGATGTGCACGGTGATGGCGGCCGGCGGAACGCCTTGGCTCGCCACCTCGCCCTTCGCGTCGGCGCCGAGCCTGCCGCCGGTCGCCTCGATCGAGGCCAGCACGGCGTCGGCGAACGGCTCCTCGATCGCCTGCTGCCGGGTCGCGCGAATGTCGGCAAGCCCCATGCCGTAGGCCGACAGCAGCGACGAGAACGGATGGATCATCACCTTGGTCATGCCGAGCGCATCGGCGACCAGGCAGGCGTGCTGACCGCCGGCGCCGCCGAAGCAATTGAGCGCATAGCGCGTGACGTCGTAGCCGCGCTGCACCGAGATCTTCTTGATCGCGTTCGCCATGTTCTCGAC
>WNFF01007916.1_pt1 | contig 17348 bp, 12 predicted proteins | sample 5400441 | NCBI WGS metagenome assembly WNFF01 (sample SAMN13153345, study PRJNA577476) | soil metagenome | isolation source: 120 cm saprolite under Douglas fir tree site 2 hole 3 replicate 1 | place: USA:California | collected 2015-04-18 | reverse complement strand
ACGGTGCAGCCTCGACGGAATCCCATGTTTGTGACTCCGGATAATAGTTCGCAGATCGAATGGACGTCGCGTGCGTTTAAGAGGCATGCGATTGGAATCACCGCTTGACGACCTGGAAAGAGCGGTTGTCACTCTCTGGCGCGCAAGCGGCCGGAGTACTGGGACGATTCATGGCTACTTGATTTGGGTCCGAAAGTATCGCCGGCATTGCACTGAGCGCGGCCTACAGGAGCTCGACGGGCTCACATTACGAGGTAGTCGGGAGTTCGCGTTGAGTTACGCGCGTGGCCGCAGGTGCAAGAAAAATTTGGCGATCGAAGGTTCGCGCTCCGCACTGTGCGCTTGGGCCATCGGGCTCCTCCAACTCGGTAAGGCCGTTCCCGAATGGACGATTTCGCTGCCGAAACCAGCGCCCGCGCCAATCATCGCGCAGTTTGTCGAGTACCGTCGCCTTCACGCAGGTGTCGCGGCAGCGACAATAAATTTCGAGATTAAGGCTGCCTCGAGTTTTATGCGGTTCCTCGATAGGCGCGCTCGGCTTCTCGTTCACACTCGACTCCTCGACGTGGACGATTTCGTTCGGCGCCTGAGTACGCGAATGACACCCAAGTCCATTGCTGGCTGGTGCAGCGCGCTTCGAGCGTTCTTCCGGTTTCTGCAGAGCATCGGCAAGATGCGGTTCGATCTGGCCTCCGGGATTGTCAGCCCGAAAGTGGTCACAGCTGACCGACCGCCGAAGACGCTGACGTTCGAAGAAGTGCGGCAATTATTGGGAGCCGTCGATCGACGGCATTCAAGTGGCCGCCGGGCGTTCGCATTGCTGCTCTTGATGATCAGCTATGGGCTCGGCGCAGCTGAGGTCAGCGCACTGGATCTCGATGACATCGATTGGCGAGCTCGCACGATCCAGATCCGTCGGCCAAAGACAAAAACGCTGACCCTGCTGCCGCTGTCGCCTGCGGTGGCGAAGGCGCTGACCGCGTATCTCCGTCGGGGTCGGTCGCTGAATACCACCTATCGCGCAATCTTCGTTCGCCGGGCAATGCCGCACGAGCGCATGTCCCGCTCGGCGGTTCGGCACTGCGTACGCGATCATGCCAAGGTGGCAGGGGTACGAGGTAGATGTGTCGGCGCACACGTCCTTCGCCATTATGCCGCGCGCGGCATAAGCGGCATACCTATGCCTGTCACCGGCTCGCCCGTTGGTATCGAGCGGGTGTCGACGTTCAATCCCGACTGGCATGGCTCTCGGCTTATATGGGGCACGTCGACGTCTTCGGAACTGAGACATATCTTCACGCGACTCCGGCCTTGCTGGATCTCGCGTCGCGACGTTTCCGTCGCCGCTTCGTGCAGCGATGACTCGCCCGGACGACAGACTGCTCGCACTCGTGCAGTCCTATTTCCAAGATTATCTCGAGCGCGTCAGGGGAGCGAGCCCGCACACTCGGCGGGTGTACGCTGACGCGCTCAGGTTGTTCTTCAGCTTCCTGGCTGATCGCACCGGACGACCGGTCTCTCGTCTCTGCCTGGACGATGTTCAGGCCGACGCTGTACTGGCTTTTCTCAATCATCTGGAGACCACTCGGCACAACGGCGTCTCGACGAGAAACAGTCGTCTGGTTGCGCTGCGCGGATTCGTCGAGCATTTGCTTCGGCATGATCTGCGACGGTCAGATCAGTACCGTCGCATTCTCGCGCTGCCGGGGAAACAATCTCCGATCAAGCTCCCGAGCTACCTTGAACCAGATCAGGTTCGCGTAATCTTGGGCCAGCCCAATCAGCGTTCGCGCGATGGCCTTCGCCACTACGTGCTTCTCCTCTTCCTCTACAATACCGGTGCGCGCGTCGGAGAAGCACTGGCGGTCCGACGCGGCGACCTGCAGCTGTTTCGACCATATCAAGTTCGGCTCCTCGGCAAGGGTAGTAAGCACCGGATCTCTCCGCTCTGGCCAGACACCGTTCGCGCCCTCCGGCACATCGTTTCAACAAGCAACGACGACTTCGTGTTTCGCAGCGCACGAGGCACTCCCCTTGGACGAGATGGCGTTGCGTATATCCTCGACAAATATGTTTCAGACGCCGCACGCCAAATTCCGGCCCTCGCACGCGTTCGCGTAACGCCTCACGTACTGAGGCATAGCTGCGCTGTGGCGCTCCTCCAGGCGGGCGTCGACGTTACGCTCATCCGAGACTATCTCGGCCACGTCAGCATCGCCGCGACGAACAGGTACCTCGCAACCAACTTGGAGGCTAAGCGCAACGTTCTCGAACGCTTCTGGAATACGGCACGTCTCGTCAAGCGTCCGAATTCCCCCTGGCGTCGTTCGGGCAGACTGCTCGAGTTCCTGTCCTCGCTTTGACCTGATCGTTATCCGGAGTCACAAACATGGGATTCCGTCGAGGCTGCACCGTCCACTCCGGATATTTTCGCCCTCCAGATACTGCGCCTTATCCCGAGCTTGAGATAAGGCGCATAATCGCCGTTACTGGTGGAAGTCGCTCGAGTCAGACGCGCCAAGAGCGAAGAAAGGGCTGGCTCTGATTCAGAGATTGTTTTTGCTCGAGCGCCAGTACGCCACCGCGCCGCCCGAGGTGAGACTCCGGCGTCGCCAGCAGGAGGCCAAGCCCGTCGTCGAGGACTTCTTCGCTTTCTGCGACGAAGAGTCGCTCAAGCTGGATGAGACGCCCATCTCGAAGGCCATCGGCTACGCGCGCAACCAACGCGAAGCCCTCCAGCGCCTCCTCGAGGACGGCCGGCTACCCATCCACAACAATGTTTCGGAGAACGCATTGCGGCGAGAGGCCTTAGGCAGACGCAACTGGCTTTTGTCGGGAATGACGAGGGCGGCGAAGTCAATGCCACGATTGTCTCTCTGCTCGCCAGCTGTGAAATGCACGGGCTCGAGCCGCTCGGTTACCTCCGCGACCTGCTCTGCCTCCTGCCGTCCTGGCCAGTCCAGCAGGTGATCGATCTCGCTCCGCTCCACTGGGCTAAAACCACCGAGCGTGCCGATGTGCAGCAGCAACTCGAAGAAAACATCTTCCGTCGCGCCGCACTTGGCACCCTCCAGCCGCTTCCCGGAGCGACGTCGCCAATCAAGCACTGACGGCCGCGCTACGCGCGGGAGCGTAACACCGCAAGCCGCTGGCGAATACCGCTGATCCCCTGGTGAGGCTCTGCGTCAAGGACGGTGCTCGTCGAACGGATACAGTCGGTCAAGTTGGCAGACTTTGACTTCTCGAGCACTACTTCGGTGAATATTTTACCGTCGTGTAATCCATAGTGCTGAAGTCGGGACTGTGGCCCGTGACGTAAACGTTGCCCTTGGGGTCGATGGCCATGGCGCGGGCAGCGTCGTTCTGATGGGGGGGGCCATCATACCGCATAACCCAGACTTCATTTCCGTCGCTGTCGTATTTTACTGTCGCGTAGTCGAGTTCGGTACCAACCCCGTAGCTCCATCCGGTCACATACACATTGCTCTCATTGTCCAACACGAGCGATGCACCGACGTCGTCCCGATGGGCCGGTCCGTCGTAGCGGCTAACCCAGAGCTCGTTTCCGTCCCGGTCGTACTTAATCGTCGCGTAATCCGCCCCCGTGCCCACTCCGTAGCTGAATCCCGACACATAGACATTCCCTTCAACATCGACGGCGAGGGCGTAGGCCACGTCATTGACATGTGCGGGCCCATCGTAGAGCACCACCCAGACTTCGTTTCCCTCGGAATCATACTTAATTGTGACGTAGTTCATTGCAAGAGTGGTTAGCCACTGGCTACCTCCTGTGACATAGACATAACCCTCAGAGTCTACGCGCAGGTCGTGGGCAACATCGTTTGCACTTCCGGGGCCATTGTAGAAAGCGGCCCAGAGCAGCTGCCCTTGGGAATTGTATTTCAGGGTGCCGATATCACTGTATCTCGGAGGACCCATCCAAACCCCGCCTGTGACATAGACGTTCCCTTCCTTGTCCAGACGGATACGTGTCGCTCCGCCCCCGGGCGGCAGGCCACCGCTATAGCGTTCGACCCAAAGGGGAGTGCCATCAGCATCGTACTTAATCGTGGCATAGTCTTGGGTATAACCACCGTAGCTAACGCCGGTCACGTACACATGGCCTTCCACGTCCACGGCGATGGCTTGTGCGATGTCATCGCGATGGCCGGGACCATCGTACCGCGCCACCCAGAGCTCGTTTCCGTCCCGGTCGTACTTAATCGTCGCGTAATCTTCCAGCGTGCCCAGTCCGTAGCTGCCGCCCGTCACGTACACATTGCCTTCCGAATCCACGGCAACCGCTCGTCCGGTATCATCCCAATGCGCCGGGCCATCGTACCGGGCTACCCAAACTTCGTTTCCGTCGGAGTCATACTTCACCGTGGCGTAGTCATCGCCGGTGCCCACCCCGCGGCTCCATCCGGTGACGTAGCTGTTGCCTTTGCCATCCACGGCGATGGCGAGTGCCTGGGCAGACTGCACTGGACCCGTGTACCGAGCTACCCACTGCTCAACTTGGGCGAACGCGGCGCTTGAAAGCGTGCTGAGCAACAAGAGCCATCCACACTGGCACAACCTGCTTCGACTCGCCATCAGTCCTCCCGCGTCAGAAGCGACCGTCGCCGTCGCTTTGCCCTCTTATCCCAAGTTGGTACCTTGGGGGGCACTCCTTCGCTCTCTGTTGGCGATAACACAAACAAACCACGCTACGGTGTGACCCCGCCCGTGGTCCGTAGGCGGCATAACTGCTTCGTCAGCCTTCAGCGCCGGCTGTTGAAGGACGTCTAGCGTTCACGCAAAAGTAATCGCAGGGGCGCCCTGATGGACGGCCTCTCCTAGTCATGTCGAGCGGTTAGGCCTGCGTGCCAAGGTCAGGAGTTGAACCTCGACCTTCGGATTCGAAGTCTCGGTCGAATCTGGCCCAGTCCCAGGAATCGCGAGAAAACGTTTCGGGAAGAGGGGTTGACTGGTGCGCCGGTGCAGGACTCCAGAAATGATCCGCCAAGAATCAGTATTACCCGTCTTGGCCCACAAGTCCTTGGGTTAATCCTCCATCAACCATCCAATTGCTTCATCGGTCGTGAGATCGAGTTCTTCTTTAGAAAACACCAGCGCTTTCGAACTGTCCTTCAAAGGTCTTTGCCCCTTGGCCTATCGGCCACCGAAACGCCTTGACAGTAAGTCTCCTAGAGTCCATATGGCTTCACGGCGTGTGCCACCCGTCGACATGGCGCTGATGCGTTGGATGTGGGGGGACGGATTGATGCGCCGTTGCTTCCAGAGAGACGGTCGGGACCTACCATGAAACCGGTGACCTCTTGAATGCCATTGAAGCATGAGTCGCTGTAAATCAAATAACTTAGAACGCGACTCACGCCAACGGCACGACAATCGTTCACAAGTATTTCCAGGCGATTACAAGGAGCATGTACGCCAACACGCCAACGAAGTTTGTCATGCTTTGCTTTCCAACTTCAATGCACGTCTCGAGACTTGGAACTGCCCTACGAACTCTCGCTGATCCAGTACTTCCAAGGCTATCAACGAGGCGCAAAGCGACGAACTAAGGCTCATCTGAAGTTTCCTCGGTAAGGTTCTATCCTCATTCGCCGCCAGTCGTGGTCCGGAGAATCGTCCCGAATTGGCCCACCACCGTGCCGATGTTCGCGTCCGCGAAGGACACGCCCATGAGACCATTCGTTGTCCCGCTCGCCTGCGGCGTCCAGGTGGCACCCCCATCGGTGGTCCGGAGAATCGTCCCGTACTCGCCTACCGTAGTGCCAATGTTGGCGTCGACGAAGGATAGGCGAGTGAGAGACCACCGCGTCCCACTTGTCTGTGGTGTCCAACTGGCACCCCCGTCCGTCGTCCGGACAATCGTTCCGTTCCCGCCCACCGCCGTGCCAGTTTTGTCCTCTACGAGGGACACGCGTTCGAGAAAATCCGTTGTCCCGCTCGCCTGCGGCGTCCAGTTGGCACCTCCATCGTTTGTCCAGAGAATCGTACCGTACTGACCCACCACCGCACCGGTGTTGGCATCTACGAAGGAAACGCCACTAAGACCATTCGTCGTCCCGCTCGTTTGCCGCGTCCATGTTGCACCTCCATCATCACTCCGAACAATGGTCCCGTACTCGCCCACGGCTGCGGCGGTATTGGCGTCCAAGAAACAAACTCCAAAGAGACTCATTGTCGTCCCGCTCGTTTGCCGCGTCCAGGTGGTACCACCATTCCGCGTGCGGAGAATCGTCCCAGACCAGCCCACTGCCATGCCGGTGCTGGCGTCCACAAAGGACAAGCCCCAGAGCCAGTCCACCGTCCCGCTCGCCTGCGGCGTCCAAGTGGCGCCCCCATTCGTTGTCCGAAAAATCCTTCCGTACTCGCCCACCGCCGTGCCAAAGTTGGCGTCCGCGAAGGAGACGTCAAAAAGAGAATTGGTTGTCGTCTGGTTGGATTGGAGCGTCCAGGTGGTGCCCCCATCGGTCGTCCGGAGAATTGTCCCGTAGTCGCCCACCGCCGTGCCAAAGTTGGCGTCTACGAAGGACACCCCGACGAGATAATGCGGCGTCCCAAACGTCTGCGGTGTCCAGGTGGCACCCCCATCGGTCGTCCGGAGAATCGTTCCAGAGCCGACTATCGTGCCGGTTTTGGCGTCGACGAACGACACGCTATTGAGAAATTGCGTCGTTCCGCTCCTCTGGCGCTTCCAGGTGGCACCTCCATTCGTCGTCCGAATAATCGCCGTCTGGGGCCCCACGTATCCAACGGAGCCCACCGCCGTACCGATGTTGGCGTCCGCGAAGGACACGCTATGAAGATCCTGCGGCGTTGGGCTCGTCTGGCGCTTCCAGGTCGCACCTCCATCCGTCGTCCGCAGAATCGTCCCGAAAGAGCCCACCGCCGTGCCGATGTGGGCGTCCACGAAAGACACCCCCTGGAGATGTTGCGTCGTCCCGCTCGTTTGTGGCGTCCACCTCTCGCCGTCATTCCTCGTCCGGAGAATCGTCCCGCGCTCGCCCACCGCCGTGCCCGTGTGGGCGTCCACGAAAGACACACCCCAGAGAATGCTCGTCGTCCCGCTGAACTGCTTCGTCCAGGTGACACCGCCGTTCGTCGTCCGCAAAATCGTCCCGTGCCAGCCCACCGCCGTGCCAATGTTGGCGTCGACGAAGGACACGCCGAGCAGAGCATTGATTGTTCCGCTCGTCTGACGCGTCCAGGTCGCACCTCCATCCGGCGTCCGTAGAATCGTCCCGGCGTCCCCCACCGCCGTACCGATGTTGGCGTCGACGAAGGACACGCCGAGGAGATAGTTGCCTTGCGGCAGCGGGTTCTGCCAGGACCAGCCTTGAGCGAAGGACGCGCTCGACGAAATTACTGCCAAGCCGATCAGCGAAGCGCAAAGCAACAAACTGAGTTTCATCTGACGTCCCCTCGGGCGATCGTAAAACAGGGCATATCAGACTCCACGGTCAGTGAGAACCGGATTCCCGGCGACGTTCAGGCCGGAGTCCTCCGAGCCTCGGCTTTGAACCACCGTCTACGTGTTTCTTCAGAACGCGTCGAACACGGCCCTCATCCCGAACTGGAGCCACCCGTGCACTACTTTGCTCGATGGTGTGCACGAATGGCAGACCTCTGAGCGATTCGAGGGACCTGCCCCTCACCCCCTGCCCACCACCAGCATCGGCAGGAGTTTTCCGGGCGACAAGCTCATCCGAGTCGTTCGAGAAATCTCAACTGCTAGAGTTCACAGCCCGTACACTTTTCACCCGAATGCCTTTACTTTGTCTCCGTCGCGTGCAGGATGGTACCCAGGTGTTGTTCGGAAGTCTTTGGCTTGCGGTGAGGGCGTTACCGTCCCACGAGGGGGTTTGCGATGAACGTCAAACCTGACTTACGGACTCTTGGTGTCGTGCTCTTCGCGATAGCCGGGCCCCTCGGCGGACAGCTCGTTGGGGCCAATGACCTCACAGATTCGAGCCGTGCCGAGGAGTTGGTTGAAAACGCGAGTGTCACTGCCCATCGTCCAGCGCCCATCGGTCTGACCGTCGAAGAACGAGTGAGGTACCAACGGGCTATCGAAGACGTGTACGGGCGGCACCGGATTCGGCCGGCAGTCGATTCCCCTACCCGGCCCGCCCCGGCGCGCGTCGTATCGGAAGCCGTTCTACGCGAGAAGGTCGCGAATTATCTGGCGCAGTCGCAGGCGCTGGCAGCGTACTGGCAGCGGCCGATTACAGCGGCACAACTGCAAGCGGAGATGGACCGCATGGCGCGCCAGACGCGGCAACCAGCGCGCCTGCGAGAAATCTGGGCGGCGCTCGGTAACGATCCGTATCTGATTGCCGAATGCCTGGCGCGACCCGCATTGGTGCAGCGGTTGATCCGGAACTGGTACGCCGGCGATGAGCGCTTTCACGGGGCGCTCAAGGCGCAAGCCGAGGCGGAACGGCAGCAATTGACGACCGCGCAACCAAGCGGGCTTCCGAAAGGAAAATACCATGAAGTTCTCTTGATTAAAGTCGACCCGGAATCTGTGCCTGAGCCGGGCGAGGCGATAATACGCAACGGCGGCCGAGCGCATCAATCGGCGAACCTTCCTCGCTGGAGGAATTGCCCGTCGGGGTGTGGAGTGCGTTGCAAGAGGACGCGGAGCGGTTTTACGCGAAGACGGTCCTGACACAGGGCGACACCCGCATCCGCCTGGCGACGGTGGAGTGGCCAAAGGAAGCGTTCGCGACGTGGTGGGCGCGCGCGCGAAGCACGCTGCAAGGCTCGGTGGACTTATCGCGCTCTGCATATCGTTTGCCCGCCATCGACGGCAGGGCCGAGTGCGCAGACGATACCTGGACCGCGACCGACGCCCGCTATCCGAGCGCTCGGCAGCGTCACACGGCGGTCTGGACCGGCAGGCACGGAAATGATTGTCTGGGGAGGGGATCTCGAAACCGGTGACAATAGCTACAACACTGGAGCCCGCTATGATCCAGCGACTGACACTTGGTCGGCCACCGACACCGTTGGGGCCCCGAGCGCTCGAGGCCAGCACACGGCGGTATGGACCGGGACCGAAATGATCGTCTGGGGCGGATACGGCGACCGCCAGTATCTCAATACCGGGGGCCGCTACGATCCTGCCACTGACACTTGGATGCCCAACGACACGGTTGGGGCTCCGAGCGGTCGCGTCCGGCACACGGCAGTCTGGACCGGCATAGAAATGATCGTCTGGGGCGGACAACTGGGAAGCAGCACCAACATTGGGGGCCGGTACAATCCAGCCACGGACACCTGGGCACCCACGAGCCTAATCAGTGCCCCGAGCGCTCGAAACAGTCACACGGCGATCTGGGCCGACACGGAAATGATCGTTTGGGGTGGAGCAGGCGTCGCCGGGTATATCAATACCGGGTCCCGCTATGATCCGGCGACTGATACTTGGGTCGCCACCAACACGGCTGACGCCCCGAACGCTCGAGTCCAACACACCGCGGTCTGGACCGGCGCCGAAATGATCGTCTGGGGCGGATACGGGGACACTCTTTACGACTCGGGTGTGCGCTACGATCCAACTACGGACACCTGGATGGCCACCAGTACGACCGGGTCCCCGAGTCCTCGTGGCGGTCATTCGGCCATCTGGACGGGCACGGAAATGATCGTCTGGGGACCTGTATCGAATCCGGGAGGGCGGTACGATCCAGCAAAAGATACTTGGATGGCGATCAGCACGGCCGGGGCACCGAGCGCCCGGTCGTCTCAAACAGCGGTCTGGACCGACACTGAAATGATCGTCTGGGGAGGATACGACACCCCATATGTTCTCAACACCGGGGCTCGGTACGATCCAGCTACGGACACCTGGGTGCCGACCTCCGCAGCCACCGCTCCGAGCGCCCGAGACTCTCACCAAGCGGTCTGGACCGGTACGGAAATGATCGTTTGGGGCGGACTCCGGGGCACCACCCGCCTCAACACCGGAGGTCGGTACGATCCTGCAACGGATACCTGGATGGCTACCAGTACTACCGGCGCCCCGAGCGGTCGAGGCGGTCACAGGGCGGTCTGGACTGGCACGGAAATGATCATCTGGGGCGGATATACCGACGGTGGCAGCGGAGGCCGGTACGATCCGTTCATGGATACCTGGGAGCCCATGAGCCTGACCGATGCCCCCAGCGCCCGCTTCATTCACACGGTGGTCTGGACCGGCAGGGAAATGATTGTATGGGGTGGTTACAACGGCAGCCGGCCCTACTTCAACAGCGGCGGGCGATACGATCCAACGACTGACACTTGGAGGGCCACCAGCACCGAAGGCGCCCCGATCGCACGAACCGGTCACACGGCTGTCTGGACCGGAACGGAAATGATTGTTTGGGGCGGATACGATGGCAGATATATGCTCAACACCGGGTACCGCTACGATCCCGTCGCGGATACCTGGGCGCCCACTGCCAGTCCGGGTTCCTGGCGAGCCGCTCACACCGCGGTCTGGACCGGAACGGAAATGATTATTTGGGGCGGATACGATGGCAGATTTCCCCTCAACACCGGAGGCCGATACCATCCAGCGAGCGACACCTGGGCCGGTATCTCAGGGGTTGGTGCCCCGAGCGGCCGGTACAATCACACGACGGTGTGGACTGGCAGCGAAATGATCGTTTGGGGGTGGATCAGCAACTCTGGAGGGCGCTACGATCCAGGCACAAACACTTGGCTGGCCACCAGTCTGGTCAATGCACCCAGCCGCCGGTACTACCACACGGCCGTCTGGACGGGCATGGACATGATCGTCTGGGGTGGATCCGACGGGCCGACCTTCGACACCGGGGGCCGCTACTGCGCGCGCGCCGGGGGCCGGAAGTAGCGAATTTTTGAGTTGAGGCGGTTTGCCCAGCAGCAGTTGAGGATCAGGCTGAGAACGCCTCGACCGCCACCTGCTTAGCCGATCCGCCGCTTTGGTCTTCAACTGGCTAGCGGAGTTTTCACGCGATCACGACTGGCCACTTCTGATTTGCGTCTTCGAGGAAACACGGGCACTTGAAATCGAAGCCCAGGAGCTCGCGGGGCTCGCCTCTGGGGTAAACGATGTCTCTCTGCCATTGGGCGAGTCGCGTAGCGCACCGAGATTGTTTGTGCTAACGCCAATACCTGGAGAGTGAAAAGCGCCCCAAGACACCCACTTGGGATGAGAGGACAAGGCGGCGAAGGCTGCCACTGACGCGGGAGGACCGATGGCGAGTCAAAGCGGCTTACGCCACCGAGGGTGGCTCTTATTGCTCGGGACTCTGTCCAGCACCGCTCACGCCCAGGTAGAGCAGTGGGTGGCTCGGTACACGGGGCCGGTAGGGTCTGCCCAGGCGCTCGCCATTGCCGTGGATGACAAGGTCAACAGCTACGTCACCGGATGGAGCCGCGGAGTGGGCACGGGCTATGACTACGCCACGGTGAAGTATGACCCCGAGGGAAACGAAGTATGGGTAGCGCGCTACGATGGCCCGGCGCATTGGGATGACACTGCATCAGCGGTCGCCGTGGATTCGGAAGGCAACGTCTACGTGACAGGCAGCAGCTATGGACTAGGCACAGGAGTGGATTACGCGACTGTTAAGTACGACCGGGACGGAAACGAGCTCTGGGTCGCGCGCTACGACGGCCCCGCCAGTCGCGATGATGGAGCAGGAGCCATCGCCCTAGACGCGGAGGGGAACGTGTACGTGACCGGCGGCAGCTACGGTGGTTATACGCAAGACTATGCCACGATTAAGTACGATTCTGGCGGCACTCTCCTTTGGGTTCAACGCTATAGCGGTGGGCTGCCACCCGGCGGCGGAGCGATAAGCCTCCGTCTGGACAATGAAGCGAACGTCTACGTCACAGGCGTGGTTTGGATGGAGTCTGCCGGATACGATGATATTGCCACCCTAAAATACAATTCCGAAGGGCGGTTGCTCTGGGTTGCCCAGTACAATGGCCCTGGAAATGGAAACGACATTCCCCACGACCTCCAGATAGATTCTGAGGGTTATGTCTATGTCACCGGGGAAACCTGGGTGGGCGCTTTTGTAACGAACTACGTTACCCTCAAGTATGATTCCCAGGGAAACGAAGTGTGGGCGACCCTCTACGATGGGCCCGCGCACATAACTGATGTCGCCACCGCCCTCGCCGTTGACGTTGCAGGGAATGTCTATGTGACGGGATTCAGCTACGGGCTAGGGACAGGGGCGGATTACGCGACGATTAAGTACGACCGGGACGGAAACGAGCTCTGGGTTAACCGCTACGACGGACCCGACCATCGGGACGATGGGGCTATCGCGCTAGCGTTGGATAGTGAGAGCAACGTGTATGTGGCAGGAAACAGCGATGCTGTTGCTACGCACTACGACTACGCGACGATCAAATACGACCGAGATGGAAATGAAGCGTGGGTTACCCGCTATGATGGCCCCCCCAGTCAGAACGATTTTGCCCGCGCCATGGCCATGGACCCCAAAGGCAATGTTTACGTCACGGGCCACAGTCCCAACATGAGCAGCATGGATTATACGACGGTAAAGTATTCACCGAAGTAATCTCTGATCAAGTTTGAAGCGACAACTTCGGGGAGAAGGCGACGTAGAAAAACCTGCTCCGACGCCGCTCCGTCGGTAACCGACAGGTACGCTCACCTTCCTGGTCGCTGCGTGGCGGGAACAATATCCATCCTATAAATTCCGCTCCCTTCAATGGCCGCATATGCCTTTATGCTGCCCATTTTGATGTCCCGCACGCGATATTGCTCAGCCCAAGCTCGAGAAACCGGCGGCGGGTCTGGCATCCACCAAACCGTCCACGTGGCGCCACCATTGGTACTCTTGAAAATCTTCGCCGGTCTGTCACCGTCGCCGATGGGGCTATGCGGGCTCACCACTCGCTGCGAGGTTCCCGCCAGCAAGACGTTACCACTCACCGCGATGGATTCGAATCGACGACAGTCATTGAAATCACAGGTGCCTGGCGGGAAACTTGCCACACTGAAACTCGGCGAAATATCCACCCAGGTCGTTCCATTTTCTGGCATCTTATAAATCCCGTTGAATGTGGCAATGTAGACATTGGCAGGAGTTGCACTATTGTCAGTCGCGACCGTCCCTATGTAAAGCGATTGAGCCCCTGCGGGAGGTGAGCCTCCACACGCGCCGACATTCGGACAGAGTCCATCGTTGAGCAACTGCCAAGTCCATTGCTGTGTTTGCGAGTTTAAACTGCCCCGGACTACTCCGATCGCTGTCCCGTAATAAGTCTCCCCAGCATAGTTCTCATGCCCAAACGTGCCCACGAAAACGCGATTCGGATCATTCGGAGACACGGCAATAGTATAGACGCTATAGCAGCCCGACTCTATTGGCGGATTAACTTGCTTGTCGCATGTACTCGATGTCCCCGGGAAATTGTCAGCGTTGCCGACCTGCAGCCAACTGCTTCCAGAGTCGGTGCTCCTCCATATCAGACCTGTGGGCGAATCGGAAAACGGGTATCCCGGCCAATTGCCGTGTCCGCTGCCAACGTAGAGTGTGTTGTAGGGCGGGTTGACCGGCATTGGCGCAACGGCCAGCCCATGCACGTGCACTCCGCATGGCTGCGGACTGCACGTTGTTGGAAAGGTTCTAGTCCAATGTGCGCCGCCATCGGCGGTTGTGAAAACGTAGGCGTCTTCTGTGACATACATGTTACCAGCAGTGCTGGAGTCCTGAGCTAGGCGCATCACATAATGAAAGTGCGAATGGAAGTCGGCGAAGCCAGGGAGTGCGGGTTTCGTCTGCGTGGTCCAACCCCAGCTAAAGTTGTAGACCCCTCGGTAAACGCCTCCCTGGCAGGTCGTGCCCACGTAGATGGTGTTGTCGTTGGGCTGGCCGGGAGGGACGGCAACCGTAGCTATGGGGTAGCCGGCGTGTTGGCCTTGCAAGAGGTTTGTATTCTGTCCGTAATTTATGGTTTTACGAACCTCTCCATTAGAAAACGCCCCGTAAAATGTACTGGCGTCCATCGGTAGCCCGGCCAAGGCGTTTACGTTGACGCCGACTGTATTTGGAAAGCTCGTGTTGGCCCAGGTCCAGTTCTGTCCGTCAGTTGTTGTGCCTTTATAGACGCCGTTTGTTGCAGGGGGAGGTCTCGCCAGTCCGACGTAGAGCGTTGTAAGGCTGCCTACCGGAGATGGATAGAAAAGGCTCGAGACCTTTTGACCGCCGAATACAGGCGACGGAAATACTATCTCGCTCCAACTCGTGGTTCCGTTAATGGAATTATATGTCCCCTTCCAAAGGCCGGCCTTGGTGGCGGCGTAGACTTGCGTTGTAGAAATCGGCGCGACCGCGCGGACACAGTTAGCGTCACCTGGAAGGCTATCTAAGATCACCCAGTTGGGAACGGGATTGGTTGAATCGGCGTTGGACGTGCGCATTACCCCACTGCAATGCCTAGGCTGAATACCGGGAGGTGGGACAGGGCCGGCAGGAACGTCATCCCATCCGGCGGCCTCAGATGTCGCTGCCCACGCAACGCTTGAACTCATAGGCGCATATTGAATGTCGGTGATAAAGGCGTCAATCACCAAGTTCGGCATTCCATTGATGGTGGATTGAGTCCAGCAGCGGGTCATGAAACAGTTCGTTGGTACAGTCCCGACATCGCTGAACTTGATTACGCCCGGGCCTCCCATCAGGACACGCTGGCCAGCCGGATCGCTGTTGTTGGGGTCAATCGCCAGCGCATAAAAACCGTCTTCATTGCCCACGTTAATCGGGACCTCGCCCCAAACCATCGCACCATTTCGGAGCACGAAGTAAAACATAGTGCCATGCAGGTCGAGGAAATATACGTTTTGTGCCATCGCAGGAGCCGCCAAATATCGCGTCCCATGGACCTGAAGATAGCCATTTCCTGCGACGGTGAAGGCCCAACGAAGAGTATTTGGGTCGCTGCTGTTGTTCCATTCGCCATCGTGTTCGCCGCTCAGAAGGATTTGATTCACATCATTCGATCGGACGCCGACGGAGGAGATGTAGTTAATCGGCGGCTGGGTAATAAGTTGCCAATTGCTCTGGGCTAGCCCGGTGGCCGAAAAGACCAGAGTTAACAGACTGACCGTGCACCTAACGGTGCGCGGAAGTATTGCGAGGTTTTTCATGAAATCCTCTAACTTTCCCAAAAGTTTTCAGCGCTGAATCTTCTTCTGGTTCAAACGCATTTAACCCATCGTTAAGTAACGCTACGTGAAAAGATATGGACCTTGGGTGAATGACTGTCAAGGGGTTTCAACACGGATGCTTGAATGACCGTCACCGTGAGCTGGCTCTGTCGACCCAGCAGAGGGGACGCTTCAGCGTCGCCGCTGGAGAATGAGGCCCGCTTGCGGAACTTCTGGCTCCTCGAAGCCGAAAGAGGGTCGTAGCTGGAGCCCGCCGCCAAAGCCTTCGGCACGGTTTGTGCGAAGCCCGGCGATCGAACCCTCACCGGAGCTTGCCTATGCCCTCCTCCATCCCTCCCCTTACCCATCCCTCTGCGCCACCGCCCACATGGCGCATTGAACTCGACCTTCTCGACCCCAACCCTCACCAGCCGCGCTCCGAAATGGACGAGGCTGCGCTGGCCGAATTGATGGCCAGCATCAGCGACCATGGGCTCCTACAGCCGATAACAGTTCGAAAGAAAGGCGCGCGCTATCAGGTGATCGCCGGGCACCGCCGGCTCGAAGCCTTTCGGCGCCTCCTTGCGGCCAGCCTAGGCCAGGATAAGGAAGCCGCCGAACGCTTCCGCACCATTCCGGCCCACGAGAAATTCGATGTCACCGACGAAGAAATGGCGCTCTTCGCGCTCGTCGAAAACCTTCAGCGCGAGGACTTGTCTCCGTTTGAAGCGGCCGTCGCCCTCTCGCGCTTTCAGGAGGCACACCAGCTCTCTACCGAGGCGCTGTGCAAGCGCACGGGCCTGGAGGTCGATCGCGTCAAGCGATTGCTTCGTCTGGCTCGCGCGCCCAAGGTTGTTCAGGATGCCTGTCAGCTGGGCGTGCTCGTCGACCAGGTGGATGCGCGGGGCGAGCCGAAGCTCCTGCCCTCCGGTGCTGCCAAACGCGAGCGAATGCGGCTGGACCTCATGCCCGCTTTGGAATTCGCCAAGCTCCACGCTCATGCCCTGAAGTCATCCCGTAAGAAAGCCGACGATCGCACCGCCCGCGCCATTGAACGCGCACTTTCCGAACGCTGGACCTTCCGCCGTGTGCAGGCGTTCTGTCGAACCGCCATGGCAAGCTCGGGCCCCTATGCAGAAGGCGTGGCCCAGCCCGCGCAGCCGGCTTCTCTGCCCCTCTTTACCGACGGTTTCGAGTTGCGCGTCCGGCGCAGCCAGCTTCGCACCGCGGCGTCTGAGGAGCGGATGGCCCTGCTCGAGGTGCTCAAAGCGCTCATTGCGGAGCTCGCGGTGTGAAAGTGCCCCCAAGTCCGGAGCAACGCTGCTCCAAGCGACGATCGCTATGCGAAACGTCCCGCCGATCGCCCTGCCGAACCGGATTCCACCTTCCGTCTTGCACCGAATTCGGCACCTCGCTAGGCACCGCGCGTTTAAGAAGTCCCCGAAACACGTGCCATGCGGCCCGCCGCCCGGCAGCGCTCGGGAAACCGAATTCCAACGCTCGCCCGAATCGACCACCCTCTCCCCAGAGAGGAAAAAGGAGAGGGTGGTCGATTCGGGCTCTTGCGGAAATTGGAGAGCGAAGAGGGCGGCGGGATGTGGCCCAAGAAACTGGGAAAGGCAGTTCGAAGAGCAGTGTGGGTCAAGACGGTTCGAATGAATGGATCTGAGTCAGGAGGGGAGCGTGCAGATCGCGGAGGGGCAAGGCGAGCGAGGTGCGGCAGTGAGCGACGAAGCGATGTCCAACGAAACGGCGCCGGAGGTCAGGAGGTTAAGCGCAAAGCGTTCGACGGCCGCCAAACTGACGGACCGGGACAGAGATCTGCTTGGGCTGCTGGTACTGGCGCGGTACCTGACCGCGGCGCAAGTCCATCGGCTGGCGTTCGCCGGGAAGAGCCAGTCCCTCGCCTACCGCAGGTTGCTCAAGCTCTCGCGTGCGGACGGCCAGCCGGCATTCGTGCGGCAGCGTTTCTTTCGGACGTACGACGGCAACCGCGTCGCCGTCTGGGCGCCCACCCCTTACGCGATACCGGCCGCTCTGGCGCGGTGCGCCCCACTGCTCGAGCTTCCGAAGCACGATGTTGGCGCGCAGTTCCTCGAGCATCTAATTCAGCTCAACGAGCTTTTGATTGCCTTGTGGTCGAACGGCAACCGCTGTCCACGCGCTG
>WNFF01008252.1_pt1 | contig 17360 bp, 20 predicted proteins | sample 5400441 | NCBI WGS metagenome assembly WNFF01 (sample SAMN13153345, study PRJNA577476) | soil metagenome | isolation source: 120 cm saprolite under Douglas fir tree site 2 hole 3 replicate 1 | place: USA:California | collected 2015-04-18 | reverse complement strand
ATAGACGATCCAGGAAGCCCACGGTCAGGGTTGCGCCGAACCTCCCGCACGGAAATCCGCGTTAGTTAAAGCGACGTGTTTTCACGCAGCCGGACGAACGTGCGCAGCGCCAGTACATCCTGGAACGAGTACACCGCCCGGGGAGCTGTCGCGATCTCCGGCGCGAGCAGCGGCCCGGTTCGCACACTGCGCCAGTGGCGAAGCTGGCTGATCGTGGCCCCGGAAAGCGCGGCGGCCATCTTGGTCGCGTATGCCACGTTTCCGCCCTTCTTTGCCTCTGTCTATCACGCAGTGTGCGGCATGACGTGCGCAGTGCTGCATATGCCACGCCGTTGTTTCCCGCACAGGGCCACGTACTCGTCGGGGCCTGCCGCCGGCCGGGACTACTGAGGGACGCGTGCCTTCCATGCTCGTTCGATCTGGCGCAGCAGGGCCGGGTAGACCACCCAGTGCCGGAACGGCGCGATGAACGCCATGTACTGTTTCCCGAGCCGGCCGCGCGGCTTGACGTAGACGGCCATCTGCCCCTGGTAACGGCCTTCGCCGCGATCGACCCAGGCCAGGTGCATCACGCCGTGCACGGTCTGGTTCGAGATTTCCGCGGCGAATTCGGTGTCGGTGCGATACAGCGGCGCGAACAGGGAGCCGAGCTTCAGGTCCGCCGCCGTGCCGCGCAGGTCATCCGGCAGCCGTTCGGCCAGCGACGCTTCGGCCCGGCCCGGAATCGGCCGTTCGGCGCCATCATCCCAGCCGAACCACCGGCCGAGGAGCCAGCGGACCCCGAACAGCAGGCGCGTCACGGGGGACGCCTCGCGGGTCAGGTCGCCGGACGCCATGACCGCGAGCAGCGCCGGGAAGTCCCCGGCGCCCCCGTGCACGGGAAGAGCCCAGACATCCTCCAGCGTGAAGTCCGGCGCGATCTCGCGGATACGCCAGGGGCGGGATTCGTGTGCTGCGTTCGGAAGCCTCATGCCGATCCCCTCGATACGGGTCCCCTGATGCGGATCCCCTCGTGCCGATCCCCGATCTATACGGCATCGTATGGATAGTAGGCACGGTCGCTTGCATCCGTCAATACGGTGCCGTATAGATATGTCGGTGGCCAAGGTCAGGACTCCGCGCGGCGCCTGGGTGCACGCGGCGCTGCAGGCCCTGGCGGCCGGCGGCCCGGACGCCGTGCGGGTCGAGGCGCTGGCTGTGTCCCTGGGTATCCAAGGGCGGTTTCTACTGGCACTTCGCGGACCGCCAGGCGCTGCTCGAGGAGATGCTCGGTACCTGGGAGAAGACCGGGACCGAGGACATCATCGCGCGGAGAGCCAGCCGCCGCGCGCTGCAGGTCACCCAGGTTCAGCAGGGCGGTGCCCAGCCCGCCGAGATCGCGGGCCGTGATGGGTTCGGCGCCGTGATCACGGTGCAGTTTCAGGCTGTCGGTGAAGAAGCACGCCGCCTCCTGGTAGCGGGCCGAGTACACCTCGACGGTGCCGAGCACGAAGAGGGCCTCGGCGCGGCCGCCGGTATCGCCCAGGGTGGTGTACAAGCTCAGCGCCTCGGTCGCGAGCACCCCGGCCCGCTGCCGGTGCTGGTCGAGGGGGACAGCATCGGGCGCTACCCGCCGGACACCGAGACCACCGTCTACTTCTGCACCGTGGAGGCCCTGCAGAACATCGTCAAGTACGCGGGCGCGTCGCAGGCCGCGATTCGCCTGGCCTGCCCGGACGGCAGCCTGCAGTTCACCATCACCGACGACGGCGCCGGGTTCGACACCACGCAGGCGCGGCATGGGTCTGGCCTGCAGGGCATGGCCGACCGGCTGGCCGCACTCGGTGGCACCCTCGACATCCACTCACAACCCGGACACGGAACCACCCTGAGCTGCCAGCTTGCGCAGGATCTTGTGGCCAGGATCGAGAGGCGCGCACTCTCGTGCCGCATACAGGGTGCGCGCCGAGTCGTCGCATCTTCGGCAGGCAGAGCTGCGAGCGTTTCCGCGGAAACGTCCCACGCAATTGCGCCAGGCGTTTCCGCGGAGACGCGCGCTTATGCCCGCGACCGGGCGAGCCGGTCCGGCCAGGGCCTTGGTAGCTGGTGCGCGTCTTTGTGCATGTGACGTCGCGGACGTGGTCCAGGGCCGCGATGTCCCAGTGGCCGCGGGCGGCGGTGACGATGGCCTCGGGCGTGCCGCCGCGCTTGCGGGTCCGGCTGGTGATGCCGAGGGCGGCGACGGCGGAGCGCAGCGACCACGGGCCCTGAGCCTGGGTCGTGGCCGGTGATACCGGGCATGGCTGGGAGCATCGCGGTTCCTGCTGACCCCGCCGCTGGTTTCCGGCGTACGGTTGGCTGGTGAGCCTGGAATGGGAGCAGGTCGTGGTAGACGCCCGGGACCCTGTCGTTCTCGGGCAGTGGTGGGCCGATGCGCTGGGCTGGGTGATCGTGAACGACTCGTCCGGGGAGTTCGAGATCCGCCCGTCAACAGACCAGCTGCCAGGGCTGATCTTCGTCCCGGTGCCGGAGGCCAAGGAATTCAAGAACCGGCTGCACCTGGACTTCCGGCCCGATGATCAGCAAGCCGAGGTCGAGCGGTTCCTGCGTGCCGGGGCGCACCGGGTTGATATCGGGCAGGGCACACCGACGTGGGTTGTCCTGGCTGACCCGGAGGGCAACGAGTTCTGCGTGCTATCGGCCCGGAAAACCTGACCGGGATGAGCTCTACGTGAATCGCGGCTGCTTCCGCAAGTGCGCGCAGGTCGCCGGGATCGGAGGTGAGGATGTCGTCGCCGTCGGCTGCGAGGCACACCACGGTGGCATCAATGGCATCGGAATGGCCGCTGCGGGCGAGCAGCATCCCGGCTCGCCGTCCCAGTCTGTCGTCGACGGGCGCGACGTCGACGCCGGCGAGCAGCCGGGCCAAGGGCGCCTGCCGTCCGCTACCGCCACGCCAGACTTGGGCGACCACGCCGCCGCTGGTGACGGGCGGGCGTCCGGCGAGACGTTCGCGCTTGACCAGCGCTACGACCTTACGGACACCGCGTTCGACGGCAACGAATGCCCCGGCGTCCAGGACGAGCATCAGGCAGCACCCCGGCCGGGCTGGGCCGACCCGGGTGGGCGCTGTTCCGGGTTGCCCCGGACCACGATGGCTCGTTCCCGTGCCCGGCGAGCGGCGTCCCGCATCTCTTCCTCGCTGATTGCCCATGTTCGGCCTCGTAGTCGGCCAGGAACTCATCTAGGCCCGCAGTCGCCGGTCGTGATCGGCCTTCAGCCGTGGGGCGTCATTGACCCAGGCGCTTATGCTCTCGGCATGGCCCCCGGCGGGGGCCAAACCCACGCCAGGCCCGGCCGCCGGGACCCCTTCCGACGTGGCCCTCCTGGGCATGCCGGCCACCGTGCGCGGGCGGGCCGGTCATGTCGTGGAGCACCGGCCGAACGCACCACCGTGGGCCGGATACGAGTACTCCTGGCGGGCGCTGTGGTGGATCGAGGACAACCGGATCGTGGTACTCGCCAGCGAACGCTTTGCGGGCGACCCGCCGCTGGTGTCCGCGTCTGAGCTGGTGGCGGTGGCCAACGGCTTGTCCTGCCTGCAACCGGCGGCATGTCCATGATGCTGCCGCCGCGGGGCGGAGCGCCGTAGTATCGTGGCCCGTCCGGGATCATTGAAAATTATTTTCCGAACGAACCGTGGTGCTTGCCCCGGTAATCACCCACTGGCGCCAGCCCCGCGCATGCCTGCCATCCGGCCAGGAACGCCGATCCAGGGATCGTCTACGCCCGCATCCGGGCCCGTGTCAGGAGGCCGGAATGAGCACCTCCGCCGGGCCCGCCAGCCGCGCGGTCACCTCACCGGCGTCGAACGCGTCGTCCCGGCCGGCCTGGTACTCGTTGAAGGCCCAGATCCCGCCGCAGTCCTCCGGCGGCGCCGCCCGCCGCCCGCCGGTGCAGCGCGGGTAGGCCACCCCCGGCTCGGCCGGGACGATCGTCTCCACCACGATGTCGTGCCGCCAGTCGTCGCCGAAATCGTAGGCGTACACGACCTTCGCCCGCTCCGCCGCGGCCACCTGGGCCAGGGCGGCGGTGGCCTCATCCTTCCGCTCCGACCAGTCATCGTCGTCGTCCGGCGCGCCGAACTCACCACATGCCGTCTCGAACGCGAAAGGAAGCAGCTCGCCGGCGTGGCGCGATCATGGCCGAGCAGTGGGGTTATCAGCTGGCTGAGGAGCGGAAGCGGCTGGGCTTCACCCAGGCGGGGCTGGCGGAGATCGAGCACGGCGAGATCGCGGCCGTTGAGGCGCTTGCCGCTTACATCACCGCACTGGGCGGGAAGCTGGAGTTGGTGGCGGACATTGGCGGGCACCTGTTGAAGATGCCAGCCGACCCAGCGGCCTGATAAGCGCGAGAGAACGTTGGGGTTCAGCGTGGCGGACGGGTCAAGCGCGGAGCGGATCCTCGCGAACAGCGCACGCTCCGCGTCAGTGCGCGCCAGCGGAAGCCATCGTGCTTTCAGGGCGCCGATGCCGTGCTCGGCGGAGATGGAACCCCCGAGAGAAGCGACGAAGGAGAACACCGCGTTCTCGTGGCGGCCGTCCGCGGTTTGCGCCGGGACGATGTTCACGTGCACGTTGCCGTCGGCGACGTGGCCGAAGGTAATGACTGCAGCTTCCGGGTCCACCTCGGCGACTACGGCAGGGACCTCGGATGCCAGCCGCACCCACTGCGCGGCGGGCACCGAGACGTCGAGCTTGATCGGGACGCCGAGGAATCCGGCCGCTTCCGGGTGGCGTTCCCGGTAGGACCAGAGCCGGCCGCGGTCGGCCGCCGACTCCCCGACGGCGGCCTCCCGGTCGCCGATGACGTCCGCCAGGTTGTCGAGCGCGCCGGGTCCGGACGCCTCGAGCAGGAGATACGCCGGAGCCCGTCCGGGCAACGGCGGCGCGAGTCCGGCGTGCGCCACGAGAATGTCGAGGCCAGTCCTGGTGAAGAACTCGGCCGATACGAGACCCGGCACCTCCCTGACCGCCCGATGGGCCAGCGCGTGCAGTTCTTCGAGGCCGCTGAGCCCGACAAGCGCGGTCACCATGTCCCGCAGACGGGGAACGAGCCGGAGCCTGGCCTGGGTGATGACGGCCAGGGTGCCCTCGGACCCGGCGAGCAGGGACGGGTAGTCGTAGCCGGTGTTGTCCTTGACCAGCCCGGCCAGGTGCGACACCACGGTGCCATCCGCGAGGACGGCTTCGATACCGCGCAGCTGCGCGCGCATCGGCCCGAAGCGCAGGACTCGCAGCCCGCCGGCATTGGTCGCCACGGCTCCGCCGACGGTGGCGCTGCCCCGGCTGGCGATGAGGATCCCGAGATCCAGGCCCGGGTCGGCGTCCGCCACCTGCTGAAGGGTGACCCCGGCACCGGCCGTGACCTGAGATGCCTCATGATCGACCGGTCCCATCTGGTTCAGGCGGGTCAGGCTCAGCACGACCTCGCCGTGCAGGGGCACGCCGCCGCCGACCAGGCCGGTGTTACCCCCTTGCGGGACAACGGGCACCCCGGCGTCAGTGCACAGGGCCAGGACGGCCGCGACCTCGGCGGTGTCACGAGGCCGCACGACGGCAGGCGTATGGCCCTGGAAACGGCCTGTCCAGTCAACGGCGAAACCGGCGGTCGCGTCGCCGGTCAGAACATGCGGCTCGCCCACGATGGCGGCCAGCGAGTGGAACAGCGTGCTCGGCAGCGTCACCATCCGTTCAAGCCCATCTGGAGGTATGCAAAGGAATGCCAGTCACCTGGACGGTACGCCCCTGCCCGGCCGATCCACAGGTCTCACGCATGTACCCGCCCGCCTGGGCCATCCCGCGCATCTGCGTCCGCGAGACCAGCCTCGCGGGCCGAACCCTCCCGGCCGGCAGCATGCTGGTCTTCACCCCCTACGTCCTGCACCGCCGGCCCGACATGTATCCCGAGCCGCACCGCTTCGATCCCGGCCGCTGGCTCGCCCCGGCGGCGCACCGCGCCGCGTTCCTCCCCTTCGGCGCGGGCGCGACCAAGTGCATCGGCGAGGAGTTCGGCCTCGCCGAGGCGACGCTCGTCCTGGCCTCGATAACCGCGCGCTGGAACCTGTCCCCCGAGGCCGGCACGAGGGTATCCCCGGCCGCCAGGGCGGTCCTGCGATTGACGCTGTTGACGCAACCACTCGGTTGCTATACGGTGGCAACCGTTCGGTTGCTACTTGTCGGAGGCTGTCATGGGTTTTCCTGATCGCATCGAGCGGACCGTGGAGCTCGCTCACCCGCCGGGCCAGGTGTGGACGGCGCTCACCACGGCCGAGGGGCTGGGCGCCTGGTTCGGCCACGAGGCGACGATCGACGCGTTCTTCCGCGATGGCGACCGGGTGTTTCGCACCTACTTCGTCAACAACCGCGGCGACGAGGCGCTGGGGAGCACCTGGAGTTACCTCGACCTGAGCGCGCTCGGGCGCCAGGAACAGTGGGAGAACTCGCCCGAGGGCTACCCCCAGACGCCGCCGTACGACTGGTGGAACTGGCACGACGAATACGACCATCCCGAGCTGGCGCAGGGGCCGATGCGGCGGCTCGCCGCGGCCGCCGCCACCAACCCCCGCGCACGACAAGGAGAATGATCATGGCGGGACCGGGGGTGCCTGTGGTGGCCGACCGGGCCACCTGGCAGGCCGAACTGGACGCGCTGCGGGTCCGGGAGAACGCGCATACTCGCGAAGGTGACGCGATCGCGGCGGCCCGCCGGCGGCTGCCGATGGTGGAGGTGGACTCCGCCCTCTCGCTGACCGGCCCGCACGGACCGGTCACGCTGCTGGAGGTGTTCGAGGGCCGCCGGCAGCTGATCGCCCGGCATGTTCTACCTGGTGTGCTACCTGCGGCACGCTGACAGAGTGTTCGAGACCTACTGGACCACCCTCCGCGGCGTCGAGGCGATGGACTACAGCTACGGGCTGCTGGACATGACCGTCTACGGGCGGCAGGAGGCGTGGGAGGATTCGCCCGTCGGCTGGCCGCAACGGTGGGACGTCAACGGCGAGCAGGTCCCCACCAACGGACGTCCCACCGCCCAGTGGTCCCGCCTGGAAGCCGGAAGCCCCGCGTGCAGCGTCTTCTCGGGGGAGGCGAAGGCGTCGAACAGTGCGAGGCCGGAGTCGCGCCGAGCTGTTGCTAACCCCTGGAACCGCTACGCTGACGCGAGTGTCTTCCAAGAAGCGGAACTCTCGTAACCGCAAGACTCACCGGCAGGGCGTCAGCGGCAACCCGCAGCGGCGCGCCCAGCAGTTGCGGCAGGAGCGGCAGGTGGCCCAGGGTCAGCCGGCGTTTCGGCAGCTGCCGCGGGCACCGCAGGCGGATCCGGATCGGGCGGCGTTCCGGGAGCTGGCCTATCGCCTGGCTGGGGGCGCGCCGCCCGAACCGTGGTGGCCGGAATCCCACGAGCGCGTTCTCGCCCGGGCCCGCGCCCTCACCTGGCCGTCTCGCCTGGTCGATCTGGAGACGCAAGCCTGCCAGATCGTCGGCGACGAGTTCTACGACCGCCTCCAGTCGCCGGAGACCGGTCTACATCCAGTCCAGTGGCTGCGCGCCCTCGCGGAGGAGACCGGGGCGGGGCTGCGCGCGGCGCTGGCCCGGGGCGCTGATGACTGGCAGAAGCTCTGGGCGCTGCTGTGTGGGCTGGCTCTGACGGCGCCCCGGACGCCCACCGACGCGCTGAGCAAGACTGTCCTGAGCGCCCGCGAGGAGTTCCCCGACATCAGGGATCCCTATGAGACCGCGCTGGCCGAAGCAGACAAAGTGGCCAAGCTGCTGGCGAACCGCGGGCCGGAGCCCGGCGTCGGCTGCCCGGCCGATGGTTCCCGGCCGACCGGGGAACCCCTGGTTGCCCGGGACGCGTACGGTAGCCGCATCCTGCTCGTGGCCCCGTTCGGCTACGACGGGGGCACACCGGATCACTGGTATGCCTGGGACATCGACTTGTGCTGGATCGCCGTCGTCGTCAGCGCCGGCGTGTTCGCCTCGGCCGAGGACGCGCTACGCGAATGGCGCGACGCCGTCGGCCCCGCAGCCTCCGGTGCGGCGCTGTCGCCCTGCGCGGCGGGGATGACCGCCCGGCTGCTGGCCCCCTGCCTGCAGACCGGGTTCCTAGCGAACGTGCTGCAGGGGCGGGAGCCTCGCGAACTCATCCACGAGTTCTACCGGCTCCGGCGCCGTGCCCGCGATCTCACCGTATCCGCCGACGCCGACGCCGGCGCAGGCTCGTCCCCGTTCGACGCCGGCCATGTGCATGATGCGTTCCTGGACTGGTACGCCGCACGGCACGATGACGTCCCCGAGACAGCGGCCGAGGCCATCGGCACCATCCTTGGCGAGTGGGGACCGCATGAGAATCTGGACGAGCGCTCGTTCTACGCCTGCTCGCCGCACCGTCTCGAGATGGCGGCGCACCTGATCCGCGAAGGCTACTTTGCCGACTACGCCAACCCGGCGCTACGGCTGCTGCCGGAGTGGACGGAGTGGTGCATAGAGCAAGTCGGACTCGACGGGGACGCCGCCGCCCGGTCCCGCGAAGCGGCCCGCTCCGCGACTTCAGTGCTCGTTGACGACGAGGATGACGAGGCGGTCGCCAAGGACGACGAGGCGCCGTTCCGCCGCCATGAGTGAACCGCACCTGGTCGGGCTCTGCGCGATGACCACGGGGAGATCGCGACCTGCGCCCGATCGCGGGCCGAGCATCGCCGTAGCGGCCCAGGTCGTCCGGACCCCGGCCAGTCGGGCCGACGCCGTAGGCATGATGCGCACCGCCAGGTGGATCTCGGGCCGGTCGAAGTCGCGGATCACCTGGCGGGGATCGCGCAGGCCCAGCCGCTCCACGATTTCCCGGCGTACCGGCGGCGCGGCGGTCGCCGTCAGCGCGGCCACCGCGGGCCGCGCCGGGAACGCCTCGATGACCGCGCCCAGCCGCAGGTAGTCGGGACGGAAATCGTGGCCCCACGAGGCGATGCAGTGCGCCTCGTCCACCACGACCAGCCGCACCGGCGTCCGGGTCAGGCTGGCCCGCACGTCGTCGCACGCCAGCTGCTCCGGTCCGGCGAACCCGTGCCCCGGTCTCCTCGCTGCTGGCCAGACTGGACCTACGCCCGGTAGACCGGGCCACGGCCGAGCTCGCGACCGCCCTGTCCAGCCGTTACCGGCTCAAGCCGCAGACAAGACGCCACCCATCTGGCGACCGCGGTGGGCATGGGCGCCGACCGGTTCATCACCAGCAACCAGCGCGACTTCCCGGCCGCAATCACAGAGATACAGGTGACCTACCCAGCCGATCTCGCCGACACCACCGACGGTGATACCAGCACCGTGGCAGGCATGTTGGCCGAACTAGTCCGCCGAGGCGGCGACCCAGTCCGGGAAATCGCCGCCGCGCTCCAGGAAATGGGATACGTCCCGGCCGTACCCGAGCGCCGGGCCGCTGGGCCCCGCCAGGCCTACCTTGGCTGGTCCGACCCGGCTAGGGCCGATACCAAGGGAAATTCACGGTGTATCTGGAAGCCGGCACGGTCTCGTTCGGGCGCATAGCTGATCGGCGGATGCTCAGCGACATGCCCGGAGCGGACACCACGCCAGGAAGCTATGTCGCGTTCCGGCTTTCAGCACCAGACGGCGTCACCCACGCCAAGGCAGCCGCCCGCAAGGTAAAACGCTGACCGCCGGCCCGGTTGCTGGTAGGCCGGAAGCCGGACGATCCAGTGCGATCAGGCGCGATCAGGCGCACCCCCGTGGCATCCGGTAGCGCACGTCCCGCACCGGCTCAGGCCGTAGGACCAGTGTCCGTCCGGAACGATTTAAATTCCTTTTACCGAACGAACCGTGGTGCTTGCCCCCGGTAATCACCCACTGGCGCCAGCCCCGCGCATGGGAATGTCCAGCGTTGCGGGGATACGCTCGTCGGGCGTTTCCCACGATGAGAATGGCTGGGATGGCGGGACGATAGATGTGGCCGCGGCGTTGAGGTCGTGGTTGATCGCCCGGGCGATCGCCTCGATGGTGGCGATCCCGTAGGCCATGGTCGGGTTGTCCTGGGTCAGCACGACGATGCTGTAACCGCCGCCATGGCCGGTGAAGCAGCCGATGCTGTGGATGCGCCAGCCGTGCGTGGCGAGGGGCAGCCAGCCGTTCTTGACGTGCACGGTGAGGCTGGTCGGCGCGCCGGCCGGGACACCCCAGCGCTGGGCGGGGATAACCTCGGCCATCAGCCTCAGCGCGTAGCTGCGGGAGGAGGGGTCGAGAACCGCGTTACCGTTCAGCAGCAGCCGCAGCAGCACTACCTGGTCATTGGCGGTGATCTGGGTCAGGCCCCAGAAGCCGCCGGGACCCAGGGATGTGTGCGTCATCCCGGCCACGTTGAGGAAGTGCTGAAGGTAGCTTCGCTCGAGCTCGGCCCACAGCGCCGATGCGGCAGCGTTGTCCGACCTGGTGATCATCAACCTGGCCCGGGCGGCCTCGGTGGCGGTCAGATATCTGTGCTGGTCTTCTGCCTTGCGCAGGAGCGCCCCGAGGATGGTCACCTTCACCACGCTGGCGGAGTCGAAATGCCAGAACCTGTTCACCCAGCACACCAGTCCCATGCCCGGATCATCGACGGCCACCGCGACGGTAGAGACACGGCCGCGCCGCGCCGCCTGGATATCACGGCCGAGCCTGGCCGCCAGTGCGGGATGGGAGGAGGAACTGCAGATGGCTGACGATGCCGCGACCTGGCTGACCGCTGCGTCGGCCGGCCAGGCCGGGAAGGCCATCAGCGCCGCCCCAACTAGCGCAGAACCCACAGCTGCGGTCAATCCACGCCTGCGCCTCATGAGACTCCTTCCGTACCACCGATGAAGACGAAACTAGCGTCGGCGCAGGCACGAACGGTGGCGGCACGCCGTGGACCAGCACCCGGAGGTATATGGCTCGCGGCGGCAGTGTGCGGTTCCGCGAACGCTCAGCACGGCGACCGGCAAGCCCATGACGGCCAGGAGCTTTTTCGTACACCGCAGGATCACGAGGCGATCGTACGGCGCGGACCGCCGTACCAGGTCATCGCGCCCCCGCCAATGGCGGAAACCTGCCCAGACGCCAACGGACTAGGCTCTTACCCGATGACCGGACCGACAGGCAAGGAAGGGAACCCCGTGACGCAGAGCACGCCGCAGGGCCGGGCCACGAGCGGCGAGAGTCAGCTGCCGTCCTTCGACCCCAGCGTGCCGAACCCGGCGCGGATGTGGAACTACTGGCTGGGCGGCAAGGACAACTTCGCCGCCGACCGGGAGGCGGCCGAACGGGTGCTCCAGGTGATGCCGTCCCTGCCGCTGATCGCCCGGGCCGCGCGCCTGTTCCTGATCGACGCGGTGCACCAGCTGGCGGACCGCCACGGCATCCGGCAGTTCCTCGACATCGGAACCGGGCTGCCGACGGCCGACAACACCCACGACGTCGCGCAGCGGGTCGCTCCCGACTCCCGTATCGTCTACGTGGACCACGACCCGGTGGTGCTCAGCCACGCTCGGGCCCTGCTGACCAGCAGTCCCGAGGGCAAGACTGACTACATCCAGGCAGACCTGCGGGACACGGACACGATCCTCGCGGGCGCCGCGCGGACGCTCGACTTCTCCCGGCCGGTCGCCGTCCTGCTGATCGCAGTCCTGCACTTCATCCCCGACCCGGATGACCCGTACCGGATCGTGGCGCGGTTGATGGATGCCATGCCGTCCGGCAGCTACCTGGCGATGGCCCACGCGGCCAGCGACATCGCGCCCGAGGCGTCCGCGCAGATGGCCCGGCTCTATAACGGGATGTCCTCGGTGCCGATCACCCCACGCAGCCGCGAGCAGGTGGCCCGGTTCTTCGACGGCCTGGACATGACGCCCCCCGGCCTGGTCCCGATCAGCCAGTGGGGCCTGACAGGCCAGATCGACACCACCGTCGGCGGCCTCGTCGGCTACTGCGGCATGGGCCGCAAGCCGTAAGCGACCGCCCGACTCAGAGGAACGCCGCAGGTGTCCCGTACGCAGCGCTTGATAGTTGTTCTCGTGCTCAACCTCGGCCTTGTCGCCGCCCTGGTGACCGTCGGCATAACGGCGCACTCGCTCGCGGTGCTGGCCGAAGGCAGCGACTACCTCCTGGACGCCGCCGGAGTAGGAGTGGCATTGCTGGCCATCCGCCTGTCAGCGCGCCCAGCCAGCCGGGCCCGGCCGACCGGCCACCCAACCCCAACAGACGTTGCCGCTCTCATCAACTGCGGATGGCTGCTGGTCCTCGAAGTGCTCGTCGTCGGCGCAGCCGCAGAGCGGCTCATCACGCGCACCCCGCAAGTACACGGCCTGCCCGTGCTTATCGTGAGCGGCGTCGCCGCGCTGACCATGACCGTCGGCGCCCTAGTGCTCCAAGCCGACCCCGACGACGATGACACCGACGGGCGCGACCTGTCCGTCGCCGCGGTCCTCCTCGACACCATCGCCGATGCCGCCGCGGCGCCAGGCGTCGCCGCCACCGGCGGGATCATCCTGGCCACCGGCGGCTGGTACTGGCTCGACCCCGCGGTGGCGCTCGTCATCGCTGTTGTCATCGCCTACCACGCCCTGGCGCTGCTCCGCAAAGTCCTCGCCCGGCTCCGGTCACCCAAGGCGCTTGAGCCCCGTACCAAGGCGGCGGACCCGGACTAATGGAAGTTCTTTATGACCGAACGAATCGGGTGCTCGCCCCGGTCAGGCCTGTTACCGATGATTCCGGTCGGCCTGGAGCGTCAGCACCAGTGGAGACCGAGAACCTGCCGAAGGGGGCATCCATGACCGACCCGAAGACTCACACCCTGGACGTGCCGGGCGCCGTGCTGCACTACGACGTCCGGAGCAACGAAGCCAGTACCCAGCCGGTCCTGCTGATCATCGGGTCGCCGATGGGCGCCGCCGGATTCGGCACCCTGGCCAGCCATTTCACCGACCGGACGGTTGTCACCTACGACCCCCGCGGCGCGGACCGCAGCCGGCGTACCGATGGCGCCGCCGAATCCACGCCGGATGAGCACGCGGACGATCTGCACCGGCTGATCTCCGCGCTGGACGCCGGACCGGTGGACATCTTCGCCAGCAGCGGCGGTGCCGTCAACGCGCTGGCCCTGGTGGCCAAGCACCCTGAGCAGGTCCGGACGCTCGTGGCGCACGAGCCGCCCGCCTCCCAGGAGCTGCCGGATCGCGAGGCGGTGCTGGCCGCGTGCGTGGACATCCGTCAGACGTACCAGCGCAGCGGCTTCGGCCCGGCGATGGCGAAGTTCATCGCGCTGGTCAGCTACCAGGGCCCGCTCTCGCCCGGTTACGCTGACCAGCCCGCCCCGGATCCCGCCGCCTTCGGGTTGCCGGCCGGGGACGACGGCTCCCGGGACGACCCGCTCGTCGGGCAGAACATCGTGACCTGCAATACCTACCGGCACGATTTCGGCGCGCTCCGCGCCGCGTCGACCCGCGTCGTGATCGGGGTCGGGGAGAAATCCGGCCAGGGGATAGCGGGCCGCGCGGGCCTGGCCGTGGCCGAACGGCTCGGCACGACCCCCGTCACCTTCCCCGGCGACCACGGCGGATTCCTCGGCGGCGAATACGGCCAGACGGGCGAGCCGGACGCCTTCGCCGCCACCCTGCACAAGGTCCTCGCCGGCTGATGGCCGGATAGTCCGTGCTGGTTGATTCCCTGAAAGGGCCGCCTGACCTGGGCAGGAATCGCGACAAGTACCTGACCTGCCTCGATCGCGACGAATCCGGCGCGGAATCCGCGTGATCCTGGTGCCAGATCGCAATGTCTTGTTCGGCGCCGGGCTGGGTGCTTGGAACGGCGCGGACGCCGGCCAGGCAGCCGAAGCCGTCAAGCTCATCACCCAGGCGGACCGGGACGGCCTGGACCTGTTCACCGTGGCCGATCATCCGTACTTCGGCGACAAGCTCGAAGCGTACGCGCTGGTCTCGTTCCTGCTCGGCCAGACCGAGCGCATCGCCGGCATGGTGACCGTCACCAACCTGCCCAGCCGTCCCGCGCCCGTGCTGGCCCGCACGATCACGTCGCTGTCCGCGCTGTCCGGCGGCCGGATCATGCTGGGGATCGGCGCGGGCGCGATCTGGGACATGATCGAGAAGCTCGGCGTGCCCCGGCTCGACGGCGGGTCCGCGGTGCGCGCCATGGCCGAGGCGATCACGCTGGTCCGCGCGCTGTCCGGCGGCGGAGACCCGGTGACCTTCGACGGCGAGTTCTACCACGTGTCCGGCCTGGACCCGGCCGCCGCGCCGGCCCCGCCGATCTTCACCGGCTCGGTCGGGCCGAGGTCCCTGGCCGTCACCGGACGGCTGGCCGACGGCTGGATCCCGCCCAGGGCCTCCGACTGGCAGAGCCAGCTCTACCGCGAGTCGCGCTCGCGCATCGACGACGCCGCGGCCGCGGCGGGCCGGGACCCGGCGGAAATCGCCACCGTCTACAACTTCGGCGGCCGCATCACGGCCGAGCCGCTCCCGGAAACCCGGGGCGAGGACGGCCGCTGGATCGGCGGCTCCGTCCGGCAGTGGCCAGAGCCGCACATATCCATCCTTCGGGCCGCGTTGCCAGCCAGACATCGCCAACTGCCAATCCGCACCCAGCGGCGGATCAGACGCCCGGAAGACTACCTCCTCCGGCTTGGGCTAGGTACGCACCGTGACAAGGCGAGCGCCCAAAGTACATTACGCATGAGCAGCGCCAGGACGCGCACTGCAACGGCGGCCTTCGGCCGCCCCTTCCAGAGCAATGCGGGCCGGCGCGGGCTGTTGACTGGGCCAGGGTCGGATGCTGGCATGGGAGGCATGTCCGGCCAGTTCGCTTCGGATCTCATCGAGCGTGTGCGCGCGGAGCTCTCCGCGCGCCCGGGCCGGAATCGGTTTGTTGATTTGCTGGAGGCCGGCGGTGTTCCGCGGGAGAGGCTGACCTGGCTCGCTGGTGAGCAGTTCCGCATCGTCGGCAGCGACCAGCGCAGTTTCGCGTTGCTCGCGGCCCGCTTCCCGGAACCGCCGGCCGGTGAGATGTTCCTGTCCCTCGCGCAGGGTGAGCTGCACGCGCTGCGGCTGCTGTCCGATTTCGCCGCCGCGCTGGGGTGGGAGCAGCGGGATCTGCGGGCCTACGAGCCGCGGCCGCTCGCGCAGGCCTACCCAGCGTATCTGGCCTGGAGCGCGCTGTTCGGGACCTGCAGCGGGGTCGCGCTGGCGATGCTGGCCAACCTTGAGGAGTGGGGTGCCTACTGTGGTCGCGTCGCCGAGGCGCTGCTGACCCGGTATGGCCTGTCTGAGCAGGCCGTTGGATTCTTCCGGTTCTTCGCCGGGTCACCGCCGGGCTTCACCGAGCAGGCGACGTCCGTCGTCGCCGCCGGGCTTGCCGTGGGGGAAGATCCGCGCGAGGCGGTGCGGGCGGCCCTGGCCCTGCACGCATACGAGATCGCGTTCTGGGACGCGCTGGCTGACGGCCTTGGCTGACCGCCAGGGATGACCGCGGCGTGCCCTCCGCCGGGCAGCACAGCCGGCCAGCAGCAACGGCCAGTTGCGCGGGCGGCGGTGGCCAGGAGCGGGGGTGGTGGGCAGTTGTCAGGCCGCCTGGTCTTGGGTGCCACGGCGAGAGTCCTTCGGCGAGGACAAACTTGGGGAGCCCGCCAGGCGCGACGGCGGCGATGGACGGGGCCCGGCTCATTCCGCCTGGCCTTGCCTCGGCCGGTAGCATGGTTTCACCATCCGTGAAAGCGTCCGGGCTCCAGTTCTGCGGGATTGCCGCAGCCGTGACGCGCCAGTCGGCGGATTGTTGTTCCGGTGGTGTGTCATGCGCCGCAAGCGGCTCCGGTCCCGGGCCATCTTCCGCGGGAGGAGAGGGCCACGGGCCCTCACCGGCAAAAGGTTTCGCTTGCGTGTTGCCGGTCTGTTCGTCGCCGTCGTCGCCATCCTTTTGACCGCTGCGGCGGCTTTCGTCGTGGTGCAGTTGCTGCGGCCGGTCCCGGCGGTGACGGTGACGTTCTCGGCGGCGCCGGTGCGCGTCCTGCCCGGCGTCCCGCCCCGCCCCGAGTGGGCTGGCCAGGCAGAGGCAGTGGTGGGCGTGCCGGGGGTGGGTGTGGTTGCCGCGCATGGCGGCAGCCGACAGGTACCCATCGCCAGCCTGGCCAAGATCATGACGGCCTACGTCGTCCTTCGCGACCATCCGCTGATGGCGGGCGGGCAGGGGCCCGCGATAGCCGTGCGGCCTGCTGACGTGGCGGCCTATGCCCGGGATAGCAGGCAGGGTCAGTCGGTGGTCAGGGTGGTGGCCGGGGAGAAGCTGACCGAGCGGCAAGTGCTGGAGGCGATGCTGATCCCGTCGGGAAACAACATTGCTGCCCTGCTGGCAAGGTGGGACGCTGGCTCACAGGCGGCGTTTGTAGCCAAGATGAACGCCCAGGCGCGTTCGCTGGGGCTGCGCGGCACCCGCTACGCCGATGCGAGCGGGGTTGACCCCGCCACCGTGAGCACGGCCGCTGACCAGTTCCGCCTCACCGTGCGCGCGTTGGGGATTCTGGCGTTCCGCCAGATTGTGGCCATGCCTCAGGTCAGGCTGCCGGGCGCGGGCCTGGCGTATAACGTCAATTCCGCCCTCGGACACGACGGGATCGATGGTGTCAAGACCGGCTCGACCCCGCAGGCCGGCGGCTGCCTGGTGTTTTCGGCCAGCCGGAGGGTCGCGGGGAGCCAGGCCACGATTGTCGGCGCGGTGCTGGGCGTGCGGGCGACCGCCGCCGAGCCCAGCGAGCTGGCCGGCGTGATCACCGCGTCGGAGAATCTGCTCCGGAGCGTCAGCGGGGACCTCCAGCGCGTGGAGATCGTGAAGCCAGGCACCGTGTTCGGACAGGTGCACACCGCGTGGGCCGCCGGGCCGGAAGCCATCGCAGCCTCCGGGATGAGTGTCATGGGCTGGCCCGGCATGCCAGTGACGGTTACGGTCACCCCCCGGCCCCTCCCGCCCGCCATCAGCCAGGGCCAGCCCATCGCCCGGGCCACCATCACCGTGGGCAGCGACGTCGCCCACATCATCCTGGACGCCAGCCGGGCGGTGACACCACCATCCGTGCTCTGGCGGCTCACCCGGCTCTAATCGCCAGGCGCCCTGTATCCGCATTCAACGTCATCAGCAGATAGTTTCGTTAGAAGGCTCGTTTCTCATGGGGAACATGCTGGCGTTCCTCGGCCGTGACATGGCGGTCGACCTCGGTACCGCGAACACGCTGGTGTACGTGCGTGGCCGGGGGATCGCGCTGAATGAACCGTCGGTGGTGGCACTCAATACCGATACCGGCAA
>WNFF01004760.1_pt1 | contig 17363 bp, 13 predicted proteins | sample 5400441 | NCBI WGS metagenome assembly WNFF01 (sample SAMN13153345, study PRJNA577476) | soil metagenome | isolation source: 120 cm saprolite under Douglas fir tree site 2 hole 3 replicate 1 | place: USA:California | collected 2015-04-18 | reverse complement strand
ACTCCCTGGCAACTCTTCGCAGGCGCGCACGCGCCGATCGGAGGTCAATCTGACTCGAACCCGCGCGATCCGTCTATTGCAAGCGTCTGCGGCGGTGGCCGCCCTAGCCGTCGGTATGACGGGCGCGCTAGTACCTGCGCAGGCGGCTGGAGCACTGAGCTGGGTGCAGGCCACCCCCACACAGGCTCCGCCGGGCCGCGCATATGCCGCGATGACCTACGACTCGCTGCGCGGCCGCACCGTGTTGTTCGGCGGCAGCAGCAACGCCAGCTCGAACTTCGGCGATACCTGGGAGTGGGACGGTATCAACTGGACTCAGCGCATTCCGTCGACATCTCCGCCTGGATTGGTCGGGGCTGCGATGGTTTACGACACCGCCAGGAGCCGCTCAGTCCTGTTCGGAGGGGGCTTGACCGCGGGCCTCGCGCCAGCGGCGACGTGGGAATGGGACGGAAGCACGTGGACTCTGAGAGCTCCGGCGGCGTCGCCCCCCGCGCGAATCTGGCCTGCCATGGCTTACGACTCATTTCATAGGGTCACAGTCCTCTTCGGCGGGAGCGCTCAGGGCGTTGACCTGGGCGACACCTGGGTATTCGACGGCACCACCTGGACTCATCTGACTCCCGCCAACTCTCCGTCGCCGCGATTCGGCCATGCGATGGCCTTCGACTCCGTCCGCAATCGGGTCGTGCTGTTCGGCGGCCGCAGCAACGGCGTGCGCATGGCGGATACGTGGGAGTGGGATGGCAGCAACTGGACCCAGATCAGCACGAGCTCAGCACCATCCGCCCGTTTCTGGCACTCGATGGCGTTCGATTCGGGTCTCGGAAGGACGCGCTTGTTCGGCGGAGATCACGTCGCCCCCTTCTCTCTCGGGCCGGTCAACGACACGTGGGAGTGGGACGGGGCCAACTGGACTCAGGACGTGCCTTCCGCCGCGCCCAGCCCTCGGGCCGGCCAATCGATGGCTTATGACTCGGGCCGTGCTCGAACCATCGTTTTTGGTGGGACGGACGAGGGCTTCCCGGGCGTTTTCTACAACGACACCTGGGAGCTTGTGCCGCCGGTGGACAACGACCTCGGGCTGGCCGGCACGCCGGGCAACTTCACTGTAAATGCCACCAGCTCGAGCGGAGTGTCTGTGACCTATACATCGCCAACCGCAGTCGATGAGGCCGGCGACAGCCCGGTGGCGACGGTCGCCTGCACCCCCGCATCGGGCTCCACGTTCGCGATCGGCGCCACGACGGTCACGTGCACCGCGACCGATGCCGACGACACGCCGAACACGGTGAGCCAAAGCTTCACGGTCACGGTGCTGGACACTGACCTCGGGCTTGCCGGCGTGCCGGCCGACATCACAACCAACGCCACCAGCCCGAGCGGAGCGGTGGTGACCTACGCCTCGCCGATCGCGGTCGACGAGTCCGGCGACAGCCCTCCAGCGACGGTGAGCTGCGCCCCGGTCTCGGGTTCGACCTTCGCGATCGGAACCACGACGGTCACCTGCACCGCCTCAGATGCCGACGACACGCCGAACACAGTGAGCCAGGGCTTCACGGTCACGGTGCTGGACACGGACCTGGCGATCACCGGCGTGCCGGCCGACGTTACGGCCATCGCCACCGGCACGAGCGGAGCCGTGGTGACCTACGCCGCGCCAACCGCCGTTGACGAAGCGGGTGACAGTGCCGCGGCGACAGCGAGCTGCTCCCCAGTTTCGGGCTCGACATTCCCTGTCGGCGCCACGACGGTGACCTGCACGGCCGGCAGCCCTGACGACAGCCCGGCCACCGTGTCGGCAACGTTCACGGTGACCGTCCTCGTCGATCTGAACGTGGCCGTGTCGGTCGCGCCCACCACCGCCACCACGGGGACCAAGGTCGTAGGCACCATTTCGCTGACCAACGGCTCAGCAGTCAGCCGGACGGTGACTCTTGTCGACACGTTCAGCTTCGTGAGCGCGACGGGCCAGACCATCACACTGACCAGCTCCTCGATGACCATTCACCTGGACCCCGGACAGACGGTGAACCGGTTGGTAACGTTCAAAGTGACTCGAGATTTGCCGCGCGGCACGTACGCCTTCTCCGCCACCGCATCTGACGTGACGGGCTCGACGAGCGATTCAGCGACATTCAACGTGACGTGACGGCGTCTCGCACAACGAAGTAGCCGACATCAGGCCTTGGTCGGGGGAGTTACCGCCGGCGGTAGATATCCCGCCGGTGCGCCACTCGAGCGACTTCCTCGCCACGTTCGCGATCATTGATTCGATACAGGACGCGATAGTCGCCGCGACGCAAAGACCAAATGCCTGCGAGCTCTCCGATCAGCGGCTTCCCGGCCCGGGGATCGCTTTCCAGAGCGGTAAGGGCCTCGACCACCGCCCTTTGAACCTGCTTCGGGAGTTTGCGAATGGACGTTGCCGCATCGACGCTGAGCGTGACCTCGTAGGCATCACTCATCGAGGCCGAGGTCGGCCTTGAGGTCCTTCAGGCTGACGGTCCGGCTTGCGTCGAGGTCGGCGAGGCCACGACCCAGCGCAGACAGCTCTCGACGATCGCTAAGGATCGACAGGGTCTCCTCGAGGGCTTCGAGATCGTCTGGGCTGACCAGGACGGCAACGGGCCGGCCGTTGCGGGTGATGGTCACGCGATCGTGCTGCCGGGTAACCCGGTCAACCACCTCGGAGAGTCGGTTCTTGACGTCCGCCAGCGGCAGAGCTTCCATGGCTAGAATTATAGCCAGATGAGGCCGGCAATCGCACTGAAGCGGAGCGGTGGGTGGCTACCGCATCGTCAAGGGATCTGGATGCCGGATGGCAGCCGTGCCTGGCGCAAGTCGACGCGTTCGCCCTTCATCGGGACGCCCTCCTGACGTAGCAGCGCGCGCTGCCGCCTTCCCATCGGGATGCTCCCGTCGGCATGGACGACGCGATGCCACGGGATGTCTTCGTGCGTGGTGGCAAGTATGTGACCGACCAGGCGGGGTGCTCTCGGGTCGATGTCGCCGTAGGTGCGGACGAAACCGGCAGGAATCGCGCGCACCCGCGCCACGATGCGCGCTGTACGAGCATCGCGACCGTCACTCGTCGCCGGCATTGCGTCCATATCGTGTCTGAGAGCGCGATGGGTGTTACTTTCGACCGCGGCCCGGCTGCCTCTGCTGCTCGAACATCTCGCGGATCTCGCGGACGCTCGTGGCGTCCTCAGGCTTCTTGTCGGCGGTTCGCATTGAGACGATCCGCGGGAAACGCAGCGCAAACCCCGGCTGGTCTCCGCTCATGCCGGCCGTGTGACGCGGGCTCGGGGTGATCTCGTCGGCCAATACCTCCACTACGACCGCCGGCTCGAGCCACGCGTCGGGGACGAAGTTCGAGTTCACACGCGCCGGCTTCTGCGCAACCTCCAGCTTGGCCAGCCGCTCGTGGATCTCACGCCAGCCCTGGTCGGAAAGACCGGTGCCAAGCTTGCTGATGGTCACGAACTCGTCCTTGTCGCTGTCGTAGACGCCGGCGAGAAGAGCCCCCGCGCCGAACTCGGCCCGCTTGCCCTTGCCCCGGTAGGAGCCGAGCAAGACGACGTCGATGGTGTCGTTGAGCTGGCCGCTCGTGTTCCGCTTCAGCTTCACCCAATTGAAGTTGCGTGCGCCCGCCTGGTAGGGCGAGTCCAGACGTTTGGCCACGACCCCTTCCAGGCCGCGGCTGATGTTGTCGAGCAGCTCGCGGGTCAGCACCTCCGCCGAGTCGGTCGTCGTCAGCGGCGCCGGGATCAGCGTCTCCGACTTCCGGAGAAGCTCCTTGACGATCTCGAAGCGGCGCTCGTAAGGCAGCGGCGTCAGGTCGGATCCGTCGCGGAACATCACGTCGAAGACGAAAGCCCGCATCGGCACGCGGGCGGCCATCTCCTGGATGCCCTCTTTGCGGCGGCGGGCGGTCGTCTCCTGAAAGGGGACGTACTCCTCCGAGTCTGGGTCGTAAGCGATCGCCTCGCCGTCGAGGATGACGTTCTTGACCTTGAGTCTGGAGGCGGCGGCGACCAGCTCCGGGAACATCTCGGTCATCGACTCCAGGTTTCTCGAGAAGATGCTCACCTGGCTCGCGTTCTTGTGGATCTGGACGCGTAAGCCGTCGTACTTCGGCTGCACGCCGACGGTCCCCAGCTTCTTGATCACCGCCTCCGGGTTGGGGAGGCGCTCCGCGAGCTGGGGCCGGAGCGGATGTCCCGCCGCAACCTTCAGCGCGTCGAGCCCGGTCTCACCGGCGTCCCAGAGAGTCCGCGCGATGAGGCCGAGGTCCGACGTGCGGTTGTAGGCCGCCTCGAGGACCGGCCGCAGAGAGCGGTCTCCTTTCTTCGCGAACGAAAGTGCATCGAGAACGGTCGGATCGCCGATTCCCAGCCGCATCTTGCCCAGGGTGATGCGCACGAGGTGTTTGGCCGATGTGGCATCCAGGTCGCCGAGCAGGCCGGTGAAGCCATCGAGCTTGTCCTGCTGGCTGCCGGCACCGCCGGCGGCCGCGATCCGGGCCAGGCGCTGGTGCACCTCGACGACCGAGGGGGTTTGGCGCCGCGAGGCCGGCGCCAGGCGCTGCGCCGTGACGCCGAGGTCACCGGTCTGGCGGTTCAGCTTGGTGACCTCCTCCTTCGGAACGGAGTAGGCGGCGGCAATTGCGGTGATGAGCAGCCTCTCGCCGAGGCCGATTTCAACCGGCTCGAAGAACGGGGCCAGCCGGCCCTGGATCAGGTATGTGATCGGCTTCAGCTCGTTTACCGAACTTGCCCTGTACACCTCAGACAAGATGCGAACCAGCTCGTTCCGGCTGCTCGTGGCCTCCATCTGGTCCAGGCTCGCGGCCAGCTCACTGAACTTCACGGCTGCTCACGCGTGGCGGGACGATTCGAGGGCGGCCTCGGTCATCTTGCCGGGGTTCAGGATTCCCTTGGGATCCAGGGCCATCTTGATCGCAGCCATCACGTTGAGGGCCTCGCCGTGCTCCGCGGCGAGGAACTCGGCCTTTCCGTAACCGACGCCGTGCTCTCCCGAGCACGTACCGCCCATCTCGATCGCACGCGCCACCATCCGCCGATTGATGGCCTGAGCCTGAGCAAGCTCGTCGTCGCGAGCGGGGTCGAGGATGAAGCAAACGTGGAAGTTGCCGTCGCCCACGTGGCCGAGAATCGGCGCGACCAGATTCGTCTCGTCGATGTCGGCCTTGGTTTCGGCGATGCATCGGGCCAGGTTCGACAGCGGGACGCAAACATCGGTGACCAGGCCCTTCGAACCAGGACGAAGCGCCAGCCCGGCGTAGTACGCCTCGTGGCGAGCTCGCCAGAGCCGATTGCGGTCTTGCTGAGTGGTAGCCGACTCGACGGATTCAGCGCCGAGCTCCCGCGCCAGGGCGGCGACCTCCTCGGCATCGTGCTTGACGGAACCCTCGCTGCCATGGAACTCGAAGAGGATCGTGGGCATGACCTTGAGCCCGAGGCCGTTGCGGCGGTTGACGGCATCGATGTAGATCTCATCGAGCAGCTCGGCCCTCGCCACGGGCACGCCCAGCTGAATTACCGAGGTCACGCACGAGACGGCCTGGTCGAGCATGGGAAAGGAGCACACGGCTGCGCTCATCGCCTCCGGCAATCCGTAGGTCCGGAGCGTCAGCTCGGTGATCACCCCGAGCGTTCCCTCCGAACCGACGAACAGGCGGGTCAGGTCATACCCGGCGGACGATTTACGGGCCCGCGACGCCGTCCGGATGATGCGGCCATCCCCGAGCACCACCTCGAGGCTGACAACGTTCTCGCGCATCGAGCCATAGCGCACGGTCGTGGTGCCGGACGCGCGGGTGGCCGCCATTCCGCCGAGCGAGGCGTCGGCGCCGGGATCGATTGGGAAGAACAGGCCGTGCTTGGCCAGCTCCTTGTTGAGGGCCTCGCGCGTGACTCCGGGTTGGACCGTCACGTCTAGATCGGCAGGCCGGACCTCGATCACACGGCTCATGCGGCTCATATCGAGGCATAGGCCGCCCTTGACGGCTGCGACATGGCCCTCGAGGGAAGTGCCGGTTCCGAAGGGGATCACAGGGGTGACCGTCCGGGCGCAGGCACGCATGATCGCAGCCACTTCGCCGGCGTTTTCGGGGTATCCCACCATGTCCGGACTCATCGGGCGGTGGTACGACTCGTCCCGGCCATGCTCGGCGCGCTCCGCCTCGCTCACGGACAGCCGCTCGCCGAGGATGGCCCTCAGCTCGAACGCAGTTGCGGAGTCGACGCCCACAGGAACTACCATATCGTCGCCGGGGGCACCCGGCGGACGGTTTCGAGATGGGGTCCCGCCAACCAGCGGGGGAGGTATGAAGTTGGTACCACGCATCGTCAAGCCACTTGTCTGGGTGGCTCTCGCCTTGGTCGCGACCATGATCGTCGCCGCCTGCGGGAGCACCCCCTCGAGCAACGGACCCGTGACCTTCAAAGGCACCAAAAAAGTCGGCTACTCGGCGCCCCTTACGGGCCAGTCGGCTCTCTACGGTCACGCGGTCAGCCAGTCTTTGAACCTGGCCGCGGACGACATCAACGCCAAGGGCGGCGTCAACGGCTACAAGATCGAGATGGACATCCAGGACGACGCCACCACGGTGCCTCAGGCGGTGAGCAACACCAAGAACATGATCCTGCAGGACAACGTCGTCGCTTTGATGGGGTCCGTCACCTCCGCCCAGTGCCTTGCGGAGAGCCCGATCGCCAAGCAGAACAAGATCATCACGATCGACGCCACCTGCAACAGCTGGCAGCTGACCATGGAGTCTGACGTCGTCAATCCTTACTGGGTGTCGATCGTCCCCAACACCTACATGGAGGGCACGGCGGCCGGCAGGCTTGCGGCCAGCCTCAACGTCGGCAAGATCTTCATCGTCTCGCCGAAGTATCTGTTTGGGATCTCAGAGACCAACGCCTTCGTGGCGGCGTTGAAGAAGGCCAACTCGAGCGTCCAGATCGTCAACGATCCCAGCACCTGGTACGTGCCGTTCCCGACCAATCCACGATGGGACTCGACGATCAACGCCATCCAGGCGGCCAAGCCCGACCTGGTTTACTCGAACATCTTCGCGGCCGATCAGATCAACTTCGTAAAGCAGGCGCTGGCGGTTGACCCACAGTTCTTCGTCAAGTACCCGATGACGACTCTCGTCTCGGTCGACGAGCTCAACACGCTCGGCTCCCAGTACCCGCTCGGCATGCACGCTTACATGCGCGCCCCATTCTTCGCGCTGCAAAACAACAACCCGCGGCTGACCGACTTCATCACTCGCTACCGCGCCAAGTACAGCGGCGAATATCCGTCTGACTGGGCGGTCATGGACTACGACGCGTTCATGCTGTGGGCCCAGGCTGCCAATGCGGCGAAGAGCTTCGACGCCGACAAGGTCGTCACGCAGATCTCTGGCCACTCGTTCGACAGCCTGCGCGGCTACAAGATCACGATCCGCCCCAACGAGCTGCAGGCCAACGTCGGCGAAACGGTCGGCACCACGACCTCCTCGAGCACGTACCCGTTCCCTGTCCTCAAGGACTCGGTGAACCTCAAAGGTGACGACCTGATGATGCCGCTGCAGATGGTCAACGAGATCAAGGGCGACCAGTGCGACAAGACGGCGGGCCAACCCAACACCGCGAACTTCGCGCTGTGTCCGTCCTGGAAAGCCAGCTAGCCAGAACCTAGAGCAACCAGTTACAAACAAGTGAGTCCGGGGCAGCTCCTACTCTTCGCGGTGGGCGGGCTGGCCAATGCGGCCTACCTGTTCATCGTGGCGGCGGGGCTGTCCCTGGTGTTCGGGGCGTTGCGCGTAATCAACATGGCGCACGGTTCGCTCTACATGGTCGCCGCGTTCGTGACCGTGGTCATCGCCAACCAGGTCGGCGCCAACCTCGGCTTCTGGGCGGGGCTTTTGGTAGCCGTAGCCGTCACCGGTGCCATCGGTGGAATCATCGAAGTCCTCGTCCTTCGGCGCGTCTACGGCAGGGAGCATCTGATCCAGCTGCTCGGGACCTACGCGGTGAGCCTGGTGGTCGCGGGCGGCGTACGGATCGTCTTCGGCGCCAACTACCGTACCGTCGCCTCGCCAATCCCAGGCCACATCAACGTGGGCGGCTACAGCTACGCCAGCTACTCGCTCTTCATGATCGGCGCCGCGATTGTGATCGCCGCCGGCGTGTGGGCGATGCTCTACCGGACGAATCTGGGCCGGAACATCCGAGCCGCAGTCGCGGATCCGGACCTGTTGAACGCAACCGGAGTCAATGTCACGCGGCTCTATACCACCGTCTTCGTAATCGGCGCCGGGCTGGCGGGGCTTGGAGGCGCGATCGTCGCGCCAAGCCAGGCTATCGGCTCCAGCATCGACACCGACGTGCTGGTGCTGGCCTTCGCGATCAGCGTCATCGGAGGACTGGGCAGCATCATCGGCTCCGCAGTCGGCTCGCTGATCGTGGGCATGGTGGTCTCGTTTGGACTGGTCATCCCCGCCACCAGCCCGTTCGCGCTGGCCTTCGTCTTCATCATCATGACCGCCGTCCTGATCGTGAGGCCGCGGGGCCTGTTCGGCTTGCCCGAGAGTTGAGCCGGCTGTTTCCCCGCTCCCTTGGCGATCGGGTGCGCTGGGGGGTTGTGCTGGTCCTGTTTCTGTTCGTGGCCCTGATCCCTCCGCTGGCGGGCCTCAACGAGAACCTGAACCCCGACGCCAGTTCTCGGTTCCAGATCTTCCTCGGCACGTCCGCGCTGGTGCTCGCGCTGTGGGCGATCTCCTACAACCTCATGCTCGGTTACACAGGCATGGTCTCGTTCGCCCACGCCGCCTACTACGGCGTTGGCGCTTACACCGTCGCATTGATCTTCAAGCGCTATCACCTTCCCATCCTGGTGGGCCTGGCCGCGGCGCCCTTCGCTGCCGCCGCGGTCGGCCTGATCACCGGCCTCGTGGCGCAGCGCGCGGTCCGGCTTTATTTCTCCCTCCTCACGCTCGCGATCTCGCAGCTGCTCTTCTCGATCGTTTTCTCGTGGTACGACTTTACCGGCGGCGACAACGGCATCTCGATCACCCTTCCCGACCAGCTGAATGACTACACCACGCTCTACTACTTCACGGCTGCAGTGGTCGGCATCTGTCTGTTGCTGATGTTCATCCTGGTCCGTTCTCCATTCGGCGCGGCTCTCCTGTCGATCCGCGAAAACAGGCAGCGCGCCGCTTCGATCGGGATCAACGTGAGGGCGTATGAGCTGGCCGTCTACACCATCGCCGCCGTTTTCGCGGGCGTCGCGGGAGGCCTGTTCGTCATGTACCAGCAGCAGGCCTACCCGGAGATGCTCTACTGGACCGCCAACGCGCAGCCGGTTGTGGTTGCTCTTCTAGGCGGCACCACCACCTTTCTCGGGCCGGCTGTCGGCGCCTTCATCTACGTGGTTTTGGACAACTCGATCGCAAAGCAGTTCCCTTACCAATTCGACATCATCCTCGGCGCCATCGTGCTGGGCGTCGTCCTGGCCGTGCCCGGCGGCATCTCGGACGTGCCGTCTGTTTTCCTACGCCTCAGGGAACGCTTCCGTCGTGGCGACGATGACGCCGAAGCGCAACCGGCGGAAAGCACCGGCGAGGCGATTCGTATGTTCGATGTGAGCAAGGCGCTCGCGACGGAGGCGATCCAGGCCGACGAGGTGCACTCGGGTCAGACGTTGCTTCGGATCGAGCACCTGAGCCGGAGTTTCGGCGGCCTGCGCGCAGTCGAGGATGTCAGCCTCGAGGTGAAACAGGGAGACCGGCACGCCATCATCGGACCGAACGGGGCGGGCAAGTCCACTCTCTTCAATCTGATCACGGGCCAGCTGAAGCCCAACTCTGGCAAGGTCATCTTCGACGGCCGCGACATCACCGGGAAGGCGCCTCACGTGATCGCTCGAACCGGCATCGGCCGCGCCTTCCAGATCACGACGATATTTCCGAAGCTGTCGGTGCGAAAGAACCTTCAGTACGCGATGCTCGCCCACCGCGGCTACACCGTGCGGCCGTTCGGGATTGCCGATCGCATGTTCTCGGCAGAGGCGCTGGACCTTGCCGAGGCGGTTGGTCTGGGGGCGTGGGCAAACCTTCCCGCCGGCCAGCTGAGCCATGGCGACCAGCGCGCCATCGAGATCGCAATCTCGCTCGCGCTCGGGTCGAAGCTGGTATTGCTAGATGAGCCCACGGCGGGGATGTCTGCGTATGAGACGGACAAGGCCATGGAGCTGGTTCGGCGGCTGGCCACGGAGCGGCACTTGACGCTGCTCTTCTGCGAGCACGACATGTCGGTCGTCTTCAGCACGGCTCGGACCGTCACGGTGATGCACCAGGGCCGTGTGCTGACCGCGGGCACACCCGAACAGATCCGCCGCAACCCTGACGTACAGAAGGTGTACCTGGGAGAGCTGGAGCAAGAGGAGCTCGGCGCTTAGCCATGCTCAAAGTCGACGGGTTGAACGTGCGTTACGGCAAGAGTCATGTCGTCTTCGACTTCAGCGTCGAAGTCGAGGATGGCGAGCTGCTTGCGGTCTTGGGTCGCAACGGCGCGGGCAAGACGACCACCATCCGCGGGATCGTCGGACTCCTCCCAGGCGCTTCAGGAAGGGTCAGCGTCGGAGGGCGCGACATGAGCGGCTGGCCCGCCCACCGGCGGACGCGAGGGGGCCTCGCCTACGTGCCCTCCGGCGCGCGCTGCTTCCAGAACCTCACCGTCGACGAGAATCTCGAGATCGCCTCCCACGCCAACGGCGACGGCCGCAGCTGGACGAAGAAGCGGATCTGGGAGCTGTTCCCCAAGCTCGAACCTTTGAAGAACACGCGCGCTCATGAGCAACCCACGCGTGATGCTGCTCGACGAGCCGACTGAAGGCCTCGCGCCGGTGCTCGTGCAGTCGATCGGGACGCTGCTAGGAACGCTCAAGTCGACCGGCGTGTCGATCCTGCTGGCCGAACAGAATCACCAGATGGCTTTGCGCGTTGCCGACCGGGCCGCATTCATCGAGAAGGGGCGCATCGTCGAGGTCCTTCCGGCCGCGCGGGCTCGGGACAGCGAGGTGCTGCACCGAATCCTGGGCGTGTGATATCCGTCAGAAATGAAGAAGCAACCGCGGGCCCGGCGGGCCTAGGCTGAAAACCATTGACGCGGCCGACGCCGCGAATGTCACAGGAGGAAGCCAATGAAGATCAAGCTGGCAACCATTTACGTGGACGACCTCGACAAGGCCTTGCGCTTCTACACACAGGTGGCCGGCTTCGTGAAGAAGACGGACGTTTCGCAAGGGGGGTATCGCTGGCTCACCGTGGCGTCGCCTGAAGAGCCGGATGGCACCGAGCTGCATCTCGAGCGCAACGACAACCCAGCGGCCAAGGCCTACCAGCAGGCGCTCTTCGAGCAGGGCCAGCCCGCGGCCATGTTCTACACCGATGACGTCAAGCGCGACTACGAAAGGATGAAAGACGCCGCCGAATTCAAGATGCCGCCCACAAAGGTGACAGGCTCGACCATCGCCCAGGCGAATGACACGTGCGGGAACCTGATCCAGATCACTCAGCTGGACCGCATACGCAGCGAGGCGGGACGCAGGTAAGCCGGTCGAAGTCAGACCAGGCCAGCACACAGCTGAGGTCAGCGGGTCGCGCCTCCGATGGCGCGACCCCGCGAGCGGAGGTCAAATTGGGAGCGTCAAGTCCGAATAAGTCGGGGGCCCGGGACACTGTTTGAACTCCCACGCCGAGCACACGGTGCCGAGCCTGGTCGGAGTTACGCCCTTACAACCGAGACCGCCTACGCCTCCGACCTGGTCGAGGCATCCAAAACCTCCCGGACCGGCTGAGCCGCCATGAACTTCTGATGACGCTCCGGCGCGAGGCCGGCAGCGATCTCCCGAATGATGCTCGACGACGCTTCGAACGCCCGGTCCGCGCCGGAGTCGTCGCCGAGAGCGTAGAGGGCCCGGCCGAGAGCAGCTTGAGCCTGCCACCGTAGGAGCGGCGAGCCGAGACGATCAGCCTGTTCGATCGCAACCGTCAACTCGCGGACGGCGTCGGCCGGTTTTCCCCGCACGACCAACGAGCGGCCAAGGATGGTCCGGCCGACGACTTGGTACTTCACTCGCCGCACCGGGAGGCACAGCTCGATGGCTTTGCGCGCCCAGTCAGACGCCTCAGCGGAATGACCCGTGACTAGTTCCATCTCGGCGCGCAGGGCGGCGAGGCGGCAAGCCATCACCCATCGCGTCCACGCCTTGACGCTGTTCGACTCGTCCCACTGAGTACGCCACAACGGCTCCGCGGTGGCGAAGTCGCCCGTCATGAGGGCCGCCTGCAGCAGGTCGGTCCTAGCGTTGGCGCGCGGCATCAAGAAGCCGGCCGCCTCGTCCGGACCCTCGAGCGATTCCTCGGCGCGGTGGCGCGCCTCGGCGAGATCGAATATCTCTCGCATGGGCTGGGTCGAGTAGTTGCGGAAGATCCGGACAGGGCGCCCCGTCTCTTCCGCGAGCCTCAGCGTCTCGTCGAAGAGCCGGATGCTCGACTCGTACTCACCGCGCCCACAGAGAATCTGGGCGCGTAGTGACGCGCTTCGAAGTCGCGCCTGCAGGCTCTGCGGATCGGCTTCGGAGCTCAACGCCGACTTCATCAAGGCGTCGGCGTCGTCCAGGCGCCCCGTCCAGTAGAGCTGCTCACCGTACATGTGGACGGCATTGATCCGCCACCACGGCCTCGTCCCGGGGATCCAGAGGCGGAGCGCCTCCTGACTCAACTCCCCTGCGCCGTCGAGGTCACCCGCACCGCCGCGCATCGCGAGTCCCTGGCTCAAGATGGCCTTGGCGACCGGCAGGAGCTCGTGGTCGCCCGCCTGTTCTGCCAAGCGAATGGCCTCGTCGGCGGCAGCGATCGTCTCGTCAGTCTGCTCGGTCCACTCCAGGGCCCATGCGTAGCCGAGATAGCCTTCGATCCGGTCCCCTCCCCGGAGATGGGGCAGCAGCTCGGCCAAGTCGGCAACTGCCGCGGTGTAGTCTCCCAATCGCGAGCGGGCGAGGCCGCGGGCGAGGCGGATGCGGTGGCGCTGCTCATCGTCCGAGGCCAGGGAAAGCGCCGAATCGAAGAGCTCGGTCGCCTCTTTAAGCGCCCAGGCGTTGAGGGCCTGCTCAGCCGCCTCCATGATGTATGGGATCGCTCTCTCGCTCTCGCCTGCCTCGCGCCAGTGGTGGGCGAGGACGGTGGCCATCACAGCTCGATCCTGGACCGCCGACTCGATGTACTCGGCCACGAGGCGATGCCGCTGGCGCCGGATCGAGCGCGGAATTGTGGCGTAGGCGACATCGTGAATGAGGATGTGCTTGAAGAGGTATTCGATCTCGCCTCGCACCCTGGTCGTGGGCACGCGGCGGATCAAGTCTCGCGATTCCAGGACGCCCAGGTCGTGGTCGATGTCGCCGGTCGCGCCCATGGCCACGAGTACCCCGCGCCAGAATGTTCGCCCGACGACAGAGGCGTCGAGCAGGAGGTCGCGGGCCGTGCTCGGCAATGCGTCGAGCCGGGAAGCGATGGCCGCCCGGATCGTCGTCGGGAGATGAGAATGCGACTCTTTGCCGTCGGCGAACGACGCGGCGAGCTCCTCAATGAAAAGCGGGTTCCCTTCGGAAGTGTCGGCCAGGCTCTCCGCGATCTCGCGGCCGCTCGCGGCCTCCGCGAGAAGGCTTGTGGCCAGCCTCGCGGCGTCGGCGCTGGACAGCGGATCGAGCGCGATGGTCGTGTGGGCGTGGACGTCCGCCGCCCACCCCGACCGCTGGTCCATGAACTCCGGCCGGGCCAGGCACACAATGATGAGCGGCGTGTCGCGGATGTGTGCGGCCAGGTACTCGATCAGGTCGAGCAGCCCACTATCCGCCCAGTGGAGGTCTTCGAGCACGATCAGCAGCGGCTGGCTTGCGGCCAATGCTTCGACGATGCGGCGGGCGGAGAAGAACAGGTAGCCGCGCTGCATCGATTGGTCCCCGCCGCTGAGACCTATGAGGAGCGCGAGATAAAAGGTCGTGTCTTCCGTCTCCGCCGCCGGAAGCGCCTGGCGGACCAGAGCGCCGAGCTTGGCCCTTGATTCCTCAATCGAATCGTTCTCATAGATCCCGGACCGGCCGCGGATCAGCTGCGCGAACGCGGCGTAGGCCGGCCGGTCGCCGTACGGCAGGCAGCGGCCGCGTGCTACCGCGCCGTCCCGTTCGCTGACGTAAGCCGAGAACTCGCGCTGCAGGCGCGACTTGCCGATGCCCGGCGGCCCGAGAACCGTGACGAGGTGTGGTCGGCGGTCAGCGGTCGCCCCCTCCCAGATCGAAGCGAGCAGCTGCATCTCGCGATCGCGGCCGACCATCGGCGTCGTCGACCGTTGGGGAGGAGCGGGGATCGGCGCGATGGCTCGCCAGGCCACGACCGGCTCCTTCTTGCCTTTGGCGTCGACCGAGCTGAGCTCCTCGTAGCCGATGGAGGCTCGCGTGAGGATGTATGTCTCCTCGCCCACGATGAGCTCGCCCGGCGGCGCGCTCGACTGAAGTCGCGAAGCCGTGTTGACGACGTCGCCCATGGCGAGGGCCTGACCGGAGCCCGCGGCGGCGCCAACGGCTACGACCGCCTCTCCCGTGTTCACGGCGGCGCGAGCTTCGAGGCCGAGGTCCTTCACCGATTCGAGGACCTTGAGGCCGGCCCGAACCGCGCGCTCGGCGTCGTCACCATGGGAGATCGGGGCACCGAAGACGGCCATTACTGCGTCGCCGATGAATTTCTCGAGGTTGCCGCCAAAAGATGAGATCGCGGCCTCGGCCGTCCTGTGGTAGCTCTGGAGAACGTCGCGCACGTCCTCGGGGTCACGACCGTCCGCGCGACCCGTGAACCCGACGAGATCGACGAAGAGGACCGACACGACTTTGCGCTCCTGGCGCGTGCCGCCGATCAGCTGGGCCCCGCACGACGAGCAGAAACGGGCGCGCCCCGGATTCTCCTCGCCGCAGCGCTCGCAGCGCATGGGCGGCAGTCTACTGCTCGCTCGGACAACGCCGCAGCATCAATGTAGGGCCACGATCGGAGGCAGCCAGGCGGGCTGGAGGGCGACCAGGCTCCCCAGCGCGATCAGTGTCAGGCCGATTGGAACCACGCCCCGGTCGCCGCGCGGGCCCGTCTTTTCGAACACCATGATCAGTGTCATCACCGCCATCCAGGCCAGGTTGGCGACACCCGCGGCGAAAGCGACCAGCATCAAAGCCCAGCAGCAACCGAGGCAGAAGAACCCGTGGTCACGGCCCAGGGTGAACGCTCCGGCCGGGCCGCGGCTGCGGTAATGGGCGAGCAGGAAAGCGCCTGGGTTGCGGCAAGCCTTCAGGCACGCGTCCTTCAAAGGGGAGAGCTGAAAGACGCCGGCGCCGACGAGTACGCCGGCCGGTATCAACCAGCTGTGCGCTTCGAGCCATGGCCACGAGTCGACCGTGCGGTGGATGACCGCGTCACCGGCCAAGGCCAAAGCGCCAAACACCGTCCACACCGCGAAATAACCGGCGAGAAACGCAGCGCGAACCGGGCGGGAATTCGGCTGTCCGGCCGATATTCGGCTGAACAGGCCGATCATGGGCAGGCTCGAGGGCAGCATCATAGCCGCGATCATCGCCTGCCACGAGATGAGGAAGAGGCCGAGGGCGGCCCAGGGGTTGAGGCCGCCCTCGATGAGGGTGTCGTGGTGGAACTGCTTTCCATGCCCGGTGGCCTCGGCTATCACCGCCAGTGCCCAGGCCACAGCGATGGCCGCGAGGATCAGCGGGTTCGGCAGCCTGGTGCGGGCACGAAAAGCGGTGATCATCCCTTGAACTCCATCCTGTAGTCGGCCTGCACGGCGTTCGAGTTCTTGTACTCCCAGACCATGCCGAACTCGGGTAGGTTGACCCGGTAACGCGATTGCTTGGAGACGTACGCCGGCGAGCCCGGCACGGTGCTGAAGATGCTGTCGCGCAGGGTCGTCATGCGGCCGTCGCTGTTGCGGTACGGGTCCATCTCCGCCTCGAGCACGCCCGGGATCTCGAGAACCCCATGGCCGTCCTCGACGTCATGACGGATCGGAGCGGTCTTCACTGCCTCGACCTTACCGACGAGCTGGAAAAGGTCTGCCAGCGGGCCGCCGTATTCGCCGGCGATGGCGCCGACGATCGCGTTCTTCTGCTCATCTGTCGCCTTGGCGTCGATGAACAGCACGGCGCGCCAGGACTTGGGCGTCAGAATGTTGCCGGGGATGTGCGTGATGGACACCGCTGTGAGCCCTGAAACGTCGACGTTGCCGATGCGCCCCTTGTCGTAGTGCCAGGCGATGGCCGCGAAGCACTCGCCCAGGTCTGGGTTCTCACCTACCCAACACGGACAGAGGACACCGCAGGAACACGCCTCGAGAAGCGTGCCCTCGAGTAGATAGCCGCCTTTCTTGACGGCGGTGGCCGATTGAGCGACTGCCATTTCTTACCTCCTCAGTCGAGACTCCGGACTGAGGCGCAGCGTATTTATGCCGCCGCCTCCAGGCTGTGCCGATCAGCACACGTGCGCTGTGACGTTCGGCACATCGACGAGGATTGGTCAGCTGATTCTGGTCGTGTGCGGCGAGCCGCGGGTGCTCAGCCGGGCGCGATCCAGCACGACGATCGATCCGCGGCCCTGGCGGATGTAGCCGAGATCGGCAAAGCGCCGCAACGCGCGGTTCACGTTTTCACGGCTCGCGCCGACCATGCCGGCCAGCGTCCGCTGGCGCAGCGGCAGGTCGATGACAATACCGGCTGGCGTCGGCCGGCCTCGCGTGTCGGCAAGTTCGACCAATTTCGAGGCGACCCGACCCGGAATGTCGAGAAACACCGCCTCGGCCATGCTCGCGTCCTTTCGCCGGATGTACGAGCTGAGGACGGCGATGATGCGAATGAGCAGGGTGGGGCGGGTGGTCAGGAATCGGAGTAGCGGAGCCCGACCGATAACCATGCACTCGGTCGGCTCGAGTGCCTGGGCGTCCGCGGTCCGCTCTCCGTCCGGAACGAAAAGGGACAGTTCGCCAAAGACCTCGCCCGGACCTGCCATCGCGAAAATTAGCTCGCCTCCTTGTTGGCCAATGCGGCCGATCTGCACCTGTCCGCGAAGAACCACATAGAGGTGTGAGCCAGGGTCGCCCTCGCGGAACACATACGACCCACGTTCATATCGGCGAGTGCGAACCGCCGGACGCAGGGATTCGAGATCTTCAACGCTCAGGCCTTCGAAGATTGGTGCCTGGAGGAGATGCTGCAGTGGATCCATTCGG
>WNFF01002166.1_pt1 | contig 17367 bp, 15 predicted proteins | sample 5400441 | NCBI WGS metagenome assembly WNFF01 (sample SAMN13153345, study PRJNA577476) | soil metagenome | isolation source: 120 cm saprolite under Douglas fir tree site 2 hole 3 replicate 1 | place: USA:California | collected 2015-04-18 | reverse complement strand
AATCGCAGTCTTCCTCGCAGCAGCATTGGTGCTTGTCTTCAGCCAGTTTGTTGGGGCCGCGGAAAATAATTGCCTGCTCCAGGGTGTTGTAAAGGACTCCTCCGAGAAACCCGTCACCGGGGCTTTCGTGAGACTGAAAAATAACGAGCGCCATCTCACGTTCCTGGTGATCAGCCAGGCGGAGGGACGATACTCCGCCGGCAACCTCCCTCCCGGCCACTATACGGTGCAAGGGATCGGCGGCGGATTTCAAAGCGCGTTGTCCGAGCCAGTCGGTGTCACCGCCGGGAAGGCCGCGAAACTCGACGTGTCACTCACAACCAAGCAGGGCCCAAAGCTTCTTCCGGCGTGGCCCATGAAGATGCCGGAAGCGCAACTACCGTCGTTGCCGAAGGAATTGCCAGAGGGAGATGGCAAGAAGCTCGTCGCTGCCCGCTGCACCGTGTGTCATGACGCCGCGCGCTTCATGGCGTTCCATATGAATCGCGATCGCTGGCAAGACACCGTCAGGGGCATGCGAGCCAACATGCGAGGCGCAAAGCTCCGAGACCTGACCGATGAGGAAGCGAAGACGGCGATAGATTATCTGTCGGCCAACTTCCCGCCCACGGGACCGCCGGATCTCAACAGCCGCCTGCCCAGGTTCCTGCTCGAGGGGAAAGCCCTGCACTACCGTGTCGTTCAATACGACATTTCGGACACAACCCAGAATGCCGAACCTCACGACGTTGCCGTGGACCCTCATGGGAATGGATGGGTGGGGCAGCGAATCGGCAAGCTGGGCCGCCTCGATCCCAACACTCTTGATTTTACTGAGGTTTCGATTCCGCCTGGCCCGGCGAGAGCAGACGCCCAGCGCCTGGGTAACCCGCAGATCGATGCCAAGGGGATGCTTTGGGTTGCGGACGGTCCCAACGGCCGGTGGCTAAGCTACGATACCAACACAGGTAAGTTTACAGCCTATGATTGGCCCAAGGATGCACGCGCAGGTGCTGGCGGAAACACCATGGCTCTCCATCCGAACGGTACTATCTGGGCGACTGGCGCAAATCAAGCCCGCATGTTCAATCCAGTGACCAAGGAATGGAAATTCTTTGAGACGCCTTCTTTCCTGGCGACTCAGGAACCTACCGGCGCATATGGAATGACGGTGGCGGGCGATGGAAAAGTATGGTTTGCCGAGGACGCGACGGACCGCATGGTCAAGATCGACCCTGCTACAGGCAAAGTGGAGGAGTTCAAGATTCCCTTTGACGGCGTTGCTTACCCGCGCCGCATGAGCCACGATGCACGCGGCGACATCTGGGTCGGCCTTTGGAACGCGGGCAGGCTTATGAAAGTCGACTTTGAGACGAACCAGATGACATTCAAAACAATCTGATTTGGGTGAGCGAGCAACAGGCTGACAAGATTGCTCGATTCAATCCCAAGACGGGAGAGTGGGTGGAATTCCCGCTCCCCGACTCAGAGTCGGATCCGCGAAGGATTGAAGTCGACCAGAATAATCCAAATCGTGTCTGGTGGAGCGGGAACCTGGCCGCCCGCACGGGATTCGTCGAAGTCCTCAGCGGGAACTGAGAAACCAACCAGAGGGATTCAACGGGCCCGGTAATGGGCCATCTCTGGGCGGAATTGTGCGACTGCCAAGGTGCCAAGAGGTGCCTCCCGGGTCATTTTGTTTTGCGAGGAAAGATGGATTAGTCCACCTGGTCGTGGACACAGTCGGGATGCGCGATGAAACCTGGCTGGACAACGACGGGCATGTCCATAGCGACCAACTGCATGTCATGGAGCGCATCCATCGCGTGGATCGTGACTCTCTGCACACTGAAATGACGCTCGAGGACCCGAAAGCCCTAGCAAAGCCCTGGACGCAGCACATATTCCATAAGTTGCGGCCCGACTGGGACCTCCGTGAAGAAGTCCGTTGCACGGAAAACATCAAGAGGGGCGTTTACACTGGGGAATACGAGGGCCAGTAAGACAGGCGTCACGCCCCCGGGACACTAAACAGCATTTGAGGAAATAACCATTGGGCCTGCCGCGACGACCGCCCACCCTGATTTAAACCCACTTCGCTGTACCTGGTTTGACTAATGCGACCAAAATGGTCGTAATATAAGCCATTGGCGCCATGGGAGTTGAGAGGAGAGCCTCTACTTGACATCGAGGGCCATCGGAGTTAGCATTCAATTGCGACCGAATTGGTCGCATATTCGAAATGTTGAAGCTCTCTAAGAAAGCGGATTACGCCCTGATCGCCGTCAAGCACTTGGCTTCGCACCGCGCGGAGCAGTTGCACAGTGCCGCTGACATTGCGGATGCGTATGGAATCTCGCCGCAAATATTGGCGAAGGTGCTGCAGCGGCTTGCAAAACACGGATTGGTCACCGCTCGGCATGGTTCGAGTGGGGGATATCAACTGGCGCGGCACCCCAAGGATATTTCCGCTCTTGAGGTCATCAGCGCCGTGGACGGACCGATGATGATTACGTCCTGTGTGACGAGTCACGGTGCTTGCGACCAAAGTAATACGTGCACGGTTCGTGAACCACTTCGCAAAGTGAACGAGAGTATTGTGCAGGTGTTGCGAGCAGTCTCGATATCGCAGATGACCGAGGATTCGCCCGAAGCCGAACTGGTCGGGCTGCCGAGTTAGTGGAACCAACTGTTTCAGGGGATTGAAGTACTCAGGTCTGGGCTCCGCGCGCCGTCGCCAAAGCGCTTTGGCGCGTCGGCGACTTGGGGCCCGGCAGAAAAGAGACGGGGGGAGTCAAGTATGGCTATCAAACTGCCGATCTATATGGATTACCACGCCACCACACCAGTTGATCCGCGCGTGGTCGAGACAATGCTGCCCTATTTCCACGACAAGTTCGGCAATGCCGCCAGCCGCAATCACTCGTTCGGCTGGACGGCCGAGGAAGCGGTGGAGAACGCGCGCGCGCAGATCGCCCGGTTGATCAACGCTACGCCGAAGGAAATCATCTTCACCAGCGGCGCCACCGAATCGAACAATCTGGCTCTCAAAGGTGCAGCGGAAATGTACCGCGAGAAGGGCAACCACATCATTACGCAGGTGATCGAGCACAAAGCCGTGCTCGATACCTGTAAGCGCCTCGAAAAGTATGGGTACGAAGTCACCTATCTGCCCGTCTCCAAGGATGGCCGCATAGATCTCGACGACTTACGCCGCGCCATCACGTCGAAGACGATTCTTATCTCCATCATGTACGCGAACAACGAGATTGGCGTGATTCAGCCCATCCAGGAAATCGGAAAAATCGCGAAGGAAAAGGGCGTCTTGTTCCACACAGATGGCGTGCAAGCGCTCGGCAAGGTTCCTGTGGATGTGCAGCGTGACAACATCGACATGATCTCGCTGACGGCGCACAAACTCTACGGCCCGAAGGGCTGCGGCGCTCTCTACGTACGGCGTCGCAACCCGCGCGTGCAGCTTTCGGCGCAGATTGACGGCGGCGGACACGAGCGCGGAATGCGCTCGGGCACGCTTAACGTGCCGGGAATCGTGGGTTTCGGCAAGGCGGCTGAGTTGTGCCAGAACGAAATGGCGGAGGAGAGTGCCCGTCTGCGAGGAATGCGCGACCGGCTGAAGGATGGCCTGTTCGCGAAGCTTGACGAACTGTACATCAATGGCTCGATGACGCACCGGCTGCCGCATAACATGAACATCAGCTTCGCATTCGTCGAAGGCGAATCGCTGCTGATGGGGATCAACGACGTCGCCGTATCGAGCGGCTCGGCATGCACCTCGGCAACGCTCGAACCAAGCTATGTGCTCAAGGCGCTGGGGGTTGGCGAAGACCTGGCGCACACCTCGATTCGCTTCGGACTGGGGCGGTTCAACACCCAGGAGGAAGTGGATTACGTTACCAACCGTGTTGTCGAAGTTGTGCAGCGGCTCCGCGAGCTGTCGCCTCTTTATGAAATGGCCAAGGAAGGCATTGATCTCAGCAAGATGAACTGGAAGGCGACAGCAGAGCACTAAGATCGCGTGCGGGTTCTACAAGTGTGAGGGCTCGAAGCCGAGCTCGCATCCGTTGGATGCCCGCCGACATCAAAATATATGGATTTATTCGTGAGAATAACGAAGGGGGAATGACATGGCGTATTCCGATAAGGTGGTTGACCACTACGAGCATCCGCGCAACGTTGGGACCCTGCCCAAGAACGACCCGAACGTGGGTACCGGCTTGGTAGGCGCGCCCGAGTGCGGCGACGTAATGCGGCTGCAGATGAAAATCAATCCCGAGACGCAAGTGATCGAAGAGGCCAAATTCAAGACCTTCGGCTGCGGCTCGGCGATTGCCAGCTCCTCGCTGGCGACCGAATGGGTCAAGGGTAAGACCGTCGCGGAAGCGCTCGCCATCTCGAACACGGACATCGTGCGCGAGCTGAGCCTTCCGCCAGTGAAGATTCACTGCTCCGTGCTGGCCGAAGATGCCATCAAGGCGGCCATCGAGGACTGGAAAAAGAAGAAGGAAGTCAGCTCGCCCGCGGCAAACGCGACCGTCGGCAACTAGCCGCCGAGACGCCGTTGGCCTTTGCTTTGCCTCCGCAGATCGTCGGGTGCGGGCTCTACGCTCACGCTGAACGCTTCACCCCGCGGGGATGAAAGTGATGCGTGGAGCCCGCCAGAATTAAAGAAGACGGAGACGGAGTTTACTGAAATTTAGCGCTGAACGCGGCGCTTGAGGTGGTTTTGGAAACTGCAACGATTCACGTAACAGAGAAAGCGGCTACCAAGATTCAGGAGCTTCTCGCCAAGGAAGGCGTGCCTCCGGAAACCGGCGGACTGCGCGTTGGCGTCCAGGGGGGCGGCTGTTCGGGGTTGACGTATGCGATGCGTCTCGACACGCAGGCGCGGGACCGCGACAAAGTGATCGAAGAACACGGCGCGCGGTTGTTTGTGGACCCGAAGAGCTATCTTTACCTCCACGAAACCACGCTCGATTATCAGGAAGACCTGATGCGGCGTGGATTCGTTTTCCAGAATCCGCAAGCGACGCGCAGTTGCGGATGCGGTAGCTCGTTCACGGCGTAACGTTCTCCGGGTAAACGGGGCTCATTCTCAGGGGCATAGCATGCCCTTCCTCTCGAAACGAAAGGAAGGTTTGGTTGGCCGGCATGGGGAGCCCGCCAGCCATTTTTTTTGCTCCATATGCTTTGGCACGCGTCCCCAGTTAGTGTAAGTGTTCGCGATGGTGACGGGTTGTGGGTCGCGGCTTCAGCCGCGACATCAGGCGGGCCCATGTGAGTGGCTTTAGCCACTGAAGTTCAGTCCGCATGCGAATCCGAATTTCACGGGGGTAGAATCATCAAGTCATGAGCGCGCCGTCCATCACTGCGGCAGCATTGGTGACATGCTGGAGCTGCTCTTCGGCGACCGGCGGCGCGCACTTTTGCCCCGCGTGCGGAAAGATTCAGCCGTTGCCGCGAGGAGCCGATTACTTCGCATTTTTCGGACTGCCGCGGAAGCTCACGCTTGATTTGTCGGATCTCGAGCAGCGGTTTCACTCGCTCTCCTGGAAGCTGCACCCCGATAATTTCATGCGCGCCTCGGAGGACGAACGCCAGCTTTCGTTGGACCGCTCCTCGCAGTTGAATGACGCCTACCGCACGCTGCGCGAGCCCGTGGCACGCGTCGAATATCTGCTGGGTATCGCAGGCATGCGCAAGGAGGGCCAGCACAAGCAGCAAGCGCCGCCGGAATTGCTCGAGGAAGTGTTTGAGTTGAACGAATCGCTCGACGAGTTGCGCGACGCGCGGGAATCCGGTGGGGGCGCGGCGGAGATGGCCGGGTTGCGGGCAAAGCTCGAAGCAGCACAGCATAAATTTGAATCTTTGCTCGTGGACGTCGATAAGGAACTCGCGCGCATCTCGGCCGAGTGGGACCGCGCGCTCGATTCTGGCGCGGACGACGCGGCAAAGAAAAAAATCATGGAACGCATGAACGAGATTCTGAACCGGCGCTCGTACATCAGAAATCTGGTGAACGGCGTGCGCCAGGAACTGGCGGGAACGTGATCCGTGTTCCGCGACCCGTGTCCCGTGAGGAGTTTCACGGGTCACGAATCACGAGTCACGGATCACGAAGCCCTAACCGCTGAATCGAAGGAGACCCCACAAAGTGGCCCGCACCGTCGGCATCGATCTCGGCACGACCTACAGCCTGATCGCTTACCAGGACAAGCGCGAGGGCCGGCCGAGGTGTATCTCTGGCCCGTACGGCACGCCGCTTTGTCCTTCGGTCGTCAGTGTGGACGCGGACGGCGCGATCGTCGCCGGCGAACCCGCGCGGCGCCGTTTGCTGACGCAGCCGGAACGCACGATCTATTCGGTGAAACGCCTGATGGGGCGCGGCCCGGCCGATGTGCAGGACGAGTTGAGGATCTTCCCGTTCCGCATCGATCCGACCAGCAAGAACGTAATTCGCGTGCGTCTGGGCGAACGCGTGTTCACGCCGCCTGAAATTTCCGCATTCATCTTGCGTGAACTGAAGAGTTGGGCCGATGAATATTTTCAGGATGTGGTGGACCGCGCGGTGATCACCGTCCCGGCTTATTTCAATGACGCGCAGCGCCAGGCCACGCGTGATGCGGGGCGCCTCGCGGGACTCGAAGTCCTGCGCCTGGTGAATGAGCCCACCGCCGCGGCGCTCGCTTATGGTTTGCACGAGAAAAAACGCGGCCGCGTCGCCGTGTACGATTTTGGCGGCGGCACGTTCGACATTTCGATTCTCAAGCTGATCTCAACGACCGACGGCGACATTTATCAGGTGCTCTCGACCAACGGTGACACGCATCTGGGTGGCGACGACATCGACAACGCGTTGCAGGCCGTCGCGCGTGAGGAAATCCAGGGGCAGGGAGCGGACCTTTCGGCGAACCCTGAAGCCGTGCAGGAACTGCGCAAAGCGCTGATCGCCGCCAAGCATGAGCTATCGGCTGCGGACAAGACGACCGTGAAATTGGCGTTGCCGAACGGCGGCGCATATTTCCGTGAAATCAAGCGCGCTGAATACGACCGGTGGATCCGCCCGATCGTGGACCGCACTATGGCTCCGGTCCGGCAAGCGGTCGCGGACGCGAAGCTCACGCCGGCGGAGATAGAGGAAGTTGTGCTAGTCGGCGGCTCGACGCGCGTTCCTCTCGTCAGGCGCACGGTCGAGGAATTTTTTGGACGCACTCCGCACACGGAGCTCAACCCGGACGAAGTCGTAGCGCTGGGCGCGGCAGTGCAGGCTGACATCCTCGAAGGCGGCGTGAAAGACATGTTGCTGCTCGACGTCACCCCGCTGTCGCTCGGCATCGAGACGATGGGTGGAGTGGTCGCAAAAATCATCCCGCGGAATTCCACGATTCCCGCGAGCGCGCAAGAGATGTTCACGACCGGCGTTGAGAATCAGACGGGGATCGATATTCACGTCCTCCAGGGCGAGCGCGAACTGGCGAAGGATTGCCGTTCACTCGCGCGATTCCAGTTGAAAGTTCCGCCGGGCCCCGCGGGCCTCGCGCGCATCGAAGTGAAATACCTGATCGACGCCAGCGGCATATTGCAGGTTTCCGCGCACGACTTGCGCACCGGAGAGCAGCATTCGATAGAAGTCCAGCCGAGCTACGGCCTCGACGACGCCGAAGTCGAGCGGATTCTCGAGGAGTCGATCGAATACGCCGAGCAGGATTTTTCGGAGCGGCAGTTGATCGAGGCGCGCAACGAAGCAGAAATCGTCCTCAGCGCGACGGAAAAGGCGCTACGTCGGGAACAAGCCGAAGCGCCCGGCGAACTCCCGGCCGAGGAGCGCCGCGCGATCGACGGCGCCATCGCGGCCCTGCGCGAAGCCCTTGCGGGCAGCGATTACAAGCAAGTTCGCGCATTTGTGGATGTGTTGAACCAGGCGACCACGCCGCTGGCCGAACGCATGATGAACCGCGCGCTGGCGACGGCGTTCGAAGGCAAGCAACTGGGTGAAGTGTAGCGCCCGCCTTCAGGCGGGCATGAGCGTGAGTTTACAATGCCGGCCTGAAGGACGGCGCTACAAAAGCGATTCACCTGCGAATTGGCACACAACGTCTGAAGCCTTTGCCACACAGGTTCAAGCAGTTGAGAAGGAGACAACAATGGGCGGCAGCAATCCTTACATTGAACAGGTCAAATACACGCCCGCGACAAAGAAATTCAAGGTGACGTTTTCCCGAGAGGGCAAAACAGTCGAGGTGGACCCCGAAAGAGTTCCGTATGCGCGAGAGGGCCTCCCCGGAAGCATTCTGGATATCGCCACCGGATTTCACATGGGGCTCGACCACGCCTGCGGCGGCGTTTGCGCGTGCTCCACGTGCCATGTGATCGTGCGCGAGGGCCTCGAAACTTGCAACGAACCGACCGACGCCGAACTGGATCAGCTCGACGATGCACCCGGGCTGGAGGTAAAGTCGCGCCTGGGATGCCAGTGCGTGCCCGATGGAACGCGCGACCTCGTTGTTGAGATACCCGAATGGAATAAGAACTTCGCCAAGGAAGCGGAGCACTAAATCGATTCCGCCCGATCCTTTCGTTCGCGTGGTGTTTGTTGTGGCCCGCGTCTTTACAGGCTGTGGAAAAAGTCGAGTGGCACAGCCACTCTTGGCTGTGCATCGATGATAAGTGCTGCAAAACCAGCACAGGCAAGAGTGCCTGTGCTACTAAAAGCCGCTTTGAATTGACTTTTTCCGCAGCCCGTTTAGACGAGTGCCCTTTTCTTGCCACTGCAGGAAAACCATCGTCCCGGTGTGGCCGGGACGAGTAAAAGCGGACCGCTGCCGTGAATTAAATTACCTTGAAAGGGAGAATCCTCTTATGCCGGCCACGTTTGACTGGGACCACGCGGAAGAAATCGGCATCCAGCTCGCCGATAAGTTTCCGGCTACCGATCCGCTGTCGGTGCGCTTCACTGACTTGCACAAATGGGTCACGGAACTTGCCGGGTTCTCGGGCGATCCTAAGTTATCGAACGAGGGCAAGCTCGAAGCAATCCAGATGGCCTGGCTCGAGGAGCATAATGACAGAAAGGCGTGACTCGAGAACGTGATTCGTGGCTCGTGACCCGTGAAAACCATTTTACCAGGCGCGAATCACGGGACACGGATCGCGAAACACGAGTCACGTCTGTAAACTTTCAACTCTCAACTTTTGACTGTTCCTGATCGCCTTGTCAATTCCCCACGTTTCCTCTACTCTAGCTTCACCACGTTTTTCACACCTGTGGCGCTATGGTGCAACGGTTAGCACGTGGCCCTTTCAAGGCCAAAATGCGGGTTCGATTCCCGCTAGCGCTACCAAAGCCGGCTGCGGCGTTTACTGGTTTACCCCGAGTTCCGTTCACGGAGAACGCTATCGGTGAACCGAAGGCGAGTCCGCGTGAGAATTGACCTTCAGGCGGGCTTTTTCGTCCACACGCCCAGGATGGCGCCCATCAAGCACAGCCCTACCAGGGGATAGAACTCGTTAATCGCGAAGAGTTCCTTCGGCCGCATCTCATACATGTGCGTCGTGTAAGTAATAGGGGCGACGATGCCGACCCAAAGCAACACGCCGATCGCGGCGCCGCGCCCGGCGGTGTTGGCGTTGCGCCACAAGCACAACTGCGCGAGGACATAGGAGATCAGCAGGTTCAGGATGAATGTGATGACGTAAGGCAGAGCCACGTTCATGCTCCGCGCCTGCGCTTCCGTCATGTTCTCCAGCGCCATCCATTGCTTGCTGAACAACAAGCCGTACCACAGCCCTCCGAGCAGCCAGTACGCTACTGCACAGACTACCACCGCCAGGTAGTTGGTCTTCATCAAAAGCTCCTTCCCGCGTGGATGCGGCAGCCGAATTGTTTGCGGGTCCTCTGGAATGCGCGTGCTGCCATTCGGCGGGAGTCTGATTTCGCCTGCCCGGGAAGTCAAGCGCAAAGCTTCCCGGGCGCATTTGGCGCACCGGGAATCATTTCGCTTCGAATAAGCTTATCGCTGGGACAAATGTACATCGATGCCAAACTGGGTGAGTGTTTTCGTGGCGCAAAAAAAATAGGTGCCACGGCTCTAGTTGCCAAGGCACCCATTCGGGCTGTCGAAATCGGCTGACGATCAGTACTTCTTCCAGGTAAAGGAATCGATCATCCAGTTGCCAACCGAGAAAGCTGACTTGTCCAGGTGCCTGTCATAATGAAGATTAGTGCCGCCCATGTCCGTCATTTGTCCGCCAATGACCGAGCCATACCAATCCGCACCGCCAGTAAACGAATAAGGAGCGTTGGGGGCATATACTAGCCCAGCGGCAGCAGAGCCGCCCGAGAGTTGGATTGCGCCGACTCCCGCGTATAGGATCTGAAAGTTCAACGGTACCAGGCTGGGATTTTGAACGCTGTTCCCGGCCAGAGTGACGACCAATGTACCGGCGGTCACGGGATTGCCGCTGTTATCATTGCCGGTAACATTGAGTATCACGGGGCCAGTTCCGGGGGTTGTATCAAAACCTGCAGTCCCGCAAGGGCTCGCACACCCTGCTTCATCAATATAAAGGGCGGTGTTGGCGCCGGTTTCTGTGAAATTATTGATATTGTAAATTCCCTTGGAAAAATGTAGTACCGTCAGACCCGATATCTGGATGTTGTGATAGTTGCCCGGCGGGAGGTAGATGTCGTTACCTGTGGCCTGGCATCCCGCAATCGCGCCGGCGCCGGTAGGACAGGTTGCGTTCGGCAAGCTAACATCGATTGTTCCAGGCGGTGGAATCGTGGGATTGGGGTATGTAATGGGCTGAGGGAGTGGCACAATGCTTCCGTTGATTTTTCCCGCGGTTTTCGTCCACGCCGTGACGTTGCTGCTGGTGCAGGTACCTGTCCCTGTACGCGGCGTAAACAGATCTCCATTAATGGTCGTACCTTTACCAGCGGTGTCCAGGTTGCCGTTGGTTCCCACGTTGCCGTCGCTGGTTGAAAGTGCCGGTTTCCCAACGCCACTGTATGCGGTTGAATCGTAGCTATCGGTAACGCCGCCCCCGCCGAACTTGAGAGCGTCGCAACCATTTTGCGTCGCGAAGGCCGCGTAGTTGAAAGTCGGCGTGATGTGCCGCTCGAGAGTGGCGGCAACTTCCACCTTGGCATTTCGAATCGTGCTGATGCTTCCGTCCGAAACAATTTGCCAGGTCTGGACGGTCTGAGGCGTGGTGGTGCCAAAAGCCGTGAAGGTTGAATGCATCGAAAGCAGCGTGGCTTCGGTGTTGTAGTTGATCGTCAAGTTGCCCGCGGTTACGCTGCCCTTGCCGACGCCGGATGTGTTGAAGGCAGTTGCGACGGAGGAAACGGGATAATACGAAGTATGACCACTTCTAGTTGTTAGGGTTACAGAATTGCCGCCGCAACAGGTCACCGGCGACCCAGTTGTAGTATAAGTGGCGGTTGTGATTGGGTCGCCGACCCCTCCTGGTTGGGTATAGGTGTTTACAATATAATTCGCCGCCGAGTTGATACCCGCTTCCGCACCGTCGCGCGACTGTGACATGAGACGGTAATTCAGGCTGGACCAGGTCTCTGACTGTGAAATAAACATGAGTGAGACAGCCATGACCGACATTACCAGCACCAGGATCAATGTCAGGATCAAGGCGATGCCTTTTTGGTTTGATCTGTTCATATGGACTCCTCGGTTTGTAGCCGTTAGGGCAACAGAAGCGTTACCGTCGGAGGTATCGGCTGGATGCGATTGTTCACGCTGCCGCCGGCGAGTTGCCACCCCTCGAAGATGTTGCGTGGCGAAACGTTCAACAACGCCTTGGTTTCCTGCTGAAGCACGTGTGTCTGAGGATCTAAGTTCTGCGTCTGTACTGTCAAAGTGACGGACACGTCTGTAACATAGGTGTTAGGGCCCACGGTCTGCTGCTGGTATTTGAAGCATGGCGCGGGTCCACCCCCGCCGGGATCGGCTGGATTGTCCAGGATGTTTGGCAAGATTATTATCGAGCTGGTTTCCGCGGGTTTCGAAGCGGCTGTAAAGGACATTGCATTCCGATACAAGTTATGGCCGCCCGTGTCGCAATGGTACTCGATGTACTCCATATTTCCGTCGTCGTTGATGTCGCCGTATAGTTTCAGGAGGAAATCTGTTGAACCGTTCGTCGCACCCTTCGGTACGATTCCGCTGGCAAAAGCGCCCGCAACTCTTACCGGTACGGGAGCGGCGTGTGGGAGAAGGAATGTTCCAGTAAAGGTCTTTGTCGCCGATACGAGGTTCGTAACCGCGACGGTTTCCTCTTCATCGCCAGTATCAACCACCAATAGCATGGTGTTATACACTCCGGCTGCGCCATCCAGCGAAACCGCACCTGTCCAGCCAATATCGGTATTTACGATTTGCGCTGCAGTTACGCTCGTGTTCATCTGGGTGGGTCCACCAAGGCTTGCTGGGGGGACGGCGATTTTTCCCGCCTGGCCGATTTCCTGCTGGAGCAATTCGGTCGCGCTGCGAATACTGCTGTGCATTGCGGTCCGGTTTGCCACGCTGCCTTGGGTATTCGTCATCTGCATCATTGCGGCCATCACGATTCCCGCGACACTCAAGAGAATGAAGAGTGTGATCATCATTTCCAGCATCGAGAATCCATCTTGCCGCCTTATCCATACTTGTTTCCCGGTTTTTTCACTGGGCGACATGCGGCCTCCTCAGAATGGACACGACTTCACTGAGACGAGAGTGGATTGGGGAAGGGCTCCCTGCGGGGCTCCCACCTGGCGCCGCACCTTGGCCGTGACAGTAATCTGTTTCAAGCTCGGAACCGACGCGCCACTGACCACACATGTGGACGTGCCTGCGGGATTCGAAATCTGCCATACGCGGATGTAAAACCAATCCCCCGTGCTCGCGATAGGATTCCCAGAAATGTCCAGGTAGTCCACATATCCGTTCCCAGGTGTTGTCACCGGAGCGGTGGGATCTGAACTGCCGCCGATAGCCAAACCGGTTCCCGTGGTACAGGCAGGAGGACTTGTAGTGGTTGGGCTGCACGGCGGGAATTGGGTGGTATCGGTCACGGGATCGCCGAATGCAAGGCTTATGAGCTGTTCCATTTTGTCCTGAGCGTATTCGGCGGTGCGGGCAGTCAGATGCCCCTGATTTTCTGTGGTCCCGATTGCAGCCATGCCCATCGACAGGAGTCCCACCGTGGCAATGAGCAAGATCGCGAGCGCGATCATAGTTTCCAACAGGGACATGCCTGCTTGAGAGGGGCGGGGTATTGGGCGGTATGGAGATTTCGTCACCATGATTCTCCCTAGTATTGGTTCCAATTTGCAGTTGAAACGTCACTGCGCCAGATTTTGGTCAACCCCGCGACAGAAACAGTCACGCCGGTAATTGACTTTCCGTTCGTAACATACAGCGCGTCATTGGGGGTCGGAGTCCAAGTGGAATCAACGGGAATGCCGCGGGAATTAAACATGATGCACGCCGTGTTTGCTATCGTGCTTGTCAAATTATTTTGGAGGCAAAGCGGAGCTTGACTCAGCGATGCCATGCCGGTCGGCGGGGAAGTCAGCGAACCGTAGCCGAATGTCACGCCATTGGAGAGGGATTGAGTTCCACCGTCAGCCACCCAGGTACCACTCCCGAATTGATAGACGTCAATGTGAAATGTATTCGCAGAAAGGTCAGCATAGACTCTTGCGCGCGCGTAATCCGACGCCGCCCGCATCTTTGCAAGGACGATCTCTCCATTGAGGTCCCGAGCGTCCCCTCGTGTCTTTAGATTCCCAACCACAGTCATGAGGTTGGGAATTGCGATTGCGGCGAACGTGATAATGATGAATATCACCGTTAATAGTTCGACCAGGGAGAAGCCGTGATCTACGGATTTGCCGGCATCTGTAGTGGTTTTGCGCATATGTTTCAGCATTGTCGTTCGCCCACCTGATTGCACATCTATCGGAGCACGCTAGGTTCCAATCCTGCTGGCCGAACAACCACTTTATTTACAGTGGTTTATGGCCAATTTGCCTAAGAGGGAAGTTCATCAGGATTTTGCTCTGTAACAAATTCTCACATCCTTCCCCCTGGCTCCAACGAGGTGGTCCACTAGCAGGATTATCGGCAATAAACGCACTCTCTTTACCCCTAACGCGTCAAATCCAGCCCCTCGTTATGTGGGTTTAATTGTCGGACCTGAAGCTCCGGCTACCTACGCGTCCAGGAAAGGAGCTAAACACAACGCTCAAAAACGTCACCGAGAGGAAGAAAGCTGTGCGGCAATTGGAAGGGGCTGCGCGGAATTCAGGGGGATTATCCGCCGCGAGTGTGCATTTCGAGGTGCGGGTCCTGGCGCAGTTGGTCGATGCCGACGAGCACGCCGCGATGGCCCGTGGCCGCGCGCACCTCGGCGCCACGGTCATTGCGCCCTCGCCAGATCGATGCGATGTGCGCGGCGAGATCTTCGGTTGAAGCTCCTCCGCGCAACATCTGCCGGAGGTCGATGCCCGAGTGCGCGTAGAGGCAGAGATACCAGAGGCCGTCAGCCGTCAGCCGGCTGCGGTCGCACCGCCGGCAGAAGGGCGTGGTCGTGGAAGCGATGATGCCGAAGACGGTTCCGTCGGGAAGCCTGAAACGCTCGGCGGGAGCGGAGGAGTTTTCACCGAGTGGAGTGATCGCTCCGTAGCGCTTGCTGAGCTGCTCAAGCATTTCGGCGCGTGTGAAAACCTTGTCGAGAGTCCATTCCGTCGCGCCGCCCACGTCCATGTACTCGATAAAGCGAACTTCGGCGATGGCTTCGCGGCCAAATTCGATCAGGTCGGCAAGCTCGTCGTCATTGGCGCCGCGCAGCACGACGGTATCGAGCTTAAGCTTCCCAAAACCCGTGCGGCGCGCGGCTGCAATGCCTTCCAGCACCTGCGCGTGCGTGTCGCGGCCCGTGAGCGCGAGAAACCGCTCCGGGCGTAGCGTGTCCAGGCTCAACGTGACGCGGTGCAGTCCCGCGGCGCGCAGCTCTTTGGCGTGCTCGGCAAACAGGACGCCATTGGACGTCATCGCAAGATCGCGGATGCGCGGGTTTGCGGCGAGCATTCGAACAAGCCTGGCCAGATCGCGGCGCAACAGCGGCTCGCCCCCTGTCAGGCGCACGTCTTCGACGCCAAGCGATGTGAACACATCCACCAGCCGCGCGATTTCTTCAAAGGTAAGCAGTTCTTCCCGCGGCAACCAAACGTACTCCTCCTGCGGCATGCAATAGTTGCAGCGAAGGTTACACCTGTCAGTCACCGAGACACGCAGGCTGCGCAGGGGCCGGCCAAGCCGGTCGGCAAGGCCGCCGCCCACAGACACGTCCGCCGGGTTCTGGGCATCGGAAAACATGGCTCTATGTTAGGTTGCGGCAGCCCTAGCGTCAACCATACGGTCAACAATAGAGGGCCGCGAGATAGGGACAGCTTTACCCTTCGTCCTTGTACTGCTCCTTGAGTTTTGCGAGAACAGTAGGGTCGGCGAGTGTCGTGGTGTCGCCCAGGATGCGGCCTTCGGCGATATCGCGCAGCAGGCGGCGCATGATTTTCGCGCTGCGCGTCTTAGGCAACTCGGACGTGAAGAAAATATCGTCGGGCTTGGCGATCGAGCCGATTTTTGTAGCCACATGGCTCATCAATTCTTGTTTTAAGGCGTCGCTGGACTGGATGCCTTCCTTCAGCGTCACGAATGCCGAAATTCCCTGGCCTTTGATCTCGTGCGTCTTGCCGATGACCGCGGCCTCGGCCACGGAAGAATGATCCACCAGCGCGCTCTCCACTTCATACGTCGAAATGCGATGCCCGGAAACGTTCATGACGTCATCCACGCGCCCGAGCAGCCAGAAATAGCCGTCTTCGTCGATCTTGCAGCCGTCACCCGTGAAATATTTCCCTGGATAGCGCGACCAGTAATTCTGTACGTAGCGTTCGGGATCGCCATAGATGGTGCGCAGCATCGAGGGCCACGGTTTACTTAATATTAAATAGCCGCCACCTCCAGGGCCGACCGGTTTGCCGTCGGTGTCCACCACTTCAGCTGCGATGCCGGGGAGCGGCCTCGTGGCCGAGCCAGGTTTTGTGGCCGTTATGCCCGGCAGGGGAGAGATCAGGATGCTGCCCGTTTCGGTCTGCCACCAAGTATCAACGATGGGGCAGCGCCCACGGCCAATCGTTTCGTGATACCACATCCACGCCTCGGGATTGATTGGCTCGCCGACCGTTCCGATCAGCCGCAGAGACGAAAGTTTGTATTTCGCGGGCCATTCCTTCCCCCAGCGCATGAACGTTCGAATGGCCGTAGGCGCGGTGTAGAGAATATTCGCGCCGAATTTGTCTATGATCGACCAGAAGCGCCCTCGGTCTGGGAAATCGGGCGTCCCTTCGTACATCACGGTAGTTGTGCCGTTGGCAAGCGGACCGTACACGATGTAGGAATGGCCTGTGACCCAGCCGATGTCGGCGGTACACCAGAAGACGTCGTCTTCCTTGATGTCGAAGACGTAGCGATGCGTCGTGCTGGCGCCGAGAAGATAACCGGCGGTCGTATGCACGACGCCTTTCGGTTTTCCTGTCGTGCCGCTTGTGTATAGGATGAACAGCATATCTTCGGCGTCCATCGGTTCGGCAGCGCATTCGTCCGAGGCGTTGGCGACGAGTTCATGCCACCAGAGGTCGCGGCCGGGCTTCATCGAAATCTGCGCGGCTTTGCCGATGCGTTCGAAGACGACCACCTTTTCGATGGTCGGTGTCCCGGTTAATGCCTCATCGACGCTGGCCTTGAGCGGCACCACCACACCGCGGCGCCAGGCGCCGTCCGCCGTGATTACGACTTTCGCTTTGGCGTCGTTGATGCGTTCGCGCAGCGCCTCCGCCGAAAATCCTCCGAACACGACCGAATGCGGCGCGCCGATCTTTGCGCAGGCCAGCATGGCAATCGCAAGTTCGGGAACCATGCCCATGTAGATGGCCACGCGGTCGCCCTTAACGACGCCGAGCGATTTCAGCGCGTTCGCGAACCGGTTCACCTCGCGCTCAAGCATTCCGAACGTCAGCACGCGGGAGTCTCCGGGCTCCCCTTCCCAAATGATGGCCGCCTTGTTGCGCCGCGCGGAATGCGCGTGCCGGTCCACGCAGTTGTAGGTGACGTTCAGCTTCCCGCCCACGAACCACTTGGCCCACGGCACGTTCCACTCCAAAACCCGTTGCCATGGCGCGAACCAGTCAAGATGCTCCGCCTCGGCCGCCCAGAAAGCCTCGGGGTCCTTCGCTGCGCGATCGTAAATCGCGGCATCATTCCAGTTGGCGCCCTGCTTAAATTCTTCAGAAGGAGGAAATATCCG
>WNFF01005501.1_pt1 | contig 17378 bp, 20 predicted proteins | sample 5400441 | NCBI WGS metagenome assembly WNFF01 (sample SAMN13153345, study PRJNA577476) | soil metagenome | isolation source: 120 cm saprolite under Douglas fir tree site 2 hole 3 replicate 1 | place: USA:California | collected 2015-04-18 | reverse complement strand
GCGAACTGCTCATAGGCTTCAGAGTCTGTGTGGCAACCCACAATTATTTGTGGGTCACGGCTTCAGCCGTGACATAGAGCCAGAATTTTCAAATCGCCTTTAGGCGCTGACGGGCTGGATTTCAAGTTGCCACCCATACGCTTCAGCCTGTGTGGTTTTGGTTTGTGGTGGACACGGGGAAAGCACACAGGCTGAAGCCCGTGCTACAAAAACCTAGTCGCAACAGCCCAGCTGAGGGAGCGTGGACCTGTTCGGCGGAAAAACGAAAGCGCCGATTTCCCAACCGGATCCCAAGGTATTCTGATTCACCAGGTGTGCGAGCTGGTACGTGGACCCCAAATTGGTTCCCGCATCAATCGCGGGGGAGCCAAGCAGCAGCGTAAAATTGCGGCCCGCGCCATTTGCCAATTTCGGGTCGGAGTTGAGGGAATGCGAATCCTGCGAACTGTTCGTTTTCCAGTTGGCGAAATTGTATGCCGTGCCGCCCCAGCTGAACGGGGTCCCTGACGCCGAAAAATAATCGTTGTAGTCGTACGCGGTACTGGCCTCGGAACTCGCATCCACTGCCGCGTAGGCCCCGGTCCAGAAAATATTATTCTTCACCAGGGCGCCAGTGGAAGTTGACGCCTGGCTGATCGCGGCATTCGTGTTTGCCGGCCCATAAATCGTATTGTTGTAGACGATGTCTCCGGTGCTGCCGGTGAACAGCATTCCGATGTTGTTCGCCTGCGAGATGTCCAGAAGATTGCCGAAGAACGTGAGCGTGCTTCCTGCCCCGAGACCGTCTCCGCCGCCGCTTCCCACATTTACGCCATACGAAAAAGTTCCGTAGATTAGATTGTGCGATGCGGTCAGAGTTGTACTCGCATCTCCCACCAGAATTCCATACCCCGCCGCGCTGGCCGCGGTGCTGTAAATCAAGCAGCTATCGACGGTGTTGCTGGTCGAGCCGCCATGCGCTACAACCAAGCCCCACACCCCGGCAGCGGCATAAGCGGATGAAAGCGACGTATCATTGTAGAGCGTCGACTTCTGTACCAAATTCCCGGTTGTTCCCGCGCCGTAGATAGCAAGCGGGGACGTGCCGTAGGAATTGTACAGCGTCACCTTCGTGACGGTGTTGTTCGCCGCGCCTGTGTAAATTGTCAAGGGGTGCCGGTACATATCATGCGCTGACAAATTCCGCACGATGTTGTTGCCACCGGTCAGGTAGAGTCCGCCGAATGTTGCACTGCTTGTGTTGTAGGTTTCCGCCTGATCGAGGGAGTCGAAGATGAGCCAACTCTTCCCGTTGTCCCATGCGGTGTAGGAGGGACTCGACGCGGTGACATAGGTGTACGTCTTGCCGTTGCTCGATACGTTGGAATTATCCGAAGCGTGGATGTAGAGATAGGTTCCGTCATACCACCACGATCCCGCTGTTGACTCCACCGCGCCCTGGGAACTCCGGCTACTCAGCAGCGTTCCGTTTTCCCAAACCGCCGTCGGAGCGGACCCTAAAGTATTCCGATACGTATTTACTGTCGTCTGGACGCTGGAAATATTTCCGATGACGCAGTTGCCGCCGGACGAATACCCGCTGACCGTCGCGCTTTGTGACTGGTCAGGGCCGGAAAAGTTGGACCACAGGGTTTCGTTGTTATTCGAGTAGTATTCGACGTTGCGCGCCGTCGTGTAGATCGTCACGATCTGATCGACAGTGTGATCCAGGCTGTAGGTGATCGTGTCGGACGTCTTGCTGGTTCCGTGCGTAACTGTCGTGCTGCTGCTACCGCCGTCCCAGGTAATTCGGGTGATGGAACTCGCATTGGGAGCCGTCGCGGCGGGTCCGATGCCTGCCCCGGTGATGTTTAGATCGACCGTCGCCGAAGCCGTCACTGTAATTCTGATTTTCGTGGCATTCGCGGAGATATCGAGATGGGAAACTTGCTCGCGCCAATTCCGCGTCGCGCTGTCGGTGCTCGACGTGCCGGAATCACTGAGCGAGAAAATGGTCGTGGCAGTGTCAGGCGCGAGCACATATCCGCTCGTAAGAAGGAGCGACGAGCCCTTGATGATGGGGTTCGCTCCGCTGCCATACGCGCCGAACGTGATGGGTGAGCCGCTGCTTCCGCTCGAGGGAATGGTAAGCGAAGTTCCGTACCAGACGTCGCCCCTATTGAATAGAATGGAATCGCCCGCGGAAAACGTCGACGCGTTCACCTTTGAAATGGTCTGCCACGCGTGCCCCGTATCGGTTCCGCTGTTGGCATCGCTGCCGGCCGCCGCCACGTAGTACGTAGTCGCGTGCGCAGGAATGGTCGCGAGAAAAATGCAAATCAAAGTCAGGATTGTGCCAAACGTGCCCTTACTCCAAGGCAGAAGTCTGGAGTCAGGTTTTAGAAACGCAGACTTCAGAGCCTGAGTGACAGTCCGGTTTTGCCTTCTGTAGCGCCCGCCTTCAGGCGGGCATGGGCTTGAGTCAAAACCACACAGGCTGAAGCCTGTGCTACTGGGATCACACACGCGTTTATTGAACGACATAGCTGATGCCGCCGGACACCTGTCCGGAGCCGGAATTGAACAAGCAGAGATTGTCCGCGTTCGTCCCTTCGGCGCCCACGGCCGCATCGCCATTGCCCAGCGCGATTCCTCCGTTAGCCGCGAAATTCCACCCCGTCGCCGCTGTTGCGCCTCCGAATCCGCTCACTCCCGCAGTGCCTGTGGCGCAGACCGAACCGGTTCCCTCGACAAGCGCGGCGTTAGTGGCTATTGCTACGACCACATGGATCGAACAGATGTAAATCTTCTTGGATGCTGTCCCGGCGACGAGTTGCGTATTCGCCGTCTGATTGATGCTGACGTAGAGTTTAGTTTGCGCTTTGCACGGATCCACGACCAGGGTGTTCGTGCCGTCCGTGATTTTCACCGGAGCCTGCCCGGTGGCAAATTGCCCCTGAGCTGCAAGGGATGCTGCCGGGAGGAGGTACGCGCGATCCGCGTGGTGCGCCCCCACGAAGCGGGCCGATACTTCGAGCATGGCCTTTGCCGGAGCGTGCATGCGGCAACACGCAATCATGAGTGCTTCGGTCGCTTTGCTCGGCGTGAGCCGGGGAGCGCCGCCGTCGAAATTGCCGCCGATGTTGGCCTCGCTCGTCTTGCCCGCCGCGAAGGCGGAGTTATCGATAGACTTTGCTGAAGCGGAACACCCAGCAACACAATGGATGCGAAAAGCAGTATTGCCGCTACCAACGACGTAAGCACCAGAAAGAGCGGCGCCCCCAAGTTTGCCAAGGTTGCCGTCGAGCATACGGTCAGTAGTAGAGCGAAAAGCACCAGCGTTGCCACTAATAAGTGCTGCAATCGAGTCATTGATCACCGCCGAAGAGTACAGGCTGCACGCGCCGTCGCCAAAGCCCGCCAGAAGGATGGCGGGCGCCGGCGACATGCTTGTCCTGACGAAGGAAGGGCAGCCCGAGTAGTCTAGACTCAGGAAGAGCAGCCCGCGAGATAATTGGCGCGTGCCGGGGCGACGCATGCAAGCCGCCCGCGAGCGCCAGCGCCGCGCCCGAGACCAGCACGAGGCCAAAACTCCACCACTTTTTTCCGCCCGCGCTCCGGGAAATTCCACGGGCCGCAGCGGACATGTCCGCCGAAGCTCCCCGCAGTCTGGGGAGCGAAGGCGGAGTTGGGGACGTAAGGTCGAGCAATCCCCGTAGCACGCCAAACTCCACCGCTACTGCTGCAGCTTCGTCGGCCTTCGCGTTTCCGCTATTTGGGACGACAATTCTTAGCTCGCGCTCCGAATGCACAACACCCCCTGGTCGATCCAGCACCACCGGAGCAGCCGCAAGCTGCGTCACATGCCGCAGAATCGCGGCCTCCAGCTCGCTGTCCACCGAATCAAAATGGATGCGCGCATGTTGTAGGAGCAGGGCATGCCGTGCCACTACGGAGCGCGATGCCTCGCCGTCCGTAGAGGTGGGCGAGGAAGCGCCGCCATGCGATGGAGGCGCTTCCCCGATGCCTGGGGCAGATTGGCCATGCGTGGAGTGGTCCGGCTTGGAGGTGGGGTCGGGGGTGTGAGGAGCCGGGGCGAGATCAATGGTGATGACGTAGCCTGAGTGCGGCGCCTGCGTCACCGCGTCGGCAGGTAGAAATTCGGTCACCGCAAAAGCCGCCTTACGCAGCAAGTGCCGCGTCGCGCGGGCGCAATTGTTGTCGCCAATAATTTTGATGCGCATAAGTATTTGCATTGAAAGCCGAGAATGAAATCAGAGAGAGAATCCACAGATGCACACAGATACACACAGATGAAAGAAGGAAAGAAATTGGGATCAAGGCAAGGGAAATGGCGTGCGTGGTTCGGGTCCTTCCCGAAACTTTTTCTTCCTCTGCCTTTATCAGTGTTTATCTGTGTTCATCTGTGGATTCACTTCTCCTACCGGACGAACGTCAGTTGCGCGGGGCCGGTGCCGCTGGCGGCCTGGAGGTACGCGATCGTGTCGCCTGCGTAGAAACGCATGCCGGAACCGCCATCCTGCAGACCGGAAGCGTGCCTCGGCGCGGAAATAGTCTCCACGCTGCCCGCGGAGATAGTGTCCTGCGTTGTCGAGTCGGCAGAATCGGTGCGGAGGCGGAGATCCACCTGCGCGGAGTTCTTGATCGCCACGCCCATGCAGTCGATGGGCGCAACGATCGCGGTCCACGACACGGTGTCCACCGTGAGCTGCTTCTTAACGTAATTTGGATGGGAGGCCATAAGAGTGACTCAATTCCCCAGAGGTTCCAACGCCTCGATGCGATGGTTTGTGACTGGTGATCGGGGATTGGTGACTAGTGAAAAACCTTTGGCTCGCCGCGCCAGCTTTTGGGACGTGGTTGCACGAGCTACAAGCTCTGCCGCCCGTCACATCAAGTCACAGCAGAATCATCGTAGGGAGCAGCATTCCGCGAGCTAGCAGAGCGGCGCGAAGGGTTTACACCAGTCACCGGTCACAAGTCACCAGTCACATCCATTACGGTAGAAGCTTCGCCGTCAAAGACGTCCCGCTCGTCGACGTCACTTTCTTGATTCGCAAAAATCGCGCCCGTACGCCGGTCACGGTTCGCGCTTCGCCCGTGGTCGCCGTGGATGTGTCGAGATCCGCGTATTCCGCGTCTACGTCGGCCATCGCTCCCTGTAGCCGGATGATGATCGCAGTCGGCGCGGTACCGAAGATCGTCTGCCAGCGCACAGCGTGCGTTTGATCGGCGAGCCCCGCGGGTTCGGGAATCGCAAACTGCGCCCCCGCGGTGCCGTCAGCCGGAAATGTCTCGGCATTGAAACTGAATCCTACGTCGCCGGGAAAAAGCGAAAGGGGCGGCGTGGCATTGCTATAGGCGGGCATGAAGCCTCCTGAGGGATCTGTGAAGAAGTCGGGTGCGGGCTGCATTTGCAGCGCGGCGGGAAATAGTTGGGGCTAAGAATTTGGGCGATCGAGTAGCACAGGCTTCAGTCTGTGTGATTTTGGGTTGCGCTGAAGTCAGCGAAAGGCGCACAGACTGAAGTCTGTGCTACAAAAACGCCCACCGTAGCTTCAACAGCGGCGGGCCATATTCCTGCAAGCGAGAGATTACCATAAACTATAATTATTTGTCAACACATTTCTATAAATATTTTCAATATCTCCGTGAAAAGAGCGCCCGAAGCGCACAGACACCATCTTTGGCTTCCCGGCGGCGAGCGGCCGATTTTGGTAGGACAGGCACTCTTGCCTGCCCTCTGGCGTTGCGCCCAAATCCGGCAGGACAGGCAAGAGTGCCTGTCCAACCCGAGAAAATGAAGAAATTGGATCGGATTAAAATCAGGCGGAAACGGACCTGGCCGAGACGGGCCGGCGGATACCCATCCTCTCCAGCCGGGGAATGACTTCCTGGACGAAATAAGGAAGTTCGTCGAGATAGTTGACGAAATCAATCGCCGCACCGTCGAAACCAGCCGCGTGCAGCCGGTTCAATTCCTTCGCGACGTAATCCTGGTTTCCATTAATGACATAGCCGACGCCGTATCCTGGCACTCTGCGCTCGCCCTTCACTTTCTGCCTGAAAGTCTCGGCTGAAATGCTGCGCGTGCCTTTGGTTCCGGTGAGAATATCGATCACGTGGTCGACCGCTGCCCAATCGCCATTAGCGATGCAGTGATCCAAGTATTCGTCGACTTCTTTCTGGCTCGGACGGCATAGAATGCTCACAGGAAGCCAGACTTGCATTTCGTGGCCCTGCGCGCGCCCCAATCGCTTGGTTTCCTGAATTCTGGGAGCGGTGTCTTCGGGTACCCCACAATGATCGAAGTGGAGATCCGAATTGCGAATGGCGAATCCGCGTCCTGCCGGCGACGCGCCCGCATTCATTACGGTTGGATTCTTACCGCCCCACGGCCCGGGCGATCCCTTCAAGGCAGAAAGCTTGTAGAACTTCCCTTCGTGGTTGGGCGGACCCGCGCCGGACCACAGCTTCTTGACGATGTCCCACCATTCCTGCCCTTGTTCGTAACGCGTATCGTGCTCTTCTTGTTGCAAACCGAACATATCAAACTCATCTTGGTTATAGCCGCAGACGATATTCAATCCGAAGCGGCCATGGCCGACGTGATCGGCGGTGACCATCTGTTTGGCCGCCAAAACCGGATGGATCAGCGGCACATGAACGGTCCCGAATACGTTGACCTTGCGAGTTTGTGCGAGCAAGCCGCAGGCCCAGGTGATCGTTTCAAACGTCGAACCGCTGGGGTCGGTTTCCCCTCCAAAGCCTTTCCACCGCGCCACCGGAATGACGCATTCAATCCCCGCTTCATCCGACATCTGTGCGAGCTTGAGGTTATTCTCCCAACTGGCATCCCATCGCTCCGGCAACTTGGTGAATGCCACGCCGCCTGAACAGTTGGACCCAAACATCGCCAGCTTGAACGGATTTCCCCCCACGATTCCCGGGTTGCGCTGCGACATGAACCATTCCTCCATTTAAGAGCCTACTCAAATCTCTTAGGAGGCAGCTTACTATCACAGCTTGCGACGCCATATCTCTTAGGAGGCAGCTTACTATCACAGCTTGCGACGCCATGTCAGCAAGTCTTTTTCCACGACTCCGAAACACAGCGGGGACAATTCGTCCTCCGCTACACCGGCAAGGGCGAGTCGGCGCCGACTGTGGCATACCAAACGCTCGTGGCCCACTTCCAACTACGCGGCGTTTTCGGGAGCCGCAATCGATGACGCATGGAAATATTTCGACGGCGGAAACACGCCCGAGCGGCTAAGCTCTTGTCCCACGCGCGTGCGGATCTCCTCCGCCCAGTCGGCCCAAGTCAGCTCACTGATCCCGAGGTGCCGGCGCGCAGCCTTGTACTCCGCGCCGCCGAGGTAGTACACGCGAAACATCGCCATGCGGCTTGCCCTGACCTGCCCAAGCGAAGGGCTCGCTCGGACCCGTTCAAGTAGGACAGGCACTCTTGCCTGCCCATTCCGACCGGAAGTATGAACGTGCCCTGAAGCAGATCGAGTCGAAGTGCCGCTCTGCGCCCGGCACTCACCTGCACGGGTAGGCAAGAGTGTCTGCCCTGCTTCTCCGAGCGCCCGCTCGCCCGCACGGGCGAAGTCGGCCACATACTCGGCAAGCCGCGGCATCCGGTCCGGGTGCCACATGTATTTCCCCGACGATTCCATATTCAGCGTTGGAATCTTCGTGTCGATCACCTCACGGGCCGCACGGTACACATCGTGACAAACATCAAATGCAAACGTAGCTAGCATGGTCTCTCCTCCACACCGTCTAACGTGCAATTCCGATTTGTCTAACCGAAACTCGTGGTGCAAGCCTGATTTGTGAGTCGCGGCTGTATAAGCCACGGAAACCTCGCAAGTTTTGTGGGTCGTGCCTTTTCATCCTGACGAAGGAAAGATAGGCACGACATAAAGCCACGTTTTCTTCAGGGGTTTTAACCCGTAAAGTCCCCCGAATTACGGAGACCGTGCTCCGTTCCGCGACCTAATTCGAGCCAGCACTTCCGGTTTCACGCGCACCGGACCGCATTGCGGCCCCTGCCCAACCACCAATTCCCGCGCCGTCCAGAACGCCTTGTCCCGTGCACGCTGAGCGTTCTCGGTGAATCTAGAATGGTTACCAGGAGCGGCCTGGGCGGCACCGGCAGCAGCTACGTGCGCAGGTTGGTCCAAAGCAGGATGTGAAACAGGCGCGTAAGGTGGTTCTCGACGTGGAATTTCGGAATTTGAATTTGGATATGAGAGGTCAGGTTGTTGTCGCGATAATTCTCCCACAGCTGCCCGATCCTGCGAGGCGTTTCGATTCCCTTCCTTCTTCTGTTTCCTATCCCACTTCCAATCCTGTGCTTGAGCAGACTCAAGGCACTCATTGAGCTCCTCCTTAACGGGTGCGGGTTCCACTTTTACGCTTAACGCTTCAAGTGAAGCGTGGAGGCAGTCGGGAGACGGATAATTGAGTGATGCTTGGCGCGACCCGAGCGAGGGATCGGCGAAGAATCCACCGCCCTGCGACGACGCTCGTCCTCGCGAAAACCGCGACATGAATTCCGCAAGGTGCTGCTTGGGCACGGGCGGCGCTAATCGTTCCAGGCGAACGCGCCACGAAGGCGCTGGCAGGCGCCCAGGAACGTCGCTCCCGGTCCAATGTCCGTACTGCTTGCCGTGTTCTTCCCAAACAAACAACAAGCCTTTGTCCCGAAACTCGTGGAAAATCTGTTCGAGCCGCTCGAGTGACAAGTTGCGCCGTATCGCCGCGACGCGTCCCCAAACCACGCGCAGGTTGGTCAGCTCGAAGCACCCCGAGGCGTCCGCCAGGCCGTAAAGCCAGGCATACTCGGCCTGCGCCCACTCCGCGCACGAGGCCAGCTTGTCCGACCCCCACATCGCATCGAAATCAATCACGCGCTTTGGCATATGTCACCCCGCGGGTGCGGGCTCTACGCGCCGTCGCCATAGCGCTGGCTTTGGCGCGTCGGCGACTTGGAGCCCGCCAGAAAGCAATCGCATAAACTTGGCGTCGTTCCGTAGTGATGCCTCACGAACCACTGGTGCAGGCTCCACGCGCCGTCCCGCCTAGGCGGGCTGGCTTCCCGCTCGCCGCGCTGCTTTGGCGGGCGAGTGGCGCGTCGGGGACTTGTTTACCCTGGGTTCCGAAGGGGAGCTCGCTCGAATACCTTTGCGGGTCGCCGCTCTTGTAACGAGATCACCCGAACCGTCAGGCCCAAGGATCTCGGCTCCATCAATAAGTTGCCTCAGCTTCGGAAGTCCGCTGCGATCCAAGCCTACGAAGTCGCTGGAACTTCCTGCCGCACCAAAGTTGGCGCGTCATGCCCAGTCTGTAGCGCCCGAACGATGCGATACTCCCAAACGCACTCGCCGCGCATATCCGCCACTGCTGCCGTCGCTACCGCGCCCTCGCGCCGCTGCTTGGAAACGTCGTATCCCCCGTTTTCCAGCTTTCGCAAGTGCCGGAGTTGAGCCGAAATTGACGCCTCGCCGTAGTGCGTCAAGGCCCGCAACTCACCCAATGTTAGCCAGGTGTCGCAATCTGTGGCGGCCAGCATAACGTCGCGTATGATCTCGCGTTGCGAACGCAATCGCCGCGCATCGTACTCGCCGCGCTTCACCGCAACGCTCGCCCGCACACACGCCGGCAGGTCTCCCCCACTCTCTTCAAAGCCAATCTCTCTTCGCTGGACAGCTTGCTGATTGCAATCCTTTACGTCGTCATCCCCGAGAGTTCGCTCTTTCTTCGCGGTCCGTCCTCCCAACTCCTTCCGTATCAGGTTTTCCGAATTGCTGGAAAGACACGTTCCAGATCTCATCTTTCCCTCCTCTGTACAGTCATCGGATGTGCGTTTTCTTATCAACGCAAGGCCTGCGCCTTTCAGTTCGCCGCAGACTTTTCGCGCGCGCGCCAAGAATTCCTCCGGGCACGCCGTCTGGCCGGCCGTGCACTCTGGCGAACAACCCAGCGCGCGCGGGAAAAGTGTGCGTCTTGTTGAACACCGCACCATGGGAAGCAATGTCTGATAACGGACATGCCACAACTTTGATTTCGTCGCGCCCACCCGCGACCTGCAGCTTGCACATCGTTCTGTTTACTCTGATGTGCCAAGCGTTTCTCTCTGTCCACGGACCCGATCGAAAGGGTCCCGTATCGCCGACTTCAAACGATTCCGGAAATTGCCCGTCTTCTTGGACGGAGGTGAGCCGCGCTGTCCTATAATGTTTCCGCGATTGTGGAAGCCTTCTTGTCCACGGCCAGAGAGATTGCAATCAAACTTATCGGTCGCGGTCGCTCAATAACGTCTCGTGATATGCGATTTCCGGTCGACTGAAGCCAACGCTTCTTCCACAAGACATCCAAGTATTTGTTTTTCCGAAGCCCCGGAGGTCGCAGGACATTTGGTCCAATTCCAGTCCGCTCCTCTCGGTCAGCACGCAATTGTTATCATTAGGGTTTCATCCAGCACTCGACTCAGCGCGACGTCCCCCTGCCTGAGTGCGACCACCTTTAACGCCGCCCTCCCTGCGAGATAGCCTTCCTGGGCATAGAGGCCGAAAACCCTTCAGACGGCGTTAGGAGCGCAGTCATCGCAAACGCTCGTTTATCCACAGAGTTGCAAATAATGCTAGACACCATTCGTGCCACCTCAGTAATGTCCATCTGTTATAATTTACTGGTTGACTTAATTCCGGCCATTCCCAAGAGGAGCTTCGGCCATGTCTATAACGCGCATTGTGCCCCCCATTGACTACCTGCATGCCGCTTCGCGTTCGTCCCTTCAGAGCTTTGAGCTCGCTCGCCTGAACCATGCTGCGAATTTGAAACGTGAAATCGCTGCTTTGATCGATCAGTGGCTCGAAGAGACGGCCGAAGCCATGTTGGCTCGCTGGATGCTGGATCATCACGGCTCGCTTCGCCAACCAACCTTGACGGTTGCCGAAGTTCTGCGCACCTTTCAGGACCCCGGCATTGACCCGCTGCCTGAAGTTTCCGAACCGCCCATCGATATTCATCCCGCGCCGCCGCATTTCACTGAATCCAGGCCTCGCATCACCGGTACTCTTGGCGCTAAACCGCACAAATAATTTCCTGCCATACCTGCGTGTGCGCCGAAATAAAACTCGCGTGTGGACCGGATATTTCGCGGACCATGCTCGGCGCTTCACAAGTCGATTCGCGCCCCAGCCTTGTTTTTCATTTGCAGCTTCACCGGGAACCTCACCCCACGAATTGGACATTCGGCTCCCCCATTTCACCCCTTCCCGCCACACGATCGGCAATCTCACAGGCCATTTAGTCCATTTGCGTTGGATTCCACGTTGCTGCCCCTCGTGCATCATGTGGTTCAAATCGTGGCTTGTATTCCCCTTATGATAAGTACATATATATATAGTATTAGCATAAGTGGTCGAGTGGTGCTGGCACTTGTATTTACGCTAGTTATATACATATCTCTGCATATTAATACAGGCCGGTTGATCTATTGCCACCTGTCCGCTTTCTCGATTCAAAAAGCCCACTTCGACTTTCACTGAAGGAGTGTCCCTTTCTAGCCATTACTCGTGAGGGTTTCACGATGGCGTTGGTGATTCTTGTCGAAATGTCATTTTCGGCTGTAGGTTGTCTCGGTCGTAGAGCCATGCGTCGCTCTGTTTGCATTCCGTAAAAACCGTCCCCGAACGTCCCGGTCGAATGCGCCTCCCCTCCGGCTTCTCCTATTTTCCAGTCAGAAAATCCAAATTTCTTAGAAGCTGTTGCACAACCGTGGACAAACCGTTGAAATGAGGATGGTTGCGTTTTTGGAAATAGGAGATAAGCGAGGTCAGCAGCGCCGACGGAGGGCCGATGGCGCGGTGCGGTCCGTTGCTGACCGAAGCGCAGTGGAAGAAGATCGCCCCTTTACTCCCGAAGCCGCCCAAACAACGCAAGGGCGGTCGTCCGTGGATCCAGAACTGGCATGTTCTGGAAGGGATTTTGTGGATTCTGCGGAGCGGGGCTCGCTGGCAGGACCTGCCCGAAAAATCCCCGCATCCCTCGACGTGCTGGCGGCTGCGAGATTGGGAGGAGCGGGGCGTTTGGTTGGACATCTGGCGGACGTTTCTGAGCGAGTTGAACGAGCGCCAGCAATTGAAGTGGAGCGAGTCGTTTCTGGACGGGAGTTTCTCTCCCGCGAAAAAAGGGGCTGCGGAGTCGGAAAAACCAAGCGGGGCAAGGGGACAAAGTGGATGGTGGTGGTCGACGGCCGCAGTCTTCCTCTGGGAAACTACCTTCACTCTGCATCCCCGGCGGAAGTCAAGCTCGCGGAGACGACGCTCGCGACGATCCGAGTAGGTCGACGTCATCGCGCGGGCCGTCCTCGGCAGAAGCCGCTCCGCGTGATTGCCGACAAAGCTTATGACAGCGATCCGCTGCGGAAGCGTTTCCGGCAACGCGCGATCGAACTGATCTGTCCGCACAAGAAGAATCGCGTGCGGCCCGCGACGCAGGATGGCCGAGCCCTGCGGCGTTACCGGAGGCGCTGGATCATCGAACGCACCAACGCATGGCTCGGAAACATCCAACGCTTGGTGGTGCGCTACGACCGCTCGCTCACAATCTTTGGCGCATTCTTTCATATCGCCTGCTTCATGATCGTCGTACAGAGGGTTGTGCAATAGCTTCTAAGTGCTTTCTATTTAGCCCACTTAGGCCGTCGAATGTTGCCCAACCCCTTTCTCTATGTAGCAACTCGTCCTGTATAGCTTATGTGCCCACTTCAAATGCGCATACTTATGTGCCGGTACCTAAAGATCTCTGCACGGATAGCTTGATAGTAATTTAAAAAGCGAAGAGCAGGCTTGGATGAAGGAGCGAATGATATCCGGGCGGCGCCGCAGACGGTGGATGGCCCGGCGGATGCAGGTTTTCAGAGCAGGCAAGTCCGGCGGGCACAGCCCACGCAGGGCGTGTTGTTTCAGCCCAGCCCACAGCCATTCGTCGGCGTTGAGTTCAGGGGCATTGGCCGGCAAGCGATACGCGCGCAGACGAGGGCGGGGCTCCGCCAAGGCGGCGCGGGTTCGCCACGAACGATGGGGGTTGCGGCCGTCCCAGAGCAGAAATAGGGGACAAGGAATCTGTCGGAACAGATGCCGGACAAAGCGGACCACCTGGCAGCTGGCGATTGTGCCCGCTCCCAAATGCAGATACACAAGGGGATGGGGAGTCACGGCGGAAATGGCCGATAGCTTCGGCCAGCTGAAACAGTGGCGCAGAATGGGGGTCTAGCCTCGCGGTGACCACGTGCGGCAGGCCGTGGGGAGCAGCGAGAAGCTGCTCTCGTCCACAAAGGCCAGTGTGGCCTTTATTGAGAACTGCATAAGCAATGTCCGGTGCCAGATGCTTAGAGTCCCAATAAACAAGGGCTTTCGAGCCTGAGTCATGGGACATTAGAAATGCAGTCATCAATAGCCGCCGGGCGTTTTTTTTAGGCGCGGCCAAGTCTGTTGGACCCAGCGGCGCATGGCTTTTTCGTCGCGCTCGCAAGCCCAACCGGTGGGTTTCTGCCAACTCCAGCGAAAACCGTGGAGCAGGCGACAGACATGATCGCGATCATAGCGCACGTGGAACCGTTGCCAGATCAGCTCGGCAACCCGCTGCGTAGTCCACACCTCGGTCGAAAAGCCGCGAGCCACGGCTCCCTGCGCCAGCAGGCGGGGCAACTGCGCCAGTTTGCGCCGAGAAAGTTTGGGCGGTGGTCCAGGATGCTTGCGTCGGGCGAGTCCCCGACTTCCGGCACGCCGGTAGGCCCGCAACCAAGTCCACACGGCCTGCCAACTGACTCCGGATCGGCGGGCCACCTCGGCTTTGGGTCGGCCTTGGCGAATCCACTCGATGGCTTGGCGACGGCGAACCTCGAGAGCTGCAAAATCCCGATGGGGGTTGTTGTGCGTGACCATGCCTCATGATCGCGCGCCAACGGGGGGGATACCAATCAATCTATGCAGAGGTCTTTAGTCTAGAGTGCGAATGGCAGGGCGCAATTTGAGTTCGGCGGCTAATCGCCCAGCAATCTTGGACCCTATGTAGCTTTGCAAGCGCTCCCAGTTCGAGCATTGTTCGTATTTCGCCAGTAAAATATTTGTCTCCAGCAACAAGCCAAAGACTTCGCAACTGATGAACTCCGCCTTTATTGAGCATTGGAATGACTCACTGTGGCCTTTACCCCGAGACATCCTGGTACAATTCGCGACAACCTGACTCTCCGCGCAGCCATCGCAGTGTCGTTCTTGCTTTGAACTCCGACCATTTTTCCGATCGAACTGTGCCCGGCTTGATGCTTCCAGCGAAGCCCAGACCGATGGACGTTGGGCGCCGTCATCCGCTGCTCGACTTCCACATCCAACCAGTCCACCGAAAACCATGTGAGTGTTTGTTCGCGGAGGTCGCGTGCACCTTGAAATCACATGCGCACACGTGATCCGGGTACTAGGCTCTCGCGAAGGCCAGCTGTCCCGGTGATTCATGCGCGCTCGTATCCACCGCTTGCGTCGCATGTTTCAGAGTCTCGACTCCGTCCAAACCCTCTGCACGGGCGCATGTTTGGTAGCCACGTGCGGTCTCAGCGACAGGTTCGTCAACCGGTGACAACCAAGCCCCAAATGCTTCTACCTTGGTTCGCGCACTCCGTTCCAGATCCGTCGCTTTTCGTGCTCGAAGGAAGAACGGTGCCGCTCCGTGCGTGGGAGTTCCACTAACCGGCTTGGGTTGCGCTTCGATTTTTGCCGGTCCGTGAGCAGGTGTTTTCCGGTCGGTCACGGGGACGCCGGCCTCATTTGCTGTTTTCGACTGATCACGTCTGGTCGCTGACCTGCACCCTCCTACGGAGCGACTCGATTGCTTCGTCTCGGTTGGCGTCTCATTTTCTTCTCGAATCCTCGCAAGAATCATCTGCGGCGTGCGCAGCCTCCTTCTTGTCGAGTCCTGCTGGCTCTTCAGACTCCCAGACTTCCACCCCAGCCGACACATCTGAAGGCCGCGGAACGTGAAACTCAAAAGTGGAAAATTCCATGTATATTCATTTAACCTTCGGAATAAAGATGAATTTCATGGGTACAGGAGCGCCGAAATTGAAAATGCGAATGGAAAAAGATTCACTTGGCCGCCGCGAAGTTCCTGCCACCGCGTATTTCGGCATTCAGACTCAGCGCGCGATCGACAACTACCCGATTAGCGGCTATCGGGCGCACCCCCAGCTAGTTCAGGCGATGGGGATGATTAAGAAGGCTGCCGCGACGGCTAACCGCGATCTGAAACTTGTGGACGCGAAACGCGCAGGCGCAATCGCGAAAGCGGCCGACGAGGTGATCGCTGGCAAGTGGAACGATCAATTTGTCGTAGACGTATACCAAGCGGGCGCTGGCGTCTCGTTCCATATGAACGCGAACGAGGTCATCGCAAATCGTGCGATTGAGATACTCGGCGGAAAACGCGGGGACTACGAACTCTGCCACCCAAATGATCATGTCAACTTCGGGCAGTCGACCAACGATGTTTTTCCGACGGCCATGCGGCTTGCTGCATTGCTCCTATTTGATGATGTCCTCGATTCACTTGAAATTCTGGAACGATCCTTCTCGAAAAAAGGGAAAGCATTTAACCATATTCTGAAGTCAGGCCGCACGCACATGATGGACGCGGTGCCGATTCGGCTGGGGCAGGAATTCGCCGCCTACGCGACGGCGATGCGGCGGTGCGCGGGGGTGTTGAGGCAGGCCCAGGAGATGCTCAGCGAAGTGGGGCTGGGTGGCTCGGCTGTGGGAACCGGAGTCAATACGCACCCAAAGTATCAAAAGCTCGTCGTGAAGTACCTAAGCAAAATTTCTGGCTGCATGCTGAAGCCGGCCGACGACTTGCGCTATGCGATGCAATCCAATCTCGCCATGAGTGTCGCTTCCGCCGCGCTGCGTAACCTCGCGCTCGAATTGATCCGAATCACCAATGACCTGCGTCTGCTCTCCAGTGGACCGAACACAGGGCTTGCCGAGATTGTTCTGCCTGCGTTGCAGCCTGGCTCATCGATCATGCCAGGGAAAATCAATCCCGTCATGGCAGAGTTGACAGCCATGGTGGGATTCCAGGCGGTCGCCGCGGACGTTGCGACAGCCATCGCGGTACAAGCGGGCCAGCTTGAATTGAACGTAATGATGCCGGCGATGGCATGGAATGTGCTCCACTCCGCCGAGATTATCAAGAACACGATGCGTGTGCTGGCCACAAAGTGCGTGGATGGCATCGCAGCCAACGAGGAACGCTGCCGCTACTACGCGAACGCGACGATTTCGATCGCGGCGGCCTTGAACCCATACATTGGATACGCCGCCGCGGCAGAGATCGCGAAGGAAAGTATCAAGACAGGCCGAACGGTGACGGAAATTGCCCTGGAACGCAAACTGATCGACGAAAAGACAATGCGAAAAATTCTGGATCCCATGCGCATGACTGAACCCGCTGCGCCGTTCGAAAAAGCGCGTAAGAAAGCCGCAAAGAAAGCGGGCTAGGCGCTACGAAGCGGAAGGGCCTTTTTCGAGAAGTTTCTCTTTGCGGTAAATCAGGGCATTGATGTTGGAAGTGGCAAGCTCGAATCCGTGTCCGTGAGTGATGGCGTCCGTTGGGCATGCCTCGACGCAATACCCGCAGAAGATGCAGCGCGAATAGTCGATGTTGTAAACGCTAGCGTAGCGCTCGCCCGCGGAGATGCGTTGTGCGTCGGTGTTTTCGGCAGCCTCGATATAGATGCAACGCGCCGGACAGGCCGCCGCGCACAAGAAGCAGCCCACGCATTTTTCCAGCCCATTTTCATCTCGATGCAGAACATGAATGCCGCGGTACCTGGCCTGGAAGTGGACGGGCTCCTCGGGATAATTCTCGGTCACGGTTTGCCGCAGCATATTGCGGAAGGTTACGCTGAAACCCTTCACCAGGGTCAGAAACGTTTCGCCGGCTTCTCTTATGATCGAGGGCATCGGATTTCAGTCTAACAAAGAGCCGGATGCGCGGCAAATCGGAGTGGCTTGACTTGCATCGGAAACGGTGCCGTGCAGATCACGAATGATGCGACTGAGCCTGGTTGCCGGTCAGCGCAGCGATGATCTGCTTGCCGTGAAAGCGGCCATTTTCGATGAAAATTTCACTCGTATGGTTTCCGCCAATCACCACTCCCGCCAGAAAAATACCGGGCACATTGCTTTCGTGCGTTTGCGGATCCATGGTTGGTTTGTTTGTCGAAGGGTCGAGCGAGATACCGAGAGAGCGCAGAAACTCGAAGTCCGGGTGGTACCCGGTCAGCGCAAATACGTGAACGGCCGGCAACG
>WNFF01002997.1_pt1 | contig 17379 bp, 12 predicted proteins | sample 5400441 | NCBI WGS metagenome assembly WNFF01 (sample SAMN13153345, study PRJNA577476) | soil metagenome | isolation source: 120 cm saprolite under Douglas fir tree site 2 hole 3 replicate 1 | place: USA:California | collected 2015-04-18 | reverse complement strand
GTCGCACACCTATTACAGCCTGATGTACCACTGCGTCTTTGCCACGAAGAATCGGCGCCTTCTCATTCCCGCCGATCTCAAACAGAAGCTCTGGCCATATATGGCGGGCATCGCGGTTTTGCTCCCGCCAATGGGTTCCGCGATCACTCGCACCGCAACGCCACCACAGGTTCGACCTTCATTGCGGCCTTCCTGATCTGCAATCATTCCTGACCTCAGCTCGCGACAAATAAATTCTTTCTTTCCTCTTGACGTGACCAATAAATTACGTTACTATTTGCTCACGTAAAACATTACGGAGGAGACTAAACGCATGAAACTCGAAGATCTCACACTCGACGTTGAGCAGCGCATTGACATCAAAGCAGCCCCGGAAAAGGTGTTTGCCGCTGTTCTGGAACGATTCGGAAAGAAAAACACGCGTCCTAATGGGGAGTCCCTGCAATTGCAAATAGAGGCCAAACCCGGCGGCCGCTGGTATCGCGATCGCGGCAATGGCATTGGACACCTCTGGGGCTTTGTGCAGGTGATCAAGCCTCCCAGCTTGCTGGAGTTGAGCGGTCCGATGTTTATGTCGTATCCGGCCCACAACCATATTGAAATCAAAGTCGAGAAAACGGCGGGCGGCAGCCAGGTTGTGCTGCGGCATCGCGCGCTCGGCATGATCGATCCGGAGCACCGCAAGGGCGTGAGCGGGGGATGGAGCCACATGCTCGCCGAACTGAAAAAGGACGCTGAGTAAACCCGTGCCCAAGATGGCCTCTGGCCCCAAGGACAAGCTGGATCCGGTATGGAAAGCGCTGGCTGACCCCACGCGGCGCTCTATTCTCGATCTGCTGCGCGACCGGCCGCGCATGACCACCGAGATAGTGGACGCGTTCCCTCACCTCACGCGCTTTGGCGTGATGAAGCATCTGGACGCGCTGCGTGAGGCCGGGCTGGTCCATACGCGCGAAGAAGGCCGGCAGCGGGTGAACTCACTCAACGTTTTCCCTATTCGCCAGATTTATGAACGGTGGGTCAGCCCCTTTCAGGAAGTCTGGTCAAGCCACCTGCTGGGGATCAAGGAACTGGTTGAACAAAAGGGCACTGACATTGGAACCAAACCGAGGAAGAAGAAAAAGAGTTAGAACGCATGAGATTGTTAGCTCCTAGCCTCTAGCCGAACTCCTCATCCGCGTTCATCCGCGAAAATCCTCGGTAGGCTTACTCATTTCGCAGCGCGATCATCGGGTCCACTTTGGTCGCGCGGCGCGCCGGCACATAGCACGCTATCAGTGCCACAAGAGTCACCAGCGCTACGACACTCACGAACGTCAGCGGATCTGCGGCGCTTACTCCGTAGAGCATGCCTTGCATCAACCTGGTGAGCGCGAACGCCAGCGCCAGACCAGCTGCTAGTCCCACCACGATCTGCAGCATTCCCTGGCGCAGCACCATGCTCTGCACGTTGCTGCGTGTGCTGCCCAGGGCCATGCGGATTCCAATCTCGCGCGTGCGTGTACTCACGTTGTACGAGAGCACGCCGTAGACGCCGACCGCGGTGAGCAACATGGCCACCGCGCCGAACAAGCCAAGCAGCAACGTGCGAAAACGCTCGGGCGCGATGGTCTGGCTGATGGATTCGGCCATGGGCGCTATGTCGTCCACGGGAATATCGCGGTTGAGTTCGTGCACCTTGGCGCGAAGCGCAGGAATGATTGAGTTGGCGATACTTCGCGGTACGCGCACGGCAAACTGCAGACCACCCAATGGCTCCTGCTGAAACGGAACGTACATCTCTGCGCTGGTGACCTCATTCAGTCCGCGAAACTTTACGTCCCGGACAATGCCCACAATCCGTCGCGCAGTGTTCGCATTGGTCAGGCCGAAAATCATATTCTTTCCGATTGGGTCTTCATTGGGAAACGAGCGCCGTGCAATAGTTTCAGAGATGATGCAGACCCTGGGCGCATCCACCCCGTCCGAGGATGTGAAGGCGCGTCCGCGCATAAGCGGGATACGCATGACTTTGAAATACTCCGCGTTGACCGTGACCAGCTCCGCGGTCGGGAGCTGCGCATTGTCGAGCACCGGACGGCCCTCGACCTGATAACCCAGATTGATGCTTCCTTTGATGAGTGGCAATGGTACCGCCGCGCCAACACCCTGCACGCCCGGGAGCGAGGCGAATTGCTGTTCAACCCGGGTGAGGAATGCCACCGCCTCGTGCGGCTCGGTGTAACGCTGCGGAGGAAGGCCAACGTTGAGCGTGATCAATTCATTTGGCTCGAATCCCGGATCGACCGACTGAAGCCGCTGCAAGCTACGCACGAGCAGTCCAGCGCTCACCAACAATACGACGGACAATGCGATCTCCACGACCACCAGCGCGGAACGGAGTGTGCGGCGCGCTCTCCCGGGTCCACCACTGGCGTCACGCTCTTTCAATCCATCGCCCGGGTTGGCGCCGGAGGCCTGCCATGCCGGGAGCAATCCGAAAAAGATTCCCATCGCAATGGCGACGATGAAAGAAAAAGCGAGCACGCCCAGGTCAAGATTGATTTCGTCAACTCTCCGAATGTCGGGTGGCAACACGCTTTTGAGCATGGCCATGCCCCACCACGCGGCCGAGACGCCCACAGTCGCGGCAATCACGCTGAGCAGTGTCGACTCGGTGATGAAGCTCTGCGTACGGCAACCTCACGCGACCGGCCTGCGCCGCGTGCCAGCAACAGGTTCGCGAGATTGGCGCAAGCAATCAGCAGCACCACTGCCACCGCCGACATAAGAAGGACAAGTGGCCGGCGCTGGTTTCCGACAATTACTTCGTCGAGACCCTGAAGGCGGATGCCCCACGCGCCATTTTCCCTGGGATAGTCTTTCACCAGACGCGCTTGCGCCGTCTCCATTGCAGCTTGTGCCTGCGCCAGAGACACGCCCGGCTTAAGACGGCCGACGATCCGCAGATAATGGCCGCCTCTCCCTTCGAGCAGTCCCGCAAAGAGTGAGGAGCGTACGAGCGGGATCCAGAGCTGTATCCGCGGCTGCTGGTAAGGAAACTGAAAACTTGCCGGCATGATGCCGATTACGGTGAAGGCGGTGCCGTCAATCGAGATGGTGCGGCCAACGAGCGATGGATCGGCGCCGAAGTGCTGGCGCCACAAACCTTCGCCGAGTACAACTACAGGCGACGATTCAGGACGATCTTCGTCGGCGGTCCAAGTGCGACCGGCGATTGGCTGCGCCTTCAGAACACCAAAGAGGCCCGATGTCACCACCGCGGCGGGAACGAGACGAGCTTCCCCGCTTCCGGTGAGGGTTACGCCGTGTTCCTGGAAGGCGCCCATCTGGTCGAAAACCTGGTTCGACGTCTGCAGGTCACGGAAATTGGGGTAGGAGATGCCGTTTGCGTCACTCACGCCAGGGAGCGTGTCGAACACTATAACCAGCCGCTCTGGCTGCGGGAACGGCAGCGGACGCAGCAAGACGGCGTTGATCACGGAAAAGATCGCCGTGTTCGCGCCAATGCCCAGCGCGAGCGTGATGATCGCGACCGCGGTAAAACCCGGCGACCGCCACAACAATCGCAGTCCGAAACGGATGTCCTGGAGAAAGCTGTCGAGGGATGGCAACCCGCGGCTTTCGCGCGTATGCTCCTGCGCGACTGCTGGGTTTCCAAATTCGGAATACGCGCGACGACGCGCTTCGTCTTCCGCCATTCCCGCAGCAAGATTCTCTTGGATTTTTAGCTCGAGATGATGCCGCATCTCTTCCTGAAGATCGCGGTCCAGCCGCTCTCTACGCCACAAAAACCATAGCCGTCGAAAAAATTGCATGGCTTTCCTACGCTTCCATGACGCGCGCAATCGCGCCCATCAACCGCTCAAAGCCTTCGCTCTCCGCCTTAAGCTGCTTCCGCCCTTTTGCTGTGAGCCGGTAATACTTGGCGCGGCGGTTGTTCTCCGTTTTCTTCCACTCGTCAACCACGAATCCCTTCGCCAGCAGACGTCCCAGGGCAGGATAGAGCGACCCCTCTTCCACTTGCAGCACGTCCTTGGATACCTGCCGCAGTCTTTGGGCGATGCCGTAGCCATGCATCGGCTCCAGCGTGAGCGTCTTCAGCAACAACAGATCAAGCGTGCCCGGAAGCAACTCTGTTTTTTTTGGCGAACCGTCTCCCATAGCCCTCCTAGGGATTGGCTACCCCTAGTAAGACCAGGGTAAGAGGAGTTGGTTAGCAAGAAGAGGCAGATCTTTTTTTTGGAGCGGCTATTTGGTCGGAATCGCGTTGTACTTTCGGAGGACTTCCAGAGTCTCTTTGAGCGGCAGCGCCTTCACCGTGTGGCCGCGTCCGGTCGTGTCGTGCGCCTGAAACATCGAGTTGTAGATTGCTTCTTCGGTTGCTTCGATGACCGCTTCGAAGAGTGGGGACATACTTTCATTGCTGAGAAGGAGCTTGGGTTCGTAGCGCGGGCTGTCGTAATATACGCGGGCTTCGGGAGCGGTGCTGAAGGCAATCACAAAGTCGCCGCTGCCGTTGCTGCCGCTGGAGCCGGTACGGGCCAGACCCATCATGGCGCGGGCGGCCAGACGGTCGAGATTCCGGTGCTCGATCGGAGCATCCGTCGCGACGACGATGATGATTGAGCCGTCGGCTCGCTTGTCGCCTGCGACATAGTCTTTTAGATAGTATTGGCCAAGTTCCCGGCTGACAGGCGCGCCATTGATGGTTAAAACTCCGCCGAAGTTGGATTGCACCAACACGCCGACGGTATATCCGCCAAGCGCGCCTGGAAGTTTTCGCGATGACGTCCCAATGCCGCCCTTGAATCCAAAAGCCACGGTGCCGGTCCCGGCGCCGACGCATCCTTCTTCCACTGGACCGTCCCTGGCATTGCGGATCGCGGCGAGCACGTCTTCCGCCGCGATGGGCCGAGAGCGAATGTCATTCAGATATCCGTCATTGGTCTCGCCTACCAGTGGATTCACCGACTGCACGCTTTCATTGCCTTTTATGTTCAGCATGTAGGTGATCAGAGCGTCAGCGACCTTAGGAGTCGAGAGAGTGGAGGTCAGCAGGATCGGAGTTTCAATTTCTCCCAGCTCGTTCACCTGGGTCGAACCGATCAGCTTGCCGAACGCATTGCCGATGAACACCGCGCCGGGAACTTTTTCTTTGAAGATATTTCCGCCATGCGGCAGGATGGCAGTTACACCAGTCCGAATATTGTCGCCCTGGATCAGGGTTGTGTGTCCGACTTTGACTCCGGCGACGTCAGTGATCGCGTTCAGCGGTCCGGGCGAGAGGACGCCGACCTTGATTCCCAGATCGCGTGCCCGCGGACGCGGTTCGGTCTGGCCGTGCGCCAGAACCGCGAGACAAAGAACGCCAGCGATCGCCCAGGCTCGCGTTGCTGCACGCACGTGAATCAACGGCTCGTTGCCGGGACACTGTTGCGCAGATAGTCGTCAGCCTTGTTGATCCAGTCCTGGCGCGGAGGATAGAAGACGTCAACATCAATGGTGTCCACCAGCGCTTCAGCTTTGTGGGGCATGTGTGGCGGAATGCAGAGCACCTCACCGGTCGAGACCACGATCTCTTTGCCATCAATCCAGAACTTCAACGCGCCTTCGACAACATATGTGAGCTGCTCGTTGAGATGGCTGTGTTCCGGCACGATCATTCCCTTCTTCAGGACAAGCCGCGCAATCATCAGGTTCTCACCGGTAATCATCTGGCGGTCAATAAAAGGGCTGAGGTGTTCGACTTCAACGTCATTCCAGCGGATATGCTTGAGCATAGGCGGATATTCTACCTAACTCCGCCACGAACTTCATGCCTCGAAGCAAATTAGCGCAGTGCGCTCAAAGCAGGTTCGACCCAGGATTGAAGGGCGCCGCTAATCTCAGGAAATTGCGAAGCGGCGAAGCTCAAAATGGGTAGAGCGACAAACGCGCCGATGCGCAGCCAAAAACCCGAGCCGAGTTCACCTGGCCGTGTAGAGGTCAGATAGCTGAGCGTCGTGTCGCGATGCATTTGGGCATACACAATGCCAACGACCGCGATGATGCCCACCAACAGCACAACTAGCGAAATCCGTATCCCAACCTGCGGCTGAAACGGATAGACACTCATGGAAAGTAATAAGAAGACGTACATGCCTCCAAGGGCCACCACCAGTGTCCGAATACGTATGACCACTACCATGATGAAAGCGTAGTAGAGCAGGGTCAGGAACTCCTCGCAAGCGCGGATATGGCTAAGTCTTGTGTCCTCGTTGGAAGGTCCCGTTTGACTGAGGGTTGATTTGATTTTCGCCCAGAGCCGGCCCGCGCTGCTTCCCGTTTCTTCGGCGCGGCCAGGGGCAGAACCAACGCTTTGCCAAGCCCCATCCAGGAACTTCAAGGCAATCGCGCCACCCACGGCCAGTTGGGTTTGGGCCTTCTTGAAATCGACAATCAGTGTGCGGTCGAGTTTTCTTTGCTCCTGGATCTTAATCAGCCATCTCTTCAACGCAAATGACGCTCTCGCAAGAAGGGGAGACACTCTCCCCAGCAAAGGAATGCGGGACAAGGTGGTAAGGAGTCTCCCGGGCTGAGAGAGCTCCGCCTCTGCCCGAATCGATGTGCGGCTGCCCTTGGCGTCGAGCCAGTTGTCCATCGCAAGCTCATAACTCGCTCTTAGCTGCTGCTGGGGAGTGGGCCCGGTTGCGGGAGCAGCGGCGGGATGCGGCGCGGCCGTTGCCTGAGTGACGCGCGCGAACGCCTCGTATTCCATGCTGAGCAGACGACGGAAATCCGCGTCGCTTCCCGCGCCCATCCGCCAGAGGGGCGACCACGAGACGACGTTTATTCTCTTGAAAGCACGGCGCAACGGAAGTCCATCCAGGGCGAGCAGAAGCCGCCGCAGCTCTGTCCAGATTGCCCAGAGACGAAAGCTCCCGGAAATTAACATCACCCCAACGATTGCAACCAACAGGGCCAACGCGATCTCATAACCAATCGGTTCCAGGCTGCGTACCGGATGCAGTCCGGCAATTTGTAACCCAGCCGCCAGTACGACACAAGCGACGACGGCAATTTTTGGTTCGATCCGGTCCGGCTTGAGCAGGCGGCGTAACTTCTTCTGGTCATGGTGCAGAATTGAGCGGTACGCTTTGAGTGCATCATCACTTTTAGGCAAGGCCGGACGACGCTGGTCAGCAAACGCACTGCCGGCCAAAGAATGCCATACTCCCCACAGCATGGCGCCCAGAAGCGTCAGGATGGGAAGCAAAGGGGAGACTCCTGAACTCAGATTGACGGCCCGCCAGGCAAACTTATAGTCCAGCCAGGGAGTGAACCAAAGGACAATGACGCTGATCATCGTGAGAATGCAGGCCGTCACAAAGACGCCTGCATGGTGACCGGCATTTCTACGGCGCAAGTCCCGGGCACAAACAGTAGTCACCAGGATCATCATCAAACCTAAAAGCAAATTCTGCATGCTGATTCGGCTCAAGAAATACAACGATGCCCACGACAGGACTGCAAGCAACGCAAAATAAACGTAGGCCGTGACCGCAAACAATGTTTTTCTGGAGTCCCGCATCGAGGGTGCAAGCTGGGCCACTGCTTCCCATCCGGAAAACACGGTAGCCGACCAGATGTTGAATACGTATCCGGCCGTAATCGCAAGAACAATGAGTCCAAACAACTCCCAACTGGCGGGCACCATCCAGGGCTGGCTGATGAATCCCCTCTCATTCATCCATTGCACGAACGCCGATGCTTGTTCCTTAGGCGAATGCGCTCCAGAGTCCTGAACACATGGCAAGTTACTCGCAATGAAGGGCACGTCCTTCGTGGCAGGGGCAAGGGCAGCGATGTCCCAAAATCCCTGGTGACCAAGCACGCTCAAGTGGACCGGGGGCCGGTCTTGTGTCTGTTTGGTCAACGCGGGCCACTTGTATAACGCCAAATGAACAGCAGGACATCGGGAAGGCGATTTGGCATTCCCCGTCTCTTGATTGGGCAAAACAGACGTGCCGTCCATCAGCAACATCATGGCATTGTGAGTACCCACGGCATCCGATCCGGAAAAGACCCTGTCGTTATGCCGGCCTGGTTCCGGCTCGGGGCCGCTGAACCTATGGTCATCTCCCGGAGAAAGTGCGTAGGTCGCCAGGGCCATTACCCCATGCAGGCGAGAATCGTCGACTTCTCGGGAAAACAGCAGATCGGCACCCAAGGTCACGATTCTTCCCTGGGGGTACGCCTGCCGCAGATACTTCGCGAGAAATAGTTGATCCAATGGGTTCGTGGCGCGAAGCATGATTATCTCGGTGCCGTGCTTTCGTAACTCCGAAACAATCTCTAGCAAAAGAGATTCCTGCGACAACGGCAGTTGTCTTCCCGAAAACTGTGCCACGGTATCGTCGCCGGCGCTTCCCGATGCCAGATCGGAGGGCAGCGTGGACCGCGGGATGGAGCCACGCTCAGGCGTCCCCAGACTGTTTTGGTATGCGTTGCGAAATTGGGAGATCTCCCGCGGGAAATAGAGGTGGACAATCTCCGATTCGATAGATCCAACTTTGCAGTCAGCGTGCCCAGGGCCGCTCGGCCCGCCGGAACCGTATCCAGTCTCATCCTCCGACAACACGGCTATCTTTTTCCCGACGTAGCCACGGTTCTCCACAAAGGAGAAGAACAGCCTTTCTGAATGTTCGTCGTACTCCTGCAGCGTTTCAAACTTGACTCCAGGATGAACATTCTTGAAAAGGTCTTTGAAAGTCTCGGCGCTCTCACATCCAGTTACGGTCCCACTGAAAACGGGAATCGGTTTGGCGCCCTGGCATGAAAAACCTTTTTGCAGTGGCCCGCAGTCCAGAATATCCGCCAATGACTGCAACGACCCGGAAAAGGTCGGGCCTAAGATGCGTAGTGGCGGCGGATTGTCCGGCTGGAAGAGATGCCGTACTAATTCCACTGCGCTCTGAAACTGGGGCTTGTTGACTCCTCGTACCGGGGATTCTCCAATTACGAACACCAGCAGTCTCTGGACATCCCCCACTTTCGTGTTCTGCTCGGCATTGCCTGACTCGCATAAGCTCTCCGAGGCAGCATTGGCAGTCCGGCGCCAGAAAATCATCAAGCCGGGATGCTTTTCTTTTTGCTGTTGATACTCCTCTTGGGCATTGCGAATCCGGAAATCGTTAGATTCAGGATGCGTTCTGTTGTCCCAGGGCATGAGCCCTTGTTCAAAAACCCAGCCACAATCCTGCGCGCCCTGCTGCACCGAATCGATCTGCCGGTCAAAGAACAAAGGCAGGTTGGTATGAACCGGGTCGGGCAATAAAGCGAAAATTACTTTCGCCGTGCCGGCATCGTCGCCAAGAGAAAACCGTTCGGGTGGACAGTCGACTTTTCTTTCTGGCAAGGCCGTGGCGCCCTGGGCGGGCAGAGGGCCTTTGCTGAAACTGATCCTTATGGCATCCAGCAAACTGGCTTCAAAGCGGTCCGGGGCGGTTGGGCAGTTCTTGCCTGGGATAGTTGCTGCGCCGGGATCTTGGCGCGCCGCATCAACGGATGCTCCTGCCATCGATCCAGCCTGGGGCAAGGTAGCCGAATTCGAATGAAGGCCAGACGAAAACAGCGAAGCCAAGACCAACAACCCCAACACACCAGTTGCGCTCCTGTTCATTGCAGACCTCTACTCTCACTCGAACGTAAGAAGTACGTCACTTCCTTTACCGGCAGCGCTGGCCCAGAGTCTTACAATGAAACGGAGATTTTCGCGAATGCTCTATCAGAAGAGTGCAGGAAAGCGGCGAAACGTGACAGCGAAACACCAGAAAATCGCGAAAAAGTCCGGCGGCAGGCTTTAGGAGGCGAAGCTTTTACGAAAATCCGCTATAATATTAATGTGCACCTCTCCGTTCCCCAATCCCTGGCCTGGGCCCATCCCATCGTGCAGGAGTGGTTTGTCCGCAAGTTTGGGACACCCACCGAGCCTCAGGAGCAGGGCTGGCCGCACATTCTTGCCGGACGCACCACGCTGATCTCCGCGCCTACCGGCTCTGGTAAGACTCTGGCTGCCTTCCTTATCTGTATTGATACGCTCGTCCGCAAGGCGCTGACCGGTCAGCTTTCCGACCGGACGGAAATTCTCTATGTCTCACCGCTCAAGGCGCTGGGCAATGACATTCAGAAGAATCTCGAGGGTCCCTTGGCGGAGATCACTGTGCTCGCCGGCGAAAAAGGGCTGCTGATGCCGCAGATCAGGACCGCTGTCCGCACTGGCGACACGCTGATGTACGAGCGGCAGAAGATGCTCAAGCGTCCGCCACACATTCTAGTTACGACTCCTGAGTCGCTCTACATACTGCTGACAGCGCAGAGAAGCCGGGGCATTCTCACGGATGTAAAGACCGTAATTGTTGACGAGATCCATGCTGTGGCTGACGACAAGCGTGGCGCGCATCTGGCACTATCGTTGGAAAGACTGGACACACTCGTCACTCGAGGCACACAGCCGGGACCGGGTGCGGCAGACGAATCTAGAGCGTCACACATTATTGCAGACGATCGAAAGCCCCCAGTGCGCATTGGCCTCTCCGCTACGCAGAAGCCGATTGAGACTGTCGCGCACTTCCTCACCGGCAACGGACGCCCCGATCCGGTCATCGTCAATGTCGGCCACAAGCGCACGCTTGATCTCGCGGTTGAGGTTCCCGGACAGGAGCTTGGGCCCATCGCGAGCAACGAACTCTGGGACGAAGTTTATGACCGCATCACCGAGCTCGTACGTCAGCACCGCTCAACGCTGGTTTTTGTAAATACGCGGCGGATGGCCGAGCGCGTAGCGTTCAACCTGGCGGAGCGTCTCGGTGAAGACGCTGTGGCCGCGCACCACGGCAGCCTGGCGCGCAAACTGCGTCTGGAAGCTGAGACCAAGCTGAAGAATGGCGAGGTCAAAGCGCTGGTGGCAACCGCGTCGCTGGAGCTCGGAATAGATATCGGTTCAGTTGATCTGGTGTGCCACATCGGTTCGCCACGATCGATTGCTGTTGGCTTGCAGCGCGTTGGACGCGCAGGCCACTGGCGTGGAGCGATTCCCAAGGGCCGATTCTTCCCTACCACGCGCGATGAACTGGTTGAGTGCGCCGCGCTTGTGCGCGCGATTCAGCAGGGCGATCTTGACCGTCTCGTGATTCCCGAATCACCGCTCGACGTGCTGGCGCAGCAGATGGTCGCTATGTGTTCGGCGGAAGATTGGGATGAAGACGAGCTCTTCGCCACGGTGCGGCGCGCTTATCCCTATCGTGATCTCGAGCACAGCGACTTTGAGGATCTTCTGGTCATGCTCTCGGAAGGCATTGCCTCACAGCGCGGACGCTACGGCTCGTACCTCCATCGTGATCGCGTGAACAAGCGGCTGAAAGCCCGCCGCGGCTCGCGCATGATCGCCATCCTGAACGGCGGCGCGATTCCTGAGACCGCGCTCTATACCGTTGTGACCGAGCCTGAAGGAACTGTTGTTGGCACGCTGCATGAGGATTTTGCGGTCGAGAGCATGAAGGGTGACATTGTTCTGCTGGGTAACACGAGCTGGCGCATCCGCAGGATTGAGAGTGCTGGACGCATCCTGGTAGAAGACGCTCATGGCGCACCGCCTTCGATTCCCTTCTGGCTGGGCGAAGCGCCCGGACGCACCGAAGAGTTGGGCCGCCACATTGGCGAGTTGCGGCAGACGGTCAGCGATCTCACTCCGAATACCGTTCCCGGCTTTGTCAATCAGAAATCGCCGGAAGTCTTTCATGCCGTGGAGTGGATTAGGCAGGAGTGCGGGCTTGACGATTCCGGCGCCGAGCAGGTGGTCGAATACATTGTGACTGGCCGCGCCGTACTGGGCGCGGTGCCGACTTATAACACCATCATCGCCGAGCGCTTCTTCGATGAAGGCGGCGGCATGCAGCTTATCGTCCACGCGCCTTTTGGCATGCGCGTGAACAAAGCCTGGGGACTCTCGCTGCGCAAGCGCTTCTGCGTCTCATTCAATTTTGAATTGCAGGCCGCGGCCACGGACAACGGAATCAACATCGCGCTGGCCGAGCAGCACAGCTTCCCTCTCGGCGATGTCTTCCACTTTCTGCACGAGAACACTGTGAAAGAAGTCCTGCAACAGGCGGCGTTGTTGTCTCCCCTGCTGGAAACACGCTGGCGCTGGGATGCCAACCGCTCTCTCGCGCTGCTGCGTTACTGGAACGGAAAGAAAATTCCGCTTCAGGTCCAGCGCACGCGCTCGGCAGATTTGCTGGCTTCAGTCTTTCCTGATGTCGCGGCCTGCCAGGAAAATGCCGACGGCCCAATTCAAATCCCCGACCATCCGCTGATCCGCGAGGTCATGAAGGATATTTTTCAAGAGGCGCTCGATCTCGAGGGCCTCAAGCAGGTGCTGCGCCAGATCAATTCCGGCGAGATCAAGTGCATTGCCGTGGATACGCCGGTACCTTCCGTCTTCTCGCACGAAATTCTGAATTCGAATCCATATGCCTTCCTCGATGATGCTCCGCTCGAAGAGCGTCGGGCACGGGCGGTAGAGCTGCGGCGGAGCTTGCCTGATTCGGTCTTGGAGGAAGTCGGCGCGCTTGATCCGGCGGCAATCGCGGAAGTAAGAGCGGGTGCTTGGCCTGATGTTCGCGATGCGGACGAGCTGGCGGACACTTTGCAGACTCTTGTGGCTTTGCCGGAGGAGAGCGCTTTACCACTGATTTCCACTGACCTGTCCCGGCGCGCCGTGGATGACACTGATCTGGCTGATTCTGCTGCAGGCCGTGACTGGTCCAGGTTCTTCGAGCAGCTTAGAGCTTCACGGCGGGCTACGCGAGCGAGCATTCCCTTCATTGAAGCACCTGCACAGCCGGGGGCGGCTGTGCCACACGAGCATGGTGGCGCCACGTCCATCGCGTCCACCCAGTCCACCGCGTCCACTTTCTGGGTTTCTGCAGAAAAGCTTAGGACATTTCGCGCGATCTATCCCGAAGCGGTCCTCGAAGACGGCATTCCTGAAGTTGAAACATCACAGCCTGCGTCCGATGATGCCTTGAAGGCACTCGTTACCGGCTGGCTTATGCATTCTGGGCCGATCACCGCATCTGGGCTAGCGCGGAAGCTGCATCTGCCGAGCTCAGAGATTGACAAGACGCTTTTGCGAATCGAAGCCAGCGGACTCGCTCTGCGCGGAAGCTTCGAAAAGACCGGCAGCACGGAAACACAGTGGTGCGAACGGCGGCTGCTGGCGCGGATCCATCGGCTAACGCTCGGCTCATTGCGAAAGCAGATTGAACCGGTCAATGCCGCAACGTTCATGCGCTGGCTCTTTCGCTGGCAGCATGTGGCGCCGGGGGCGCAGGTCCGCAACGAGCATGGCACACTGGAAGTCCTGCGGCAGCTGCAAGGGTTTGAGATTCCGGCCAGCGCATGGGAGCGTCAGGTGCTGGCGCGCCGCATCAGCAACTACGATCCCAAAGTTCTCGACCAGCTCTGCCTGACCGGCGCGGTCGGCTGGGGACGGCTCTCTCCGCATCCCGCGATGCTCGAAGACTCGAACAGCGGCCGCCGAGTAGTGCCCACCAGCGTTGCGCCGATTACATTCTTCGTCCGCGAGGATGCTGAATGGATGGCGCTGCCCAGCGTCCGCTCCACACATGAGAATGCTTCCAAAGAGACGAGCGGGCTGGGTCCGGGCGCGCGCGAGGTGTTGAACTTCCTGCGGACTCATGGTGCTTCTTTTTTTGCGGACATCGTGCGCGGCGCCGACAAGCTCAAAGCAGAAGTCGAGACGGCGCTATGGGAGTTGGTCGCAGGTGGTCTGGTAACGGCCGACGGCTTCGATAACCTGCGCGCTCTACTTGATCCCAAACGGCGTGCCGGCCAGGGCACGGGCAAGAGTAACCGTCCGCGACACAGTGCGGGCCGCTGGTCGTTGCTCTATCCGGCGCAGGGCGGCGATGCCAGCCATGCCGTCGAAGCAGTTTGCCGCGTTCTGCTGGCCCGGTATGGCATCGTCTTCCGTGAGCTGCTGGCACGCGAAAGCATGCTGCCTACCTGGCGCGAACTGCTCATCGCTTTCCGGCGGCTGGAAGATCGGGGAGAGATTCGCGGCGGCCGCTTCATCAATTCTTTTATCGGAGAGCAATTCGCTTTGCCTATCGCCGTGGAGTCCCTGCGCGCGATGAAGAACATTCCCGGCACGGAAGAAATCATCACCATCTCCGCCGCCGATCCGCTGAATCTGGCGGGCATCGTGGTTCCGGGAGAGCGCGTCCCTGCAATTTCCGGCAAGTACGTCAGCTTCCAGGATGGCATCGTGGTCGACACGCCTGCCGCACCGCCGCTCTCGATAGTGAGTCACCAATGAGTGATGACGAACTGGTGGAAGGCAAGGATTACTACATAGAAAACGGTAAATGGGTCTTTACAGAGTGGTACCTGTTACGACGTGGTTTCTGCTGCCAGTCTGGATGCAGGCATTGCCCGTACGGATTCGTTGCGGAAAAGATAGATTAGCCGCTGATTTGCGCAGAAGGAACGCAGATCAGAATTGGCTCCATCCTGATACGCGTTCATCTGCGAGAATCTGCGGCTAACTACTCATATCGCAACGCCATCACCGGGTCCATCCTCGCCGCCTTCATTGCTGGATAAATCCCAAAAAACAACCCAACGCTGCTGGCCACGCCCAGACCAAGAAAGACCACGCCCACCGGAACGTACGAAGGGAAATCAATCATTTTCAGCAGGAAGCTGATGCTCAGCGAGAGCACGACGCCGATGGCGCCGCCCAGTCCCGTGAGGGTCATGGCTTCCGTGATGAACTGGAAGCTGATATCGCGTTTGCGGGCGCCAATGGCCTTGCGGACGCCGATCTCACGCGTGCGCTCGGTCACGCCCATGAGCATGATGTTCATTACGCCCACGCCGCCGACCAGCAGTCCAATGGAGCCGATGCCAACCACCAAACCAAGAATGCCGGCCATGATCTCGGTGAACTGTTTGCCTGCCTGTTCCGCGCTGCTGATGCCAAAATTGTCGGGCTTATCGAGCGGCACACGGCGGCGCTGGCGCAGCAACCCGCGGACCTGGTCTTCGGCAATCGCTTTCATTCCGGGAAACGCCATCGCTGTAATGAAATGCTCGTCGTCCTGCGGATAGTGTTTGCGATAGCTGCGGTATGGGACAGTAATGTCGTTGTCGCCGCCGCCGATCATGGCATTCTTTTTCTTTTCTAGGACACCGATGACCGTAAAAGTAATGCCGCTGATCTCCATGGGCTTGCCGACGGCGCTCTCGCCGGGAAAGAGCGTCTTCTCGATGTTATATCCGATGACGGCGAGGTCCTCGCGATGCAGGTCTTCCATTTCGGTAAAGAACCTGCCATCTTTCATGCGGCAGTTCTGGACTTCCACATAATCGGCGTTCGCGCCGGTGTAGTTGATGTTGCTGATCTCATGCCCTTTGTTCCGCGCAGTGCGGATCGGCTGCCTGCCCTGACCGACCCGGGGAAAAGCCTCAACCGACACGCCCTTAATGCTCGGCAACTGTTCTTTGATGGCCATGGCATCTTCATAGGTCAGCGGTTTGCGCGTGCGTTCTTCCGGGGTGAGCCGGCCGGTGTGGAAACCGGGATCAAACTTGAAGATAAAAAGATTGTTGATGCCAAAATCATTCAGCGACTCCTGCACATTGTTCTCGAGCCCGAGCAAAATCGACGAAACCACAATCGCCACCGTCACGCCGATCACCACGCCAAGCACAGTCAGAAAAGACCGGACCTTATGAATGCGGATGGTCTCGAACGCCATCCTCATGTTTTCCGTCAGCATTTTCGAACGCATCATATTTTCTATGCCTCAAACCTCAAAGCTTCAATGGGGTCAAGTTTCGACGCCCTGTAGGCTGGATAGACGCCGAAGAAGATCCCGACCGCTGCCGACAACACAACCGACCCCACGGCCCAGGAGATAGGCACTGCCACGGGAACGGGACTCACGCGTCCGATGACGAAGGCAACCAGCACCGCAAATAGAACTCCGGCCACGCCGCCTATGGCCGACATGACAGAGGACTCAATCATGAACTGATAGAGAATATCGCTGCGGGTGGCGCCCAGTGATTTGCGTACGCCGATTTCACGCGTTCGCTCGGTGACACTGGCCAGCATGATGTTCATAATCACAATGCCGCCGATGACCATGAACACGGAAACGATCCCAATCGAGCTTGAGGCCAGCGTTCCCGTCAGGTTGTTCCAGAGGTCCATCAGAGACGACGGCTCCAAAAAGCCGAAGTTGTCGTCTTCTCTCGGGTTCAGGTGACGCCGCGCGCGCATGAGTGCGCGCGCTTCGTCCTTGGCACTCTCCATCATGCGCGGGCTGACTGACTGTACGTTCACGCTCAGGCTGTCCTGCGTGCCGTAAATCTTCCGGTAGGTCTCAATCGGGATGTAGACAAATCCGTCCTGCGACTGGCCGAAGGTTGAGCCTACTTCTTTTCCGGTTCCGACAATCTCGAAGGGCCGGCCGTCGACAAGGATGGTCTTGCCCATGGGATCAACGCCGGTAAAAAACCGCTTTACCACGTCGTTGCCGATCAGCGCGATCTCGGAGTGGTGCTCATTGTCGCCGTCACTGATGTAGCGGCCCGTGGCGGGCTCTTCCACGTCCATCTCGCCAATGTTAGCGGTGACGCCGCGAATGTTGATGTCTTCCAGGCTCTCATTGCCGAACTTGACGATGCCCTGTCGCCGGACTTCCACGCCTACTGCTTTGGCGGTGGTCATGTTATCGCGGAGGTATTCGAAATCCTCCCAGGTAATTTTCTTGTTGCGGCGCTGCAGCTTCACGAACTCTTCCAGGCTGGTGACGATTGGATACTGATGAATCAGGAAGACGTTCGCGCCAAAGTTGGCCACGCGATTGGATATATACCTGTTGGTCCCTTCAATCAGTGACACCACAACGAGCAGAGTGGAAACGGAGAGAATCACGCCCAACAGCGTGAGGAATGACCGGAGTTTGTGCGAGCGCAGGGTCTCCAGCGCAATAAGCGTGGGCTCTTTGAGAGAGATCCGCCGGGTAGAACTCATCGCCATAATACAGTCGCAATACTCCTTACTGAGTAGACGAGCGGCGCGGCTGAACGATTAACGAATATCGTCTATTCGTAGCGCAGTGCAATCACCGGATCGAGCCTGGCTGCCTTGACCGCGGGGTAGATCCCGAAGAACAAGCCTACACTGCTGGCGACGGCCAGGCCAAGAAAGACGGCCCAGACCGGCACCGACGAAGGAACACTCGCGAGGCGCAACAACATGCTCAGCGCCAGGGAGAGAACCACGCCTATGGCGCCGCCAAT
>WNFF01002148.1_pt1 | contig 17379 bp, 16 predicted proteins | sample 5400441 | NCBI WGS metagenome assembly WNFF01 (sample SAMN13153345, study PRJNA577476) | soil metagenome | isolation source: 120 cm saprolite under Douglas fir tree site 2 hole 3 replicate 1 | place: USA:California | collected 2015-04-18 | reverse complement strand
GACGCGGTCAGCCGAAAATTACCTGGACAACCTTGAACTTCCCGCTGGCATCCTTCTGGAAGATGAGGATGGTCTCGTTATCAACCAGGCTCTGATTGTCCGGGTCGAAGGTCTTCCTCTTATAGGTCCATCGCAGCGTATTCGACGTTGCGGTGTCGACGGATTCGGGCTTGCCGACCTTGGCGACCACTTCCTCTTCCGTCTTGTCCGTCACGTAGCCGGTGAACAGGCCTCGCGCCGTTCCGCTGACTTGGCCGGAGCAGCCGGTCAGGGTTAGCACGATGCCGCAAGCCGCGGCAACCATGAATGCTTTCATCTCCGATCTCCCTGCAGAGAAAAACAGATTCTACAAAAAAAACAGGGCCCGCCGAAGCGGGCCCCGTCTGAATCAGCGACCCGAAGCTATCTGCCTTCGGTAACCATCGTATCGCCCACCAGGTTCGGGTAGCGCACGTGCTCGACCAGCTCCTGCACCTCCTTCGCTGGCGCGGGGGTACCATCGTATCGCCCACCAGGTTCGGGTAGCGCACGTGCTCGACCAGCTCCTGCACCTCCTTCGCTGGCGCGGGGGTCAGCAAGCTCACGATGTAGATCGTGATCATGCTTACCGGCAGGCCGAACATGCCCGCCGACACCGGGCTCAAGCCGAACCAAAGCGGCATATTGATGCCGAAGAACGGGTAGCGCGTAACCATGTAGTACACGCAGATCCCAAGCCCCGCGGCCATGCCGACGATCGCCCCCCACTTGCTGGCGCGCTTCCAGAATATGCCCATCACCAAACACGGGAAGAACGAGGATGCCCCCAGCGAGAACGCGGCCCCCACCAGGAACAGGATGTCCCCGGGCTTGAGCGAAGTCACGTAGGCCGCCGTGATCGCGGCGCAGACCAGCAAGAACTTGGAAAGAAACACGCGCCTCGCGGTAGTCGCAGTCGGGTCGATCAACTTGTAGTAGAAGTCGTGCGCCAAGGCGTTGGCGATAGTCAGCAGCAACCCGTCCGCGGTCGAGAGCGCCGCGGCAAGACCACCGGCCGCAACCAGGCCCGACACCACATACGGCAAGCCCGCGATCTCGGGCGTCGCCAGCACGATCAGGTCGCCGCCAATCACGATTTCGGCCAGCTGCACGATGCCGTCTCCGTTGATGTCGACGATGCTGAGCAGCGACGGATCCACCTTTGCCCATGCCGAGGCCCAGGCCGGAAGCGAGGCGAACGAGCTGCCTACCAGGTGCGTGTACATGTCGTACTTCGCCAGCACCGCGAGGCAGGGCGCCGTGAAGTACAGTATGAAGATGCACACCAGCGACCAGAACACTGACGTGCAGTTGAGGCGCGCGGTGTTCTGCGCCGCCTCATCCGCTCCAGGGAAGGCCTGGGCGTGCGGCCGGGGTGGCGCCGCACGCGCGGCAAGGCCTGCTTCACGCCTCCACTGAACCTGCGCGGCGTTCACGTTCGCTGGGTAGGCCACAACCGCTCTTTCGGCCTCCGCGATCTTGTCCGCGGGCGCGTTTGCCGCCTTCAGGTCGGCCAGATTCTTCTCGACCTTGGCCTTGCCTTCCGCGTACGACTTGTCGGGAGTGGCGAGTGCGGCCTTGCCTGCCGCCGCCCGGTCAGCGAAGATTTTTCGCACCTCAATCTCTTTCGGGTCGGCGGTGATTTTCTTCTCCACGTCGCCGAGCTTCTGCAGCGTATAACCATAGGCGAACTGCGGAACCGGTATGCCGGTATGTTTCACGCCCAGCCATACGACGGGAGTCAGATAGGCAATGATGAGGACGATGTACTGGGCCACCTGGGTCCAGGTCACCGCCCGCATGCCGCCCAGCATCGCGCACACCAGGATCCCGGCGAGACCGACGAACACGCCGACGCCGAACTCGAGGCCGGTCATCCGGCTTACGATCAGGCCGACGCCGTAGATCTGGGCCACGACGTAGACGAAAGAACAGGTGATCGCACAGATGACGCCCATGAAGCGCACGATGTTGCCGCCGTAGCGCTCGGCGAGGAAATCCGGGATCGTGAACTGGCCGAATTTGCGCAGATAGGGCGCGAGGAACAGGGCCACCAGGCAAAAGCCCCCGGTCCATCCCATGACCCAGGCCAAGCCGTCATAGCCCGACAGGAACAGCGTGCCCGCCATGCCGATAAAGGACGCCGCGCTCATCCAGTCGGCGCCCGTCGCCATGCCGTTGAAGAACGACGGCACCCGGCGTCCCGCGACGTAATATTCCGCGACGTCCGTGGTGCGCGTCATCCAGCCGATGCCGGCATACAGTGCGATGGTCGCGAACAGGAACCAGTAGCCGATCCAGGCCCGCGACAGCCCCATCTGCTCGGCAACCGCGAGCGCGAGGAGGAAGACGATGAAGCCTCCGGTGTAGAAGGTGTAGTACTTCTTGAGGTTACGGTTGAAGGTCGACTGCGAGAAGGCCGGGGTGCTCATTCGAGATCTCCTTCATCCACGCCGTATTCTTTGTCGAGCTTCTTCATCAGCACCGCGTAGATGCCGATGAGGGCCACGTAGATCGCGAGCGAACCCTGCGCTGAAAAGTAGAACGCGAGCGGAAAGCCGAGGAAGGTCATGCTGCTGTTCAGTTCGCGTGCGAACCAGATCTCGACGAACGTGAAGACGAACCAGATGGCGAACAAGATCGCCGTAATGACGAGGTTCTTGCGCCAGTACTCGTGGTGCTTTTCGGTGAGCTGCATCGGCCCCCCCTCTTGACGACTGCCTTGGAATCCTGAAGCGCAAATCGCGAGCCGGACTCCCTGATGGTCCGGGAGATGCTAGCCGGGCAACCCGGGCACTTCCATTAGGGAAAACCCTAGGTTCAGGCGTTCACTCGGATTGCTGCATTGCAAACTGAACCAGCTCGGCCACGGAGGTTACACCCATCTTCTCCATCACCTTGGCGCGATGGAATTCGACGGTCTTCATGCTAATGTCCAAGTCGGCCGCGATGATCTTGTTCGGCTTGCCCTCGATGACGCGCTGCAGCACCTCGCGCTCGCGCTCGGTCAACATCGCAAGGCGGCCCGCGATGCGCGACCGCCGCACGCGTTTTTCGCGATTTTCCGCATCCCGCTGGAGGGCATTCTCGATAATCGAGAGGACCTCCCGGTGGCTGAAGGGCTTCTCGATGAAATCGACCGCGCCGCCCTTGAGCGCGCTCACCGCAGCCGGCACATCGCCGTGCCCTGTGACGAACACGATCGGGATTTCGATGCCCTTGCTATTCAGATACTCCTGCAGCTCCAGACCGCTCATGCCGGGCAGCTTGAGATCCAGCACAAGGCATCCGGCGTCTCCGCTCCGATAGGACTCGATGAACTCTGTTGCCGTGGCGAACGTCCTCACGGCGACTCCGTTCGACTCCATAAGCCACCGCCAAAGCGTGCGGATCGACTCGTCGTCGTCGACGACATATGCGGTGGGAAGTCGATTGGTATTGATGTCATTCATCGGGAGGCCGGACTTCGCTTACTCGTCGGGCAGTAACCCGCGCACCGTTCTCATGAGCTCCTTCGTGGAAAACGGCTTCGTCACGTACGCATTCGCGCCCAAATTGAGTCCTCTGTCCCTTTCCGCATCGCGGCCCTTGGCGGTGAGCATGATGATCTTCACGTCCCGGAGGATCGGGTTCTCGCGGATCTTCTGGCAAACCTCGAACCCGCTTCTCTCCGGCATCATCACGTCGAGCACGACCACATCCGGCCGGAAACTCTCTGCGAGCCGCAGGGCTTCGCCGCCGTTGAGCGCCACCCTCACGTCGTAGTCGCTTCCGCGCATCAGGAATTCGAGCGAGGTAACGATGTTCGGTTCGTCGTCGACGATAAGAACGCGGCGGATGATGACCTCCCGGCGTCCGCTTCAGGCCGCCTTGACCAGCGCGAGCTCGCGCGCGATCGGTAGGGTGAACGCGAAGCAGGCTCCCTCGCCGGGGCGGCTCGTCACCCACATGCGGCCGCCGAAGTGCTCGACGATCCGGCGGCTGATGTGCAAGCCGAGCCCGCTGCCCTGCGGCTTGCCGGTAAGCACGTCGCCCACCTGTCGGAATTTTTCGAAGATGACCTCCTGGTCAGCGGCGCTGATGCCGATACCATTGTCGCTCACCTCCACGCGCAGAAAACCACTCTGCTGCGCGAGCGATACTACAACTCTTCCGGGCGTCCGCTCGGAAAACTTGGCCGCGTTGGACAACAGATTGAGCATCACCTGCATCAGGCGGTCGCGGTCGGCAACGATGCCCGGTAGCTTCTGCGGGAGCTCGACCGTCAGCTCGATTTTCCGCTCCTTGAACAGCTGGCTCACTGCGGTGACCGAGTCCTCGAGCACCTCGCGCATGTCGATCTCGCTGGAATGCCACTCCGCGGCGCCGGACTCGATCTTGGCGAGGTCCAGCACCTGGTTGATGAGGCGGGTGAGCCGCTCGGACTCCTTGACGATGATCCCGAGAAACTTGGTGCGCTCGCCCTCGTCCAGGCGGGGATTGTCATTGAGGATCTCGGAAAACGCGCGGATCGAAGTGAGCGGTGTGCGCAGTTCGTGCGTCACCGTGGAGATGAAGTCGTCCTTCAGGCGGTCGAGGTCTTGCAGCCGCTGGTTCGCGCCGCGCAGCTCGTTCGTCGCCGCCTCCAGCTCCCGCGATTTCTGCTCCAGCTGCCGACTGTAGGCCAGAACTTGCGAGGCTTCATCGATGATGTTCATCACCTCGTCGATGCCCAGGGGCTCCTCCTCGACCACCGAAGCGACCATGACGCGGGCCGAGGCACTGCCGATGGCGCCGGCGAGGAGCGATTCTGCGTGGTGCACCAAGTTGGCATCGGCCGAGAGCGCCTCGACCGATTTTGAGCCGCGGCCGCGGGCGTAGGCGGTAAACGCCTCGTGCGCGTGCTCCGGACCGAGAAAACGGCCCACCAGCAGCCGCAAGTTGTTGACTGAGGCGCTGCCGCGCCAGAAGCGCGAACTGGGGGCCGCCAGCGGGTGCTTGAGAGCATCGACGAATACGGTGGCTTGCCCATGCTCGGCCGCATTGGGCCCCTTGATCAGCGAAATGGCGACGTAGCAGCCGATGTTGACGAGCATGCTCCAGAACAGGCAGTGAGTGATGTCGTCCAGTCCCTGGAGCCCAAGCAGCTGCTGCGGCTTGAGGAGGTCGGTGCCGAACAGTCCATGAGACAGGAAGGTGATCGGCAGCCAGCCCGACTTGGCGAAAGAGGGTAGCAGCAGCGTATAAGTCCAGACCAGGAAGCCCGCTGCGAGGCCGCAGAACGCCGCAGTGCGCGTACCGCCCTTCCAGAAGATGCCGCCGATAATGGCTGGCGCGAACTGCGCCACCGCCGAGAACGAGATCAGCCCAATGGAAACCAGCGCATAGGCTTCCCCGGCCAAATAGAAATAGAGATAGCCCAGCACCAGGATGAGGACAATTGCCCCGCGACGGATGCCGAGCAGCAGGCCGGAGAGATCGCGCCGCTCGGTCAGCCGTAGCGCCTTCAAGCGCAGCAGTACCGGCATCACGAGGTCGTTGCACACCATGGTAGAGAGCGCGATGGTTTCCACGATCACCATGCCGGTCGCAGCCGAAAGTCCGCCGATGAAGGCGAAGAGGGCGAGCCACGGCTGCTTCTCCGCGATCGGCAGCGTCAGTACGAACGTGTCCGCGTCCACTGTGCCGTCCGGAAAGTGCAGCAGCCCGCCGAAGGTGATCGGCAACACGAAAATATTGATCGCGAGCAGGTAGAGCGGGAACAACCAGATCGCCTTGGTCAGGTGCCGCTCGTCGACGTTCTCAACGACCGTCACCTGGAACTGGCGCGGCAGGAACATGATGGCGGCCATCGAGAGAAAAGTGAGCGAGGCCCAGGTCGCGTAGCCGCCGCTCTCGCCTCCGAGCGTCAGCAGAGCGCTCAACTGGGGCGTCTGGCCGGCACGGCCGAAGATGTCGCCAAAGCCGTCGTACAGCCAGAACGTGACGAACAGCCCCACCGCGATGAAAGCAAGAAGTTTCACCAGGGACTCGAACGCGATGGCAGCGACCAGCCCTTCGTGGCGCTCGGTGGCGTCCAAATGGCGGGTACCGAACAGGATGGTGAACGCGGCGAGCAACATCGCGATGTAGAAAGTGTTGTCGCCTAGGAACAGGGGTGCGCTCTGGTTTTCGGGCGTTGCGAGCGCTGGATACTGGAGAACGATCAGGAAGGTGCTGGATATCGCCTTCAGCTGCAGCGCGATGTAGGGGATGATCCCGACTACGGCAATGATCGTTACCAGGCCGCCCAGTATCTGGCTCTTGCCGTAGCGCGAGGCAATGAAGTCGGCGATGGAGGTAATGCGGTTCTGCTTGCTGATGCGGATGATCTTCAGCATCACGTACCACCACAGCGCTGCCATCAGCGTGGGCCCGAGGTAGATCGGCAGGAAGCCAATGCCGCTCGTTGCCGCGCGCCCTACGCTGCCGTAAAAGGTCCAGGACGTGCAGTAGACCGCGAGCGACAGCGCGTAGATGTAGGGGTTGGCAATGATGCTGCGCCCCGCGTCGGCGCGCTTGTCGCCGTAGTAGGCGATCGCGAACAGCAGCCCTACATAGGCGAATGAGGCAATGACGATGACGGGGGCGGTGAGCATGCGTCAGGATGCGGCGGGTCGCTGGCGCCCCCCGTCCCTTTCAGCCATCACGCATCTCCACCACCAGCGCCATCAGCCCGATCAGCAGCGCCCACACGGCGAACACGTAGAAGTAGAGCACCGGGATGCCGAAAACGTGGATCGAGCCGGCGAACAGAGTCAGTAGCGGGTAGTTGAAAAGCAGGAAACCCAGAAGGAAAAGGGCGGCCAAGCGTTGCCCTTTAATGCTGGGGCGGATCATGAGCCTCCCGAGAAGTACGGCAGGCCTTCGTCGTCGGTGACCAGGACGCGCATCGGATCCTCCTCGCGACCCGGACGCACGAGCCGCACCGAGCGGTCAGTGTAGCAAAGCCTCCACGCCGATGCAGTTCCCGGCGACGGGACCCGAGCGCCGGGGCTATCAGCAAGAAAACCCCCGCCGAAGCGGGGCTTTCTTTGGGGTGCACAACCCGATCAGCCGCTATGCGGGAACCCTGCGCCATCGTTGATGCCAACTATGGCCATCGGGACGTGGGCGTGCAGGTCCTTGGTTGAGCGGAGTTGCTCCTTGCCGCAACTGCTGCACTTGTAAAGCGGCATTTCGATCTGGATTTTGAACGGCGCCAACTCTTCGTACTTCAGTTCGTACGGGTACGCCTGCCGACGCTCGGGCTTGGAAGAAAGCTCCTCGCTGCAGTCGCCGCACAGGTGCTTCTTGAAGATCATTCCTTCTTCCTTTCCGGCCGCGATCCGCACTTCGCGCGCGCGGATCTCGTGTATCAGCCAGAGCATGAAGTCACCATGGACCGGAACCTTGTGGGCCTTCGCGCACGCGAACACCGGCATCTCGAGTAGGGTAAGTTTGAGGGGCCCGTGCTCCGCGGAGATCGACTGCAGCGTCTTTAGTTCACAGGCGCCGGAACATCTTGCGCAACGCGGAATTTTCAATGCCATGGCCTCCTCCTCCCGCTAGATGCTTCGCTTCATTTGTCTTCGGCGACCAGGACGCGCATCGGCTCCTCCTCGCGACCCGAACGCTCGAGCCGCACCGAGCGGTCAGTTTAGCAAAGCCACAGCCCGGTTGTGTTCGCCGGCAGCGAAGCGCGAGCCTCCGCTTTCCGGAAACAAAAAAGCCCCGCCGAAGCGGGGCTCTCGTAGCAACCCGAGGAGGGGGTAACGGGGGAACCTCGTCCCCCGGTTCCGAAACCTGCCCGGATATGTAACGCGCGTAGCGCGCTACATATCCATGCCTTCCATTCCGCCCATGCCACCCATGCCGTGAGCATGGCCCCCGGCGTTCTTCTTCTCTTCGACCAGCTCAGCCACCATCGCCTCGGTGGTGAGCAGCAGCCCGGCGACGGAAGCCGCGTTTTGCAGCGCGGTGCGGCTCACCTTGGTCGGATCGAGCACGCCCATCTCGACCATATCACCGAACTGATCGGTCTGGGCGTTGAAGCCGAAGTTGCCTTTGCCTTCCGCAATCTTGTTCATCACGACGGAGGGCTCGGCACCGGAGTTGGCCACGATCTGGCGTAGCGGCTCCTCGAGGGCGCGCATCACGATCTTGATGCCCGCGTCCTGATCGGGGTTTTCGCCCTTGAGCTTGTCGAGCGCTACCCTGGCGCGGATATAGGCCACGCCGCCGCCGGCGACAATGCCTTCCTCGACCGCCGCGCGCGTGGCGTGCAAGGCGTCTTCTACGCGCGCTTTCTTTTCTTTCATCTCCACCTCGGTCGCGGCGCCGACCTTGATCACCGCCACGCCACCTGCGAGCTTGGCTACCCGCTCCTGCAGTTTCTCCTTGTCGTAGTCGCTGGTCGCCTCGTCGATCTGCGTGCGGATGTTCTTGACCCGCGCCTCGATCGCTTTGGGATCGCCGGCCCCGTCGATGATCGTGGTTTCTTCCTTTGCGACCTCGACGCGTTTCGCGCGCCCGAGATCCTTTAGGCCCGCTTTCTCGAGGGTCAAACCCACTTCCTCGGCGATCACCTGGCCGCCGGTAAGGATGGCGATATCTTCGAGCATCGCCTTGCGGCGGTCGCCGAACCCCGGCGCCTTCACGGCAGAAGTCTTGAGAATTCCGCGCAGGTTGTTTACCACCAGCGTCGCGAGCGCCTCGCCCTCGACTTCTTCGGCGATGATAAGAAGCGGTTTGCCGGACTTGGCCACCTGCTCCAAAATCGGCAGCAGCTCTCTGATGTTCGAGATCTTCTTGTCGTGCAGAAGAATGTAGGGATCCTCCAGCACCGAAATCTGCTTCTCCGCGTTGTTGATGAAATACGGCGAGAGATACCCTCGGTCGAACTGCATGCCTTCGACCACCTCGAGCTCGTTCTGCAGGCCCTTGCCGTCCTCGACGGTGATCACGCCTTCCTTGCCGACCTTATCCATCGCATCGGAAATGATCTTGCCGATCGCTTCATCTGCGTTGGCGGAAATAGCGCCGACCTGAGCGATTTCCTTGCTCGTAGTGCAGGGTTTGGAGAGCTTCTTCAACTCATCGACCACGGCGATGACCGCCCTGTCGATCCCGCGTTTCAGGTCCATGGGGTTCATTCCGGAGGCGACGAACTTCATGCCCTCCTTCACGATCGATTGGGCGAGCACGGTTGCAGTGGTCGTGCCGTCACCCGCGACATCCGAGGTCTTCGAGGCGACTTCCTTCACCATCTGCGCGCCCATGTTCTCGAACTTGTCCTTTAGCTCGATTTCCTTGGCGACAGACACGCCGTCCTTGGTCACGGTCGGCGCACCGAAAGAGCGCTCTAGCACGACGTTGCGCCCCTTGGGGCCGAGGGTGACCTTGACCGCATCGGCAAGAATGTTGACCCCGGCGAGAAGCTTGTGCCGCGCGGGCTCGTGGAAACGTACGTCTTTAGCAGGCATTGTTAACTCCTGATATTGGAATCGTTGGATTTACTTCGCGACGACGCCCATGATGTCGTCTTCGCGCATCACCAGGTACTCGGTGCCTTCGACTTTCACGGCTTGCCCGGAGTACTTTCCGAACAGGATGCGGTCGCCGACTTTGACATCCAGGGGGCGCACCTTGCCGTCCTCGAGGATCTTGCCTTTGCCGATCGCAACGACCTCACCTTGATCGGGTTTCTCCCCGGCGGTGTCAGGGATCACGATCCCGCCTGCAGACTTGCTTTCCGCATCGAGGCGCTTCACTACGACGCGGTCGTGCAAGGGGCGAATCTTGGTCATCATTGGATATCCTCCTTCATATTGAACATGTTAGCGACCACTGACTGACGATGTGGCCATGAATAAATAGGGGAAACTACGCGTTAGCACTCATATCCAGCGAGTGCTAATCATACGGGCGCGGCGGGCAAATTTCAAGCCCCCGTCGCGCCATGCCGCCTTCCTACACTCTTTTTGCGGCCGCATTCACCAAAGGGTGGCACTCTGCTCATTCGCCCCTTCCGATACGCAGTGGGCATCGAACATCTTCCGGCACCTTGCTTCGCACCTTTGCTGCGCCGATAAGTATCTAAATTCCGAGAATAAACCTGCAATGTGCAGAAGTTGGATTACATAGATTTGCCAAAGTCTTGGCTTGACACAAGTTTCCCCCTTGGATTACAGTGCCGCGGTGTCGATAAAACTCGATTTTCAGACTGGTTTCGGGCATTTAAGAGGGAGAAAGGGGCCGGCTCGATGAAACACCCTGTTCTGCGTTGCACGGTCGCAGCGTTGCTGCTGTCGGGCGTGTGCCCCACCTATGCCGCGGACTCCTATTGGTATACGGGCCTGGGGTTGGGCCTCTCCCAGGCTAAGTTCTATCCTGCGGATTTCTCCGGAACCGCCTTCAACGAAAGAAAAAAAGAGTTCGATAGCGGCTTTAAAGTGTTCATCGGCCAGCAGATCAACCGGAATTGGGCGGCCGAGTTGAGCTATGCCACAGTCGGTAAATTTCACTACAAGTACGACAATGGATCAATCACCCAGGATGGCGTCTATAAAGTGACGGGCGTGGGGTTCTCGGCAGTGCCCACCATTCCTTTCACCAGGAATCTCTCCGTTTTCGGCCGATTGGGAGCGTTCTTTTCCCAGACAAGATTGACTTTTTACAACAGTGGTTTTGTCGCGGGTTCCAGCAGTCCCGGCCGCCAATTCAGCGATACCAGTCTCCTCAGCGGCTTCGGAGCACAATATTTCTTCGATAGCGAGAGCGGCGTGCGCATCGAGTACGAGAACTTCGGCAGGGTCGGCGACGAGTGCAACCCTAACCTGCCGGCGCCCTGTACCGGCCGCGCCAATGCGAAGATGATCTCTGCCAGCGCCATTTTCAAATTCTGAGGGCAATTCCGTAGCCGGGCTCATCCGGTTTTTTCGTTTCCGGCGGCCCGGAACTCGCTAGAGACCGAGGTCCTTCCAGAGCCGGTCGACTCGATCTTTAACATCGGACTGCATCGCGATGGGCCGGCCCCAGGCGCGTGAAGTTTCCGCGGTCAATTTGTTGGTGGCGTCGATTCCCATTTTCGATCCGAGCCCCGCGACCGGGCTCGCGAAATCTAGATAATCGATCGGCGTGTTTTCGACAATGAGCACGTCACGGCTTGCGTCCACGCGTGTGGTCAGCGCCCATACGACCTCCTTCCACTCGCGAATATCGATGTCATCGTCGGTGACGATGATGAACTTGGTATACATGAACTGCCGCAAAATACTCCAGATTCCGAACATCACACGCTTGGCATGTCCCGGGTACTGCTTTTTCATGCTCACTACGGCGAGCCGGTAAGAGCACCCCTCCGGCGGCAGGTAGAAGTCCTCGATTTCGGGAAACTGTTTCTGAAGAATGGGCACGAACACTTCATTCAACGCTGCGCCGAGCACCGCCGGTTCATCCGGGGGTTTCCCGGTGTAGGTCGAGTGGTAGACCGGCTCGCGGCGCATGGTGACCCGCTCCACCGTAAACACGGGAAAGGTTTCCTTCTCGTTGTAATAGCCGGTGTGATCGCCAAACGGACCTTCGACCGCCGTCTCCCCCGGTCGAATCGCGCCTTCGAGCACGATCTCGCTCGACGCCGGCACCTGCAGATCCGAGCCGAGACAGCTTGCAAGTTCGGTGCGCGAGCCGCGCAGCAGTCCGGCAAACTGATACTCGGAGAGTGTGTCGGGCACCGGCGTGACCGCGCCGAGAATCGTCGCGGGATCGGCGCCGAGCGCCACCGCCACCGGAAAAGGCTCCCCCGGCCGTGCCTCGGAATGTTCGCGAAAGTCGATCGCGCCACCGCGATGGGGAAGCCACCTCATGATGAGCTTGTCCGGAGCGATCACCTGCTGGCGGTAGATGCCGAGGTTCTGGCGCGCCTTGCGCGGCCCGCGCGTTACCGTCAATCCCCACGTGATGAGCGGGCCCGCGTCTTCGGGCCAGCAGGTTTGAATCGGCAGGCGCGATAAGTCGACTTCCCTTCCCTCCCACACCACCTGCTGGCACGGCGCGCCCGAAATTTCCCTTGGCGCCATGTGCATCACTTGTCTTCCGATCGGGATCCAGCGCTCGAGCACGTCGCGAAATCCCTTCGGGGGCTCCGGTTCCCTGAGGAACGCCAGGAGCTTCCCGATATCGCGCAGCGCCTCGCGTGGATCTGCCCCCGTTTCTGCGCCCATCGCGAGGGCGACGCGGCGAGTCGTACCGAACAGGTTGCCGAGCACCGGGATCGCGTGGCCCTTGGGCTTCTCGAAGAGCAGCGCCGGACCGCCCGCCTTGAGCACACGGTCGCAGACTTCGGTCATTTCGAGCTTGGGATCGACCTCGGCGCGCACACGCTTCAGCTCGCCGGCGTGCTCGAGCTGCGACAGAAAATCGCGCAGGTCCCGGTATCTCATCTCTCTAGACGATCGTTGCCGTGGTGGCGCCGTCCATCGAGATGACAGTGCCGGTGACGTAGCTCGCCCGGTCCGACGCGAGAAACACGGCGACTGCCGCGATTTCCTCGGGCCGGGCGTAGCGTCCAAGGGGAATCCTCTGCTCTCCCTGTTGTCGGGCCTGCTCTTCGGTGATGCCGAGCGTCTTGGCTTCCGCCGCGTGTCCGGCCTTGGCGCGTTCACTCAGAGTCACGCCCGGGTTGATCGCATTCACGCGGATTCCCTGGCGCCCATAAGCGCTCGCGAGTCCCACGGAAACCAGCATCAACGCGGCGTTTGCCGATCCTCCGGGTAGGTGGCTCGGATTGGCCACTTTGCCGCCCTGACCGATGATATTGACGATTGCGCCGCGCTTTCGCCCCACCATCCCGGGCAGCACCGCCTGCATCGCATGCACGTAGGTGAAGTACTTCGAATCCATGGCGCTGTGCCAGGCCTGCATGTCGAGATCGGCTGGGGCGTAACGCTTTGCTGCGCCGGCGCAATTGACGAGTACTTCGACCGGGCCCAGGCGCCGCTCGACTTGGGCCACCAGTTCCGGCGCAGATTTCGGGTCGACGAGATCTGCGGCGACTGTCACGACCTCGTGACCTTTTTCCTTGAGCGCTTGGCTCGCGGCGGCAAGAGTGTCGAGACTGCGCGAGGAGATCGCCACGCGCGCGCCCTCCGCTGCGAAGGCCGCGGCACACGCGAATCCGATCCCCTTGCTTCCGCCCGTGACGAGGACAGTCCTTCCCGCGAGATTCAGATCCATGGAACTCCGCGCCTTATCGCAAAGTCTGCAAAGATTCCTGCAAAAATGACAGCACCGACCCAGTTGTTGTGATTGAAGGCCTTGAAGCAGGCTTCCCGGTCGCGGCCGCGGATGAGGCGATAGTGATACGTCATGAATGCGGCCGCAGCGGCGAGACTCAGATAGTAGATCAGACCCAGCTCACGGTGCAGGCCGATGCCTGCAAGGAGCGCGAGCATCACACCGTAGCAAACCATCACCGCGAGCACATCGTGTCGGCCTAAAGTGATCGCAGCTGTCTTGATGCCGATGCGCAGATCGTCGTCGCGATCTACCATCGCGTATTCGGTATCGTAGGCAATCGCCCAGAAGATGTTGGCAAGGAGCAGCCACCAGCCCTCGGCCGGTATGGTTCCGAGTATTGCCGCGTACCCCATCGGAATGCCGAACCCGAACGCAATTCCGAGATAGGCCTGCGGAATCGCAAGAAATCGCTTGGTCAGCGGATAGGTCGCCGCGAGGCCGAGCGCCGCGAATGAGAGAAGCACCGTAAGCCGGTTGAGCGACAGCACCAGTCCGAAGGAGGCGAGAGTCAACGCCGAGGCGAGAATCCAGGCTTCGCGCCGGCTCACCAGCCCTGCGGCGAGCGGTCTGTCGCGCGTGCGCTCTACGTGGGCGTCATAGCGCCAGTCGGCGAGGTCGTTCATCACGCAGCCGGCCGAGCGCATGAGCAGCGTCCCCAGCGCGAATATCCACACGATCCGCCCATCCGGGCGGCCGTCGCTTGCGAACCACAACGCCCAAAGCGTAGGCCAGAGCAACAGGAGAGTGCCGATCGGCTTGTCGAGCCGCATCAGGCGCTCGTACAGCGTCAGCCTGGCGGCGAGAGCGGCGAGATTCATGGCGAGCGCATTGTAGCCCGCAGGCCTCAGGCCCTGAGAAAATCAGCTCGCCCGCCGATCCAACGATCCAGGTGCCGTTCCGCGGAGTTGGGGTCCTGGGTTAGGAGCCCCTCCGCCACCGTGCGCGCCGACCCGACCAGATCGGCGTCCTTGTCAAGATCGGCAAAGCGCAAGAGCGGGGCTCCGCTTTGGCGGGCCCCGAGAAATTCACCGGGACCACGCAGCCGGAGATCTTCGCTTGCGATGATGAATCCGTCGGCATTCTCGAAAATAACCCGCAGTCGTTTGCGAGCGGCCTCCCCCAGAGGATTCTGATAGAGCAGGACGCACACCGATTGCGCCGCGCCGCGCCCGACACGTCCGCGCAACTGATGCAACTGCGCAAGCCCGAAGCGCTCCGCGTGCTCGATCACCATCAGGGAAGCGTTGGGAACATCCACGCCCACCTCGATCACGGTCGTTCCCACCAGCAACTGAATTGTGCCCGCCAGGAAAGCGGTCATCGTCTGCGCTTTTTCAGCGGGCTTGAGGCGCCCGTGGATCAACCCGACCCTGAGCTCCCGGAATTCCCGGCTGAGCTTCGCGTGTGTATCGAGCGCAGTCTGCAGCTGCAGCTGTTCGGACTCCTCGATGAGGGGGCATACCCAGTAAGCCTGGCCTCCGGCTCCGCAGGCCTCGCGGATGCGCCGCACGACCTCGGCGCGGCGCGAATCGGCGAAGAGCTTCGTGACCACGGGCTTTCGTCCCGGCGGCAGCTCGTCGATGACCGACACATCGAGATCGGCGTAGTAGCTCATCGAAAGCGTCCTCGGAATCGGCGTCGCGCTCATCATCAGTTGATGCGATTCCTCCCCTTTGGTGCGCAGCGCCAGCCGCTGCGCGACGCCGAAGCGGTGCTGTTCGTCGACAACGGCAAGGCCTAGAGAACGGAATTCAACTCCATCTTGAAAGAGCGCGTGCGTGCCGATGGCGACCGCGGCTCCTCCGGAGGCTATCGCCGCGCGCGCCGAGTCGCGTTCCTTGCTGGTCTGGCTTCCCGTGAGCCACGCGATTTCCAGGCCGAGCGGCACTAGCCACTCGCTGAACTTGCGCAAGTGCTGCTCGGCCAGGATCTCAGTGGGCGCCATGACCGCTGCCTGCAGACCATTTTCGACCGCGCGCAAGACGGCAAGGACCGCGATTACCGTCTTGCCGCTGCCGACGTCGCCCTGCAGCAGGCGATGCATAGGGTGCGGCTGCGCGAGATCGCGCTCGATCTCTCCCCAGGTTCGCTGCTGCGCTCGCGTCAGCCGGAACGGCAGCCGCTCGATCAGCGCAGAGGTATGGCGACGTGCGTTTTCGACCGGCGCCTCAAGCACGGGAGCCCTGCGCGCCTTGCGCTCACGGTAGTGCTTGCGCATGGAGAGCTGCTGCGCCAGCAGCTCGTCGAATTTCATGCGCCTCCAGGCGGGCAGCGTGCGGCCGCTTAGAGCCTCCTCATCCGCTCCGGGGCGGGGATGATGCAGGGTGTCGACAGCCTCGCGAAAACCGCACAGGCCGAGCGGCCTTGACACTTCCCCAGGCAGCGTGTCATCGAGTTGTGCACGAGCGAGCGAGCCTTCGATCAGACGCCGCAGCGCTGCCTGCCCAAGGCCGGCCGTGGTCGGATAGATCGGCGTCAACGCCGTCGGCAGCGGAGTCGCCCCATGCAGCACGCGAAATCGCGGGTGGATCATCTCTCCGCCGAAAAAGCCCGTGCGCACTTCACCGAACGCGCGCACCTGCGCACCGGGCTCGAGCGCCTTGGCCTGACTTCCAAAGAAATTGAAGAAGCGCAGCGCCAGTTCACCCGTTGAATCCTCGATCCGCGAGACCAGCTGGCGCCTTGGGCGGTACACGATCTCGGTCGAGCGCACCGTGCCTTCCACTTGGACGGGCAAGCCGGAAGGCGCGTTCGCGATCGGCGTGAGGCGCGTCTCGTCCTCGTAACGCAACGGAAGGTGCAGCACGAGATCGAATTCGCGACGGATACCGAGTTTGCTGAGCTTCGCAGCGACCGTCCGGCTGCCCGAAGATCGAGGATTGGGGCCCTTGGAGGATTTTTCGCCGACTCGCGATTTTGGGGAAACCTCCGTCCTCGACGCCCGAGCCGAAACCTTCCGCACGCCTGATCCCTCGATTCCCAGTGTCAACCCTGAATCACGAGAATCGCATCCGCCTCGACCAGCGCGCCGCGCGGAAGCGCCGCGACGCCGACTGCCGCGCGTGCCGGATACGGCTTCTCGAAATATCGAGCCATGATCTCGTTGACGCGGGCGAAATGCGACAAGTCGGTCAGATAGACGGTGAGCTTGACGGCATCGGCGAGCGATCCGCCGCCGGCCTCGGCGACGGCCCTCAGGTTGCCGAAAACGCGATGGATCTGGTTCTCGATTCCATCGACGAGCTGTCCGGTTGCCGGGTCGAGTCCGATCTGGCCGGAGAGATAGAGCGTGTTGTCCGCGCGCACGGCCTGGGAATAGGTGCCGATCGCAGCCGGAGCATCCGAAGTGGAAACAGTCGATCGTGTCATGTCGAGCGTCAAGTCCGCGGGAGGCGAGCGGTTATAATATCCGCGCTCGCCTAGGCGGCGCCAGCATCCCGGTATTCCCGATGACTTCGCGGCAGATAGTCAATCTTCTGAAGCTCGTGGGTACGCCCCGGGACGGCGCGCTCTTGCGCTTTTCCCTTGGAAGCGAATACCTGAAGTGCGCCGAATTCGAACCGGCCGTCGCGCACCTCAATGCGGCGGTCGAAAAGGACCCGGGGTATTCCGCGGCGTGGAAACTCCTTGGGCACGCCCTCGCCGAGCATGGCCGAGCCGATGAGGCGCTTGCAGCCTACCGCAAGGGCATCGAGGTCGCGGAGGGCAAGGGTGACCTGCAGGCAGCCAAGGAAATGACCGTGTTCGCGCGCCGCCTCGAAAAGGCCATCGCATCGGGCAAGGCAACGCCGGCATGAGGACGCTCGCAAACCTGCGCCAGAAGCTGTTCGGCAAGCCGCTCGATCCCCTGGATACGAAGACACGAAGGCATGTCGCGCTCGTCGCGTTGTTCGCCTGGGTGGGCCTAGGCGCGGACGGAATATCGTCTTCCTGTTATGGCCCTGAAGAAGCCTTTCGCGCGCTGGGCGAGCACACGCATCTGGGCCTCTACCTTGCGCTTGCCACGGCGGCGACGGTGTTCATCATCGCGCTCGCCTACAACCAAGTCATCGAACTGTTTCCCAC
>WNFF01000990.1_pt3 | contig 17382 bp, 14 predicted proteins | sample 5400441 | NCBI WGS metagenome assembly WNFF01 (sample SAMN13153345, study PRJNA577476) | soil metagenome | isolation source: 120 cm saprolite under Douglas fir tree site 2 hole 3 replicate 1 | place: USA:California | collected 2015-04-18 | reverse complement strand
CTGGAAAAGCAATGGCCGAAGCTCAAACTAAGAACGCTCGGAGTAAAAACGATCAAGAAAAAGAAGCGGCGGCGCGAGCCAGCGTGCGCTTCGTGACTGAAGGAAACATTGTCGGACTGGGCAGTGGTTCCAGCGCAGAGTACGCGATTCGTTTCCTTGCCGAGCGCGTCCAGGCTGGTCTGAAGATTCGCGGAATTCCGACTTCAGCGCGCTCCAAACAGTTAGCGGACGAATTGCACATCCCGCTGACCACACTCGACGAGTACCAGCAGATTGACGTCGCCATCGACGGAGCGGATGAGTTTGATCCCCAACTGCGCCTCATCAAGGGCGGAGGCGGCGCGTTATTACGGGAGAAGGTCGTCGCTTCCGCTTCGAAGCAGGTTGTGATCGTCACCGACTCGAGTAAGCAAGTTTCGACTCTTGGCACGTTCCCCCTGCCGGTTGAGGTGATTCCGTTCGCGCAGGCCGTAATTGCCAGGAAAATCGCGTCGCTGGGCGCCTCCGTCACTGTGCGAAAGGCTGCTGATGGAAATCCGTTTACTACCGACGAAGGACACCGCATTCTGGACTGCCATTTCGGACGAATTCCAGATCCAACCTCAATGGCTCACGCCCTCAAAGACATGGCCGGGGTTGTGGAACATGGCCTGTTCATCGGCCTTGCCAGCGTAGTACTGATGGGAAAGGGCACCGAAGTGTTGGAACTGCACAAAGAGTCGCAGGGAAAATAGATTTCAGGCCCTACGAACCCACGTCAGACTTTCCTCAGCTAATTAAGTCCCTCAACGCTGCCAGGAACCGTTCCACTTCGTCCGCCGTATTGTAGTGAGCCAGGCCGATGCGCAAGAAGCCACCGCTCTTCTCAACATCGAGACGTTCGGTTAAGTTAATCGCATAGTAATTGCCGTCCCAGGTGAAGAAGCCGCCGGGCAGCGCTGGTTGAAGCGATTGAAGTCGGAAATGCCGTACAGTTTCAGTCCCGGTATCGTCGGCAATCCTCCGACGAGCTGCTCTGCGAGACTGCGTTCGTGCTGCTGAATGGCGCCATAGGCGGCCAACAAGGCAGATCGCCGGTTCTGAACGGTGGGATTCACGTGGTGCCCCAGATCCACCAGGTACTCAACGCAGGCCGTGATCCCCGCTATGCATTCGTGATTCAGCGTGCCCCACTCCCAGCGAAAAGGACTGTCGTTTGTAAGTGCACGCACTTTGTAAGGCTGTAAGCGTTTCAGGTGCTCACGTTTTCCGTAGAGCACGCCCATGTGCGGGCCGAAGAATTTGTAGGTGGAGCAGACAAGAAAATCGCAATCTAGGGCGCGCACGTCAATCGGGCCGTGAGGCGCGTAGTGAACCGCATCAACATAACTAAGGGCGCCGGCTTCCCGCGCCAGTCGTACCACTTCTTTCACGTTATTGATCGTGCCTACCGCATTCGACGCATATCCCACCGCCACCAGCCGCGTGTGTCCTGAAATTTTACGTGCCAGATCATGCATGTCGAGGGTGCAATCCGCTGGGTTGATGTCGGCAAAACGCACTATAGCGCCCTGCTCTTCGAGTGCGCGCCAAGGGGAAATGTTGGCATCGTGGTCGAGATGGGTTACTACGATCTCGTTCCCGGGGCCGAACTGGCGGCCTAACGCGCGACTTAGCGCAAAAGTCAGCGCAGTCATGTTTTGGCCAAAGATGACTTCATCGGGATCGCAATTGAAAAAATCCGCCATAGCGGCGCGTGCGCCGGCAATCGTGGCGTCGGTGCGACGGCTGGTTGGATAGGCCCCGCCGCTGTTGGCAATGTCGCGCGCCAGGTAACCATTAATCGCATCTATGACACGCTGCGGTACCTGTGTCCCTCCCGGACCATCGAAGAATACTGCCGGGTGCCCGTTCACGGTCTGTGCTAGCGCGGGGAATTGAGTGCGAATCCACCTGAGATCGAGTGAACTGCTTGTTTCGCTTTGCGTGATTGACATGAGTTCCTGGAATCCTACTAGCTAGAGCGCCTTAGAAGCTTAACGAATTTGCGAAAATTGATGCTCATTGCTGAACCGTCTTCACAAAATCTGCCAACATTCCGTAGGCGGTCGCATCCAGTCCGGGAGTATCTTCTCTGATGATCAGCCCGGGGAAAATATCCGTGTCAAAACAGACAATTGAAGATGTTCCCGCGACCCATGCTAGCGGATCACTCAAAAGCAATTTTTCCGGACGTACACTTGCGCTGACACCGCTATCGCTACGCTTCGCCTGGCAAACCAGCTTATAGGGCATCCCCGCCGCACGGGCTGAGCGCACGGCCTCGGCTGTAAGTCCGCGAATTCCCTGCCGCTCGATATCTCCCGGCTTGAGTTGCACGCCCATCAGCACCGTAAGCAGCGCCGCAACGTTTGTGCTTTCTGAAGCGCCTGCTCAAAGCTCAACCCGTCTTCCATTCCGCCGAGAATTACGTTCGTCGTGGAGTTGAGAATGCCGCGGAATCCGCGTAAATGCACAGTTGGCAGATTGTCACGAAATAATGAAAAGATCGGCACTCCATCCATCACCGTTGACTCGAACAAAAAACGTTTGCCTTTTGCTGCAGCAAGTTCGCGCAATTCATCATAAGCGAAAACGATCGGTCCTTTGTTTGCGGTAATGGCGTGGGCACCATGTTCAAGTGCGGCGCGGACATGGTCAACGGCAGGCTGCCCATTCTCGACGTTCAATGAGGTTGCTTCGAACAGAACATCAGCCTTCGCCGCACAAAGCCAGTCGCGGACGTCGTTTAGCTTACCGCTGTGGTCTTCGAACGCTGTCCCGTCCGAGACAGGCAGCGCAGGCACGCCCTCAGGATTTGCGACCCAACCCAACTTTCGTGAGGCCACGCCGGTAATCTTCCACGCAATCCCATATCGTTCCCGAAGTTCCTGCTCGCGTGAGCATAGAAGCTGTAACAGCGTGCGATTCACTTTCCCCACGCCGAGCAGGCACAAATTGTAGGTGCGAATGAGTAGCTCCTCGAGAAAAAGAGAACCGTGAGGAAAAGAATACCCTCAGAGTTGCGTAAGCGAGGCCGAATCGGCACGCGGCAACAGCTTGTCCCGCAAAGGCGGCTATCCCATCGTTGTCGTGTGCTCGGGCTTGACCTTGTACATCACGCGCACCTCGCCCGGCTGCCTGTGCGGGTATTTGTCCACGCCGAGGTACTTCTTGGCCATCTTGTCGATGTGTTCGTTGGCGCCCTGCTCGGTAATCTCCTGTACCTTGCCGCGGATTTCAAGATAGCGATAAGGATTATCGGGGTCCATGATAGCCAGCGCCACATGCGGATCACGCCTCACATTACGATCTTTCTGGCGGCCTTTTGCGGAATTGAAAATCACATGTTGGCCGTCGTAGTCGACCCACACAGGCGTCACCTGCGGGCGCCCATCAGGCATGATGGTACCCAAGCTGGCGAACGCCTTCTTTTTAAACAGGTCTTGATATTTTTCCGGAATAGCTTGCGACATGAAACCTCCTTACATTCTGAAGCCGGTATAACAAAAGGATTCAACGCCAAGATTCAACGCTCCAAATTATCGTCGTCACTGCAGGAACGCATTCAAGCTTCTCTACCCAACCTGCCAGACCGTGTCGAGTACCGTGCCATCGACCCACTTCACCACCGCCACTGGGCGGTCTCCCAACTTTGGCTTCGCTGGTTTGCCGCCGCAGATTTGCTCCACTTCCGCCTTGATCTCCTGAATCGGTCGAATGGGCAGGTTCGAGCCCTTCACCGCGTCCAGCAAATCTTGCCGCTGTGGATTGATCGCAATCCCGCGTTCGGTGACGACCACATCAATGAACTCTCCCGGACCGGTGAGGGTGGTCACTTCATCCACGATCACTGGAATCCGATCGCGGAATGAGGGAACAGCAAGGATGGTACATCCGGCAAATAAACAGTTCTGCCATCCTCCAATGCCATGCAGCAAACGACCATCGGAGTGCGTTACCACATTTCCGTTAAAGTTCACGTCCACTTCGGTAGCGCCAAGGACAACCGCGTCCACCATCGACGCAAAATTCCCTTTCCCATGATAGTTGTATGAAGTAAACGGCGACGTAGGCACGTGTCGCGGATCGTTGGCAATCGACTTTACTGCGTCCAGATCAAACGTCTGCCCGTCGAGGATGTAATCTGTCAATCCCTCTTGTAGCATCTCCACCAGGTATCGTGTGGACCCGCCGCGGACAAAACGCGCCTTCACTCCACCTTCTTTCATCATTCGCCGAAGGTAATCGACAAACGCCAGAGCGATGCCTCCCGCGCCCGCCTGAAAGGAAAAGCCATTCCGCATGATTCCTGCCTCGCGCAGAAACCGCGCCACCAGTTCAGCAATCCGCAATCGGTCGGGGGAGCGCGTGATTTGCGTGGTCCCGGAAACTATCTTTGCCGGATCACCAATCGAATCCACTTCCACAACGTAATCTACGTTGTTGCCCTGAATCTGCCAGGGCACACACGGGAACGGAACCAGGTTGTCGGTGACTACGATCACCGCATCGGCATACATCGAATCCGCCAGCGCAAAGCCGAGCGAGCCGCAAGCCGACTTCCCGTGCGAACCGTCGGCGTTGCCGAAAGCATCCGCAGTAGGTGCGGCGATGACCGCGATATCAATGTGCGCTTCGCCATCCTGAATTGCTTGCCAACGTCCGCCATGCGATCGCAGCACACCCATGCCGCGCATTTTTCCCTGCGTGCAATAGTCGCCCAGCGGCCCGTTCATGCTGCCTTCAATGTGGTGAATTACCCCGGAATGCATTAAATCGATCGCACTCTTCTGCGAAGGGAATGACGCGCTGGGGAACCAGGTCAAATCCTTTGCGCCGAGCTTGGCCGCTGCTTCAAGCGCCATCAACGCCACGTGGTCACCATCCCGCAGGTGATGATGGTTAGAAATCACCATGCCGTCGCGCAGCCCGCATTTGTTGAGCGCCGTCGCCAGATCAGGCAGTCGCTTATCGCCGTTGTCGGGATAGTCTCTATTAGAGCGAACTGGTGGCGCCGCTTTGCGCCCGCGTACTTGATACTTTCCAACTCCGAGATAGGGAATCTGGGGCTTGCCATTAACTAGGCTGGGCACTTTGCGTCCCGCCGCATTGTGGGCCAGTTCGACTCTCTCGCTCATTTCGTTCCTGATTTGCCCCTGTCTATTGCTTCATGGCTTTCGCGCGCGCCACCAGTTTCTGCGCCCGCTGCACTACCGGAGGATCAATCATCTTCGATCCCAGACTCACTACGCCCAGCCCTCGCTGCTGCGCCTCTTCGAATGCCGCAACAACCTTCTCCGCCTTCTCGACTTCTGCCGCCGACGGTGAAAATGCCTCGTGCACCACAGGAATCTGCGAAGGATGAATACATCCCATCCGTGCGTACGACGATTCTCGTCCGTCCACCGTCCTCGCCACACCCAAGTCAGCTGTGTAGTCCTCAAGCCCAATCGTGAGCGCAACCACATTTGGACTTGCCGCGGCGATAGCGAATGCATTCTCAATACCCAGGGCCGACTCGAGAATTGGCATTAGCCAGATCGACCGATTGATACTCTGGCGCGCCTTGAGCTCACCGATCATGCGGTCCACTTCCGCGATTTGTCCCGGATGCTCCACTTTCGGCACCAGTACCAAGTCCGGCTGCTCCGGAATTATTTCCACCAAATCCTCAAGCCCCAGCGGCAATTGATTAATGCGCAACATGCGCTCGCATTCGCCAAAATCGATTGCCCGCAGCGCGTTCCGCACCAGAATTCGCGCCGCATCTTTCTCCCTGTGATGCACCGAATCTTCCAGATCCAGAATGATTGCGTCCGGTTGATGAAGACCGGCATTGATAAAGTACTTGGGTTCGGATCCAGGCAAATAGAGCCGGGAGCGTCGCAAGCGATCGCGAGACGAACTGGCGGGTAACGCCACTTTGTCGGGCAGGGCCTTTTTCCCTGACCCCAGTCCGGCTCGCTTGACTGCGGTCTCGATGCGTGACGAGATCACGAAGGGCAACGCGCCCTCATCATGAATCGCCACCCGAGCATGCTTCACGGCAAGCGTCTCCAGCACCTGCCGAGTCTGTGCCAGAATAGACGTCCCGTAATACGCCGAAACGCGAGATTCGAGAGTAATTTCCAGGCCACCGGAATCGCTCGGCTCGAGTGAGACGTGCAGGTCGGAGCGGACGTCCTTGCCCCAGTGCCCAGCTTCGGCCGGCTGCGCCGTTCTCTTTTCTTTAGCACTGCTCATGCTGAATCCTCCGACGGAATTCCAGTTTCAGCGGTCGACTACTTCAGTTTCTCCAGAATTGCATCCGTCATTTGCGTCGTGCTCGCCGCTCCTTTGCTGATCGACTTTGCGCCACCTGGAATCCGCATCATGTCGTAGGTGCGTACTTTTCCTTCTTTTACCACCGCAGCAATTGCATCACGCATCCGCTTGGCCTTTTCCATCTCGCCGACATGCTCCAGCATCATCACCGCCGAGAGAAGCATTGCGATTGGATTCACGATCGGAGGATTCAACTCCGCATATTTCGGCGCCGACCCGTGCGTAGGCTCAAACACCGCCACGTCATCGCCGATGTTGCCCGACGCGGCAAAACCTAGCCCTCCAACCAATCCAGCGAATGCGTCTGAAATCACATCACCAAAGAGATTCGACGCCACCACCACTCCATAGTCCTCGGGATTTTTGGTTAGCCACATGGTTTGCGCGTCAATGTTCGTGGACCATAACGCAATCCCGGAATATTCCTTCGCGACTTTCTTGGCTTCATCTTCCATCATGCCGGAGGTTTCACGGAGCACGTTCGGCTTTTCGCAAATCGTCACCGACTTGTAGCCGAACTTCTTGGCCCACTCGAAACCGGCCTTGGTAATCTTCCGCGCCGCATTGCGCGTAATAATGCGTACCGATATTGCCAGGTCCGGCCCAGGAGTGCTGGCAAATGGCTTGAACTTGGGATGCGTTGCCAGCGCCGCGCGCACCCCATCTGGCGGATTCGTCCACTCCACGCCAGCATAGAGTCCTTCCGTATTCTGCCGGAACACAACCACGTTAACGAATGGCTCTTCAAAGCCGCCTTCTGCTTTCTTGCGAACAAAGTTCAGCTGATTGCCGGGAAACGCAATGCAGGGACGGACGCAGGTATCAAGATTAAATTTCTGCCGCATGGATACGATGGGACTGAAATACGAATAGCCCTTGCCGCGCAGTTCTGGCTTCAATTCTTCATCGGCCTCTTTCTTCGGCTTGGAAGTGATCGCGCCAAACAGACCCAGCTTGTGCTTCGCCAGCAAGTCAATCGTCCGTTGCGGTAGCGCGTTGCCCTCATTGATCCAGCACTCCCAACCGATATCCGCCTGAACGTACTCGGCATCAAATCCCACTGCCTTCAATACGCGCAATGCCTCGGGCAGCACCTGATTGCCGATCCCATCCCCCGGCATCGTGACTACTGTATGTTTCGCCATGAATGCGTCTTTCTCCTTACTCAGTGCTTTTGGAAGTGTGCACGTCTGCCTGGGTGCCTTTGCCCGCCACTCATCCCAAGCCCAACCGCCGCGCTACCAGATTCTCCACCCCTTCGGCGATCACCAGAGATTGCGGCACGCTGCCCAAGGCCGGGAATGAAAACGTCTCGCCGCGCCAGGAGATCGTGCTCGAGGTGAAATCGATGTCGATCTCATCTCCAGGAATAATGGTCTTCTCTTTACCTGTGATCTCTACCGAGAACTGATCGCGCAACCGCTTTACCAACTCCGGAACTTCTATACAAAGGAATCCATTATTGAAAGCGTTGCGCAAATAGGTCTGAGAAAAACTCCCTGCAATCACTAGCGGAATTCCCTTGGCTTTCAGCGCCGTCACTGCCTGCTCGCGACTGGATCCAGTGCCGAAGTTATAGCCGCTCACGATCACATCACCTGAGCGGGTGCGCGCAGCAAATTGCGGATCGTAATTTTCCATCACGACCTTGGCCATCATTTCCGGTGTTAAATCGTCTCGGTAGGTGTAGTCCTTGCCGTAAATCGCATCAGTGTTGACGTTATCCTGAGGCATGAAAACCAGTCGGCCCTTCAGGCGCTCAGGAAATCCCCTCAAAATTTCAACTCTCTCTGCTGCTGTGCCGCCGTCCGCTGCGAATTCCGTGTAGCTCCGTTGCGGTGCGCGATCCCCCAGTTCGTGCGGGCCGCGAATGTAACCAGCCAACGCCGAGGCGGCGACGACCTCCGGGCTGGCAAGATAACACCGTGCATCGCGCGATCCCATGCGCCCTTTGAAATTACGGTTAGTCGCGGAGATACCAACCTCGCCCGGTTCTAGAAGACCCACGCCGAGACCGATGCAAGGCCCGCAGCCAGCGGGAAGCGGATGGGCACCCGCCGCCAGCAGCGTCTGCCAGATGCCACGCTTCTCAGCCTCCTCTTGCACCCATTTGCTGGCGGCGCCTAAATAAAACTCCACGCCGGACGCCACTTTTTTCCCTTTTACCACTTCCGCTGCTGCTGCCAGGTCATCGAGTCGCGAGTTCACGCAGGAAAGCAAATAGGCCTTCTGAATCGTGACCTTCTTCTTTTCCATTGCGGCCAACGATTCCATCACCTGAACGGTGTCGGGGCCCGAGACGTGCGGCGTAACATCTCCAAGATTAAGCACAATGCGGGCGGCATATACTGCATCCGCATCTGGCCGCGGCGGAGTCTTCTGCCAGTTCTCGATGTCCTTATCAGTGAAGTGTTCGATTCCCATCGCCGCCAGGCGCCGCTTCACACCCTTGAGATAGTCAATCGTGATTTGGTCCACCGGGAACCAGCCCACTAGAGGTCCCCACTCGGTAGTCATATTCGAGATGGAGAGCCGCGCATCCATCGACAGGCTCGCCGCCCCGTGTCCACTGAATTCGACCGCAGCGTTCAACACTTCATCGCGGTTATACAAACCGCACAAGGTGATGATGATGTCTTTCCCGGTTGCGCCTTCAGGCAGACGGCCTTCGAGCACCACCTGGACGGACCGCGGTATCTGCCACCAGAACTCTCCCGTTGCCCAGACCGCTGCCGCATCGGTGCGAACAATTGGGGTGCCCACGGCACCAACCGCCCCGTACATATTTGAATGCGAGTCCGAAGCCACTACGAAAGATCCCGGTACTGCATATCCGCGCTCCACTATGATCTGGTGACCAATGCCCGAGCCCGCGGGATAGAAATCAACTCCGTGCTGCTTGGCGAATGCCTCTATGGCGCGATATTTAGCCTGGTTAGATTCGTCTTTATTCTGAATGTCGTGATCGAGGGCAAAAACAAGCTGTTTGGGATCGTGGATCTTCTTCGCGCCAATACCCTGAAATTTCTTCATCACCGCCGAAGTGTTGTCGTGGGTCATTACATGATGCGGTCGAATCGAGACGAAGTCTCCCGTGCGCAATGGCCGCTTTGGGCCCTCGCTCAGATGCGATTGCGCGATCTTTTCAACGATAGTCTGGCCCATAATCACCTCACTTCTTCTTGGGATTCGTGCGAGCCTTCCGCGCCCACACATCCGCCTTCATCTGCCCCATCAGCTTGCTCACAGAACCAATCTTCTCCAGGTTCCAAATAGCGTCCTTCAGGCCCTTCTGCGTGGCCGGCGACAGCACGCCTTCTGCCAGGGCGGCGAACTTCTCTTCGACTTCCTGATCGGTCAGCGGATTACGCGGGTCGCCCTTCGGATAATCGAGCTGTTTAGTGAACGACCTTCCGTCCGTTGTCGTAATGTTTACGATGACGCGCTGCAGTGCCGGGAAGACTTTTTCGATCTCTGGATCGGCCACCACCTCCACCTTCTGAAGTTGGGCGCGGATCTTCGGATCCATAATCTTTTCCATGGTGAACTGCATGGGCGTGACTTGTCTCTCTGCGAGCGCTGCCGCGATCACGTAAGGCAGCGAATGGTCGGCCGTTTCTTTAGTGCGCGGATCATATTTGCTGGGATCGGAAAGAATATCGGCCGCACGCGCGAGGGACCGGATCTGGACCTTCTCCACGTTGTCTGGCTGAAGATCGTTTTGCTTCACCAGGTCGAGCACTGCGGAAATCGGCGTATGTGTCAACGCCTCCGTGGGAAATGCTTTCATACCACATTGTGTGATGCGCCACGATTCACCAAGCCCATCGGTGAGCACGTTGAGTTTCCATTCTGGACCAAAACAGTGTGCCAGTCCTTCTTTCCCATCCACCACGTGTTCCGGCCCGGTGTAGCCCTTCTCAGCAAGGAGCGCTGCCAGAACACCGCTTTGCGTTGCCATCGGATCTACGGTATTTTTCATCATGGTGAGCTTGCCCGCGGTGACGGCGCCCAGCGTGGCCTGACGGCTGGCAGAGATCCCAATCGCATGCTGGATCTGCTCCCATCCAAGGTGCAGCGCCCGTCCGGCGACGATCGGTGAAACAAATGCCGTCAGCGTGGCGTGATGCCAGCCCCGCTCACGGATACCCGGAAACGCCGCCTCGCAAAAACGCATTTCAAATTCATGCCCCAGCACCAGACCGGCGATCAACTCTTTTCCATCGCTCTTCGCGCGTTCACAACAAGCAAGTGCCGCAGGAAAAATATCGGATGGATGCGAAGGATCCTGATTCCAATAAATATCGTTGTAGTCCATGCAGCGGATCATCAGCGCATTAGCCAGCGAAGCTGAGACCGGGTCTATCTTTTTTCCTGTGCCAATCACGGTGGCATGGCCGGTACCGGCGATTTCGTCGAGCACCTCGAGCGCAATCTTCACGTCGCGCTGCTGGTATCCGCCTAGGGCGCAGCCTACTGAATCCAACAGAAACCGTTTCGCTTGATACACCGCGTCCTGAGAGAGTTGTTTGTAATCGAGCGCCGCCGCCCAACGCGCCATCTTTGCCGTGACGGTATCTTTCGGCGCAGAAATTGGTCTCATGCCCGACAAGTTTTCTCCTGGCTCATTTCGCTTTTAAATTCTTTGGATTCTTAAAGGGCAAAAATGCCATGAAATCGGCGTGATGGACGATGTAAGCCTCTGTAGTGCGCTTAACCAGATCGCCCTCGGCAGCGTGCGCGGCGATAATGTGGCACACCGCGTCGGGCACGCCACACTCCAGCGCCAGCGCGACGCCTGTAAAAGGATGCCGCAGCGCTTCGCCCCGCTCACTCTGCCGGCTCTTTCCGTCGGGCCCGAGTTCGTACTCCAGCAATTTACCCACGTCAGCGAGGATTGCGCCCGCAATCACCGTATCCATATCAATGGGCAGAGAACGTCCCATGAATTCCTGCATGGCCTCGGCACTATGACGCGCAATGTGCACCACGCATCGCTTGTGCTCCATAAACGTGATCGGACAATTGGGCACGAGCAGCGTGAACGGAATATGGTCGAGGTCATCGGCCTCCAGCGGACTGCGCTCGAGCGCCTTAGTCCAGGTCTCGGCAACCTGTTCGCGCAATCGTGCGTCCTTGATCCACTGGATTTCCGGCCACAGCCGTTGGACAACCTCACGCATGCTCCCGGCCTCCACCACAAAACCATCTAGCTTACCGTGCGGGACACAGAGGCGTCGAGGGGGACGGGAAAGGGTGCATCAGCGGATGAGGTTTGGGCTGTTTTTATATTCGCTTCAGGACGGGTAAGTCCGCTGCCAGCCTATCGAATATGGGTTGTCCGTATCCTTAAGCTCTGAGTGCACCTTGGTTACTTGCGCTTATTGGCGAAGGACTCAAAAATATACTCTGACAGAGAGGACCCATGAGCAAACACTTTTGGATTACATCATTAATGATGCTTGGCCTGATGCTACCTAGTCCGGCATCAGCGCAGGGTCGAGGCCACGATAAAGATCATGACCGCGATGACCGCAAGGAAATGCGAGACCATGATGGCGATCATGATCGTGACCACGATCGTGATAAGTCACCGCATCATGTACGGAACAACGACGGCCATGATCGGGATTTTGATAGAGACGGCGACCGCGACGATCACGACCGCCGGCCTCCGGGCTGGAGTCACGGTCGCAAAACCGGTTGGGGTGACTGTGACGTGCCGCCGGGACAGGCAAAGAAACGCGGCTGCCACTCCGGACACCGGCATCCTTCGACCAGAACCGTGAACCATACTCCAGTGCTGCGCCGTCCGCACGCTGAAGTGCATGCGCATGGCAGCGTGGACGCGGGTGTCCACTAGGATCCGCGGTCTTGTTGTAATTGAATGAGTCACGGCGGTTAGTCGTCGAGCGCCTGCTAGGCCAGTTGGTAGTAGCAGCCTTCCGCGCCCGCACAGGCGCGGCAGAGTACTCTGCCGTCACGACGGACTTCGCGGCGGAAATTAATTCCTTCGCCGCATACCTCACACACAACGCGGTCGCCCTTGTATCCCGGAAACTCTTCTGGCGGCAATTCGACTTTTACCCACTGCGTCGAAAATAAGTCGTCATCAGCAATTTCGCGATATGCCGCCATCTGCTGCTGATTTTTATTATCAATTTCCGGATGTATCTGGCGAGCCAACGCTTTAGAGGATTCCTTCGCAGCCACGCGGATGGCCTTGCCTGTACTCACATCCACGAATGTGGCTGCGACTTTTCCCCAATCGCGAAACTTTAGCGCCCGCTTTCCCAGGCGGCAGCCGGTAACGACGGCCACAGCATCAGTGGCGCAACGGTCGATTTCGACGAAGGTGACGAGGCGCTTGCGATCTTTACCGCGAGGGTCGTCGATGCCTAATTTCTCCAACCCTAGCATCGCCATGCGCACACCGAGAATCTGCCCGGCGCAAAGATGTCCATGGGCTTGCTCGGCATCCTGAATATATTCATCGAGGGATTTCATGGGATCACAGCTTCCAGTCCTGGAGTCTGCCATCGGGAGCAAAGCGAAGGATCGACCACACTTCACACTCACTTTCGCTTCCAACGAACGCCGTCTTTGGTGTTCTCCACAATGATACCTGCGTCGGCCAGTTCGGCGCGGATCGCATCCGACCTGGAGAAGTTACGCGCCCGGCGAGCCTGCTCCATCTCTGCGAGTTTCTGGTTTACTTGCTCGCTGCTCAGAGCCGCGGACTGAACGATCTCCAGCAGTTCGGTGCTGATGTCCTGCTCGCGACCCGCCGACTTCGCCCAATCGAGGATGCTGTTCATCTTGGGTACGTCGTCGTCTTTAAGTACGGCAAAAATCTCGTCGAATTTCTCCATCGCCCCCAGCAGGGGCGTGACGTCGTCCTTGCGGATCTCACCGCTGTCAATCGCCGCATTCGCTTTGCGCACCATGTCAAACATCGCAGCCTGTGCCTGAGCCGTGTTGAGGTCGTCTTCGAGCGCCGCCTTCATTCGTTCAACCGTTTCGCGGGCAAGGTGCGCCATGGTTTCAGTCGCGCCCTCGGAGAAATTGCCAGTCGTGAGCCGCAGCCAGAAATTGCGCAAGCGTTCCACTGAAGTGGCCGCCTGCTTCAGGCCGTCAAAAGTAAAGTTGAGCTGATTGCGATAGGGGACTGAAGACAATAGGTAACGAATTGATGACGGCTTGTGCCCCTTCAAAACCAAATCGCGCAAGGTAAAAAAGTTGCCCAGGCTTTTGGACATTTTTTCGCCTTCGACCAGCAGAAATCGCGCATGAAACCAGAAATGGGCAAACGGCTTGCCGGTGAGTGCCTCAGATTGCGCGATCTCGTTTTCGTGATGCGGAAAAATCAGGTCTTCACCACCGGCATGCAAATCGAAACTCTCTCCGAGCATCTGCATCGACATTACGGAACACTCGATATGCCAACCGGGGCGCCCGCGCCCAATGGGGCTGTCCCAAGACGCTTCGCCAGGTTTAGGGGATTTCCATAGTGCGAAGTCGCGAGCGTTGTCCTTCTCATAGTCGTCCAGGTCGACGCGAGCGCCATCCTCCATGCCGGCGAAATCTCGCTTCGAAAGTTTTCCGTAATTGGGGAATTTAGCAATGCGGAAATAATAGGAGCCATCCTCGGTCCGGTACGCAAAACCTTTGCGCTCCAATTCGGCAATAAATTCCGCCATCTCCTGAATATGATCGGTGGCGCGCACAAAGATGGGCTGCTCAACATTCAGAGTAATAGTGTCTTCCAAAAATGCTTTCTCGTACTTGGCCGTGTACTCCTTCAGGGGTATCCCTGCGAGGGATGAATTGCGAATGATTTTGTCATCCACGTCAGTGATGTTCATGACGTGCCGTACCTGGTATCCACTTTGGGCGAGGAAGCGGCGCAGAATGTCGACCGCAATGAATGTACGAAAATTTCCGATGTGCCCGTAGTCATAAACCGTAAGTCCACACGCATACATACGGACCAGATTGTCTTCCAATGGCCGAAACTCGTCTATCTTGCCTGACAGCGTGTTGTAAAGGCGGAAAGCCATGCGAGAACAGTACCGGGAAGGCGAATCGTTCATTCTAGGGGTACGTAAGAAAAGGGGTCAAATGCGGTGGCTTGCCGATGCTGAAGATGCAGACGGAAGCTGGCCCGGGGTCTGACCATGCTCGCGCAGCCGCTTTTGGACAAGGAAAAGATAGTGCACAGCTGAGATGATAGTGAAGGCGAACACAGCCCGCAAAAAAACCGTCCGTGCGATCCAGACCCAGCGAGCTGGCTCCAAATTGAACAGCAGCACAAAAAATACCGCCGTCACCTGGGCGAAGGTATTTGCCTTGCCAAAAATACTGGGACGAAAGTCGCGCAACCCGGCAATCGCATATAGCACGGCGCTGACGGCGAGGATCGAGATATCACGGCTGAACACCAGCACAGTGAACTTCCACGGAATATGGTGCAGGATCGAAAGCACCAGGAACATAGTGCTCATCAGCAGTTTGTCGGCGATGGGATCCAGATACTGGCCAAGTATGGTCTGCTGCTTAAGTTTGCGGGCGAGCACGCCGTCGAGGCCATCACTAATTCCTGCCGCCACAAAGAGGCCCAACGCCCAGGAATAATGATGATTCAGCAAGTTGATGATGATGAAAGGAAGAAACAACATGCGCACCAGCGTGAGTTGGTTGGGAGCGGTCGAAAGACTGGAGAGTTTCACGCCGGCCCCTCTTCGGACCCACGGCCCGTTGGGTAATCCGCGCAGAGCAAAACAGCAGGGTCCACGCCTGTCTTGGAAGCAAACCGCTGCGAAAGCGAGGGAATGGAGCCATCCGGCAAATCCACTTCCATGCGTTCCACGCGGTGCATCGGAAAAAATACGACACCGGGAGAAGACGGTTCACCGTCTCTCACCATGGCAACAAAATCCTCGAACGAGGCCAGTTCGATGCCCCGCAGGGTGAGTCCTTCAGCAGTGAGAGCGAGAATCGCGCCCCAAAACTTTTCGCGCGGCGTCCCCAAAGTGACTATTACCATCGTCCCAGGCTGAAAGGGACCCACGCGCTCCCTCCGTCGTCGGGACTTGCCGGGAGTATTCACAAGAGCGATTGTCTACGTTGGCGAGGACGTAATGCAACTGATGCAGCATTCTCGGAGCGAACGGTCAGCCACCAACTGGATAGAGTTTCAGAAGAGGTTTGAACCTCAATCCGCGCGGCCGACTGTGATGGCCTGGCCTTCGCCGCCATTGCCCACACATCATCCCGGCCATTACAATAGTGCCTAAATCGTAGGCGCGTAGCTCAGTTGGTTAGAGCGCTACCTTGACACGGTAGAGGTCTGGGGTTCGAGTCCCCACGTGCCTACCATCTTTTTAAAGCACTTATCGGAAATCAGCGTCAGCCGCATCATCGAATCTATCCGAGGGAAGGACCACCTGCTTAAGTCGGCCTGATTGTTTTCTTGGAACAGAACCGACTTCCGGTTCATAATCCAAAATGTCTTATGAACATGCGCCACATCGCTGACTGGGCTTTGAATGTCACCAACTTGCGCGGCGCCTCTTACGCGGACGCTCGTATTGTTGACGACCGCAGCCGCGGACTCGCCACCAAAAATGGCAAAGTCAGCCATGCCTCGGACGGAGAGTCGCTGGGTGTCGGAGTTCGCGTGATCGCTGATGGAGCCTGGGGGTACGCCGCGTCCGATGATCTCAGCCGCGGCGCCGTGGAAGACACGGCCGCGCGTGCGGTCGCGATTGCCAACGCTTCTGCGCGGGTGAAGCAGAGTGATGTCCGCCTTGCGCCGGAGAAGGCAGTCACCGCGGAATGGACCACGCCTTACCAGAGAGATCCGTTCACGATTTCGGTGGAGCAGAATATCGATTTGCTTCTCAAGATCGATTCTGAGCTGCGTTCGGTTGCTGGCGTGACGATGGCCGAGACCAACATGAATTTCCACCGCGAAGAGCAGTGGTTCGTATCCTCAGAGGGCGCGAATATTCATCAGACCAAATACTCCACTGGGGCTGGGTATGCTGCGCACGCGTTCGCCGGAACGGAGATCCAGAAGCGCTCTTACCCAACCTCTTATGGCGGGCAATGGCAGAACAAAGGCTACGAGCTGATTGACGAACTTAAGCTGGTGGAAAATGCCCGCTGCATCGGCGAAGAGTCGGTTGCGCTGCACCAGGCGGAGCAGTGTCCGGAAGGCGCGTTCACCATCATTTTGGATGGCGCTCAGCTCGGGCTTCAGATCCATGAGTCGATCGGGCATCCCATCGAACTCGATCGCGTGCTCGGCATGGAAGCAAATTTTGCTGGCACGTCATTTCTCACGCTCGACAAGTTGCGCAAGCTCCGCTACGGCAGCGAATTAGTGAATGTGGTTGCAGATGCGCGCCAGGAGCATGGTCCGGGGCTGGGCACGTTCGCGTTCGACGACGAGGGTGTTCCTGCGCAATGCACGCCGATCATCACCAACGGTCTCTTCACCGGATATCTCAGCTCGCGCGAGACAGCGCACACCATCGGCGCAGAGCGCTCGGGCGGAACGCTGCGCGCGGAGGGCTGGAATCGTCTGCCAATTATTCGTATGACGAACATCAGCCTTCTACCAGGCGAGAAGCCGTTGACTCTGGAGCAATTAATCGCTTCCACAGATCACGGCATCTTCATGCAGACGAATCGTTCCTGGTCAATCGACGACAAGCGCTATAACTTCCAGTTCGGAACCGAGATTGGTTGGGAGATCAAGAATGGTAAACGCACCCGCATGCTGAAGAACTGCTCCTATTCCGGAATTACTACTGAGTTCTGGAATTCGCTGGACGCTATCTGCTCGCGCGATGAGTGGACCCTGTGGGGAACGCCCAACTGCGGCAAAGGGCAACCGCAACAGGTGATGGGTACGGGACATGGAGCGTCGCCGTCGAGATTCCGGAATATCAAAGTGGGGTCAGCGTTTAAGGGAAACTGACAAACTCGCCACAGAGACACGGACGCACTGAGAAATCTGTCGCTAAAACC
>WNFF01001784.1_pt1 | contig 17388 bp, 21 predicted proteins | sample 5400441 | NCBI WGS metagenome assembly WNFF01 (sample SAMN13153345, study PRJNA577476) | soil metagenome | isolation source: 120 cm saprolite under Douglas fir tree site 2 hole 3 replicate 1 | place: USA:California | collected 2015-04-18 | reverse complement strand
CCACAGGTTAGTTGTGTGGCACCGAAGTGGCATTGTCCCTCCGTATGAACCCGATGGAGCGGAACATGGAGGGTACGACCTTGATGTCTGCACGTCCGACGGAGAAGATTCTCGCCGCCCCCGAGGCGCTGAGCCTCGATACGCGCACGTCATTTCGCCGTGCCGCGACGGAGCTGCTCGAAGAGCTCCCGGAAGGCAGCGGCCGGCTGGTGATCGACCTGTCCGCCACGCGTCACGTGGACAGCGCCGGGCTCGGTGCGCTCATGCTGATCCAGCGCAAGGCGGCCGAGCGGCGTCAGACCGTGTGTCTGCGCGGCGCCAACGAGGAGCTGCGCTTCCTCCTGGTGCTGACCAAGCTCGACGACCTGTTCGAATTGGAGAACGGCAACCACTGACCGGGGCGGTTATATTCGCCCCATGGCTGCTCGAGCACCACGCCGCCGCGTCCTGATCGTCGAGGATGAGCAGGCGTTGCGCGCATCCTACCAGCGCTTTTTTGCCGACCAATTCGATCTGGCATTCGCCGGCACCGGCGCCGAGGCCTTGGCGCAGCTGGCCGGGTTCTCCCCTGAAGTGATGGTGCTGGACCTCCGCCTTCCCGACACCGACGGTATCGCCCTGCTGCAGCGCGTGCGTGAGAGCCATCCCGCGCTCCCCGTGGTGGTGACCACCGCGTATGTCAGCATGGAACCCTTAATGAACGTGCTCGACCTGGGCCACAGCGGTTATTTGGTCAAGCCATTCGACTTGAACGAGCTGGCCGCCCGCATCAATGCTGCGCGCTGAGGCGCTGCGGCACGCATTCGGGCCCGTCTGGGCTCTCGACGGCATCTCCTTCTCCCTGCAACCCGGCCGCACGCTTGTCATCTTCGGCCCCAACGGCGCCGGCAAGACCACGCTGCTCAAGACGCTCGCCGGGCTGATCCGGCCCGCGTCCGGTTCCGTGCAGATCGACGGCGGCCGGCGCGCGATCGGCTGGATCGGTCACCAGACCCATCTTTACAATCATCTAACGGTCCGCGAGAACCTGCTGTTCTGGGCGTCGCTGTACGACGTGCCGGCAGGGGAGCGTGAGCTTCGCGCCGATCGCTTGCTGGCCGAGCTCGGTCTGGCCGACCGGGCGAATCAGCCCGTACTGGTGCTGTCGCGTGGCTTGGCGCAGCGCGCCGCGATCGCCCGCGCGTTGGTGCACGAGCCCGCCGTACTCCTGCTGGACGAGCCGTTCACGGGCCTCGATCTCGGCGCGGCGGGTGACTTCCGGCGGCTGCTCGTTGAGTATGCGGCCGCCGGGCGCTCGGTGGTGATCGCGACGCACAACGTGGAGGAAGGCGCGGAGCTCGCTTCCGAGATCGCGTTCCAGGTGCGCGGCAAGTTCGTGGAGCACGCGCCGCGCGCGCGGCGCGGGGCGGCGGACATCGCCGAGGCGTACCGCAAAGTGGTGGATCATGTCTGACCTGTTACGCCATGCGTGGGTGATCGCCCGGAAAGATCTGGTGATCGAGCTGCGCAGCCGTACGGCGTTCGTCTCGACGCTGGTGTTCACGGTGCTCGTGCTGATCGTATTCAATTTTGGGCGCGACCCCACGGCTGTACCCACCATCGATCTCGCCCCCAGTATCCTGTGGGTGACGTTCACGTTTGCCGCGATGCTGGCCCTGAACCGCGCGTTCGCGCTGGAGTTGGAGAACCACGCGCTCGAGGCGCTGCTGGTGTCGCCGCTGTCGCGTACCAGCCTATACTGGGGGAAGCTGATCGCCAACCTGGTATTCGTGGTGGTCGTGGAGGCGGTTGCGCTACCGCTGTTCGTGCTGTTCTTCAACGTTTCCGTCTGGCCGGTCCTCATACCTTTGGTCGGGGTGATCGCCCTCGCGACCGTGGGGTTCGTGGCCGTGGGCACGCTGTTCAGCGCCATGGTGATCCGTACGCGATTTGCGGAGTTGATGCTCCCCGTGCTGCTGCTGCCGTTCCTGATCCCCCCGCTCGCCGGAGCGGTGCAGGTGACCGCGGGTCTGTTGTCCGGGCGGCCGGTCGCCGAGTCCGCGGGGTGGTTGAGGTTGCTGGCCGCCTACGATATCGTGTTCGTCACGCTGTCCACATTGCTCTTTTCTCACACGGTGGACGAATGACACTCGCTCAGAAGGGCCGCTGGACGACGCTTGCCGGCCTCGTGCTGCTCGCCGCGGTGTATGTCCGCGCGCTGGTCTTTACGCCGACCGAGCGAACGCAGGGGCTGGCGCAGAAGATCTATTACCTCCACGTCCCCGCGGCGATCTGGACCGAGACCGCCATGATCCTGGTCGGTTTGGCGAGTATTTTCTACCTGTTCCTCAAGGATCAGCGGCTCGACTCCTTTGCCGAGTCCGCTGCTGAGGTAGGGACGGCCTTCGCCACCATCGTGCTCACCACCGGTCCGATCTGGGGCAAGCCGATCTGGGGAACGTGGTGGACTTGGGACACCAGGCTCACGTCCACCCTGTTCCTCTTCTTCCTTTATATAGGGTACCTGCTGCTGCGGGGGGCCGTGGCGGAGGCGGGGGCCAGGGCTCGGTACTCCGCCGTCCTGGGAATCTGCGGGATGTGCCTGGTGCCGTTCATCCATTTCAGTGTGTACCTGTTCCCCACGCTGCATCCTATGCCGATCATCCTGAAGCCCAGTGCTCCGTCGCTGCCGGGAAGCATGCTCGCGACCTGGGGCTTTTCGTTCGCGGTGTTCACGGTCCTGTTTGTGGGGTTCGTGATGCAGCGCTACGCGCTCGCGCGGGAGCGCGCGGGGGCGGCCCATGTCTGAGAGCATTCCGCAGAACGCGGGCTACATGGTGGCGGCCTACATCGTGACGGCGATCGTGCTGCTGAGTTACGCTCTCTCGCTGTACCGCCGCACGCGCGGCCGTTAACCCTCCCGCCGTCCCGCGCGCGCCGCGGCGCGCGCCTCCGTCAGCCGCTCGAAGCCGTCCGGCACCTGCGTCGCCCAGAGGGTGAGCGCCTCCTCGGCGGCGCGCTCGTCGCCGGCCGCGAACAGGGCCGCGGCGTTTTCCCACAACGCCTCTGCCCCCGCGCCCGCGGCATACGCGCGCGCGAACCGCGCCGCCGCGTCGGCGGCCCGGCCGGCGCGCCGGTACAACACACCGGCCGCGAGCGCCGCATCGGCCCGCTCTTCGAGCGACAGCGCGCGCTCGTACGCCGACAGCGCCTCGGGTTGGCGGAACGCCATCTCGTACGCCTCTCCCAGCAACATCCACGCGTCGGGGTTCTCGGGAAAACGCTCGATCGCTTCGCGGGCCGCGGCGACGGCGCCCAGCCGGTCGTCGCGGGAGCGGCGCAGGTGCACCAGCGCGCGGAACGGCTCGGCGAACGCGGGCGTGATGCTGCACGCCAGGCGCAGCCACCAGTCGGCGCGACCGGGGGCATAGCGCTGACACGCGGCCGCGCGGCGGCCGGCGAAACGCGCGAGTGCGGCTTCCAACGAGCGCCACATTGCTTGCATAATGGGTTTGGCCGGGGTGAGATTGCAACCACGCATGACAGCGGCGTCGCAGTCGCAACCGCTAGCGGGGCGGCGGATCGTCGTCACCCGCGCGCGCGCGCAGGCGGACGAGCTGGCCGGCGCGCTCACAGCGCTGGGCGCCGAGGTGATCGCGGCCCCGGTGATCCGCATCGAGCCGTTGCCCGACCTCGCGCCGCTGCGCGCCGCCCTCGCCGATCTCTCCCGCTACAACTGGATCGTGTTCACCAGCCGCAACACGGTGGACGTCGTGTGCGACCGCCTCGCGGGTTGGGGCGTGGCGACGGCGGCACTGGCCGCGCGAGCTGTCGCCGCGATTGGACCCGCGACGGCAGCGGCGCTGAGCGAGCGCGGCATCACACCGGCGCTGGTGCCGCCGCAGTTCGTGGCCGAGTCGGTGGTCGCGGCGCTGGCCGCGCGGGGCGCCCTGCGCGGCGCGCGCATCCTGTTACCGCGCGCCGAGCAAGCGCGTGACGCGCTGCCCGACGGGTTGCGCGCCCTGGGCGCCGTGGTGGATGTCATCCCGGTGTATCGCACGCTGGCCGCAACGACCGACGGCGCGGACCTCGCGGCGCAGCTCGCGGCGGGCCGCGTGGATGCGGTGACGTTCACGTCGTCATCGACGGTGCAGCATTTCGTCGAGCTGGTGGGTCGAGAGGCGGCCGTGGGGTCGCGTTATGCAGCCGCCGTGATCGGGCCCGTCACGGCCGCCACCGCGCGCGAGATGGGATTGCCCGTCGCCATCGAGGCGGCCGAGTACACGGCGCCGGGCCTGGTCCAGGCGATGGTGCGTCACTTCGCGGGCGGGGCGCCGTGACTCGGGCGCTGCGCATCGGCACGCGCGGCAGCACGCTGGCGCTGTGGCAGGCGGAATGGATCAAGGCCGAGCTGGCGCGCCACGGCACGACCGCCGAGATCGTCGTGATCAAGACGCGCGGCGATGCGGAGATCGACCGGCCGTTCCAGCAAATGGAGGGCAAGGGATTCTTTACGAAGGAAATCGAAGACGCCCTGCTCGCCGAGCGCATCGACGTCGCCGTCCACTCCCTCAAGGATCTTCCCACCAAGCTGCCCAACGGACTGATACTCGGTCCCGTGCCCGAGCGCGATGATGCGCGCGACGCGTTGATCGCGCGCGCCGGGACGACGCTCGCGACCCTGCCCCCGCGGATCAAGCTCGGCACTTCGAGCCTGCGACGCATGGCCCAGGTGCGCCACCTGCGCCCCGACCTGGATGTCGTGCCGTTGCGCGGCAACGTGCCCACGCGGGTGGACAAAGTGCTGGCGAAGCACGAGCTCGACGCCGCCCTGCTCGCGTGCGCCGGTCTCAACCGCCTGGGGCTCGCCACCAAGATCGCCGCGCGGCTCGACCCGCTGGAACTGATGCCCGCGCCCGGTCAGGGTGCGTTGGGGCTCGAGCTGCGCGCGGGTGACGTCCGCACGGCGGCCGCGCTCGCACCGCTCGCGCATCGAGCGTCGGCGGCGGGTGTCACGGCCGAGCGGGCACTCTTGGCGACGCTCGGGGGCGGGTGCCAGGCGCCGGTGGCGGCATACACGGAATCGGGGGAGCGGGGAGCAGGGAGCGGTTGGCTGTACGGAAGGGTGACGGCGCCCGATGGCTCGATTCAGATCACGGCGTCGGCGGAGATCGACCCGGCGGACCCGGCCGCGGCCGGCCGCGCGGTCGCACGCTTGCTTGTGCTGCAGGGTGCGGAGAAGTTTCTCGCGCGATGAGCACGTTCCCCACGCTTCGCATGCGCCGACTGCGGCGCACGCCGCAGCTACGCCGCCTGGTTCAGGAAGCGCGCCTCGATCCGGCGCAGCTCGTCTGGCCGCTGTTCGTGCGGCACGGCGAAGGTGTGCGGACCGAGGTGCCAACGTTGCCGGGCGTCCATCAGACGTCGGTCGACGAATTGGTGAACGATGCCGCACGGGCGGCGCAGCTCGGACTCGGCGGTATTGTCTTGTTCGGCCTGCCCGAGGCCAAGGACGGGACCGGCTCGGAAGCCTACGACGAGCAGGGCATCGTGCAGCAGGCGATCCGCGCCGTGAAGCGCGCAGTACCCGGTCTGCTCGTCATCGGCGATGTGTGCCTCTGCGAATACACCGATCACGGCCACTGCGGCGTGATCAAGGACGGCGAAGTGGACAATGACGCGTCGGTCTACCTGCTCGGCAAGGTGGCCGTGATGCAGGCGCGGGCGGGCGTGGACGTCGTGGCCCCGAGCGACATGATGGACGGACGCGTGGCGGGCATTCGCAAGGCGCTGGACGCCGCCGGCTTTACGCACATCCCTATTCTCTCCTACGCCGCGAAGTTCGCGTCGGCGTTTTACGGGCCGTTCCGCGAGGCAGCGGGTTCGACGCCGCAGTTCGGCGACCGCCAGGGCTACCAGATGGCGGTCACCAACGGCGATGAAGCGCTGCGGGAGATGCGGCTCGACGTGGCGGAAGGTGCAGACTTGTTGATGGTGAAGCCGGCGGGGCCGTGTCTCGACATCGTGCGGCGCGCCAAGGAGGAATTCGGCGCGCCGCTGGCGGCGTATCAGGTGAGCGGCGAGTATGCGATGATCAAGGCCGCCGCGGCGCGCGGCATGCTCGACGAGACCCGCGCCATGTGGGAGTCGCTGTACTCGATCCGTCGCGCCGGGGCGGACATCATCTTCACGTATTTCGCCCCGGCGCTAGCCGCACAGCTCTAGAGACTTGCCGGATCCCGCGGCAACAACACCCACTTCCACACCGCCGCGGCCGCCAGCCCTCCCAGCAACGGACCGATCCAGTAGATCGCCTGGCCGTGCCAATCCCACGCGACCAGCGCGGGACCGAAGGCGCGCGCGGGATTCATCGCGGCCCCCGTGAGCGACCCGCCGATCAAGATGTCCACGAAGATCGCGAGCCCGATGCCGAAGCCGCCGATCTTCGGCGCTTCGGACGACACCGCCGTGCCGAACACGGCGCTCACCAAGAAGAACGTCAGCGCCGCCTCGATCAGCACGGCCTGGGTGAAGGTGACGCTGGTCGCGACCATCGGCGTGCCGATGCTCGTCGCGCGCGCGGCCGCATGTGGCAGCACCGCGTTGATCAACAGGGCGCCTAGCACCGCGCCGATCAGTTGCGCCACGACGTACAGTCCAGCGGTGCGGTTGTCGACCTTGCGCGCGAGCCACAGGGCGGCCGTGACGGCCGGGTTCAGGTGGCCGCCCGAGATGTTCATCGTCATCGACACGATGATCGCCATCGCCACGCCGTGCACCAGCGCGATGCCGACAGTGCCGAGACCGTTCGGGGTATTCATGACCACGCTGCCGGCGCCGAAGAACACGAACAACGCCGTACCCAGGCACTCGGCCGTGAGCGGCCGTAGAGTCTTTGGATTCACCGCGAATTCCCTCGTCGAAGAGTGGAAGGCGCCGCCAATCTACCGGCGGGCCTAGGCCCGCCGCAACACCAGCGACGCGTTGATGCCGCCGAAACCGAACGAGTTGGAGACGACCACGGCCGGCTGGGCGGCGCGGCCCTGCCGCGGCACGCAGTCGAGATCGCAGGCGGGGTCTGGTTGGTCGAGGTTGATGGTGGGGGGCAGCCAGCCCTTCGCCAGCACCAGCGCGCAAATCGCCGCCTCGATGGCGCCGCTGGCGCCCAGGGCGTGGCCGTAATAACCCTTGGTGCCACTCACGGCCAGCCGGAACGCGTGGTCGCCGAACACCTGCTTGATGGCCCTCGTCTCGGTCGAATCGTTGAGCGGCGTGGAGGAGCCGTGCGCGTTCACATACGCGACTTCGTCCGGCGCCACGTCGCCGTCGACCAGCGCGAGCCGCATGGCGCGCGCCGCCTGGCGGCCGTCAGGGCGCGGGGCCGTCATGTGGTAGGCGTCGTTGGTCGAGGCGTAGCCCACGATCTCGCCATACACCGGGGCGCCGCGCGCCAGCGCGCGGCCGCGTTCCTCGAGCACGAGCACCGCCGCGCCTTCGCCCATCACGAAGCCGTCGCGATCCTTGTCGAACGGCCGCGACGCGCCCGCCGGGTCGTGGTTGCGGGTGCTCATGGCGCGGATGTTGGAAAAGGCGGCGAAGGTCATCGGCGCGAGCGGCGCCTCGGAGCCGCCCGCGAGCATCACCTGAGCGCGCCCGGCGCGGATGGCGTGAAACGCGTCGCCCACGGCGATGGTGCCCGAAGCGCAGCTCATGCCATTGGTGGCGTTGGGGCCGGTGAAGCCGAATTCGATCGCGATGTTGCAGCTCGCAGCGCCACCGAACACGGCCAGTGCCAGCGCCGCGTCGAGCCCGCGCGGACCCTCCTTCAGGAACGCGGGCACCTGCGATTCGGCGAACGCGACGCCGCCCAGCGCCGAGCCCATCATCGCGCCGATGTCGTCGGGATCTTCGGCCGTCGGGTCCAAGTGAGCATCGGCGAGCGCCAGACGGGCGCAGGTCACCGCCAGCTGGGAGAAGCGGTCCAACCGCTTGGCGCGTTTGCTGTCGAGGTGATCCTGGGGACGGAAGTCGGGAATCTCGGCGGCGATGTGACTGCGGAACGGCGTCGGATCGAAGCGCGAAATCTCGCGCACCGCGGACGTCCGGGCCTCGAGGCCGTGCCACAAGCCGTCGGCGCCGGTGCCGATCGGCGTCACCGCGCCCAACCCCGTGATCACCACCCGTCGCGGTTTCATCAGAGCTCCCGTTCCAGCCGTCGCTTGAGCCCGGCCAACGTGTGGGACGCGATGCCCCGCACGAACACCGGTCCGATCACGAGTGCCGCCGCCGCCGGCCCGATCAGCGGCCAGGGCGGCCCGGTCCAGTCATGCACCAACTCGATCGCCACGGCCCCGTCCGCGGGCCGCAGCCGCCACACCACGTCCATGCCCGTCGTGATACCCCGGATGTGGCGGTATCGGATTTCGCGGGCGGCCGCGTCGACCGTCATCTCCGACACCCACCACGTGGGCCACCGCAACGGTCCGAACGGGCGCCAGGCGGCCATCTCCACGACACCGCCCGCACCGCGGCGCTCGCGGAAGCGCACCCAACGGTAGTGCGACAACAAGGACGGCCAGCGTTCGACCGCGGCGGCCGTGGCGAAGACGCGATCGAGCGGCGCGCGGATGGTCGTGTAGTCGACGGTCCTCACGGGGCCGGTACCCAGTCCGCGACCACCCGCGCGATCGGTTCATACCGCACGCGCGCGCGCACGCCCGCTTGGGCACACAACTCTTGAAACTCTCGCTTCGTGTATCCCCGGCGTAAGGAAACCACGCCGTCATGCCTCGTCACGGGATCCAGGCGCAGGGGAAACGAAGCCAGCCACCACCCCGCCATCGCGAGGGCCGAGCGCTGCAGATCGGCGAGCACCACCGCACGCCGCGCGATGCTATCGAACGCGCCAATCCAGCGCGCCGCGAGGTCGCGGGGCAAATGGTGCAGCACCTGGCTGGCGATGACGACGTCCACCGACTTGGGTGCGAAGGGCAACGCGCCGCCGTCGGCCAACACTGCGGCGAGTCCCTGTTCGCGCGCGACGCGTGCCGCCGCGGGGATGCGCTCGACGCCCACGAGACGCAGGTCGATGCCGTGACGGCGCGCCGCTCGAGCGGCCGCGAGCGGGATGTCGCCCTGACCGGTGCCGACGTCGAGCAAGGTCCAGGCCCGGCGCGGCGCGGCCCGAAAGTGGCGCTCGAGCGTCGCGGTTACCGCGTGGGTACCGCCGAACAACCGGTTGGTGCGCGCGATGTCCGCGAGCGCGCGGCGCACCAGCGCCGGGTCGGCGCGCGGATCGTCGAGCAGCTCGACGCCGATCATCCGCCCTGCAGGCTGGCGTAGCCCCCGCGATAATAGAGCAGCGGCCGCCGGTCGGTCACGGCGCCGCCCGTGACGAGCCCGAAGAAAACGGTGTGATCGCCGCCGGGCACGGCCGTCTGCTTGACGCACTCGATCGACGCGAGCGCACCGTCGAGCACGGGGATGCCCTGGCGGTTTTCCTTGTAGCCCACGCCGTCGAACCGATTCTCTTCGTCGCCCGCGAAGCGGCGCGACAGCGCCTCCTGATCGGCGGCGAGGACGTTGAGGACGAAGGGCTGCCCCGTCTCGAGCGCCGCGTGCATGTCGTGCGAGCGATCGACGCATACGAGCAGCAGAGGTGGGTTGAGCGATACCGAAGCGACGGAGCTCGCCGTCATACCGACGGCCCCGCCGCCCGGTGCGCGGGCCGTTACGACCGTGACGCCGGTCGCGAAGCGGCCGAGCAGCTGGCGGAACTGTGGGGGCTCGACGCCGTGCATGGCCATCAGAAGAGCAGGCGTGCCAGGACACCGGGGCGGAGCGCCGCGCGGGCCGGTACGAAGTTCCCGGTCGCCCCGACCAGAAGGTCCGCGAGCGTCGGGTGCCGCGCCAGCCGTTCGATCACCCGCTCGGCGAGCGCCGGCCAGCCCACGCCGAGTCCGATCAGCCGCTCCAACGTCCACTTACCAAGGAAGGCACGGCGCCGCGCGCGGCGGTATGGCGCGAGCGCCGCGGCCGTAACGGGACCGTCGGCGGCGAGGGTTGGGATCAACACCTCGGCCGCCAGCTCGGCGCCGCGCAGCGCGGCGTAGATGCCCTGGCCGGTGAACGGATCGAAAAAGTCCGCGGCGTCGCCCACGAGCAGCGCGCCGTCTGCCGTGGTGCGGCGCGACCAGCGCGCGAACGGACCGGTGACGAGCACACGCCGCACCAGACGCCGCGGATCGAACCGGCCGGCGAGTCCGGCAAAGCGCTCGAGCTCGGCGAAAAAGTCGCGGCGCGGATCGCGCCCGTCGGCGCGCACGGCCGCGAGCGGCAGCACCAGAGCGACGGTCGTCAGGCCGCCGCCCACGGGGCCGAGTCCGACGTAGCCGCTGCGGCCCACATGCATTTCACCCGCGTCGCCCACCCCCTCCACGTCCGCGATGTGCGCCGTGTAGGCCACGCGCCGCGGCGCGTGTTCGGTGCGGACGCCGAGGCGCCGCGCGACGACGGAATTGAGTCCATCCGCGCCGATTACGACTCGCGCCTTTATCGTTTCCCGGCTCCCCGCTGCCGTCCGCACCACGACCCCGCCGACTGCACCAGCGTCGTAGACCAACTCTTCGACGGTGCTGTCTTCGCGCGACTCCACGCCCGCGCGTACGGCCGCGTCGCGCAGGATCGTATCGAAGACCGGGCGGGGCAGGGCGAAGCCGTAAGGCCGCGGCGGTTGCCACCCGTGGTCCGCCGCGAAGCGGCCCACCGCCACACGCCCGCTCGGCGCCACGAGCTTCATGCCGTACAGCTGCGCGGGCGCGGCCGCTTCCACGGCACGGACGAGGTCCGGGCCGAGGTGTTCGAGCACGCGCGTCGATTGCGGGGAGAGGTACTCGGAGCAGGGCTTGTCGCGAGGGAATCGTGCGCGGTCGAGCAGCAACACACGGGCGCCGGCCTGGGCCAGGAGGCGCGCGGTAGCGGAGCCCGCGGGCCCCGCGCCCACCACCACCGCGTCCCAACGCGTCATCGGTCTAGGAGACCAGGCGCACGGCGAGTGTCGCCACGCCCGCGCCCACGAGCGTCGCGACCACATTCACCCCGTCGTTGTCCAGCCATCGCCAGCCTCGAATCAGCTTCACCGGTTCGTGGCACAGGGTGTCAGCCCGCTCGTGACGTTCGCCGCAGCTGGCGCATTCGAATGCGCCTTGCAGCGCCGCGCCGCACAGAGAGTCCGCGGCCATGCCAGCCATGCCGGCGACGGCCACCACGACCCACGGTGCGGGTCCGAGCGTGGTTGCGAGCGTCGCGATCAGCAGCCCGCCCGCCACGCCGCCCGCCGTCCCCAGCACCGTGATACCCCCGGACGTGCCGGCGGGCACGGGCGCGCCGGTCGTGACCAGGCGCGGTGCGACCGGCGAGAACGCGCCGATTTCGGTGGCCCAGGTGTCGGCGGTCGCGGCCGCTAAGGCTCCCGCGAACGCGGGCCAGCCGCCCGCCAACGCCGCGGCTGCCGCGACGCCGCCGTTCGCCAGGACCTGGCGCGCGGTGCGCCGGCCGCCCGGCCCGCCGGACCACTGCGTCAGGAGACTGCCCGAGAGGAAAAACGCGAAGAGAAGAAGGAGGCCCGACCACTCGAACCCCGCTGCGACACTCCCGCCCACCACCAGTGCCGCGGCCAGACCGTCAGCCGTCAGCCACCTCACTCGCCGAACAGCTCGTGCAGGATCCGGCGCTTCAGCTCGGGTGGTGCGCCCTGCGCGCGGCAGCTGGCTTGGACGAACTTGAGGTAGAGCGTTTCGAATTCGGCCGTGCCGGCGCACGGCTCGCAGCCCTCGATGTGCTCGCGCACCTCCTGCTCGAGTTCCGGGGTGATCTCGCGGTCGAGGAATTCGTAGAGGTGCTCGAGGCATTCGCGGCACTTCATCCGTCTTTCCTCTTGATATAGCCGTTCGTAACCGCGTAATCGTACAGCTGCTTCTGCAGCAGCTGGCGGCCCCGGAACAGGCGCGACTTCACCGTGCCGACGGGCACGCCGAGAATCTTGGCGACGTCCTGGTAGCTCATGCCTTCGACGTCGCTCAACACGACAGTCTCGCGGAAGCTCTCCGGCAGTTGGTCGACGGCGCGTAAGACCTCGTCGTCGACGATGCGGTCGAAGAACTTTCCCTGGGGATCGTCGTCCTGAACCCGGTCGAAGACCGCGAACGGCTCGATGGCATCGATATCCACGGTTTCGGGGTGCCGGACGCGGCGCCGGTATTCATTAATAAAGGCGTTCCGCAGGATCGTCAGCAGCCAACCCTTGGCGTTGGTCCCCTGCTCGTACTGGTCCCACGCGCGGTACGCCTTGAGGATCGTCTCCTGTACAAGGTCGTCGGCGTCCGCAGAGTTCCCGGTCAGGCGGCGGGCCACCCGGTACAGGGCGTCGAGGTGGACCAGGGCCTCGCGCTCGAAGCTCTCGCGCTTGGCGTCGACGGGCGTGGGGGCGGGGGTAGGGCCAGGCATCGGCCCGAAAAGTGGACGCGCCCTCCCCGGTTTCGCAATGGGGCGCATGTCCCGCCTCGCTTCCCAGTCGTTTCGAACGGGGCTAGGTTTCGCGCTCCGTGGTGCACAGCATCCTACCCCTCGCCGTCCTCGAGGCCGTGCGCAACCTCGACACTCCTGTCGAGGATGGTCTCTCCGAATTCGCGGAGGAATTGCTGGTCAAGCGACTGGGCCTGTCGAGCACCGTGGCGATGCAGCTGGAGCGCTACGAAGGCCTGGTGCGGCGCGACGCGCGCGTCGACGCTGACCAACTCGAAGCGCTGCTGCGTCTCGTGGGCCGCCGCCCCGACGCCGAGCTCGTGTTCGCGGACGCCGGCCGTCGCGCCGCCCGGCGTGCCGCGCGCCGCGTGTTCCCGATCCGGCGGCTGCTCGCCCACATCGGCCCGCGCGCGTTCGGATACGGCGCGGCCCGCCGCGCCGCGCGGTCCGTGTTCGGCGTCGAGCTCAAGCGTGAGGGCGGCGTACCGGTGGCCGTCCTCCCCGATGCCATCACGATCCGCGCCACGCCCGACGGCGCCGCCTGCGGCCTGTGGGCCGCGGCGCTGGCCGAGCTGCTGCGCCTGCTCACCGGCTTCGAAGGCGCGATGCGGCACACGGCGTGCCGCGCGTTGGGCGCCGCCGCCTGCGAGTGGCGCGCCGCGCCGCCCGATCCGCGGCACCACTGATGCCGCCGCTTGCGAACCTCGACCTCGCCCAAGTGCGCGCCGCGCTCGCCGCGCTGGGCGTCGACGGCTGGCTGGTGTTCGACTTCCACGGTGCCAATCCCGTGGCGCCCCAGGTGCTCGGCATCCGCGGCATGGCGACGCGGCGATTGTTCGTCTTGCTGCCGCGGGACGGCGCGCCCGTCGCGGTGGCCCACCGCATCGAGCTGCAGCCGTTCGCCGGGTTCCCCGGCGAGGTGCGGCCTTACTCGGCGTGGTCCGAGCTGCACGCCCGGTTGCAAGAGCTCGTCGCCGGGAAGCGCCTCGCCATGGAAGTGTCCCCCAACGACGCGGTGCCGTACCTCGATCGCGTGCCGCACGGTGTGGTGCAGCTTCTGGAGTCGTTCGGCGCGACGATCGTCTCGTCGGCGCCGCTCGTGACGCGCTTCGCCGCGGGGTGGTCGGCGGACGAGCTGACGGGACACCGCCGCGCCGCCGAGGCGCTCGCGACCATCGCGCAGGAAGCGCTGGCTTGGGCGGGGGCCGAGCTCTCGCGGGGGAGCGAGGTGCGCGAGGTCGCCGTGCAGCAGCGGGTGGTGGCGGCGATCGCCCGCGCCGGACTCGTCACGGATCATCCGCCGATCGTAGGCTTTCAGGAGAACGCGGCGAACCCGCACTACGAGCCGCGCGCGGGCAGCGACCGCCGGCTGGCGGCGGGCGACGTGTTGCTGCTCGATCTGTGGGCGGGGCCCGCGAAGGGCAGCGTGTTCGCGGATCAGACGTGGATGGCGTTCGCCGGACGCACGCCGCCGCCCGAGGTGGTGAAGGTGTGGACCACCGTGCGCGACGCGCGCGACGCGGCGGTCGCGCGGTTGCGCGAGGCCTGGAGCGCGGGCCGGGCCGTCACGGGCGCCGACCTGGACGATGCGGCGCGGGGCGTGATATCGCAGGCCGGTTACGGCGAGTATTTCCTGCACCGCACGGGACATTCCATCGATCGGGACCTGCACGGCTCGGGGCCGCATCTGGACAACTTCGAGACTCGGGATACCAGAACGCTGCTGGCGGGAATCGGATTTTCCGTGGAGCCCGGCGTGTATCTCCCGGGCCGCTTCGGCGTGCGCAGTGAAATCAATGTGTTCCTAGGCGAAACCGGTCCCGCGGTGACGCCGGGGCACCCGCAGCGGGACCTGCAACTGGTTTAGCGTGGCGGCGCCGGGCGTCTTGCGCGGTGCGGGATTCGATCGGCTTTTTCGCGCGGCCCAAGGTGGCTTGACGGCGTTCCGAACGTGCTCCAGCTTATCGACATAGGAAGTCGCATCCACGCATCATGCACACCACACCGGGAGGGGGTGACGTGCAGACCTTAGGTTTTCTGTCCGGTGGTCCACTCGCTTTCACGGTTTTGGAGGACGATTCCATGACACATCGTGTGAGAGGCGCCTTCGGTCGCCTCGGCGCAGCCGCGTTCGCGACGGTGCTCGCGTCGGCGTTGTTCGCCGGCTCGCTCGCCGCGCAGGGCTCGACGGGAAAGATCGAAGGTTCGGTGACAGATCAGGCCGGTGTGCCGATCGCCAACGCCCAGGTCTTCATCGTGGGCACGTCGTTCGGCGCGTTGACCAGCGACAAGGGCTATTACTTCATCAACAACGTGCCCGCGGGAGAGGTCTCGCTGCGCGCACAGTTCATCGGCTACGCGCCCACGGAAAAGACGGGCGTGCGCGTGCTCGCCGGCCAGACCGTGACGATCAACGTCAAGATGGAAGCGTCTGCGGTGGTCGTGAAAGGCGTGACGATCGAAGCGGCGGTGAACCCGATCGTGCCGCGCGACCAGGTCACGTCCAAGAGCATCGTGACGAGCGAGAGCTTCAGCCGTCTGCCGATTCAAGACACGCGCGACGTGATCCGGCTCGAGCCGGGCGTGGTCGAGTCGAACAGCGGCAAGGGTCTCTCGATTCGCGGCGGCCGGCCCGGTGAGGCGGCGGTCTACGTCGACGGTGTGCTGGTGCGCAACGGCCAGCGCGGCGAGACAGACCTGAACCTGCCCACTAACGCGATCGAAGAGGCGTCGGTCACCACCGGCGCCGTGGGCGCGGAGTTCGGCCAGGCGCAGTCGGGCGCGATCTCGTTCGTGACCAAGGCGGGCGGCCAGAAGTACCAGGGCGCGTTCTCCTACGCCACGGACGACATCGGCACGCTGTGGAGGAACGTCGGGTTTAACCGGGTCGAGGGGTCGGTCGGCGGTCCCATCTGGGGCAACCTGACGTTTTTCGCGTCGGGCACGCTCGGCGGTTCCAAGTCGGCCGACGTCGCCATCGATCGTGACAACGAGCGGCCGGTGTACGTGATGAGCGGCATCGACACGGTGGTGCGGGAGCCGGTGGCGTTCGGGAATTCGAAATCCGACACCGTGAACATCGCGATCCCGCGCTTTGTGCAGTACTCCGGGTATTGCAACGATTCACCCAGCGGCAATTCGTCGTCTGCGCAAATCCAGGGCAACTACGGCTCGGCGTGCCAGGGCCTGCGGCTGCCCTACTCCGCCAACGGCGCGCTTCTGTTGCAGAGCAAGCTGCAGTACACCTACGGCGCGGGCTCGCGTCTCTCGCTGACGGGGTTGTCGTCGCAGACGCAGAGCCGGGACTTCCCGGGTGCCAACATCTACAATCCCGACAACTTCACCGGGACGACGTTCACGAGCCGCGCCGCGATCCTCAACTGGACGCAGAATCTGTCGCGCTCGGCCGATCGGGCGATGGCGCTCGACATCCGCGCGACCCTGCAGCACGACGATGTGCTGTCCGGTCCGCTCACGCGTCAGTCCGAGCTCGACTCGCGGTCGCCGTTCGGCGGCTTCATGATCAAGCCGCTCGACTACTTGGTGAATTTCAATTCCACGCACAACGTCACCATCAACGGCGTGACGACGCAGGGCGTGCACTACCTCGACGATCAGCAGATCAACTGCCTACTCGTCGGTACGTCCTACTGCCAGAACCTCGTGCCGAACTTGAACCGCGACGACCTCAGCTCGGCCCAGCCGTTCCGCATGAACCCCTACGGCGTAGAGCAGAGCGCACGCGGGCCGCTGTGGACGCAAGGGTTGGACAACGGGCCGTTCCTTGGCCGCGAAAGCCGGATGGAGGTGTACGGCAACTTCGACTGGCAGGCGGACCGCTTCAACCGCATCAAGCTGGGCGGCGAGTATCACGTCGTCGACACGCGGCGCTACTCGGCCGGCCAGACGTCGGCGTTCGGCATGAGCGCGTACCACGAGAAGCCGATGAGCTATGGCGGCTATGTGCAGGACCGGCTCGACCTGGGCGACGTGGTGCTCGAGGGCGGCCTGCGCGTGGATCACTTCGATTCGCGGGCGTTGTTCCCGTACACGCCGGGTCGGATCACCACGGACACGCTGCCGTTCGATCCCGCCAACCCGACCGCCAACTTCATCAAGGCGCCGTCGCACACGGCCTACAGCCCGACGGTCCGCGTGTCGTTCCCGGTAACGGAGACGTCGAACTTCCGGCTCTCCTACGCGCACCAGGTGCAGACGCCGGACTACGACCTGATGTTCCGGGGCATGAACACGGACTTGTCGCTCACGAACCAGAACCAGTCCTTCGGCCGCGATCTGGACTACACGAAGAGCATCATCTTCGAGTTCGGCATCCGGCACGCGTTCAGCCAGGACATGGTGCTCGACGTGTCGGCGTACAACAAGGACAAGACGTCGGACGTGGCCGGCCGGCTGTTCCAGCTGCTCGACCCGAATAAGCCCGGCGCCACCACGGACTTCCGCGTGTTCACCAACGCGGACTTCGGCAACGTCCGCGGCCTGGACGTCAAGTTGGACCGCCGGTTCTCGACGCTGTTCTCGGGCACGCTGGCATACACGTTCCAGGTAGCCAAGAACACGGGTTCCGACCCGTTCAGCTACTTCAACACGACGGCGCGCCAGATCTCGACGCTGACGGGCACGACTGAGCCGCCGCCGCAGGCGATCCTCACCACCAACGACGACCGGCCGCACAACATCGCGGGCGCGGCGTCGCTGACGTTCCCGAACGACTGGCACAAGGGCACGACGCTCGGCAACGTGCTCCGCAACCTGGGCGCCTTCGCCACGTTCCGCTTCTCGAGCGGGCTGCCCTACACTCGCGTGCTGCAGGCGGGCGAGGGGACCACCGGTGGCGCCTTCGGTCTCGAGGCCAATCCGATCGAG
>WNFF01003404.1_pt1 | contig 17401 bp, 15 predicted proteins | sample 5400441 | NCBI WGS metagenome assembly WNFF01 (sample SAMN13153345, study PRJNA577476) | soil metagenome | isolation source: 120 cm saprolite under Douglas fir tree site 2 hole 3 replicate 1 | place: USA:California | collected 2015-04-18 | reverse complement strand
GCGTCGCCGATCTGGCGCTCCGCAAGCCCCCCCATCTCGGCGATCATCCGCGCCAACTCCTGAAGGTCGGCATCGAATGCCTTGATCGTATGCTCCATCATGATGGCCAATTCCTGTGCGCTCCTTCGCGGTCAGCTCGGATCCAACGGCGACGCAGTCGAACAGTCCGCGGGTCAGCCGAAGCGGCCCGTGATATAGTCCTGCGTGCGCCGGTCGCCTGGCGTTGTGAACATCTTGCTAGTGGTGTCGAACTCGACCAATTCGCCAAGATACATGAATGCCGTGTAGTCGGACACACGGGCGGCTTGCTGCATATTGTGGGTGACGATCGCAATCGTGTAGTCGTCCTTCAGCTCGTCGATCAGTTCCTCGATTTTGGCGGTGGAAATCGGGTCGAGCGCCGAACACGGCTCATCCAGCAGGATGACTTCAGGCTTCAGTGCCACGGTGCGGGCAATGCATAGCCGCTGCTGCTGGCCGCCCGATAGGCTGAGCCCGTTCGCCTGCAGCTTGTCCTTGACCTCGTCCCAGATCGCGGCGCGTCGCAAGGCCGACTGGACACGCTCATCGATTTCCACACGCGGCAGCCTCTCGAACAGCCGCACTCCGAACGCGATTCGAACAGCCGCACTCCGAACGCGATGTTTTCGTAAATCGACATCGGAAACGGGGTCGGCTTCTGGAACACCATGCCGACGCGGGCGCGCAGGAGATTGAGATCCTGGCCGGGATCAAGGATATTCGAGCCGTCAAGCAGCACATCGCCCTCCGCCCGCTGATGGGGATAGAGGCTATAGATGCGGTTGAGGATGCGCAGCAGCGTGGATTTTCCGCAGCCGGACGGGCCGATGAAGGCCGTAACCTTGCGATCGTAGAGCGGTACATTGACGGATTTGAGCGCCTTGTTGTCCCCGTAATAGAAGTTCAGATTCCGAATGAGGATCTTCTCGGCAAGCTTGCCGGCGTCATTCGCAGATCGACCCACGACGGTCGGGACCGGTGATTGGACCGTGTGACTGATGCCGGCAATCGAACTCATGACGATTTCCCTGACGCTGAGAGCGCGCGCGCAATGATGCTCAAGGCGAGCACGGCGAAAGTGATGATCAAGGCGCCGATCCAGGCGAGCTTTTGCCAGTCCGCATATGGACTCAGGGCGAACTGGAAGATCACGGCCGGAAGACTGGCGATCGGCGCGTTGAGATTTGTGCTGAAGAACTGATTGTTGAGCGCGGTGAACAGCAGCGGCGCCGTTTCGCCGCTGATCCGGGCGATCGCCAGCAATACGCCCGTGATGATGCCGGCGCGGGCCGCCCGGTAGGAGACGTAGCGGACCACGTGGGCGCGCGGCAACCCGAGCGCGCTCGCAGCCTCGCGCAATTCCCTCGGAACGAGAGAAAGCATGTCCTCGGTCGTGCGCACGACAACCGGTATCACGATCAGCGCGAGCGCGACCGCGCCGGCCCATCCGGAAAAATGTCCCATCGGGGCGACCATGATTTCATAGACGAAAAGGCCGACGACGATCGAAGGAGCGCTCAGAAGGATATCGTTGATGAAGCGCACCACGACGGTGAGCATGGCCGATTTCCCGTATTCCGCCATATAGGTTCCGGCCAGGATGCCGATTGGCGTGCCGATCGCAATCGCCAGAACCGTCAGCATCAAACTGCCCACGATGGGGTTGAGCAAGCCGCCGTCGGCTCCGGGCGGCGGGGTCATTTGCGTGAATACCGCCAGCGACAGGCCGCTCAGTCCTTGGTAAACCAACGAGCCCAGGATCAATACGAGCCACCCCAGTCCCAACACTGTGGCACCGATCGACAATGTGATGACGATCGTATTGCCCAGACGGCGCCAGCCGTAACGGTCCATGTTCACCCAACCCGCTTTTCGAGCCGCATTAGCAAGAAACGAGCGGCTGCCAACACAATGAAGGTAATCACGAACAGGATCAGCCCCAGGGCAATCAACGACGACGTATAGAGGTCGCCCACGGCTTCGGTGAATTCGTTGGCGATAGTGGCGGAGATCGTGGTGCCGGGCGCCAGTATCGATGCCGAAACTTTGTGGGCATTGCCGATGACGAAAGTCACCGCCATGGTCTCGCCGAGCGCGCGGCCGAGACCGAGCATGACGCCGCCGATAACGCCAACGCGCGCAAAGGGAAGCACCACATGACGCACCACTTCCCAGGTTGTGCAGCCGACGCCGTAGGCGGCTTCCCTCAAAACGGGCGGCACCGCCTCGAAGACGTCGCGCGAAATCGAAGTAATGAACGGCAGCACCATGACGGCGAGAATGAGACTGGCGGTAAGAACGCCTATCCCGTACGGCGGCCCTTCGAACAACATTGAAAGGATCGGCACGTTGTCGAACCCGTCGATCAAAACCGGTTGCAGCGTGCGCTGCAGGAACGGGGCAAACACGAACAAGCCCCAGATGCCGTAGATAATGCTGGGGATACCGGCGAGTAGCTCGATCGCAATGCCGATCGGTCGACGCAGCCACATCGGGCACAATTCGGTGAGGAATAACGCGATCAGCAGCCCAAGCGGGACCGCGATCAGCATCGCAATGAACGACGTCACCAGCGTGCCGTAAATCGGAGCGAGGGCTCCGAATTTCTCGGTGACTGGATTCCATCGCTCCTGGATGAGGAAATCGAATCCGAAAGCCTGCAGCGCCGGCAGCGAGCCCTTGATCAGGGCAATGATAACCCCGCTCAGAATTATCAGCACCAATATGGCGGCGGCGCGGGTTAAGTGGCGAAACACCATTTCGCTAAACCGCAACCGGCGGAGAATTTTAGTGCGAGACGTTGCCGCGACCGACGCTTCGGCGTTCCCGGGTAGCGCTATGTCGGCCAATTTCTTTCTCCCCGCCTCAAACACTTTGGGCTGCGTCCCTTAAGTTCGGCCATCGTAGGGAGAGCCACTCACTTCTCATCCCGGCGCCTTTGCAAGGCGATGCCGCGACTTCATAATACGCGAGGCACGGAAAGGCGCCACCGGCGCCCTTCCGCGTTGATCGCAACAACTTAATGAGCAGCCGTGAAGAGCGGCTTGCCGCTTGCGTCCTTGATCTCCTTGGTCCAGACGCCCTCAACGGCGGTCACGACTGAGGTCGGCATGGGCACGAAATCGAGCTCTTCCGCCATCTTGCCGCCCTTGGCATACGCCCAGGCGAAGAACTTGAGTGCCTCAGCGGCAGCAGCCGCATCCTGCGGCTGCTTGTGGATCAGGATGAATGTCGCCGCGGTCATCGGCCAAGCTTGCGCGCCGGGTTGATTGCTCAGGATCACCCCATAGCCCGGGACCGAATTCCAGTCCGCGTTTGCGGCTGCGGCTTGGAACGTCTCGGAGACGGGTGCGACCGTCTTGCCGTCCTTGTTGATCATCTTGGTAAAGTTGAGTTTATTCTGTTTGGCATAGGCGTATTCAACATAGCCGATGGAGCCTTTGGTCTGCGCCACGTTGTTGGCCACGCCTTCATTGCCTTTGGCGCCGATGCCGACCGGCCATTCGACGGCAGCCGCCGAGCCGACTTTCGACTTCCAGTCCGGACTGGTCTTTGCGAGATAATCCGTGAAGTTAAAGGTCGTGCCGGAGCCATCTGAACGGTGCACCACCACGATGGCCTGGCGCGGCAGCGTGACGCCGGGGTTAAGAGCCTTGATGGCCGCATCGTCCCACGACTTCACTTGACCGAGGAATACCTTGGCCAACGTTGGACCATCGATGACGAGGCTGCCTTGGCTGACGCCATCGAGATTGACCACCGGAACGATGCCCCCCATGACCATTGGGAATTGCACGAGGCCGCTCTTGGTCAATTCGTCGCCGGAGAGCGGTGCGTCGGTCGCGCCGAACACCACGGTCTTGGCCTGGATTTGCTTGATCCCGCCGCCGGAACCGATCGACTGGTAGTTGAGCCCGACGCCGGTCTCTTTCTTATACGCATCCGCCCACTTGCCGTAGATCGGATACGGAAAGGTTGCGCCAGCGCCCGAAATATCGATGGCGGCCGCCGGGTAGGTCGAGGCTGCTGCCAGGGTACCGAGAGCGATGACGGCCTGGGAAAGGGTTCGAACAACTTGCACTTGGTCTCTCCATGGATATGCGAAACGGAGTAGCGCCGGCGAACCCCAGCGCCGTTGTTGCACCGGCCCTGTTGGTCGGTGTTACGTTCACCGAAAACGCGGCATGACCGCATGCGGCGTGCCTGGAGACCGGCACTTCAATGTTTAAGACCTTCGTAGTGTCGCCCCAGCACATAGCTGACAGCCACGCCGGCGGGACAATTAGGCTATCGAGGTCATCAGCGTATGTCTTTCGCGTGACATTGCGGTCCGATATCGACACGATAAAACCGTTCGGTCAGTCGCGGCAAATGTTCGGGGGCGATGCCGGGCCCGTAATCCCTCACCGAAACGATGGCATCCCGCGCCTCGCCGGTCGCGGGTTCGCGCGCTAGCGAGATATCGACGCGCTTGCCCGATGCGCCGTATTTCAGGGCATTTTCGATCAGGTTTTCGAATACGCGAATGAGTTCATCGCGATCTCCTAAAACGTCGAGCGAGTGCGCGCGATCGGTGATCTTGATTTCAACGTCCCGCTCTTGGGCGAGGGGCGATAAGCCGTCGGCAACCTCGTGGACGATCATCACGAGATCGGTCGTGGTATCGGGATGAATGTGGACCTTCTGCTCAATTCGCGACAGCGACAACAGATCGTCGATGAGGCGCGCCATGCGGGTCGCCTGCTCCTTCATAATCGCCAGGAAGCGATCGCGCGAGGAGGGGTCGTTTCGCGCCGGGCCTTGCAGCGTTTCGATGAAACCTGACAACGAGGCGAGCGGCGTGCGCAGTTCGTGGCTCGCATTGGCGACGAAATCCGCGCGCATTTCTTCCACGCGGCGCATAGGTGTCAAGTCGCGCAAGGCCAGCAAGACGAGATGGCGATCGGGACCAGCTCCGCCCGGCAAAACCAGCGGCGCGATGGTGGCCTCCCACCACCGGTCGGTCGGCACCCGCTGAAAGAATTCAATGCGGCGCATTTCGCGGCTGGCGGCGACGGCCCGAATGGCCTCGAGGACGTTTGGGACGCGCAGAGCGAAGGAAATGGGTTCGCCACGCAGGATCCCCGGCGTGATCTCCTGCGCCCTCTCGTTGAAGGCCACAACCATGCTCTCAGGCGTCAGGACGATCGTGGGATCCGGCAGGTCGGATACAACCGCCTCCACGGCGCGGTCCACAATCGCCGGCATCAAGCGATCGGCGTGTGGCGCGGCTTCGGCGCTGCCCGGAAAGCTTGCCTCCCGCACCAGCACGGCAAACGCCACGGCGGCAAAACCGATCAGCGCCGGTACCGCGCCAAGACCTGCAACTTGAACCAAGGCGGTAAAGACAAGGGCCGCTGTTAGCAACACTGGGCGCGCTCGTCGGAACAGGCGCAAGGCGGCGGTCGCCGCTGCTCCGTCACGTCGATATTCTTGAACTGCCATTGGATCGCATTTCGTCGTCTTCACTATTCTAGTGCGATGTGGCGGCAAGCACACCAAATTCGGAAGTTGCTGACGCAGCCGACGACAAGACCATGACGTGCCGATGACAATCAGTGCGGGGGCTCGTCCGAATTGGCGCGGTCGTTACCGTTCCGATCGCGGTATTTTTCCTGCCGCGCCGCGTGCACGCTCAGCCATATCTCGCGGCAGCCGAGAATGGCGAGGGAGATCCCGAAGGGCACCAAGTAGTAGAGGAGGCGAAACAGCAAGAGGCCTGCTACCAGGTCCTCAGTGTCGAATTGCCACAGCGCCACGAGCATGGCGGCGTCGAACACACCGAGACCGCCCGGCGAGTGACTCGCGAATCCAAGCAGCGTCGAGGACACGAAGATCACCGCAAGAGTGACGAAGCCAATATAGGGTTCGTCGGGCACCAGCATGTACATAGCCGCCGCACAGCAACTGAGATCGACGATGCCGACGCCGATCTGCAGCAATGTCAGCGGCCCGTTGGGTAGCGTGACAAGCCAATTGTGCCGGCCGACCGCGCGGGGGGTTCGCCATACCCACGCCACGTAGGTGGCGAGAATGCCAAGAATCGCGAGTGCCAGGATCTGGTTGGCGAGCGGGGGCAACTGGTCGATTGCCGAAGCCGCTTGAGGCGCGATCACGATGCCGAGCCCCAGCACGGTGGCGTTGCCCAGCCAAAACGTCAGTCCGGCGACGAAACAGACCTTGGCGACGTCAATCGCCGACAAGCCATAGGCCGAATAGATGCGGTAGCGCACCGCCCCGCCGGTGAAAGCGCTGGCGCCGATATTGTGCCCCACCGCATAGCTGGTGAAGCCCGCCAGCGCCGCGACCCGATAGGGCACGTCGGCGTGGCCGATGGTGCGCAGCGCGAACAGGTCGTAGAAGGTGAGCGTGAAATAGCCGGCAGCGACGAACAACGCGGCCCTGGCGACATCATGCTTTTCGACTGCCGCGATGGCGTCAACGACCTCGTCGAAGTTGATATCCCGCCATGTATGATAAAGCGCCACCGCAGCGACCGCGATGATGGTGACGCTCAATAAGACTCCTACCCGACCCCAACCGATTTTTTCATCGAAGGATTTGGCGAAAGAATACAGGTCGCCATACATACGTGCTCCAGACATGCTTTTCGCAAAATTCTAGCCCGGGCGGCCATTGGCACGGAAGGACATTTGCGCGAAAGGACATTTGGTCGCGTCCCGTCCGCCGAGGAGGAGCGGTCAGTCAAGCCGTCGCTTGCCGGAGGGTGCTGAGGATCGTTAAGTCTGCCGCCAGCTTGCCGAGACTCGGCGGCCGTGCTTTGGCCCGGCTGCCGCCTGCGTAATATGTGTGCAGATGGAACTCAGCAACTGAAAACGAGCAAACGGCGCTTGATCAGCAGAATCGTGCAATCATGCGGCCATATGATCCGATCGGTCAATCCATGCCGCGCTACCGACCCGTGGCCTCTGCCTTCGGGTCGATTATTGTCGGTGCGAGAATTCGGGTGACGGTGACTTTCGCCGTGCCGCGGTTATTGCGGTAAAACATCTTTGTCCGGCCAGGCCAGGTCAGAACTGCGTCGTTCACGTAGAGGAAGAGTTCACCGGTCGCATCGGCGGTGATGTCCGAAATAAGGACCCGGGACGGTCGTACGTTCAAATGGTCATCGCACTCGACCTGTGCCGCCCTGAACTCCGCTGGAGCAGGCGACGCAACGTCGTCGGTCCATTCCGCCTGACGTTTGTCGTTCGCGGCGCGACACTCGCTATTTGGACGGAAGAGCGGCAGCGGTTCGGCCGGTTGGAGCACATGTTCGTAGTTACCCGTTTCCCCGATGCGCGCAATCGGCTGGAACCAATTTTCGCGCCACCATCGCTTGAGCGGCGACGCCAAGAAGTGCCGCCAATCGTCCGCGGCGAATCCGGCAACGTCGGTGTGCCGGGCCTTGTCGAACCAATCGCCCTCAATGCCGTCGTCCATGTCGAGACGAATGCGATACTTTCGGCCCGCAACCAGCCGCAGGTTGGTCGCGTGACACATTGAATCAGCCCGAAATTGTAGTTTGGCGTCAAGCATCTCCGTGGGACCGCGTGCCTCTAGCGTTTGAGCGGATTGGTCTTGCCCCCTCTGAGCTTGCCTTGCCTTGTTGGCCTCATTCCTGACTTCTTCAGTTGCGTGGCAATATCCCCCACCCGCGCTCAGCAGGTCGAAAACCGAACGGTGCGCCAGTGAAGCGACAAGGAGCACGCTAACGGCAAGGAACGCGGCGGGCGCAAGTTTTTGCGCCATGAACCTATACGCCCGCAGCGCCGGGTCTGATGTCCGCAGTTTGCGCGCGACCCAGAGGGCAGCATTGGGAGCCACCGGGTCCATGCTTGCTGCGGGACGCCACCTTCGGTAGGCCCACCACACCCCGAATACGATCGCTGCGCCGGCGAACAGGTAGGTCAACCATCGCGTCTCTGAAATTGCTCCCGCACCGATTGCAAAGACGACGAAGAAGAGCGCCGCCTTGGCCAAGGCATGGCGTTGCCCTTCCGGCGCCAAATGATCGACGTGGATGCCGCCAAACCTAGGCCGCACGTTCCACGCTGCGCGTGAACGGTCGCGAATACGACGCTGAAGTAATCCGCTCAGGCCTACACTGGCGAGCACTCCGGCGAGAATAAGTGCTGCCCCGGAGGAATTGCGCGTTACGGCGGTCAGCCATGGTTCGGCGATACCGGGCAGGAAGCTATCCAGCAATCCGAAGGTCCAGCCGACCGGTCCTCCGGATATATCGTTCACGTGGTCGGTCACACCTTCCCAACGCAGATATTGCGCCAGCAGCGGGAAAGCTGCCGCGGTCATCACGAAGAAGAGCGACACGAAATAGACGACGCGACGCCACCACACGGTATCCAGAACGAGCTCGAACAGAAGCGGTCGCTTTGACTCCGGATTTACCTTCGGAACAAGTTGCTCGGTCGCTTTGAGAAGCCGAAGTCGCTCTTCCAAAGTGTCAAGCGTCACATGCGACATCTCCGAGTCATGAGCCTTCTCTCGTTCGATGTCGGCAGCGGTCTGCGTCAGCTCCCGTTGCACCTGCGCTATCTCGAAGGGCACGGGCGTCCCGCCGGGCGGCAACACGTTGATCTTCTCAGGCAGCGAGATCGGCGCATAGCCGTCGTTCCCGCAGGTCATCCGCGTTATCACGCTGCCGTGCACGACAGGCGTATTGCCCTCACCCAAAAGCAATTGGGCGTCGCGCGGCTGGTATCGCCACAGCAGACCGAAGCCGGATCGCGAATCATACATGCGGCCAGTGGGCGCAGCCAGCGCGCGATAGTCGGCGACAATAGATGGATCGAAGCGCACCCCCTGCTTAGCCGCTTCCTCGATCATCCAGCACAGCGGCACGTATGACAAACCGTCATCGGGATAGCCGCCGCCGACATCCGCGTGCATGCCGGCAAACCAAACCTGCTGCAATCGATCGGCGTCGACCTTGCCATTGGCGGCGAGCCGTTGCTCCACCGATTCGTTCCACGGAACCGGATGAAAGGTTCTGCGCTCATCATCGAGGCTCAACGCATGCCGGGCGTGCCGCACATTGGGCAGCAACGAATCGTCCCGGAATTTCATCGGCCAGACCCACTTGTCGACCGCCTGTGTGAGCTCGTCGACGGGCAACCCGTAGGCGACGACGGTGTCCCACACGCCGACGAAATGAACATCGATGCGGCGACGATTGAGTTGGTCCCTTTCGGCCCGGACCTCCTCGTAGGACCGCGCGCCGGTGATCGCGTTCCAATACAAGAGCAGTCTGTCGCGAAGAACCCGGCCCACGGCCACCCAGGGTATGGCTGTTGGAAATGCCTGTTTCCGATAGGCCCGGTAGGCCGCCAGAGCATTTCGATTGAGCTCCGCCTCCGACGTGAACGGAACCAGGCCTTCACGGTAGATCAGTCCGACCAGCACGCGGATGGTGAAGGCGCCGCGGCTGAACCCGAACGCCCAAATGCGATCGCCCGTATTGTAGTTGCGACACAGGAATTTATAGAGGTTGAGCACGTTGCGCTTTACGCCGACTCCAAGAGCCAGCCCCAGCACACGCAGGAGCTTGATGCTGGAGGTTCCGACGCCGTCGCCAAACACCGCGACTTGAGTTCCATCCGTCAGTTTGACTGCCTCATAGAGGCGCCAGACGTTGGTCTTGAACGGGCTCGACGCACTGTTACCAGTGCCGTCTGAGAGAACGATCAGATTGCGTGAGCTGTCTGCCATGTGACTTCCTCCACATTCGCAGGCTCTCAGCTCGACCGGAGCACGCAGCTAGAAAATTGAACACGTCTCAATGCAATGGCCGCAGTCCCGATCGAGCATCCGCCTCAATGCTTTCCTTTTTCAGATTCGTTAGTGAACAACACGTCGTGCGTCACGCGCACTTCGTTTATATTTGACCAAATTCACTTTAATAATGCAGTGCTTACGGCTATTGGGCTCGACTTTCTCGGCGCCATTCTGCCTCGGTTTCCCTCCGCAAAATGTCCCGATAGATCAAATATTGTCTCACAATGTCGCGAGTTACTTTGGCTTTCTTCGCAGCATCGGCAGCGGCATCGGCTTTAGCTTTGGCGTCTTCGCTAGCGTCAGCGCGAGCGGACTGGGGATTAGAATCATCCGCTGCCCCGGGAGCCGCGGGCTGCGGCTGGGTCTTCTCCGGACTCACGCTGGTCGTGCCCCCGCCGGTCGAAATAGCGACGGCTGGAGCGACCGGATTCGAACCGATGATTTGAATGGCAGAAGAAACAGCCAAGTATGCGTCGGCGTTCTCGACCATATGCCCATACTCCCGGTCCGAAAGCACGCCGTTCATATAGGCCTCGCAAAGCCTGAAATAAGCATCGCGGAGCATCTGTATCGAGCTATCGCGATAGCCGATTGAGGCCGCGCTTTCTGCAGTTCTGGCGGCCAAGGCTGCCGAGCCGCCGGCATTGCCGGAGCCTATATTCGACGCGTTCGCGCCGCCCGACAGGATGGTCTGCGTTGCCACAAGAGCATCTGGACTTGGCTCAGCGCACCTGACCGGCTTGCTTGCGTATCGGCCGTTTTTGTCCTTGGTGACCCGCTCGCCCACGAGGAGCATTCGCTGTCTCGCGTCGAGGCTAAGCGTATCGGCGCCTCCGATATTAGCTTCCTTGTGGATCGCACCGCTGCACGCACACGTCAGGACGGCAGCAAGGCCCAAAGCTGCCCCCGTTGTGGAGCGGCGAACGACAGATCGAAAATTGCTATACAATGACCCCTCCCCTCAACAATCACGCCATTCAACAATAACGCCGCGTCCATTGTGCTTTCACTTTTCCGCGGTGAAAGTTCCCGGGTATCGCGCCACCGCGGCCGCTTTCTTGGCTCTTTCGGCTCTTTCGATCCGCCGCATATCTTTGGCCAGCGCCAAGCGATAGTGCAGATAATCGTTGATAATATCGGCGGCCATTTGGGCCTTTTCGGCAGTCATCTGGTAATTCGCATCCGCCCCCGCATTCTTGATTGCGAGCGTCGTAGGCTTGCCATCGCCGCTTCCAATTGCCACGCTGCCCCCGGAAATCGTAACACTTGCGTTTGCCGTACCGGCGCCAGGGGCTCCGGCGCTGGTGGAAACGTCGCCAGACGAAATGACAACCGCTGGAGCGACCGGATTGGCGCCGAGAGTCTGCAACGCCGATGCGACCACCATGAATGTGTCGGCGTTCATGACGATGAGCTTGTACTTTGTTTCGCTGAGTCCTCCGTTCATATATGCCTCGCACAGCCTGTAATAGCCATCACGAAGCATCTGAACGGTATGATCACGAAAGGCGATCGAGGCCGCGTTTTCCGAGAAACCGGCCCCGACCTCACCGCCCCCTTGAGCGCTGCCCGTTCCCGTAAGAACGTTAGCACTGGCGGCGACAGCTGCCGCTTTGGCAACTAGGGCGTCCGGGCTGGGCTCCGTACACGCGACCCGCTTTTGGGCGGCGCCATCGTCGGAGACGCGGTTGGCGACGACCATCAATCGCTGCTTGGCATCGATGCTCAGCGTATCGACGCCACCAATATTTGCTTCCTGGTGGATAACCGTATCGCACCCGGTTGCTAGGATTGCCGCCAACACCACGCTGCCGCGATGAAAGGCGAAATCGAGCCTGTTAATTAACGTTCGCAACATCACAGCACGCCCCCGTCAAAAAAATGAAAATATGCAATGTTCAGTTTAGCGCTCCCGCCCAGTGTCACCCGCTCCACCTGCGAATCGCGGTAGCATTGTGTGAACGGTAAGCTGGCGTGAGCAATTTTAAAGCTTTTTTCACTCGTTCTTTACGAACATATACGAATTTCGCCTCTATGTCGTAAAAAAGACACAACCAAAGGAAAAATCGTGGGATTGGACTCATCCAGTGGTCTCTCGTTACCGGAGACCTCATGATCCGCCATCACCCGTCCCTACTGCCCTCCACCTCCCACTCTGCTAAAGTTCCTCCGCCCAAATTTCCGCCGCCGCGCGTCGCGGCCGTCCTAAACGGGAGGAACCGATGACTTCTGCCACTTCCATCGCGCGCCGTGACATGATCCTGGCGGCCGGCGCCGGCCTTGCGACCGGTCTTCTGGCGGGCGCGAACGCCCAGCCCACCGCGGCCCAGTCCGGCGAGTTCTGGACTGCCGCATACACAGCCAAGAAGGGCGAGGTGTCGCTGCAAATCTATCGCAAGCGCGTCGGCGCCCCGGCGGCCGGCGAGCCTGCAAAGCCGGTGCTGTTCCTGGTGCACGGGTCATCCAATGCGGCGTTGTCGAGCTATGACCTCACCGTGCCGGGCAAGAGCGATTACTCAATGATGAACGTGTACGCACGGCTCGGCTACGACGTGTGGACCATGGATCACGAAGGCTACGGCAAGTCGTCGCGCACCTCGGGCAATTCGGACATTGCGAGCGGCGTCGAGGACCTCAAGGCCGCAGCCCTGGTGGTGGCGCGCGAAACCGGACGCAGCAAGTTCCACTTCTACGGCACCTCTTCGGGCGGCATCCGCGCCGCCGCCTACGCCCAGGCGCAGCCCGAGCGGGTCGACCGCTTGGTGCTTGCGGCGTTCACGTATAAGGGCGAGAACGCCCCGACGTTGCAGCAGCGCGCCCAGCAGCTTGAATACTACAAGACGCACAACACGCGCCTGCGTGACCGCGCCATGATCCGTTCGATCTTCACCCGTGACGGGCTGCCATCGGCGTACGACCCGTCTGTTGCCGAAGCGCTCGCCGATGTCGAGCTCAAGTTCGGCGACCAGGTGCCGACCGGCACCTATCTGGACATGACGTCGAAATTGCCGCTGGTCGATCCCACCAAGGTGCTGTGTCCGGTGCTGATGCTGCGCGGCGACCATGACGGCATTTCCACGAACGAAGACCTGCTCGATTTCTACCGTCAGCTCCCTAACGGCGATCGCCAGTTCGTGATCCTGCCCAACGTCGCCCACAGCATCGGATACTCCAACAACCGGCACATGGCGAACCATGTGATGCAGGCGTTCCTGACGATGCCGCCGCAGGTGGCGTCGTAGAGCGCCAGCGTTGGGGGATGCGTGTAAAATGCCAGCCCGGATGATGCTTGAGGCATCATCCGGGCGGTAATTATTCATCCGGAAAAAGGATTGCGCCATAGTTCATCGCACCATGCAGAATATGCACCACTTCGACCAATTCGGCGTTAACGCGATAGAAAATCAGATAGTTGCGGTGAACTACGCGACGGATGTTGGTGTGCTCGTAGCGCGGGATCAGCGCAAACCGCCGCGGTGCGACTGCAAGCGTCTCGCACTTCCGCCTTAGTTCGCGAACAAAGGTGATAGCTCGCGTCGGATTGTGCTGGGCAATGGCATCACCGACCCGCTCCAAGTCGGTCTCTGCATCCGCAGTAAGGACTACGATCATGAGCCCTTGGCTTCTGCCATCGCTCGATATTTGGCCTCTAGCCGGTCGAAGACTTCTGCCGCTGGCTTGACCCGTCCTGCATCTGCATCGGCAATACCGCGCGCAATTGCGGCGTCAAGGTCCGCAAGCTGTGCTTCGCGCTCCTGAATGAGCCGCACCCCTTCCTGCAACACTTCGCGTTTCGACCTGTAACGGCCGGATGCAACCAAGTTTGCCACGAACTCTTCGAGTTGGTTGCCTAACTCACCGCTGGCTGTCATTGTCAATCCTCAGCGATATTAAAATGCTGTTAGCAATAAAGTAGTAACAACCGGCCGGAAACGCCAGTCTCTCGTGGCGTCTACACCGGCTGCGCCTCCATCTCCTCGCCCACGGTGATCGGGTGCGCCATGGTGGCGTGCAGCTTATCGGCATCAAGCTCGCCTTCCCAGCGGCTGATCACGACGGTGGCGACGCCGTTGCCGATCAGGTTCGTAAGCGCGCGGCATTCGCTCATGAACTTGTCGATGCCGAGCAGGATCGCCAGCGACTGGATCGGAATGTCCGGCACGATGGCAAGCGTTGCGGCAAGTGTCACAAAACCGGCGCCGGTAACGCCCGGGGCGCCTTTGGAGGTGATCATGGCGATGACCAGAATGCCAAGCTCCTGGCCGATCGTCAGGGGCGTGTTCGTCGCCTGGGCAAGGAACAGCGTCGCCAATGTCATATAGATGTTGGTGCCGTCGAGGTTGAAGCTGTAGCCGGTCGGGATGACGAGGCCGACCACCGATTTCGAGGCGCCAAGGTGCTCCATCTTCTGCATCATGTGGGGCAGCACCGTTTCGGATGAACTATTGCCACATGGCTCAAGCCACCGCGCCTATCCTCGACTCTACTGCGCTCCATCCGGGCTACTACGCCACAAAAAAAGCGCGCAGCTCGCGATAGGTCTCCTCGGGCGCTTCTTCGGAAAGGTAGTGGCCGCACGGCAGCGCGATGGCGCCGCGAATGTCGGAGGCATAGTGCCGCCACACCTCGGCTGGCTTGTGATTGCGCCCGACCGCCCCGGTAGCCCCCCACAGCAGCAGGACCGGGCATTCGATTTTGCGTCCGGCGGCAAAATCGTCGGTGTCCATGTCGAAGTCGACGCCGAAGGTCGCGCGATAGTCCTCGCACATGGCGTGGATGGTGGCCGGATTGCGGAAGCAGCGCATGTATTCAGCCAGCGCCTCCTTGCCGAAAAAGCTCAACCCTTTCTCGGTTTTGGCCAGCTTGCGGGTGATGAAAAAGTCCGGATCCGCGCCCATCAGCCGCTCCGGCAGGTCGAACGGCTGGATCATGAAGAACCAGTGATATGAGGCCTTTCCCCACTCGCGGGTCACGTGGGTAAACAAATGGTGCTGCGGGATGATGTCGAGGATCGCGGCGCGCGCGACCTTGTCGGGATGATCGAGCGCCATGCGATGCAGGACCCGGGCGCCGCGGTCATGGCCGGCCGCCATGAAGCGATCGAACCCGAGCGCGGCCATCACCTCGACCTGGTCCTGCGCCATGGCGCGAAACGAGTAAGCCGCGTGATCGTCGCCGCCCGGCGGTTTTTCGGAATCCCCGTAGCCCCGCAGGTCGGTGCACACGACGGTGAATTCTTCCGCCAACCGTGGCGCGAATTTGTGCCAGCTCGCATGGGTGAATGGATTGCCATGCATCAGCAACAGCGGTGGTCCGCTGCCGCCCAGCACCGTAACGATGCAGGCGCCGCTGGTCGCAATCTCGCGGCGGGTAAAGTTCTCGAACATGATGACGTTGATCCACCCTTTACCCGTCACCCGCGGGCTTGACCCGCGGGTCCATCTTCTTCGCATGAAGATGGATTGCCGGGTCAAGCCTGGTCAAGCCCGGCAATGACGCTGGACGAATGTCAGCGGAATGCGCCGTAAATAGACAATCTGATCGAGAAGAGCGTTCTTAGTCCGCCGTTGCCCCGCTCGCCTTGATCGGGCCGGCCCATTTCTCGATTTCGCTTTTCACGAAATTCCCGAGATAGGCCGGCGTGGCGCGATCGTCGGGGACGATCTGGGCGCCGAGCCCTTCGAGGCGCTCCTTCACCAGCGCGTTATGCATTGCTTGCAAGGTCGCGTCGTTGAGCTTCTTGACGATTGCGTCCGGCGCGTTCTTGGGCAGGAAGATCGCGTTCCACGTATAGGCTTCGGCATTGGCGACACCCTGCTCCACCGTGGTCGGCACGTTCGGCAGCGCCGGCGAGCGCGTGCTGTTCATCAAGGCGATCGCCTTCACGGTGTTGCCGTCGATCTGCGCTTTGGCGGTGGTGACGATCTCGCAAAGATAATCGATGCGACCCGCTTGCAGGTCTTGCATGGCGGGTCCGGTGCCGCGATAGGGCACATGGGTGATATGCGTGCCCATGGCGACGTCCAGCACCACGCATGCCAGATGGGTCGCCGAGCCGGCGCCGGCTGAGCCGAAGCTCATCTTGTCCTGGTTCTTCTTGGCGTATTCGACGAATTCCTTGAGATTGCTGACCGGCAAATCCTTGCGCACGATCAGCACCGTCGGGACTTCGGCGATCAGCGCCACCGGGGTGAAGTCGGCCGCGGCGTTATAGAGCGGCCTCTTGTAAAGCGTCTGGTTCTGGGCGTGGGTGCCCACCGTGCCGAGGGAGATGTTGTAGCCGTCGGGCGCCGCCTGGGCGACCCGCAACACCCCCGTCATGCCGCCGGCGCCGCCGACATTCTCGATGATGACCTGCTGCCCGAGCACCTCCCCCATCCGCTGCCCGACAAGCCGGCCCAGGATGTCGGTGGGGCCTCCGGCCGCGAAAGGAATGATCATGGTAATGGGCCGGCTCGGATAGGTCTGGGCCGAAGCGGCCGTCAGGCCCGCAACGCAGATTGCGAGCGCGGCGATGAAACTCAACGTCTTGCGCATGTTGTCCTCCGCAACTGGCGGCACCATCGGGCAAATCAGGGTGGCAGGTCAAGTTGGCCGCTTGCCACCCTCGTTTGACTTATGGTGCGGCCGGCCCGCTGCCGGGTCGCATCAGGTCCTGCCAAAAATGGAGAGCACGCGGCGGCAGGTTGGTCGTGATGCGCGAATTCCCTGAGAACAGGGAAAATAACAGGGAATTTGCAAAATTTTCGGCCATTTTGGCGCCCTCTCGCATCAAATCGCGGAGCAATTCCAGGGTGTTGCCGCGAAATTCCCGACGCAACGTAACTCCCAAGGTGGGATGAGTCTAAAATATCACAGTCTGGTTGAATTCGCTTTCGATGAGAGGATTTTAGGAGACTTGGGTCTGAGACTCTGAATCAAGGGTGGGATGAGTCTTCCCGCCGAAGTCGAGGAGTTGATCGCTTCGCTGAAGCGCCAGATCGCGGCGCTCCAGGCTGAAGTCGCTGATCTTCGTCGACAACTGGGACAGGACAGTTCGAACAGTTCCAAGCCGCCTTCGAGCGACGGGTTGAAGAAGAAGCCTCGTATCGCGGGCAGCCTGCGAGGCCGCTCGGGCAAGGCGAGCGGCGGGCAAAAGGGCCACCAGGGCGGCACGTTGCGGCAAGTCGCCGATGCGGATCATGTGGTTCGGCACGAGGCGAGCGCCTGCTGCCATTGCGGTTCGCCGCTCGAACCGAAGTCGGCGATCGGGGTCGAGAAGCGCCAAGTGTTCGACCTTCCCGAGCGCCCGCTCGTGGTTACGGAACATCAGGCCTCGATCTACCGTTGCGCGCATTGCCGCGGCGAGACGAAGGCGGCGTTTCCCGACGGCGTGGTCTCGCCCACTCAATATGGCGAGCGCATCAGGGCCGCGGCGATCTATCTCAATATCCAGCAACTCATTCCCGAGGATCGGACCGCGCAAGCTCTGAGCGATCTTTTCGGCGCGCCGCTGATCTGCCCGGCCAGCATCGTGGCCTGGGTTCGAAAGAAGGGGGAAGACCTG
>WNFF01002197.1_pt1 | contig 17404 bp, 18 predicted proteins | sample 5400441 | NCBI WGS metagenome assembly WNFF01 (sample SAMN13153345, study PRJNA577476) | soil metagenome | isolation source: 120 cm saprolite under Douglas fir tree site 2 hole 3 replicate 1 | place: USA:California | collected 2015-04-18 | reverse complement strand
GCTCATCGTACGATCTCGCGAAAGTACGCGATCGTGCGGGTGAGACCGTCCTCGAGCGAGACGCGCGGCTCCCACCCGAGCGTCTCGCGCGCGCGCGTGATATTGGGCTGGCGGACTTTGGGGTCGTCGGTGGGCAGCGGGTGTTCGACGATCGGGCTCCGGCTGCCGGTGAGCTTCAGCACGAGCTGGGCGAGCTGGCGCACCGTGAATTCATGCGGGTTGCCGAGGTTCGTCGGGTCCGGCCCACCCCGCTCGAACAGTCGCGCGATGCCGTCGATCAGATCATCCACGTAGCAGAAGGAGCGGGTCTGGGAGCCGTCACCGTAGATGGTGAGCGGCTCCCCCTTGAGCGCCTGCACGATGAAGTTCGACACCACTCGCCCGTCGAGCGGCCGCATGCGCGGGCCGTAGGTATTGAAGATGCGCACCACCCGGGTGTCGAGCCGGTGGGAGCGGTGATAGGCCATGGTGAGCGCTTCGGCGAACCGCTTGGCTTCGTCGTACACGCCGCGCGGTCCCACGGGGTTCACATTGCCCCAGTAGCTCTCCGGCTGCGGGTGCACCAACGGATCCCCGTACACCTCGGACGTGGACGCGAGCAGGAAGCGCGCCCCCTTCGCCCGCGACAGTCCGAGCGCCTTGTGCGTGCCGAGCGATCCGACCTTGAGGGTCTGGATAGGGTAGTCGAGATAGTCCACCGGGCTCGCGGGGCTGGCGAAGTGCAGGACGCCGTCCAGGGGTCCCTGGACTTCGATGAAGTTGGTTACGTCGTGCAGCACGAACTGGAACGCCGGCTCGCTGCGCAGGTGGGCGAGGTTCCCCGAGTTGCCGGTGAGATAGTTGTCCATCGCGATGACGCGATGCCCGTCCGCCAGCAGCCGATCGCACAGGTGCGACCCGAGAAACCCCGCGGCCCCGGTTACGAGGACGCGCATGCGACGGGACGGCCGATGCTTTCGTAGACAAATCCCGCGCGGGCGAGGCGCTGCGGGTCGTAGAGGTTGCGTCCGTCGACGATGATGGGTCGGGACAGGAGGCGCTTGATGCGGTCGAAGTCCGGATTGCGGTACTCAAGCCACTCGGTGACGATGACGAGCGCGGCCGCTCCCTCGAGCGCGTGGTAGGCGCTCTCCGCATAGCGCACGCGGTCGCCCAGCTGGCGGCGCGCCGCGGGCATCGCTGCCGGATCGTGCGCCCGCACCTCGGCACCCGCCGCGAGCAGTTGCTCGATGAGCACGAGGGCCGGGCTCTCCCGCACGTCGTCGGTCTCAGCCTTGAAGGCGAGCCCCCACACGGCCACGGTGACCCCCGCGAGCTTGCCCTGGAAGCGGCGCGCGAGCTTCTCGAAGAGCACCCGTTTCTGGCGCTCGTTCGCCGCGTGCACCGCCTCGAGAATGTCGAGCGGCACGCCGCACTCCGCGCCCACGCGCACCAGGGCTTGCACGTCCTTCGGGAAGCACGAGCCCCCGTAGCCGGGGCCCGGGAACAAGAACGCGGGCCCGATCCGCCGGTCCGACCCGAGCCCCTTGCGGACCGCCGTGACGTCGGCCCCGACCGCGTCGCACAGCCGGGCGACCTGATTCATGAGCGAGATGCGGGTGGCGAGCATCGCGTTGGCCGCGTATTTCGTCATCTCGGCTGACGCGATATCCATGAAGATGATCGGGTTCCCCGTGCGCACGAACGGGGCGTACAGCTCCGCCAGCACGTCAGCCGCCTCCTGGGCGTCCACGCCCACGATCACGCGGTCGGGCTTCATGAAGTCCTCGACCGCGGCGCCCTCCTTGAGGAACTCGGGGTTGGCACCCACCTGAAATCGGGCCTGTGCGTGGCGGGCGATCTCGGCGCGCACCCGTGCCGCAGTGCCCACGGGCACGGTGCTCTTGGTGATGACGAGCTTGGGCCGGGTGAGGTGGCGGCCGATCAGGTCCGCCACAGCCAGCACGTGCCGGAGATCGGCCGAGCCGTCCTCCTCGGGCGGCGTCCCCACGGCGATGAAGATCACATCGGAGCGCTCGACCGCCGCGGCCACGTCGGTCGTGAACTGGAGTCGGCCGTCGCGCTGGTTCTTGACCACGAGCGGCTCGAGCCCTGGCTCGTAGATCGGAATCCGGTTCTGCCGCAGGCTCTCGATCTTCGCCGCGTCCTGGTCAGCGGCGATCACATCGTTCCCGGTCTCGGCGAGGCACGCTCCGACCACGAGGCCGACGTACCCGGTACCGACGACGGCCACCTTCACCGCGCCGGGCTCCCGCGCCGCAGCCGGGCAAGCGCGTTGCGGGTGTCGACCACCAGGCGCGCGCTGCGCGCGATCAGCGGGTAGTCGACGTCCGAGTGATCTGTGACGATCACCACGCAGTCGGCGGCGCTGAGAGTCTCCGCCGTGAGCGGCGTGGACGCGAGGTCGATGTCGTCGTCCTTGAGCTGGCGCACGTGCGGGTCGTGATAGCCCACAACCGCCCCGCGCCGCTTGAGCAGGCGGATCACGTCGAGCGCGGGGCTCTCACGGATGTCGTCGATGTCCTTCTTGTAGGCGACCCCGACCACCAGCACCTTCGAACCCCGCGCCGCGCGCCCCTGCTCATTGAGCCGATCGACCACCCGTCCCACCCAATACTCGGGCATCTCGGCATTGATCTCGCCGGCGAGCTCGATGAAGCGGGTGCGGTAGTTGAGCGTCCGCATCTTCCAGGCCAAGTAGTGAGGGTCGAGCGGGATGCAGTGCCCGCCGACACCCGGGCCGGGAGTGAACTTCATGAACCCGAACGGCTTCGTCGCGGCGGCCTCGATCACCTCCCAGACGTCGACGCCGAGCTTCTCGCACACGATCGCCATCTCGTTCACGAGCCCGATGTTCACGCTGCGGAACGTGTTCTCGAGAATCTTCACGAGTTCCGCGGCCTCGGTGGACGTGACGGGAACGAGCGTCTCGATGGCCGGCTCGTAGACCGCCAGCGCCACGCGCTGGCATGTTGCCGTGATGCCGCCGACCACTTTGGGCGTGTTGTGCGTATTCCACTTGGGGTTGCCCGGATCCACCCGTTCCGGCGAGAACGCGAGGAAGAAATCCTCGCCCACCTTGAGCCCCGTCGCCTCGAGCGCGGGGAGCATGAGCTCGCGCGTGGTACCGGGATAGGTGGTGGACTCCAGCACGATGAGCTGACCCCGCCGCAGGGTTTGCTTCACGGCGTTCGTGGCGGCGAGCACGTAGCTCACGTCGGGGTCTTTTGTCTTGGAGAGCGGCGTCGGGACGCAGATGGACACCACGTCGGGTTCGCGCAGGCGGGCGAGCTCGGCGGTAGCAGTGAACTTCCCGGCGGCGTGGAACCGCGCCACGTCAGCGCTCGTCACGTCCGCGATATGCGAGCGGCCCTGATTCAGCCCGTCCACGACGCCTTTGCTCACGTCGAACCCGAGCACCTTGAAGCCGGCGCGGGCGAACTCGAGGGCGAGCGGCAGGCCGACGTAGCCCAGCCCCACGATGCCGATCAGGGCCGAGCGATTCTGCGCCTTGGCGACCAAGACGTCGGCAGCGGCGGAGGCAGTGGCCGTCACAGGGTCACCGGTGCGCCGCCCGCGGCGAGCGAGCGGGTCGCGGCGGCGAGCACCCGCACGACGCGCACGCCGTCCTCGGCGCTCGCGCGGGGCGGCTCCGCGCCGCGAGCGACCCGCACGAAATGGCCGAGCTCCGCCGCGAGCGGCTCCACGTTGGGAATCTTGGGAATGAAGATGTCACCCTCGCGCACCGACAGCGCTTCGCCATACGACCCGTATTCGGGCGGCCGGTCCACCCCCTTGTCGTAGATCCGCAGCTTCTCGCGCGCCTCCATGTCGTCGAACACCACCATTTTCCTCGCCCCCACCACGGTGAGCTTGCGCGCCTTGTGCGGGTCGAGCCACGAGAGCTGGACGTGCGCAAGCACGCCGCTCGCAAACTCCATGGTGAGAAACACGACATCCTCCACGCCCGGTTGGAGATAGCTCTTGCCGTGCGCCGCCACGGTCACTGGCACCTCGTCGAGCAAGGACAATGCCACCGATACATCGTGCGGCCCGAAACTCCACAGCGCGTTCTCGTCGGCGCGCACCTGCCCCAGGTTGACCCGCAAGCCATACAGATAGTATACGCGGCCGAGGTCACCGCCCTGGACCAGGGCCCGCAGCCGCTCGACCGCGGGGTGGAAGACCAGCAAGTGACCCGCGAGGACCGGCAGCTTGCGTTCCGCCGCAGCGCGGGCGACCGCCTCGGCGTCCGCTGTCGACAAGGCAAACGGCTTCTCCACGAGACACGGCTTCCCCGCCTCGAGGCACGCGAGCGCGAAGCGGGCATGCGTCGCCGCCGGAGACGCGATCACGACCGCGTCCACCCGTGCGAGCAAGTCCTCGAGTTCCGCCGTGACGTAGACGGCCGGGAACTGGCGCACGAGCCGCTCACGCGCCGCCGCATCGACGTCGCATACGGCCGTGAGTTCGCCCTCCGCCAGCGTGGCGGCGGTACGGACGTGGTTCTTGCCCCACGCCCCGGCGCCGATCACGCCGAGCTTGAGCCGTTTCACCGGTAGAATCCTCGGATCGTTTCGATGACGTAGTCGAGCTGCGGGTGCTCGAGCTCCGGGTAGACCGGGAGCGAGAGCACTTCCCGGCTGGCGCGTTCCGTCTCGGGCAGGCGACCTGGCGCATAGCCCAAGTGGCGGAAGCAGTTCTGCAGATGGAGCGGGATCGGGTAGTACACCGCGCTCCCGATCCCGGCGCGTTTCAAGTGCGCCTGCAGCTCGTCGCGCCGCTCCGCGCGCACCGTATACTGATGAAAGATGTGCTCGTTGGCGGGATCCACGACCGGGGGACGGACGGGGGCGAGGCCCGCCAGCCCCGCGGTGTAGTAGGCGGCGTGTTCGCGCCGCCGGGCGGACCAGGACGCGAGGTGGGGCAGTTTGGCCAGCAGCACCGCCGCCTGCAGGGAATCGAGCCGTGAATTGGTGCCGACCTCGTCGTGGTGGTACTGCTTCGCCCCGCCGTGCAGCCGCAGCTTGCGGAGCCGCTCGGCGAGCGCGTCGTCCGGGGTCACGATCATCCCGCCGTCACCCCAGGCGCCCAGGTTCTTGCTCGGGAAGAAGGAGAAGCCGGTCGCCCAACCCAGCTCCCCTGCCATCCGCCACTGCCCGCCGATCTGGCGTCGGGCGCCGATCGCCTGGGCCGCGTCCTCGAGGAGCGGGAGCCCTCGTGCCCGTGCGATCGGCGTGAGCTGTTCGAGGGCGGCCATCTGCCCATACAGATCGACGGGCACGAGCGCTCGGGTGCGCGGGGTGAGCGCGGCCTCCACGGCGGCGGGATCGATGTTCAGCGTCTCCGGGTCGATGTCTACGAACACCGGCGTGCCGCCGGCATTGTGGATCGTCCCGGCCGTTGCGAAGAACGTGAAGGCCGTCGTGATCACCTCGTCCCCCGGCTGGAGCGCGAGCGCCTTGAGCGGCAGGAGCAGCGCGTCCGTGCCGCTGGCACACGCGATGCCGTGCTTCGCATGGGCGAGTGCGGCGATGGCGCTTTCGAGGCGCGGCACGGCGGGTCCCATCACGAACTGCTGCGACTCGATCACCGCATCGAGGGCGGACCGCACCTGATCCTTGATCGTGCGGTACTGCGCCGCGAGGTCGAGCAACGGCACGTTCACGACGTCGGTCTCCGGACGCGAGGGCACATGGCTAGCTGTCGTTGACAAACACGTTGTTCACCATGGCCAGGCCAATTCGCATCCTGGGGGATGGCAGACCGTCTCGAGTGGTGCTCTATCCGTACGTCACGCAAGGTTTTCCTGGGATCCGCCGGAGCGGTCCTGCCGAAGACCAGGAGCTCGACCAGCGAAATGCCGTGAACAACGTCCTTGTCAATTACAGCTAGCGGACCTGTCCGGCGGCGGCCATCGGCCGCAGCGCGCCGTTCGCTTCCTCGTAGGTGGAGCCGCACGCCGCGCAGTGCGCCCGCCCCGCCACCACCGATAGCCGCTCGCCGCACTGGCACATCCAGCCGACGCGGCGGGCAGGGACGCCCACCATCAGGGCGTAAGCCGGCACGTCCGACGTTACGACGGCCCCTGCTCCGATGAAGGCGTACTCGCCGAGCGTCACGCCGCACACGATCGTCGCATTGGCGCCGATCGTCGCGCCCCGCTTGACGAGGGTAGGGCGATATTCGTGTTTGCGCGACACGTGGCTGCGCGGGTTCATCACATTGGTGAACACGCAGGACGGCCCGCAGAACACGTCGTCCTCGAGCGTCACACCCTCGTAGATCGACACGTTGTTCTGGATCTTCACATGGTTGCCGATGCGCGTGCCCGGCATCACGACCACGTTCTGCCCGAGGCTCGAGCCATCGCCGATCACGGCCCCCGCCATCACGTGGCAGAAATGCCAGATCTTCGTGCCCGCGCCGATGCGCGCGCCATCGTCGACATAGCTCGAGGGGTGGACGAAAAAGTCCGCCATCTAGGGCCCGATCACCTTGACCTCGAGCTCGAGCTCGACCCCGGTCTTTTTCCCCACGGTCTTCCGCACGTGCTCGATGACCTTGAGCACGTCGCTCGCGGTCGCGTTCCCCGTGTTGACGATATAGTTCGCGTGTAGCGTTGAGACCTGCGCGCCGCCGATCGTAAAGCCCTTGAGCCCGGACTCGTCGATCAGCATCCCCGCCGTGCGGGGCCCGCTGGGATTCTTGAACACCGAGCCGGAGGACGGCTGGTCAAACGGCGTGCCGGCCTTGCGCCAGCGGAACAGCCGCGCCTGCCTCTCCTTGAGCTTCGCCGGCGGCTCCTCGATCAGCGCGAGCTTCGCCTCGAGCACGATCACCGTGCCCAGATTGGACGAGCGGTACTTGAAGGAGATCTGCTTGCGCCCGACCTGTTTGATCTTGCCCTTCGGATCCATCACCGTCGCTTCCGTGAGCACCTCGGCGAACTCGGCCCCGTGCGCGCCGGCGTTCATGTAGACTCCGCCTCCCACCGTGCCCGGGATCCCGATGAAGCGCTCCACGCCCGCGAACCCAGCCTCGGCGGTGCGGCGTGCCAAAAGCGGCGTCGCCAGGCCGGCGCCCACGATCGCCGTCGCGCCCTTCATCTCGAAGCGATCGAGTCCCTTGCCGAGGCGGATCACCACACCGGGGTAGCCTGCGTCCTTGACCAGGACGTTCGAGCCCAGCCCCAGGGCGAGCCACGGCAGCCCGCGGTCGTGCGCCAGCTCGAGCGCTTTGGCCACGTCCTCCGTGTCGGCCGGCGTCAGGAAGTAGCGCGCCGGGCCGCCGAGCCGATAGGTCGTGTAGCGGGCCAGCGGCTCGTTCTCGAGCATCTTGCCGCGGAACTTCACCTTCGGCACCGGTACGGCCGCCGTCGGCTTCGCGGCCAGCTTGACGCCTTTGGGTGCGGGTGCCGACGCCTTCGCGGTGCCGGCGCCAGCCGGCTTCAGGGCGCCGGAGCGGCTCGCGCCGGACTTGGCTCCGCTACTCCCACCGTCCCGGCCGCCCCCCCCACCCTTGCGGCCGTCACCCACTGGTTTGCGCCGGTCGTTCTTTCGTACCATTCTTGCAGGCTCCTCACGCTGCCGGTGCGGCTGCGCAGTGCGATAATCGCGTCACACGCGGCGCTCGCCGCCGACATCGTCGTGGTGTACGGCACCCGGTGCATCAGCGCCGCGCGCCGAATCGCATAATCGTCCGCCTGGGTGAACTTCCCCAATGGCGTGTTGATCAACAGCTGCGCCTCGCCCGACACGATCAGGTCGATCGCGTTGGGTCGGCCTTCGTGTACCTTCGCCACCCGATCGGCCGGAACACCCCGAGCTCGCAGGTAACGCGCCGTCCCCTCCGTCGCCACGATCCGGAATCCCAGCTCGTGGAACCGCCGCGCAATCGGCAGGACGGTCGGTTTGTCCGCGTCGTTCACGGTCACGAAGATCGTGCCCGCCAGGGGGAGACTGCCATCGGCCGCGATCTGCGCCTTGGCAAACGCCATCCCGAAGCTATCGGCGAGCCCCATGACCTCCCCGGTCGAGCGCATCTCCGGGCCCAAGATGGTATCTACGCCGGGCAGCTTCGTGAAGGGGAAGACCGCCTCCTTGACCGCCACGCCGGGGAGCGGAAGCTCATCGGGAACCCCCAATTCGTCCAGGGTACGCCCGACCATGACCGCGGCGGCGAGCTTGGCCAGAGACACCCCCGTGGCCTTGCTGACGAACGGCACCGTGCGGGAGCCCCGGGGGTTGACCTCGAGCACGTACACCACGCCGTCCTTGATGGCGTACTGCACGTTGATGAGCCCCACGACGCCCAGGGCCTGGGCGAACGCCTTGGTGTAGCGGCGCATCTCCTCCACCTGGCGGTCCCCGATGAGGTAGGGGGGGAGCACACACGCCGAGTCCCCCGAATGCACCCCGGCGTCCTCGATGTGCTGCATCACCCCGCCGATCACCGTCCGGCGACCGTCGGAGATGGCGTCCACGTCCCCCTCGAACGCGTCCTCGAGGAAGCGGTCGATCAGGACCGGGTGCTCCGGGGCGACCCGGGCCGCCTTCTCGAAATAGTCGCGCAGCGAGCCATCATCGTACACGATTTCCATGGCCCGCCCCCCGAGCACGTAGGACGGCCGCACCAGTACGGGGTAGCCGATGCGCTGGGCTACGGCCACGGCTTCCGCCACCGAGCGCGCGGTGCCGTTCGCGGGCTGCGTGACCCCGAGCCGCCGGGCGAGCGCCTCGAAGCGCCCGCGGTCCTCGGCGATGTCAATCGAGTCCGGGGACGTGCCCAAGATCGGAACCCCAGCGGCCGCGAGCGCCTGCGTGAGCCGGAGCGGGGTCTGACCGCCGAGCTGGACGATGACTCCGCGGGGCCGTTCCCAGCGCACGATCTCGAGCACATCCTCCAAGGTCAGGGGCTCGAAGTACAGCTTGTCGGAGATGTCGAAATCGGTCGACACCGTCTCGGGGTTCGAGTTGATCATGATCGTCTGGAAGCCGAGCTCGCGCAGCGCCAGGCCGGCCCGGACGCAGCAGTAGTCGAACTCGACCCCTTGCCCGATGCGATTCGGCCCGCTGCCGAGGATCACGATCCCTTGCGCCCCCACCGGCTCCGATTCGTTCTCGTCGTCGTAGCAGCTATAGAGATACGGGGTGCGCGACGGGAACTCGCCGGCGCACGTGTCCACGGTCTTGTAAGCGGGGCGGACGCCGAGCTCCCAGCGGCGCTGGCGCAGCGCCGCTTCGGTCGTGCCGGCGAGGGTCGCGAGCTGGTGGTCGGAGAATCCCAGGCGTTTCATGCGGCGCAGGTCCGCCGCACCCGGCTGCTCGAGCCCGGCGAACCACCGCTCGGCCGCGAGCAACTCTTCGAGCTGGAACAGGAACCAGGGATCGATCCCCGAGGCCTCCGCGATCGCTTCCACCCCCAGGCCCGCGATCAGGGCGCGTTTGATCTGGAACACCCGCTCGGGGGTGGGCGTGCGCAACGCGACCCGCAAATCGGCGGCGCTGTCGCTCGTCAGCCGGTCGTCCGCGAGACTCGCTCCCAGTTCCCAGCCCGAACGGCCCGCCTCGAGCGCACGCAGCCCCTTCTGGAACGCCTCCTTGAAGGTGCGCCCGATCGCCATCGCCTCGCCCACGGACTTCATCTGGGTCGTCAGCCGATAGTCCGCCGTCGGAAACTTCTCGAACGCGAAGCGCGGCACCTTCACCACGACGTAGTCGAGCACCGGCTCGAAGGAGGCGGGGGTCGTTTTCGTGATGTCGTTCGGGAGCTCGTCCAGAGTGTAGCCCACGGCGAGCTTCGTCCCGATGCGGGCGATCGGGAACCCGGTGGCCTTCGACGCGAGCGCCGAGGAACGCGACACGCGCGGGTTCATCTCGATCACGAGCATGTCGCCATCGGCCGGATTGACGGCGAACTGGATATTGCACCCGCCCGCCTCGACGCCGATCTCGCGGATGATCGCAATCGCCGCATCGCGCATCCGCTGGTACTCGCGGTCGGTGAGGGTCATCGCCGGCGCGACGGTGATGGAATCGCCCGTATGCACGCCCATCGGATCGACATTCTCGATCGAGCACACGATCACGACGTTGTCCCGGCGATCGCGCATCACCTCGAGTTCGAACTCCTTCCACCCGAGGACGCTCGTTTCGATCAGCGTCGTGTGCACGGGCGACACGTCGAGCGCCCGCTCGACCAGCTCCTCGAATTCCGCGCGGTTGTAGGCCACCCCGCCGCCGGTGCCGCCCAGCGTGAACGACGGACGCAGGATTGCGGGATAGCCCGTCTCCGCGACCGCCTCCAGCGCGGCGGCGACACTCGACACGGTCTTGCCGGCCGGCGTCGCCAGTCCGATGCGCCGCATCGCCGCTGCGAACTCCGCGCGGTCCTCCGCCATCTGGATGGCGCGGGCGTTCGCGCCGATCAGCTCGACGCCGAACTCCTGGAGCGTCCCATCGCGCACCAGCGCCATGGCCACGTTGAGCGCGGTTTGCCCGCCCATCGTGGGGAGGAGGGCATCGGGCCGTTCCCGCTCGATCACCAGCCGCACCCACGCCGGCGTCAGCGGCTCCACGTACGTCCGGTCGGCGAGCTCGGGATCGGTCATGATCGTGGCGGGGTTCGAGTTCACGAGCACGACCGTGTAGCCCTCTTCCTTCAACGCCTTGACCGCCTGGGTGCCCGAGTAGTCGAACTCGGCCGCCTGGCCGATCACGATCGGCCCGGAGCCCAGTATCAGGATCCGCCGGAGGTCAGTCCGCCTGGGCATCGAGTACGTCCCGCAGCGTGTCATCGAGAGAGTAGCGCGGCGCCCAGCCGGTCGCGGCGGTGAGCTTCGCCGCGTCCCCCACCAAGTGGAAGATGTCGCCGCTCCGGATGAGGTCCGGATCCGCCTCGGGGAGCGCGCGCACGCCGATTACACCGGCCAGCCGATCGAACAGCTGCGCTAGCGAGATCCCCACACCCGACGCCACGTTGTAGGTTTCCCCCGCCGCGCCCCGCACCAGCAAGCGCGCATAGGCGTCCACCACATCCCGCACGTGGAGAAACTCGCGCACCGGCTCCAGGTTGCCGACCTTCACGACCGGCGCGCCGACCCGCTTGGCGAAGCGCAGCCGCTCGGCGAACGCCGGCACCACGAAGCGCGGGTCCTGGCCGGGGCCCGTGTGCGCGAACGCCCGCGCCACCACGACCCGCAGCCCCGTGCGCCGCCAGGCTTCGAGCGCGGCCAGCTCCGCCCCCGCCTTGCTCGCCGCATAGGGCGAGCGCGGCGCAATCGGGTCGGCCTCCCGGCGCGGCCGCGGCTCCCCACCCGCCCCGTATACTTCGGCCGTCGAGACCACGAGCACGACCGGATCCGCCCGGCCGGTGCGCTTGGCCTCGGCGAGCCCCTCGGCAACGCGCGCGGTGCCGGCGGCGTTCACCGTCCAGGCATAGCCGGGGTCGCGCGTCGCCTCCGCCCCGGACGACACCGCGGCGAGGTGCACCACCGCATCGTAGGGGAGCTGGACCGCGCGCCGCACCGACTCCGCGTCGGTCAACTCGAGCGGCAGCCAGCGCACCGCCTCGCGCTCCGCCGCCGTCAGGTCAGCGGCCGGCGCGACCGGCGTCGGACTCTGAGCGGGCCGCACCGCGCCCCACACTTCGCGCCCGTCGGCGAGCAGCCGCCGGATGAGCCAGCGACCCACGAAGCCGTCAGCGCCCGTGACGAGCACCTTCACGACAGCCGCTCCAGATCCGCGTCCACCATCATGTGCACCAGCGCCCGGAACGTCGTCGTCGGAGTCCAGCCGAGCTCGCGCTTCGCCTTCGTGGCATCGGCCTGCAGCGTGTCCACCTCGGCCGGCCGCACGAAGCGCGCATCCGTTTTCACGTACTTCTGCCAGTCGAGCCCCGCGTGGGCGAACGCCAGCTCGCACAGCTCCCGAACCGAATGCATCTCACCCGTCCCGATCACGTAGTCCGCCGGCTGGGGCGGCTGCAGCATCCGCCACATCGCATCGACGTAGTCCCCAGCAAACCCCCAGTCGCGCCGCGCGGCGAGATTGCCCAACCGCAACTCGTGAGCCTTGCCACGCGCGATCCGCGCCACACCGTCGCTCACCTTGCGAGTGACGAACTCGAGCCCACGCCGCGGCGACTCGTGGTTGAAGAGGATACCCGAGACCGCGTACAGGCCGTAGGACTCCCGATAGTTGACCGTGATCCAGTGCCCGTACACCTTGGCGACGCCGTACGGCGAGCGCGGGTAGAAGGGCGTCGTTTCGGACTGCAGCGTCGCCTGGGCCTTGCCGAACATCTCCGACGAGCTCGCCTGGTAGCAGCGCGCGCTCGGGTGGGCGAGCCGCACGGCCTCGAGCAGTCGGGTCACGCCGAGCGCCGTGAACTCTCCGGTCAGGACGGGCTGCGTCCACGACGTGGGCACAAAGCTCTGGGCGGCGAGATTGTAGACCTCGTCCGGCTTCGCGTCCTTCACCACGGAGGTGAGCGAGTGTTGGTCCAGGAGATCGGCGGGCACGATGTGCACGCGGTCGAGGAGGTGGCCGATGCGCTCGTAGGAATCGTGGGAGGTGCGGCGGACGACGCCCACCACCTCGTAGCCCTTGGCGAGCAACAGCTCGGCCAAGTAGGAGCCGTCCTGGCCGGTGATCCCGGTGACCAGTGCGGTGCGGCGGGGTTGCCCCCGCGTGGAGGTCGCCTTAGGTTTCGCCCGCTGCTTCGTAGCGCTCATTCTTTAGCGTGGATCACGCCCATGGCGCGAGTGTGTGAAATCTGTGGCAAGGGCCCCATCACGGGGCACAACGTCAGCCACGCCAACAACAAGACGAACCGGCGCTGGTATCCGAACCTGCAGCGCGTGCGTGCAGTGGTGAACGGCACCACCCGCCGGATGCGGGTGTGCACCCAATGCCTTAAGTCCAACCGCGTCACCAAAGCAGCGTAACAAAAAGGGGGACCGAGGGTCCCCCTTCGCGATCGCGCCGCCGCCCGCCCGCCCCGCCGGCCCCCTGGCCGCCGCGTCACTCACTCAGCAATTCGATCCGAGCCACGTCGGCGCCGTCGCCTGCGCGATGGCCCAGCTTGATGATGCGGGTATAACCACCCGGACGCGCCGCGAAGCGCGGCCCTAGGTCCTTGAACAGCCGGTGCGTCACCGCTCGATCCTTGATGCGCCGCTCCACCAGCCGGCGGGCGTGCAAGTCGCCCCGGCGCGCCAGCGTGATGAGCCGCTCGGCGTAGGGGCGCAGCTCCTTCGCCTTCGCCTCGGTGGTCACGATCTTGTCGTGCTGGAACAGGCTGGTCGCGAGGTTCGCTAGCAGCGCCCGCTTGTGGCTGGCGGTGCGCGACAGCTGGCGGCCCTTGGCACGGTGCCGCATTACTCGACGTCTCCCTCGCTCACCTGCGCCTGCGGCGCCACGCCGGGATCGAGCACGTTCAGCCCATCGGCGGTCTCCTCGAACTTCATCCCGAAGTTCAAGTTCTCGCGGCGCAGCAGCTCCGCGATCTCGCCCAACGCCTTTTCTCCCACGTTCTTCACTTTGAGGAGATCCTCCTCGCGGTACTGCACGAGGTCACCGAGCGTGCGGATGTTCGAGTTCTTGAGCGAGTTCACCGAGCGCACCGACAGCCCCACATCGTCGATCGAGCGCGCCAGCACCTCGGCCAGCCGACCGGGCGCGGCGCCGCCGTTCCCTGCCGGCTCCTGCGGGACCAGTGGCACCTTGCCGAAGTCCACGAAGAAGCGGAAGTGCTCCTGCGCGAGCGCGGCGGCGTACGCCACCGCGTCTTCCGGAGAAATGGTCCCGTTGGTCTCGACCGTCAGCGTCAGGCGGTCGTAGTCGGTGCGCGGCCCGACGCGGGTCTCGGCGACGGTGAAGTTGGCCCGGCGTACCGGATTGTAGATCGAGTCCACGCGCACGACGTCGACCGGCATGGTGCGATCGATCGGGTGCTGTTCCGCCTCGACGTAGCCGCGGCCCTTGTTCACGTACAGCTCGCCCCCGATCTCGCGGTCGTCCTGCAGCGTGAACAGCAACTGGTCGGGGTTGACGATCGTCACGGCGCTGTGCGCCTCGATGTCGCGCGCGTACACCGGGCCCGCCTTGTCGTGCTTGATGTGCATCACCGCCTCGTCCACGTCCGGGGCGAGGACGAGCGTCAGTTGCTTCAAGCGCTGGATGATCTGGTGCACGTCCTCGACCACGCCGGGAATCGTCTGGTGCTCGTGGACGACCCCTTCCAGGCGGAAGGCCCAGACGGCGGCGCCCCGCAGCGACGAGAGCAGCATCCGACGCAGCGAGTTGCCGAGGGTGTAGCCATAACCCCGCTCGAGCGGCTGAAGGCGGAACTCCGCCGCATTGGGGTTATCGTCTCGCTTGGTCATCTCGACCAAGTGCGGGCGGACGAGCCCGCTCAAATCAAGAGTCGTGATCACTTGGAATAGAGCTCGACGATTAACTGTTCTTGCGCGGCGATCGGGATGGCGTCGCGGGTAGGCCGCTGCGTCAGCTTGCCGAGCACCTTGTCGGTATCGACCTGAATCCAGGATACGGGTTGCTGCCGCCCGAACTGCTCGAGCGCATGCTTCACGAGCGCGAGCTCGCGGCTGGCTTCGACGATCTTCACCTCGTCCCCGGGGCGGCCCCGGTAGGACGGGATATCCACCGTGCGGCCATTCACCTGCACATGCCGGTGCCGCACCAGCTGGCGGGCTTGTCGGCGCGACACGGCGAAGCCCATCCGGTAGACGAGATTGTCGAGCCGGCTCTCGAGCGCGACGAGCAAGGCCTCGCCCGTCACGCCAGGCTCCTTGAGCACCGTGTCGAAGATGTTGCGGAACTGACGCTCCGACAGACCGTAGATCCGCTTCACCTTCTGCTTCTCACGCAACTGCCGCTGGTAGTCGGACGCCTTGCGCCGCCGCCCCGAGGACTGCCCGTGCTGGCCGGGGGCGTAGGCGCGCCGCTCGACGGCGCACTTCTCGGTCAAGCAGCGCGTCCCCTTGAGAAACAGCTTCGTGCCTTCGCGGCGGCACAGTTTGCAGGCCGGGCCCGTGTAGCGTGCCATCGCGCTAGACCCGCCGCTTCTTGGGTGGCCGACACCCGTTGTGGGGGATCGGCGTCACGTCACGAATCGAGCGGATCTGCAGCCCCGCGGTCGCGAGTGCCTGGATCGCCGATTCGCGGCCCGAGCCCGGGCCCTGCACGCGCACGTGCACCCGTCGCACCCCGAGGTTCTGCGCCTCCCGTGCCGCCTGCTCGGCGGCCACCGTGGCGGCGAACGGGGTCGACTTCTTGGAGCCCTGGAACCCCGCCTTGCCCGAGGAACCCCAGGTGAGGGTGTTCCCCTGCATGTCGGTGATCGTGATGAGCGTGTTGTTGAACGTGGCGGTGACGTGCGCGATTCCCTCGGCCTCGACCACCTTCTTCGCGCGCTTCGCGCCCGCGGCCTTCGCCGGCGGCTGTACTTGTGCCATTTACTTTTTCAGGAGGGGCTTCTTCTTGCCCGCAATCGCGCGCCGCGGCCCCTTCTTGGTGCGCGCGTTGGTGTGTGTGCGCTGGCCGCGCACCGGCAGCCCTTTGCGATGCCGCGTGCCCCGGTACGTCCCGATGTCCATCAGCCGCTTGATGTTCATCGCGACCTCGGTGCGGAGCGCGCCCTCGACTTTGTAGTCCCGCTCGATCACCTGGCGCAGCCGCGCTCCGCGAGGATCTTCTTCGCGTTGTTGGGGCCGATACCGTAGATGTACGGCAGGGCATACTGGATTTTTTTGTCGCGCGGCAGGTCGACACCCGCAATGCGTGCCATGTGTGCTAGCCCTGCCGTTGCTTGTGCTTGGGACTGCGCTTGCAGATGACGCGGATGACCCCGCGCCGCTTGATCACTCTGCAATGCTCGCAGATCGGTTTGACGCTGGTACGAACCTTCAACCGGCACGCTCCGGGGAAAAAATTCTGATTGAGTCTTGAACTATAGACGGGCTCGTAACTTCACGCAAGGGGCGAGATTAGGCCGGTTATGGTCCGATGAAAGTTGCCCGGAGTCATGCGAATTCTGAAGCGGTTGTGGGATTGAACTCCCACCCACTGGCGAGCGCCGTCGTGGGCCTCGGAAACCCTTGAGGCCTCGGGCTCCACGTCCAAGCGCCCGGTGGGGCGACTTCCGGTCACGTAAGCATTTGCGACCCCGGTCGCGTATCCCGGAAGGAGGCGTACTGGGTCCGCAACATCGCCGAGGGAACTCGAATGCATCCGAAAGCGGGGGGGGTCGTCCTCGGGGCAGGGATCCTCGGCCTGTCGCTCCTGGTCTCGGTGCCGGTGCGCGCGCAGGTCGCGGGCGCCACGCTCTCTGGCGTCATCACCGACCCAGCGGGTGCAGTCGTTCCCAACGCCACCATGTCCGTCAAGTACGTGGCCACGGGTGAATCGATCGCCACTCAGACCAACTCGGCCGGCCGCTACGAGGTGCCAAACCTCATGCCCGGAGATTACGAGGTCTCCGTCTCAGCCGAAGGGTTCAGCACCAACGTCGCTATGGTGACCATCACGGCAAGCGCCCAGCAAGCCTTCAACCTGACGTTACGTGCCGCGCTTGCGCTCGAGGACCTGGGCTTCCTTCCGGCTCAGACCCAGGGAAGTGCCCAGGATCAAGCGAGGCTCGATAAGCGGTCGCATATGCTGCAGTTGCATCAGCGGCTCGGCTTGATAACGGTTGTTCCGTTAGCCGCGACGCTCATCAGTAGCACCCTCGCCGCTGGCAAGAACAGCAGTTCGACCGAGCGCGATCTCCATGGCGCTCTGGGCGCGGTCACGGCGGGACTGTATCTCACGAGTGCGTACTACGCCATCTTCGCTCCCAAGGTGCCGGGGACCAAAACCCGCGGGCCGATCCGCCTGCACAAGGTTCTGGCCTGGATTCACGGCCCGGGGATGATCCTGACACCCGTGTTGGGCGCGATGGCCTTCGCGCAACGAAGTCGCGGGGAACGGGTTCACGGAATCGCGAGTGTCCATGACGCCGTGGCCGTCGTTACCGCAGCCGCGTATGGCGCCGCCATTCTGTCGGTTTCCATCAAGTTTTAAAGAAGACTCATGTGACCAGGAAACTACTGTTAGTCTTCTCGCTGGTGGCCCGTCCGGCGCTCGCCCAAGCGGATGCGCAGTGGGTGCTCGAACAATCCACCCTCACCTATCACGTGTCCCACCCGCTGCATCAGGTAGATGGCGTCAGCCACGCGGCACGGGGCAAGGGCGTTTGCCACGCCGGCCTATGCAATTTCTTGATCGCGGTGCCCCTGAAGTCGTTCGACTCGGGTGACAGCAATCGCGATCTTCACATGCTGCAAGTAACGCGGGGCGGACAATACCCGATGGTCACCGTGCGCACCCAGCTGCCCGAA
>WNFF01002847.1_pt1 | contig 17408 bp, 19 predicted proteins | sample 5400441 | NCBI WGS metagenome assembly WNFF01 (sample SAMN13153345, study PRJNA577476) | soil metagenome | isolation source: 120 cm saprolite under Douglas fir tree site 2 hole 3 replicate 1 | place: USA:California | collected 2015-04-18 | reverse complement strand
CGCGCCTTCGAGCGACGATCGCCCGTCACCGGGCAGACGCGCGGCATGCTGCGCTTCGCGGACCTCGAGCTCGACCGCGACGCCATGACCGCGCACCGCGGTGGCCGTGACATGCAGCTCTCGCGCACCGAATACCAGCTGCTCGAGCTCCTTCTCGCGAATCCGCGGCGCGTGCTCAGCCGCGACGTGATCTTCGAGAAGGTCTGGGGCTACGACTTCGGCCCTGACTCCAACTCGCTCGACGTGTACATCGGCTACCTGCGGCGCAAGCTCGAGCAGGACGGTGAGCCGCGCCTCATCCACACCGTGCGCGGCGTGGGCTACGTGATGAAGGACGCGGCATGACGTTCTCCGTGCGCATCGCCCTGCTCACCGCAGCGGCGGTCGCCGTCGCCGCGATCGGCGCCGCGGCGCTCATGTACTTCGTCGTGCAGACGCAGCTGCTCTCGCAATTCGACAAGACGCTCGCCGATGCCGCAGCCACGGTGCGCGACCCGCGACCCGGCCCCGGCGGCCGTGGCTTCCCGGGTGGACCGCAGGGCAATCTCACCGGCCGCGGCGACGTCGCGGCGCAGATCATCAACAGCAACACCGGCACCGTGGGGCGATCCGACGCGCAGCCGGTGGTCGCCCTCGTCACGCCAGACGCGGTCGCGGTCGCGAGCGGCACGAAACCGGAGTACTGGTTCGACATGACCCTCGAGGGCTCGCACCTGCGCGTGTATGTCACGCCGGGTACGCAGCGCGGCACGGCGGTCGAGGTCTGGGGCCCGCTCAACTCGATCGAGAGCGCGCTCGCGGAGACGCGCTTCCGGCTGGGGCTGGTCGCGCTCGGCGGCGTGCTGCTCGCGGCGGCGCTCGGCACAGTCGTCGCGCGTGCCGCGCTCAGCCCGGTCCGCCGACTCACGAACATCGTCGAGGAGGTCGCGCGCACGCGCGACCTCTCGCAGCGCGTCTCGCTGACCTCGAGCGACGAGCTCGGCCGCCTAGCGGCGTCATTCAACGTGATGCTCGGTGAGCTCGAGACGTCGCTGCGCTCGCAGCGGCAGCTGGTCGCCGACGCGTCGCACGAGCTGCGGACGCCGCTCACGAGCCTCCGCACCAACCTCGAGCTGCTCGAACGCGGGCAGCCCGCTGATCCGGCGGAGCGGCAGCACGTCCTCGCCGACCTCGTCGGTCAGATGGAGCGCCTCTCGACCCTCGTGTCCGACCTCATCGATCTGGCGCGCGACGAGCGCGTGCAGCTCGTGGTGGAGGACGTCTCGCTCGATGAGGTCGCGACCGACGCGATCGCCGAGATGCGTATGCGCTATCCCAACATCAGCTTCCAGCTCGAGGGCGGGCCGAGCGTCGTGCGCGGCGTGCGGTCGCGCATCCTGCGCGCGATCACCAATCTGCTCGACAACGCCGGCAAGTGGAGCCCCGCGGGCGGGGTGGTCGAGGTCGCGGTGCGTGCGAACGAAGTGACGGTGCGCGATCACGGTCCCGGGATCGCGCCGGAGGACGAGTCGCGCGTCTTCGATCGCTTCTGGCGCGCGCCGGCCGCACGGCAGCTTCCCGGCTCGGGGCTCGGCCTGGCCATCGTGAAGGACGTCGCCGAGACGCACGGCGGTCGCGTGACGCTCGAGCGGCCGAGCGGCGGCGGCGCGTTCTTCAGGCTGCGCTTAGGGAGCTCTTAAGCGAGTCTCATGTAGGGGCGGCGTCGGCGTGCTGTCCTAGTGCGCATGCCATCGCGTTCCCCGCTCATCCGCTCCGCCGTGCGCCTGCGCGCCGTCGCAACGGCGGCGACCCTCACGTCGCTCGCGTCGATGAGCGCGTTCGCCGCGGCGCACGTGCAGAACAGCGCCGCGCCGCTCAAGCCGACCGCCGCTAAGACGGCCGTCATCACCGCAGCCGCGACGCCAACGCCGGCGCCGACCTCGCGCAGCACGACGGTCGGCGGCCGCGTCGCGACGACCACCGCCGCGCCGCGGACGAAGACGCACTCCTCATGAGCCTGGACGTGCTGCGCGCCGGAGAGACCGCCTGGATCGTGGCACGGTCGACCGGGGTCGCCTCGCTGGTCGCGCTCACGCTCTCACTGCTCAGCGGGATGGCCCTACGCCCGAAGTCCCTGGCCTGGCTTTCCACCAATCGCGCGATCAGCGAGCTCCACAGCTACGCGACCGCGCTCTGGCTGCCACTCGGTATCGCGCACGTGATCGCGATCCTGCTCGATCCGTACGTCAAGGTCGGACTGCTCGACCTGCTAGTGCCGTTCGCGATGCCCTACGGCACGCTCGCGATCGGGCTCGGGACGCTCTCGGTGCAGCTTCTCGTCGTCGTGCTCGTGGCGGTCTGGTCGCGCACGCGCCTGGGGCGCGGGCAGTGGCTGGCATTCCATCGGCTCTCGTACCTCGCGTTCGCCGCGGCGTTCCTGCACGGGATCCTCTCCGGCACCGACCTCGCGTACCCATGGCTCACTGGCACTGCCTGGGTGGTCGCCGCGATCCTCGTCCTCTTCGGCCTGCGGCGCATCGCGCACGCGCTGCACGCGCGGCCGCTCACCGCGTCCGGCTGAGCATTCCCTTCGCGGCGCGCCCCGGCGCGCTCGCGAAGATGGCAGCGCTGCGCGACAGTACGCGCGTGCTCGACTGGCTCAGCATCGACGGAAAGAAGCTCCTGGTCACGCGCATCCTGCGCACGTTCGCGTACGGCTACCTCGCCACCGCGCTCGGCCTGTACCTCGACCGCCTCGGCCTGACGCCGACCGAGATCGGCGTGGTCTTCACCGCGGCCATCGCGGGCTCGGCGCTGATGACGATCTTCTGGTCGATCATGGCCGACCGGTACGGACGCCGGCGCACCGTCGCGACGATGGCGCTGCTCATGGCCCTCGGCGGGATCGTGTTCGCGGTCACCAACAGCTTCATCGTGCTCATCCTCGCGGCGTTCACCGGGACGATCAGCGCGACCAGCTCGGAGGTCGGCGTCTTCCAGACCGTGGAGCAGGCGATCCTCCCGCAGACCGCGCCGGACTCCAAGCGCACCTGGCTGTTCTCCATCTACAACTTCATCGCCAACCTCGCGGGCGCGTGCGGCTCGCTGTTCGCCGCGTCGGTCGGGTTCTTCGCGTCTCTCGGGCTCTCCGGCGCCGATGCCTATCGGCCGCTGTTCGTCCTGTACGCGGCGATCGGCCTCGCGAACTTCCTGATCTTCCTGACCCTCTCCGACAGGGTCGAGCTCGCGCGCGTCGAACGTCGCGTACTGGTTCTTCCTGCGCTGGGGCCTGCAGATCGCCGACCTCGCGGTCGTCTTCTTCCTGGTCGGGATCGTCTCGGGCCTCTCACTGCTGGCCGCCGGCTGGCTGGCGGAGCGCATCGGATTGCTGAACACGATGGTGTTCACGCATCTGCCCTCGCACCTGCTGCTGCTGCTCGTGCCCCTCGCACCGACCGCGCCTCTGGCGATCGCGTGCTATCTCCTGCGGATGAGCATCTCGCAGATGGACGTGCCGACCAGGCAGTCGTACGCGATGGCTGTGGTCGATCCGGACGAGCGCACCGCGACCGCGGGGATCACCAACGTCGCTCGCACGAGCGCGAGCGCGATCGCTCCGACCATCGCCGGTATCGCCTTCAGCGCCGCCGCGCTCAGCCTCCCGTTCTTCGTCGCGGCGGGCCTCAAGTTCGTGTACGACGGGCTCGTCTACTTCACGTTCCGGAACGTCCATCCGCCCGAGGAGGCCGAGCTACGAAGCCGCCGCAAGCGCGAGAGCGCCGAACGCGCGAGGTCGGGCTAGAGCGCCCAGGTCTCCTTCAGGACGCGCAGCGCGTTCCCGCCAGCGATCTTGGCGATGTCCGTGTCGGTGTACCCATGCTTCACCAGCCAGCGCACCGCGTTGCGCATCGCCTCGCCCGGGTTCTCCATGCCGTCGACGTACTTCACCGGCGTGTACGACGGCCCGCTGTCGCGGATCGCGGCGAGCGAGAGCTGCACCGCGAACGCGCTGTGCAGCCCCACGTGGTCGCCGAAGAGCGTGTCCGGCCCGAGGCCGACGTGGTCCACGCCGATAAGATCGACGCAGTACGCGACGTGCGCCATCACCGCGTCGAGGTCGTGCGGACGGTCCTTCACCTGTGTCGTGTGCGGCGCGGCCTCGATGCCGATGACGCCGCCCTTCTCGGCCATCTTCCTCAGGGTCTCATCGGTCTTCATGCGGCGCGAGTTCCAGAGCCCGCGCGCCCCGCGTGCGTGATGGTGATCGGTTTCGCGCTCGCCTCGATCACCTCAAGGCCAGTGCGATCGCCGCAGTGCGCGATGTCGATGGTCATGCCGAGGCGATTCATCCGCTTCACCACCGCGCGGCCGAGATCGGATAGCCCGGAGTCGTTCTTCTCGCGCAGACCCGAGCCGAGGGTGTTCGCCTCGCTGTAGGTGATCCCCATGCCGCGGACGCCGAAGCCATAGAGCACGTCGACCCGATCGATCTCGTTCTCGATCGCCGTCGCCGCCTCGAGCCAGGGGACGAACGCCACGCGCCCGGACGGCTTGGCGCGGAGCAGGTCGTCGTAGCGCGTCGCGAGGTAGACCATGCCCTGGTGGTCGATATCTGAGGATCGCATTCCGAGGTCGAACAGCATGTCGTCCCACTTCCACCCCTTGTTCGACGTGATCGTGGCCGTGCCGTCCATGAAGTTCTCGAAGACGATGTCCGTGTCGGATGCGGCCAGGCCCGCGTACCCCGTCGCGTCGCGGCCCTGGCGGCGCTGCTCGAGGACGCGACCCATGTCCTCGGGGAAGATCGAGGTGTGGTCGTGCATCGACACGATCTGCTCACCATCGAGGATCGCGCGCGCCCGCTTGTCCTCCGCAGCGGAGAGTTCGACCGTGGCTGACGGCACGCGGTCCGCGTCTTTCGCGAGCGGGATGTCCTGGTAGTCCTCACCTGCCTTGAGGTACGAGTAGGAGCGATAGCCGTCGTAACTCTTCCTCGACATCGGCTATGGCTTCCAGTCCTTGCGGGTGATGTGCGCACCCTGAGCAGGGTCGGGCGACGCCGGGTACTGCTCCATGCGGTCATACAGCCACTCGAACCATTCGAACGCCGCCGGCGACATCGCGCGGAATTGGCCGATGTACGCATGGCATTTCTGCCACGTGAGCCGCACCAGGCCACCGATGACGTCATCGGCCATGTGCAGCGGGATCGCGCGGGAGTACACCAGGAAGCCGAGGTTTTCGAACTTCACGAAGGTCTGGATGAGCGCCTGCTCGAGCTCGGGACCAAGCGCGTGGATCGAATCGGGCGGCGCCGCGTCCGGGAGCTCGAGGATCTTGCGCACCGAGCGCGAGAAGAGCTCCGGCGGTTCCACCGTCTTCATCAGCGTGAGCGCGGTCTCCTGCCGCCGCTGCCGCACGAACGCGAAGAACTGGTAGGCGGCGAACACGAATCCGCCGACCACGGTGACCGTCGAGATCAGCGCCAACCCGATCTGCAGCTCGACGGGCATGCGTTCCCTCCCCGTGCGTTCGTGGAATGATGCGCCGATGCCACGGGCCATGGCAGGGACGGTCGAGCTCTTCTACGAGTCGCTCGGTGAGGGCACGCCGATGGTGCTACAGGCGCACGACCACACCCCGTGGCTGTTCGGGCAGGCGCCGGTGTTCTCGCAGCGCTATCGCTTCCTCACGTACGACCGCCGCGGCACGGGCCGATCGGCCAGCCCGCCCGGTGACTGGACACCGGCCGACCTCGCGAACGACCTCGCGGGATTGCTCGACGCGCTCGGGATCGAGCGCGCCATCGTCGGCGGATCAAGCCTCGGCGGCGTCGTGACCGCGCAGTTCGCGGTGGACCATCCCGGCCGCGCGCTCGCGCTGATCATCGGCCACACCGTGCCCTACCTCGACCCCGAGGGGCGCGCGTGGCTCGAGGCGGAGCTGAAGACGGCGCGCAGCGGCGGCGCGGCCATCGCGCGGCAGCCGCGCTCGAGCGCGGACGAGAAGGAGGGGCCGCCGACCACCGATCCGGCCTTCGCCGCGTCGGCCTGGGGAAAGCTGATGGCCACCACCGGCACCGGTCTCGGCCGCACGCCCGAGGAGCGCGCACGCGCGATCGCGGTCCTGCGCGACTGGGACCAGCGGCCGCGGAAGGCCGACCTCGCGAAGATCGACGTGCCGACACTGGTCATCGTCGGCGAGAACGAACCGCCGACGACCATCGAGGGCTCGCGCGAGTGGGCCTCGTGGATCCCGAACGCCGAATTCGTCGTGCTCCCCGGCGCGCATCACGCCGCGCCGCGCGAGGCAGCGCCGGCATGGAACGCCGCGGTGCAGGACTTTCTCGATCGGAACGGACTTGGTCTTCGCAGGCGCTCCGCCCCTGCCACCCCGCCGAGAGGACAATGAGCCTATGGCGGTGACCTCGCGCAGGGTTCGCGCGCCCCGAGGAACTGACCTCTCCTGCCTGGCGTGGCCGCAAGAAGCCGCGTTCCGGATGATCCAGAACAACCTCGACCCCGAGGTCGCGGAGAAGCCGGACGAGCTCATCGTCTACGGCGGCACCGGCCGCGCGGCGCGCTCCTGGCAGGCGTTCGACCGCATCCTCGCGACGCTCCGGCGCCTGAAGAATGACGAGACGCTCCTCGTGCAGTCGGGCAAGCCGGTCGGCGTCTTCCGCACACACGAGTGGGCGCCGCGCGTGCTCATCGCGAACAGCCTTCTCGTGCCGCGCTGGGCGACCTGGGAGAAGTTCCGCGAGCTCGAGGCGATGGGTCTCACGATGTACGGGCAGATGACCGCGGGCTCGTGGATCTACATCGGAACGCAGGGCATCCTCCAGGGGACCTACGAAACGTTCGCGGCGGTCGCGAAGAAGCACTTCGGCGGATCGCTCGCGGGCACGCTCACCGTGACCGCCGGTCTCGGCGGCATGGGCGGCGCGCAGCCGATGGCCGTCACGATGAACGAGGGCATCGGACTGATCGTCGAGGTCGATCCGGAGCGCGCCCAGCGACGTCTCGCGCAAGGGTTCCTCGACGAGATCGCACCCGATCTCGATACCGCGCTGGCGATCGTCGAACGGCATCGTTCCGCCCGCACCCCGCGGAGCATCGGGCTCGTCGCGAACGCGTCGGCCGTGCTGCCCGAGCTCGTGCGTCGCGGCGTCAAGGTGGACGTCGTCACCGACCAGACCAGCGCGCACGATCCGCTCGACGGCTACGTTCCGGACATCCCCGACGCAAAGGGGCTGCGCGCCCGCGATCCCGAGGGCTACGTGCGCGCCTCGCGCGGGTCGATCGCGAAACATTGCGCCGCGATCGTCGAGATGCAGGGGCGCGGCGCGGTGGCCTTCGATTACGGCAACAATCTGCGCGGCGAGGCGCAGGCCGCGGGATTCGCGGCCGCCTTCGCGTATCCCGGATTCGTGCCGGCGTACATCCGGCCGCTCTTCGCCGAAGGGCGCGGGCCATTCCGCTGGGTGGCCTTGTCTGGGAGTGCAACGGACATCCACCGCACCGACCGGCTCGTGACCGAGCTCTTCCCCGACGACCGCACGCTGACGCGCTGGATCAAGCTCGCGGCACAGCGCGTCCCGTTCCAAGGGCTCCCCGCACGAGTGTGCTGGCTCGGTTACGGCGAGCGCGCGCTGTTCGGCGAGCGCATCGACGAGCTCGTCGCGAAGGGCGAGCTCAGCGCGCCGATCGTCATCGGGCGCGACCATCTCGATTCCGGCTCCGTCGCGTCTCCGTTCCGCGAGACCGAGGCGATGCGCGATGGGAGCGACGCGATCGCCGACTGGCCGATCCTCAACGCGCTGGTGAACACATCCGCGGGGGCCACCTGGGTCTCAGTTCATCACGGCGGCGGCGTCGGCATCGGGAACTCGCTACACGCTGGAATGGTCGCCGTCGCCGACGGCACTCCGCTCGGACGCGAGAAGCTGCGCCGCGTGCTCACGACCGACCCGGGCACCGGCGTGATGCGTCACGCCGACGCCGGCTATCCCGAGGCGATCCGCGTGGCGCGGGACGCCGGGATCGACCTGCCCTCGGTCTGAGGACGCCGCTCCATCGAGAGGAGCGCAAGGCTGATCGCGATCAGACCGAGCACGCCCACGAGGTGCACGACGAGCGGGACCAGATCGTGCAGCCGCACCACCTGCATCGCGAGCCAGGAGAACAGCAGACCCGCGAGCGACACGATGCGCAGCGCGCCATGGAGCCGCAGCGCGCGTCCGTAGGAGACCGCGAGCAACGGCAGCGACGTGATGAGGAAGGTCATCCACACGAAGCCGAACGGCGCGAGGTAGGGCGACGCCGCCAGCGCCAGGTGGTGCCAGTCCGTCTCGCGCGCCGGGTCTCTCTTCGCCATCCGCCCGCACAGGACGGCGAAGGCCACCGCGGCGAGACCCAGGACGAGCGGGAAGACGTCCGACCACATGATGTCCGCGAACAGCTTTGGGTCCTCCCGCGCGACGATGATCCGCACCCACGCCGTGTCGGCGTAGCGCGGGACGAGATCGATGAGGTCGAGCGTCGGGACCCACAGGAAGGGCAGGCTCACGATCAGCGCCGCGACGCCGATGACGAGCGCGCGGATCACGATCGCGCGCCGCCCCGCGGCGAGATAGAAGGGCAGCAGGATCGCGGGCAAGAACTTGATCCCGACGGCTGCGCCCAGCGCGACCGCGCCGCGAGCGGCGTGCTCGCGCCAGCGCCACGCCAGCAGCGCGAGGGCGAGGCTCGCGAGATCGAGGTTGCCGAGCGTGACCTCGAGGATCATCGGCGTGAAGAACGCGTACGCCGCGGCGGCCCAGGGCCGCGCGGCATTCGGCAGGGGCCGTATGAGGGCCACGCCGACGGCCGCGGCGAGGGCGATCTCGAGCACGAGGAAGACCTTCTCGTAGACGTCGACCGGGAGCGGAAGGAAGGCCATGAACGGCACGGCGACCAGCGGAAGGTAGTGGAACTCGCCGGAGGCGCCGAGCGTCGCGTTCTGGCCGGGATAGATCGACGCGCCGTCGAGCATGTGGCGCGCCGCGAGCCAGTACGCGCGCGAGTCGTAGCCCAACGGAAGGGCCATCCCGACCTGGACGGCCGCGAGCACCGCGAGAACGAACGCCGCGACGCCGACAGCCCAGATGAGTCTGGTCACCTACGCATCGCTCGGATCGCTTCCATCCCGCGCCTCTCGCGCCGCGACGGGCTCCGGCTCGAAGGTGGGCCGTGACACGAAGTCGACGCGCCGGTGCGTGCCGTCGCAGTAGGGCTTCGTCGCGGAGTGACCGCAGCGGCAGAGCTTCACGATGCGCCCCTCGGCCACGGTGATCACGTTCCCCTCGCCGTCCTCGATGGTCAGCGGACCGGTGAGGACGTACGGGCCGTTCGGCTGTATCCGGATGCCGCTCATGCCGGGTTCTCGCCCTGATAGCGGCCCTTGTATCCCTCGGCGGTCGGTGCACTGAGCCGGAAGAAGACGAGCTGCAGCACGCGCGCGCCACGCTGCAGCCGGTAGCCGCGGGCGTTGAGCACCGAGAGCAGACCCTCGCCTCGGCCCGAATAGCCGGCGTCCCACACCGCGGCGTGGATCGCGACGCCCGAGCGGAGCAGCGTGGAACGGGGCCGCGCCAGGGCCATGAGGTCGTGCGGCAGGTTCACCTTCTCGCGATAGGTGATGACGTACGCACCCCGGTGCAGCTCCCACCAGCCGTCGTTGTCGGACGGCACGTCCTCGCGCGCCGCGGGCTCGCGCACCGCGTCGGTCGCGCCGAGCAGGCCGGGCGACGAGAGGCGCTGGACGCGCTCGACGCGGAGGTCGATGCCGTTGGTCTGGAGCTGCACGTCGATCTCGACGCCCTCGACCAGCGGCGGATCCGCGGCGAGCGCGGCACGGAGCTCTTCACGCGACAGCACGGACATGCGGGGAAGTATGCGTTTTGCTCCCTAGAATCGCGGACGTGGCGGTGGGCAAACCGGTCTCCGGCTCGAAGACGATCATGGCCCGCACGATGCTGCCGTCGGACGCGAATCCGTACGGCAACGTGCACGGCGGCGAGATCATGAAGCTCATCGACGCCTGCGCCGGCGCGGCCGCGACGCGACACGCGCGGAGCCGGGTGGTCACGGCGTTCGTCGACGAGTTGTCGTTCCTCGCGCCGGTCTATGTCGGCGACCTCGTCACCGCGAAGGCGTCGGTGAACCACGTCGGGCGGACGAGCATGGAGGTCGGCGTTCGAGTGGAGGCCGAGAATCTCCTGACCGGGAGCGTGGTCCACATCTCGTCGGCGCACCTGGTGTTCGTTTCGATCGATGAAAATGGCGGCCCCGTGCCACTGCCGCCGCTCATCGCCGAGACGGATGAAGAGCGCCGGAGGATGCAGGCGGCGGAGCAGCGGCGCAAACAGCGCTTGGAACGGTCGCGGTGGAGATAGAGCTTCTGGCCCGGATTGACGCGCGCGGCCACGAAGGGTAGAACGCGCCTCAGCACTGGGCGGCGCCGCTGCCGCCGTGGGGAGGCCCTCATGTTCGGTCAACTGTCTTCGACACGTTCGCGGCGCAGTCGTTCGTCGGTCGCCGCGCTGGTCCTCGCGACCGTCCTCAGCGCCTGCGGTGCGGCATCGAACGCGCCGTCCGCCTCTCCCGCGTCAAGCTCGGCGGCCCCCAGTGCCGCGGCCTCGGTCGGGTTCGCCGGCACGATCCTCTTCGGCGCTCCGATCTCGCTCACCGGCAGCACCGCCAAGGAGGGCGGCCTCACCCGCGACGGCTACGAGCTTTGGAAGGAGACGACCAACGCCAACGGTGGCATCACCGTCGCGGGCAAGCACTACATGGTTGCCACGAAGTACTACGACGACGAGAGCAACGCGCAAAAGAGCGCGACCCTCGCGGACAAGCTCATCAATGAGGACAAGATCGACTTCCTCATGGGTCCGTACGGGACCGCGCCGACGCTCCAGGTGAGCACGATCGCCGAGAAGAACAAGATGCCGATGATCGAGGGCAACGGCGCGGCCGAGAGCATCTTCAGCCAGGGTTATCAGTACACGTTCGCGGTGCTCTCGCCGGCGAAGAATTACATGAAGGGCCTCATCGAGATGGCCGTCGCGCAGACGCCGAAGCCGACGACCGTCGCGATCCTCACCGCCGATGACCCGTTCTCGGTGGAGGTGGCCGACTCCGCTCGGACGCTCTCGACGGCGAACGGCCTGCAGGTCGTCTACTACGCGAAGTACCCGAACAACGCGACCGAGCTGCGCGCGCCGATCACCGAGGCGAAGGCGAAGAACCCCGATCTGTTCCTGAACAGCGGCCACCTCGCCGAGAGCCTCGCGATCATGCAGCAGGCGAAGGAGCTCGGCTTCAGCCCACGGGGGTTCGGGTTCAGCGTTGGGCCGTCGATCCCCGATTTCCAGACGACGCTCAAAGCGGACTCGAACTTCGTCTTCGGCGGGAGCCAGTGGACGGCCGATCTCAAGTTCAACGGCGACGATCTCTTCAAGACGCCCGCGAACTATTACGACATGTACGTGAAGCGCTACAACTACGAGCCGGCGTACCAGTCGGCGCAGTCGACGGCCGTCGGCGTGGCGTACCAGAAAGCCATCGAGAAGGCCGGCACGCTCGACCGCAAGGCCGTTCGCGACGCCATCGCGAAGCTCGACTTCATCTCGTTCTACGGCCAGATCAAGTTCGACGAGCGCGGGATCAACATCTACAAGCCGATGGTCGTGGAACAGTGGCAGAACGGGAAGAAGACGACGGTGTGGCCGGCCGACGTCGCCACGGCGAAGCCGCTCTGGCCGACGCCGCCGTGGGGCTCGCGGTAGCCGGCTAGCGCGCCGGGCGTCGGCGCAGCGTGGACTTCGTCCAGCACGTCCTGAACGGACTGTTGCAGGGCTTCATCTTCGCGCTCATCGGGCTCGGGTTCTCGATGGTGTGGGGCATCCTCAACATCATCAACCTCGCGCACGCGGCGTTCATCATGGTGGCCGCCTACCTCACCTACTACCTCTGGTCCGGTCCGGGCATCGACCCATTCGTCGCGCTGCCGCTCGTCATGGCGGTCCTTTTCCTCGCGGGCTACCTGATCCAGAGCCGCGTCATCAATCTCGTGATGCGCGCGTCCGTGCTGACGACGTTCCTGCTCACGTTCGGCATGGAGGCGTTCCTGGTCAACATCGCGCTGCGTTTCTTCACCGCCGACAACCGCCAGACGAAGCCGTTCTACGCGAACGTCTCCGCGAGCGTCGGCGACCTGCGGCTCCCGTACACGCAGCTCGGGGCCGTGCTCATCGTCCTCGCGCTGACGCTCCTGCTCTACCTCTTCCTCGATCGCACGCGCACCGGTAGCTCGATCCGGGCCGTCGGCCAGAATCGCGTCGCCGCCACGCTCATGGGGATCGACATCGGGCGCACCTACGCGCTCACCTTCGCGATCAGCGCGGCGCTGGCCGGTGCGGCCGGCACGCTCCTGTCGACGACCAGTGGGTTCAACCCGGGGAGCTTCGGTGTCTTCAACATCCTCGCGTTCAGCGTGGTGGTGCTCGGTGGCCTCGGCAGCATCCCGGGGGCCCTCGTCGGTGGACTCGTTTTCGGTCTGGTGAACGAATTCGCAGGCACGTACGCGCTCGAGGAGCGCGAGGTGGTCGTGTTCGCGATCCTCGTGTTCGTGCTCATCGTCCGGCCCACCGGTCTTCTTGGTCGAGAGGGCTACCGGTGAACCTCGCCGTCCTCTGCGCCGGCGTGGTGCTCGCGAGCCTGGCCGCCCGGCCGCGATCCTCCGTGCGCGTGCGCCGGTCCGCGATCGCCGCGATCGCCGTGCTGCTCGTCGCGGCGCCGGTGCTCGCGAAGAGCACCGGGATCCTGTTCGACGCGCTCACCGCGATGTGCATCGCCTACGGCTGGAACGTCATCGGCGGCTACACCGGCTATGCGTCGTTCGGCAACGTCGCCTACCTGGGCCTCGGCGCGTTCGTCGCGGCCGGGTTCATGAGCCGTCAACCCGGTCATCTGGCCCTGCCGTGGTTCGTCGGGATCCCGCTCGCGGTCGGTATCGTCTCGCTGGTCGCGCTCGGGATCGGCCTCGCGGTCCTGCGCCTCCGTGGCCACTACTTCTCGATCGCAACGCTCGGGGTCGCGATCGCGATGCCGGAGTTCATCAACTGGGACCTCGCCTTCGGGCCGACCGGCGTCGTCCCGAACTTCTTCGGCGGGGGGCGCCCGCTCAACTTCCCGCTCGCGCCGGATCTCGAGATCGCCGGCCTTTCGCTTGGCGCCGATCGCTATCTCTTCTACTACCTCGGCCTGCTCACGGCGGCCGCGGCCCTCGCGATCACCGCCCTCCTCGGCCGCACCAAGTTCGGCTACGCCCTCGTCGCCATCCGCGAGAACGAGGAGGCGGCGGAGGCGATGGGCGTGAACACGACGGTGATGAAGTCCTTCGCCTACGTCCTGAGCGCCGCGCTCGCCGCGCTCGGAGGGGCCGTCATGGGATTCAAGCTCACGAACATGACGACCGAGGCCGAGGCGCTGTTCAGCACGGCCAACAACCTCCAGATGATCGTCATCGCGCTGATCGGTGGGACCGGGACGCTTTGGGGTCCCGCGATCGGGGCGTTCATCCTGTTCGCGATCCAGGAGGCGCTGCGAACCCTCTCGAACAGCGACCTCTTCCTGCAGTGGCAGGCGGTGATCTTCTCGTTCCTCATCATCGTGGTGGTCCTGTTCCTGCCGCGTGGTCTGATGCAGTTCCTCCGCGGGCGCGAGGCGTTCACCTGGCGGGTGTTCTTGCGCAACCTGACCGGGAACCGCGTATGACCTCGTTCGCCGGCGCGCCCCTCCTCTCGGTCCGACAAGCGACGCGCCAGTTCGGCGCGCTCTACGCGGTGCGCGACGTGAGCTTCGATCTCGCTGAGGGCGAGATCCTCGGTCTCATCGGCCCGAATGGCGCGGGCAAGACCACGCTCCTCAACGTCATCACCGGCGCGCTCCGGCCGAGCGGCGGCACGGTCACGTTCGCCGGGACCGTGCTGAACGGCCTCCGGCCGCATCGCATCGGGCGCCTCGGCCTCGCCCGCACCTTCCAGATCGCGCGCCCCTTCGCCAACCTCAGCGTGCGCGAGAACGTCGGCGTCGGCGCGATGTTCGGCGCGGGCGGTGCACGCCGTTCGGCGCGCGAAGCACTGCGCAAGGCCGACGAGGTGCTCGAGTTCGTGAGCCTTGACAGGCGGCGCGACGAACCCGCCGAGAGTCTCACCGTCGTCGGCCGCAAGCGCCTCGAGCTCGCGCGAGCGCTGGCGATGGAACCGCGCGTCCTGCTGCTGGACGAGGTGATGGCCGGCTTGCGCGGCAGCGAGGTGGACGAGGCGATCGTCCTGCTCCGCGCTATCCACGACCGCGGCATCACGCTCGTCATCATCGAGCACGTGATGAAGGTGATCGTCGGCGTGTGCGAGCGTGTCGTCGTCCTCGACTACGGGCGCAAGATCGCGGAGGGCACGCCCGCCGAGGTCACGGTCGACCCGGCGGTGATCGAGGCGTACCTCGGCAAGAAGTACGCGCAGGCGCGCACGCATGCCAACTGACGGCGTTCTCCTGCGCACGGAGAAGCTGAACGTCGCGTACGGCGACGTCCAGGTGCTGTGGGACGTCGACCTCGAGATCCGCGCGGGGGAGATCGTCGCGCTCGTCGGGTCGAATGGCGCGGGCAAGACGACGCTTCTCTCGACGCTGAGCGGCCTGCTTCGTCCGCGCTCGGGCCGCATCACCTTCGAAGGCGAGGCGCTCCAGGGAGCGTCGGCCCAGCGGATCGTCGATCTCGGCATCGCGCACGTACCCGAAGGACGCCAGCTCTTCCCGGCGATGAGCGTGCGCGATCAGCTCCTGCTCGGCGCCTTCCGCCGACGCGACCGCGACGCGGTCAAAGCCGACCTCGGACACGTGCTCGAGCTCTTTCCGCGGGTGCGCGAGCGCCTCAGCGCGCTGGCTTCGACGCTCTCCGGTGGCGAGCAGCAGATGGTCGCGATCGGCCGCGCGCTCATGGCGCGTCCGCGCCTGCTCATGATCGACGAGCTTTCTCTCGGTCTCGCGCCGCTGGTGGTGGAGAGCCTGATGGAGATCATCAGCACGCTCAATCGGGAGGGCACGACGATCCTGATCGTCGAGCAGGACGTCCAGGCCGCCCTCGAGCGCGCGACCCGCGGATACGTGCTCGAGACCGGCCATGTCGTGCTCGCCGACACCGCGCAGCGACTGCTGGCCGACGAGCGCGTCCGCAAGGCCTATCTCGGCGTCTAGCCGGACCGGGGGAGCGCGGTAGCCGGAACGGTCTGGCACTCTTGTTGATGGTGGTCAGATCGTGGATGGGCGGGCGTCGCCTGCGCCCGGGGCGTGCCGTCTTTGTTGCGACCCTGCTGTTCCTCGGCGTCCTCGCCAGCCGCGCGCCATTCGTCTCGCAGACGCTTTGGGCGCACGACTCGGTGCTCTACGCCAACGCGATCGAGCGCGGCTTCCACGTCGACGACGACCTGCGCGACCAGCGCCCGCATCCGCCGGGCTACATCCTCTACGTTGCCACCGCCGACGTCGCCCACGCCGCGGGCCTCGACAGCAACGGCGCGCTGGTGCTCGTCTCCGCGCTCGCGTCGGCCCTCGCGGCGGCGGCCCTCTTCCTCTTCGCGCGGCGGTGGGTCCGCGATTCCGTCGCCGTCATCGTCGCGCTGGCCTTCTCCGCCGACCCGCTCGTCTGGCACTACTCGGAGATCGCGTACCCCTACACGGTGCTGGGGCTCGGCTCGATCGTCGTCGCGTGGTGCGGACTGGCAGCGCGTGGGCGCGGCCTCCGGCCGGCGCTCCTCGCCAGCGTCGCGTTCGGGGTCGCCGGCGGCTTCCGCCAGGATCTCCTGCTGCTCCTGCTCCCGCTCTGGCTCTGGTGCGTCGCCCCGCTCGGCGTGCGCCGCTCCGTGCACGCCGGTCTCGCGACGATCGGCGCGTGCCTGGTGTGGCTCGTGCCGACGATCGTGCTCTCCGGTGGACCGGATGAGTACTTCTCCGCCCTGCAGAGCCAGGCGAGTTACGTTCGCGATGCCTACTCGGTCGCCGCGCAGGGCCTGCCCGCGCTCGTCGCGAATCTCGCGGTCACCTCGTTCGCGACGGGCTGGGGTCTGCTGGCGATGACGCCGCTCGCCGTCGTCGCCGCGTTCGGCGCCGTCCGTCGTTCAGTGCTCCTGCGCGCGATCGACGACCGGGTGCCCCTGCTGATCTGGTCGCTCCCGGCGCTCTCCCTCTACGTCGTGCTGCACATCGGCGACTGGGGCTATGTGCTCTCGGCGCTGCCCGGCCTGTACCTGCTTGGCGGGCGCACGCTCGACGCGCTCGTCGCGGTGCCGGGGCGACCGCGGCGCCTCGCGCTCGCGCTTGCGGCGCTCGGTCTCGTGGTCCTGCCGGGCTATGGGTTCGCGGCTCTGGCCGGTCCGTTCTCGGCTGCGATCATCACCGAGCACGGCCGCGAGCTCGGCTCGCGCGTCGCCTACGTGCGGGCGAATTACGCGCCGCGCAGCACGATGGTGCTCACGCGCGAGGACTTCCTATTGGTCCGCTACTACCTGCCCGAGTACCGCACGCGCCAGTACGACCCGGAACCGTTCACGCACTCATCGCGGCGCATGCGCGCGACGCGGCACGTGGAGCGGATCGTGGTGTTCACGCGCGGCCTCGTGCCCGATCAGGCGCGCGACGTGCGCCGCGTCACCTGCTCGAAGGGCATCCAGCTCGTCTACCTCGATGTGATGCCCGGCGCGATCCTCGAGTTCAAGGGCGAGCGCTACGCCGTGGCCTCGCCCCCTCCGTATTAACACCAATCAGCCGCGGTTCGGCCCGGGCGTTACACCAGGACCCGTTCGAGATAATCGGCCAGGATCCGAAAGGTCCGGATCTTCTGTTGGATGTCGGACGAGCCGTGACCCTCGTCGGTCAGCTCGACGTACTCGAAGTCCTCGCCTTCCGTGCGGCCAAGCTCGAGCAGCCGGTCGCGGAAGACCTGGGACTGCTCCACCGGGCAGCGCGGGTCGTTCACGCCGTGGACCATGAGCAGCTTCGCCTTCAGCTTGTCGGCGAACTCGATGGCGCTGCGGTCGCGCCAGAGCGCGAAGTCCTTCTCCGGATCGCCCATCTGCTCGCGGAAGTAGTACTTGAAGTGCTCCATCGACTTCACGTAGAGCTTGTGCAGGTCGCTGATGCCGACCCACGCGACCGCGGCGCGCCAGATGTCGGGCTTCTTTGTCGCCGCGATGAAGGCCATGAACCCGCCGTAGCTGCCGCCGAACACGACGAGACGCGATGCGTCGACGTACGGGAGCGTCTTCAGGTAGTCGGCGGCGGCGACGACGTCCTCGAGGTCCTTGCCACCCCAGTCACGCAGCGCTTCGT
>WNFF01005871.1_pt1 | contig 17410 bp, 14 predicted proteins | sample 5400441 | NCBI WGS metagenome assembly WNFF01 (sample SAMN13153345, study PRJNA577476) | soil metagenome | isolation source: 120 cm saprolite under Douglas fir tree site 2 hole 3 replicate 1 | place: USA:California | collected 2015-04-18 | reverse complement strand
AGCCGGAGAGGCGTCAGGTGGGTGAGAGCATCAATAGGGAACGAGATTCATTCCCAGCCGAGAGGGCAGGCCACGCGCGATTTGAATTCGAGGCCCGTAGCACGCCGCAGGGATCTCGCCCGCCCGGACCACCTGAGCCGCCCGCCGTCTCTTCTCAAGCTCTACTTGAAAATCCCCCGCGAACGGCGACTGGCTCGGCGGCCAGCCTTCTTGTATCTATCGCCGCATGGCGGATCTGACGGGGAAGACGGTCCTGGTTACCGGAGCAACGAACGGCATTGGATTGGAGGCCTCGGTTGGCCTCGCCCGGATGGGCGCGGGTTTGGTGATGGTCGGACGCAACCCGGCAAAGATCGCGGCGAAGGTTCAGGAGGTGAAGCAGCGATCGGGTTCCGGCTTGGTCGAATCCCTGACCTGCGACTTCTCGTCCCAGGCGCAAATTCGAAGGTTGGCGAACGAGTTTCGCTCCCGACACGAGCGATTGCATATCCTCGTCAACAACGCGGGGGCAGCCTTCGCAAAGCGCACCGTTACCGAGGATGGGATCGAATCGACCTTTGCCCTCAATCACCTCGGCTACTTTCTACTCACCCGGTTGCTGCTCGACCTTCTCGTAAGGAGCGCTCCCGCGCGCGTCGTCAACGTCGCTTCCGCGGCCCATTACTCGGGCTCGATGCACTTCGAGGACCTCGGTTTTGAACGCGGCTACCGGATCATGCGCGCCTACGCGCGGTCCAAGCTGGCCAACGTCCTCTTCACCCGGGAGCTGGCCCGCCGGCTCGAGGGTACGGGCGTTACCGCAAACAGCCTTCACCCCGGGGCAGTTGCCACCGGCATCTGGAATGGGGCACCGGGATGGATTCGGCCGGTGATAAACCTCGCTGGTCGGTTCTTGATGCTCACCCCGGCGCAAGGAGCAGAGGCGATCCTCTACCTTGCCACCAGTCCTGAGATGGAGGGCAAGACCGGGTTGTACTTCGAAAAAAATGTGTCAAAATCGCCGTCACCACTGGCCCGCGACGATGCGCTCGCAAGCCGCCTCTGGGAGCGAAGCTCGGAGCTGGTAAAGCTCGCAGCCTGATCACCTTCGCGTGCCTGCCTACCGAACCCGTCCATGAGAGGGCGCCTCAAATCGGTCGCCATTCTCGTTTTCGTCCCCGTGGCCTGGGGCTACAACTGGGTGGTGATGAAAAAGGCCCTGGCCTACGCTGGGCCGTTCGAGTTTTCCGCGCTGCGCTTCGTTCTGGCGTCGCTTTGTCTGTTCGCCGTGCTCTTCCTCTTGAAGCGGCCGATCCAGGTACGCCCAATGTCTGGAGTCATCTGGGCCGGTTTGCTGCAGACCGCGGGGAACTTCGGGCTGACGATGTGGGCCTTGATGACGGGCCCGGCTGGCCGCAGCGCGGTGCTCTGTTACACGATGCCATTCTGGGTCGTGCTGATGGCCTGGCCGGTGCTGGGGGAAAAGCCGTCGCGTCTGCAGTGGCTCGCCTCGGCGGTGGCGTGCCTCGGGCTCGGGTTGATTTTCGCCGCCAGCGCCGGCACCGGCGATGCGCGGGCCGCGGTACTGTCGTTGCTGGCAGGACTCTCATGGGGCGCCGGAACGGTGGTCGCCCGGCGCCTGCTCACCAGGGCCGCGATCGATCCTCTCGCCCTGGCGGCGTGGCAGATGCTCTTCGGAGGTCTGACCCTGGCACTGGCATCGGTCCTGGTACCGGGCAGGCCGTTTGTCTGGACGCCTTATTTTTTCTTTACCCTGTTTTACACGGTGATTCCGGCAAGCGCCCTCGCCTGGTTGTTCTGGTTTGCTCTCTTGCAGCGAACCGCCGCCGGTCTTGCCAGCCTCACTCTTCTTGCGACGCCCGTGCTGGGCATCGTTTTCGGCGCCCTCGAGCTGAAGGAACGGCCGGCCGGATTGGAGATCCTCGGAATGACTCTGATCGCGGTTGCCCTGCTGATCGTCGGGCCGCTGGCAATGGGCAGCATCCAGCGGCGGCGGGGGCTCGCCAGTTCGTGATCGAATGGTGCGACGTTACTTTCTACGGCACCAGGGGACCGCAACGTTTGAAATCATGGGACGCGTCATCGCTGAGTCGATGGTGCTGTCCCCGTGGGCGCCAGCAGGCGGGTCGCCGCAAGAGGTACGACGCAAGCTTCGTCGAGTGCCCGCTGCAGGTTGCCCACCTCGTTGCCCAGCGCTGTATAGACCTGGCGCGCCTGGTCGAAATCGCCGGTGTTCGCCAACAACTCCAGACGCCTCGCAATCTCGGCGGCGCGTATCCCGTAGAGGTTTCCGGCGGAGCCTTTCAGGTTGTGGGCCGCCTTCCGGAGGGACTCGCGGTCGCTGGCCTCGATCGCCCGGCCCATTTCTCCCAGCAGTCGCGGGCCTTCCTGGGCAAAAAGGCTGGTGAGCTCGCGGAGCAGCTCACCGTCGCCGGAGATCAACTCCGCCAGGCCGGATCCGTCCAGCACCACGCCCTCGTTCGCCGCTTCGACCGCTGGTTCCGGTGGAGGCAAGGGCGACAGCTTGGGTGGGAATTTTTTCATCAGTTTCTCCATCTCCGCGAAGAGAAGTCGGGGGTTGATCGGTTTGGACACGTAGCCATCCATCCCGCTGGCCAGACACCGCTCTCGATCGCCTCTCATTGCGTGGGCGGTGACCCCGATGATCGAGACGTGCCCACCCTGGGTGGCCTCGAGCTTGCGAATGGTAGCGGCTGCCACCAGGCCATCCATCTCGGGCATTTGCACATCCATCAGCACCAGGTCGAATTGCGTCGCTTGAAATCTCTCCACTGCCTCGCGGCCATTGTTGGCCAATACCATCACGTGTCCCTGTTTCTCGATCAGCATTTGCGCGACCCGCTGATTGACCGGATTGTCCTCGGCGAGCAGAACCCGCCAGGAGGGGCGCTTTTGATTATCGCCAGGGGCCTCGACGAGATGGGGCAGCGGCGTATCTCCGAGAGCGAGGAACATCGCGTCAAGGAGCTCGGACGGCTTGATCGGCTTTACCAGGGTGTGGACGACGCCCGCTTCGCGCGCGCTCGAGCTTTGGCTGAGGCTGCTCACCGAAGAGAGCATCAGAATGGTGGCGCCATTCAGTCCGGGATGGGAGCGGATTCGCCCCGCCAGCTCAAAACCGTCCATCACCGGCATTTGGGCATCGATCAGCGCGAGCCGGAAAGGGTGCCTCGAGTTTGCTGCGTCTTCCAGCTGCGCCAGGGCGTGCGCTCCATCGGCGCAGGCGATTGGTTGCATTCCCCAGTTCTGCAAGATCTCCTTCAGGACTGCGCGGTGGGTGGCATTGTCGTCCACCACGAGCACCTTGAGCTTCTGGAGGGGGTTGAGCGACCGATCGTTTGCTACCGGCAGGTCATCGGCCTGCCGCTTCAGCGTCAAGACAAAGAAGAAATCGCTGCCCTTGCCGGGGACGCTGGTGAGCTGGATGGTTCCCCCCATCATCGTCACGATGCGCGCGGAAATGGTGAGGCCCAACCCCGTTCCACCGAACTGTCGCGTGGTGGAGCCGTCCGCTTGGCTGAAGGCGTCGAAGATCGTCTGGTGTTTGCTCAACGAAATGCCGATTCCAGAGTCGGAGACGGAGAAGTGCAATCGGGCCGATTCACCGTCCTTCGCTTCCAACGACACCCGAACCAGCACTTCGCCCGAAGCGGTGAACTTGATTGCATTGGAGACCAGGTTCACCAGAACCTGCCCGAGCCGTGCCCCATCGGCGACGAGAGAATCGGGAATCTCCGCCGCGACCTGGACCACGAGCTCGAGCCCCTTTGCGTTCGCGTTAACCCCCAGCGGTCGTAACAACTCATGGAGCGTGTCGCGCAGCCCGAATGGCCGGGGATCGAGCTCCAGCTTGCCCGCCTCTATTTTGGAAAAGTCGAGGATGTCGTTGATGATCCTTACCAACGACTCCGCCGAGGCAATCACCGTCCGCACCTGCTCCCGCTGCTCGCGCGCCAAGGGTGTCTCGAGCAGCAGAGTGGCCATCCCGATCACGCCATTCATCGGGGTGCGGATCTCGTGGCTCATGTTGGCGAGAAATTCGCTCTTGGCCACATTTGCCTGCTCGGCCGCAGTGCGCGCGGAGACCATCTCGCGGATCATCTTGCTCAAGGAGCCCGCCATCTGGTTGAAGCTCTCGGCGAGCTCGCCCAGCTCGTCTCCGCTCCCGTCTTCCACCCGTGCCTGGAGCTCACCGCCGCCAACCCGGCGGGAGGCATTGCGGAGGATGGTCACCCGCTTCGACAGGCGTCTGGCGAAGGCAAACGAGAAGAAGGACGAGGCGATGGCGAAAAGGAGAATCACCGCGACGCTGGCGATGATCGAAAGGCGTTGCAACCGGAGCGCGTCGGCGAACGCGTCAGCGACGCCCTTTTGAGCAAGCATCCGGTTCGCATTGAGCAGGCGGTAGAGCGCGTTGTATTGCGCGGTCATCAGCGCGAGCTGTTCAACGGTGGCATTTCTCTTGATCAGTCGCTCAGTGGTCTCGCGCGCGAGCGCATAATATCTGCTGAAGGCTTCGCCGATGGTGTCTACGCTTCCGGCGATGGAGGGGTTGGATTTCCCCTCCGAAAGCCGGGTGAGGAACTCGGCGCGCAGCCCGTCCACGCCGGGCAACTGACCAGGGTCCTCGAGCTGGACCACGCCTTGCAACCCCTGCTGGATTTCAGCCATCTGCTCTTGAAGGTCGCGGCTCAGCTCGTATGCCGGTGAAAAGACGGTCTGGATACGGACGATCAGTTCCTCGTTGCGCTTCCCCAGATAGTACGTGAGGGCCAAAAGAACGAGGAGCGCCAGGGTAGCCACCGCCGGCAGCGCCAGAATCTTCTGTTGAAAGCTGAGATAGCGCACCGTACAGAATTATGGCGTTGTTCAAAGTGATATCAATGTGCGGCCGGGACGTTCACGCCGCGCCGTGAGCATCGAGATCCCGCGAAATATCTGAGCAAGATGGCGCTGTGGGCTGAGAAGGGATGAAGCTCTCAACTGGACACACGTCACCCGGTAAAAACCAAACGCACCTCAGGTCAAGACAAGTCGCTGGGCAGAACGACGAGTTGCTGGACTCTGCAACCCTGACTCTTGACTCTGCCCGCGCTAAACCAACTTCTCGACCAGTTCGAGGCTCCAACACGGAGGTGCTTCGAGATCGGGTTTCCGCCGCCGGTAATGAGTCTCAACTCTGGGTTCGAGGATGGGATACCTTTGTTGAAAACAGTCGGGAGCCGCCGGATGGGGGTTTAGGGGTGACTTGCTTGCGCTTGTGCCCGAGGAGTGCTTCAATTTGTGCGGTGCGAAGCATCACCCGCCGCTTCGCGCGGGAGGAAGCCCTATGAAACGACCCCTGATGATCGGATTGGCATTGGCCTGCGCTTGTGCAACGACCCCTTCAGCTCCCAACAGCTCCTCGCCGCGCGCGAGCAATGAGACCGAGGTGACCTGTCGGCTGATCGGCTCTTCGTCGGGCCCAACAGAGTCCGCAGTTCACGAACCGGTGATCGACGAGACGAAGACGAACGGGCCGACCAGGGTCATCTGGCTTAATCCCCCCAGCACCACCGTGATCAGAACCGTGGAAGGCTACTTCTACCGGTGCAATGCGACCCTCTAGAGGGGGCGAATCGGGGTCAGTCTGCTGATCTGAGAAGAGCCTCAGTTGCGGCGGCCGCTCTGTTGGATCGCCGGCATCCGAGGAACTGACCGTCGACATCCCGCGGTTGCCGTCCTGGCCTCGGAGGCGCAGGTTCATTGGGTCGGAACCCTTCGACCGAATGAAACCAAAGCTGCGCGTTCTGTGCGTCTTACCCTGCGTCCCGATTCCGGCCGAGACGGGCGGAGCTCAGCGAACGCTGGCTCTGGTGAAGGCGCTCGACCAGGCATTCTCGGTGACCGTCCTCGCGCTTCTGACGGAAGGATGCAATCCGGCCGCATTTCGCGAAGAGCTCTCCGGCCGCCTCCGGGTGGTCGATCCGACGAGCGGGTTGCTGTGGAGGCTCGCCGCGGAGCCGCGCTCTTTGGCCCTGGGCACGCCCCTGAGATACGCGCGCTATGTGAGCCCACCCGTTCGCGCCGCTCTGGCAGAGCTATTGCGGGAGGAAAAATTCGACATCGCCCATTTCGATCACCCGCACATGGGTCAGCTGCTGCCGATGGTTCGGAGGGCTCAACCGGATGTTCGCGTGGTGCTCGACGAGCACAACGTAGAGGCGCATCTTCTGCAGAGCTACGCCGCGCTGCTCAAATGGCCACAGGCGGTCCTGCTGCGCAGGCAGGCGGCCCGGGTGATGGCACTCGAGCGGCGGCTTGTCCGGCAGGCGGACGCGACCCTGGCGTGCTCGGATGAGAATGCCGCGGACTTGCGGAGGCTCGGTGCGCGGCACGTCGCGGTCATTCCGAACGGGGTCACCATCGATCCGAGGGGTCGCGGACCGTGGAAAGACCGAAACGGGCTCGTCTTTATTGGATCTCTGGATTGGCGTCCCAACGTGGACGCGGCGATGAGGTTGGCCACCCGAATCTGGCCGCGCGTTCGGGACGCAATCCCCGGCTCCTACCTCGCAATCGTGGGGCGCAGGCCACCGCCGCGGCTCCGGGAGTGCGCCTCCGAGCGGGTGCTGGTGACCGGACGGGTGGACACTGTCGCGCCATACCTCCGCTCGGCCCGGGCCACCGCGGTGCCGCTGCGCGCGGGATCGGGAACGCGGATCAAAATCATCGAGGCCTGGGCCGCTGGAGTACCGGTGATCGCCAACCGACTGGCTGCCGAGGGCCTTGCCTACTCGAACGGGCAAAACATGTTGATCGCCGACACCGACGAGGGTTTCGCCGACGCGATCGCGCGCGTATGGCATGACCCGGATCTCGCCTCGCGCCTGGCGAGCAGGGGTGAGCAGACCGCGGTACGGTACGATCCGGCGAAGATCGGGCAGCGGCTGGTGAGCTTCTATGCCGCCGGCTTGTGGCCGGCCGAAGAAGAGGCGGAAGAAAGCGCCCGGGCGTACACCATTCCTGCATACAGGTCAGCAACGGCGCGCACGGAGTAAATTTCATGACCTCGCTTCAGGCCTCGCTCCTCCGCGAGCCGCCGCGCCGATTCGTTCTCACAAAGCCCAGCCAACGCCTGCGCCAGGGCGGCTGAATCGCCGCTGGGAACGGTGTACCCGGCGCCGCCCGACAACAGATCGGGAAGCCCGCCGACCCGCGAGGAAAGCACGCAAACGCCGAGCGCGAGCGCCTCGAGCGCGACGATCGGAAGCCCCTCGGTCAGGGATGGAATGACCACCAGATCGGCCGCCGCGTATATCGCTCGCGCATCGGGCAGATATCCGACGAACTTCACCGGCAGCCGGCCCGCGGCTTTTTCCAGGGGCTCGCGCAAGGGTCCGTCGCCGACGAACAGCGTTCGCGGCGGCCGCCGCAGACGACCGAGGGCTTTGAGGAGCACCCGATGACCTTTCTCGGAGGACAAGCGGCCGATGACGCAGATCACCGGCTCCCCGGGCTCAAGTCCGAGCATTTCCCGAGCGGCGCCCCGTTCGTCAGCGGTGAGCGGTCGCGCTTCGGGCAGCGCGTTGGGGATGAGGTAGACGGGAGCCGCAAAGACCCAGCGTCGAAGGCGCCTTTGCAGGGGCGGTGAGACCGCCACGATCCCCCGGGTGAAGTTTCCGAGGATCCGTGCCAGGCCCTCGTAAGCGCGCAGCTTGAGGGACGCCCGCGTCTCCCCGTGAAACGTGGCCACCAATGGAATTCCCGCTAGGGCGGCGGCGCAGGCCGCCACGCCGAGGCTCTTCGGATCGTGGGCGTGGAGCAGCGCGGCCTGGTGCGAGCGCGCCGCCGCGGCCACCTGCCGAGCACACGTCAAATCGAACCGGGAAGCGCTGGGAAACTGGAGTGCGGGGAGCCCCCGCCGTTTCGCCTCCAGCACCAGCGGGCTCGACTCGCCGGTTCGAGAAATCGCCCCGATGATCGGCGAATAGGGCGCCAAAGTGGCGCTTGCCAGCGCGAGGAGCATGCGTTCAGCGCCATAGAGCGCCTCGCCCGTGCGCAAGTGCAGGACGGGGATCATGCCTGCTCGGTCCCGCCGGCGATCCGCCGGTACAACCGGACGTAGGCCGCGACCGTCCCATCGAGGGAATGGTGTCGTACCGCTTCGCGGGCCTGGCGTCCGAGGCGGGCACGCAACATTGGATCAGCGCACAGCCGCTCGAGCGCATCGCCGATCGAGGGGCGGTCGACCGCGCGAACGAGGAGGGCGGTTTCACCGTCGCAGTGAACCTCGCGAACGGCGTCGAGCGAAGGGGCGACCGTGGGCAGGCCCGCTGCCATTGCCTCCAGCATGGAGAGCGACCTTCCCTCGCTCCGCGATGTCTGAGCGTAGATGTCCAGGCCGGCCAACAGACCCGCCGCGTCCAACACAAGCCCGGTGAAATGGACATTCGCCCGGCCGGCGGCGCGCTCGCGGAGCTCTCCTTCCAGCGGACCGCACCCGATCAACGCCAGATGAACGTCGCTGCGAACGGCGAATCGCTCGAGGAATCCGTCGAGCAAGAGGTCGGGGCCTTTGATACTTGCCAGCCTGCCCAGATAGCCGATGGCCACCGCGTCGTTCGGAATCCCGAGCTGTTGGCGCGCCAGTCGTCGCTGCGCTTCGGTCGGCGGCGGCGGGAGCGGAACGCCGTTTTCGATCAACATCACCCGCGTTCCCGGCGGAACCCAATCGCGAAGGTTCGTTTCGACCTGTTTGCCGCAAGCGACCAGAGCGAAGGAAAAGCGCGCTGCCAGCGCGGACGCCTTACGCTTGGCCCCGGACGGTACCCGCTGTTCATGGAACGTGGCGAGCACCTCGGTGCTCGGCCGGAGGGCCCGCGAAGCGACCGCGTTGAGCCACGGACCGACGTCGTGCGCGTGAACCAGCGATGCGCCCCACTCGCCCAGGCCCTGCCGGATGCCGGCGAGCGCAGCGAGGGACATTCCGCGGGCTTCCACCCGGCGAAGGGGGATTTGCTCACGTTCGAACACCGCTCCCATCGGGCCATCGGGGCCAAGCGCGATCACGCTCGGCGCGAAGCCGTGGTCGCGGCTGCGGACGCACAGCTGGGTGACGAGCTGCTCCAGTCCCCCGAGCTCCAATCCATGGATCAGGTGAACGATCGGGATGGGCCGCCGCACGGGCCCTGGTCGGACGGCCTCCATGAGCAGTGCCCGAATCTAATCAGCACGGTCCGGTGGGGGCAGGGGTGGGTCTGGAATCGGACAGACGGGAGGTACCCGAAAGTACCTCCCGTCATGTTGGGGTCGGATGTTGAACCGACGGTCGCATTACCGATAGTAGACGCGAACGATCGATGATTGATCCGGCACTCCATTGCAGCCATCGAACGCGCCGCTGAAGTTGTACGACTGGGCAAACGTGTATTGCGCTCCGGTAAGGACGTTCTGGCCGTTGAAGATGAAACTGGTGTTCGATCCACTGCCGGTCCAAAGAAACCGGGGGAATGCATCCGCGCTGACTGGAGTCACGCCAATGCTCGATGCAGTCGACAGGCTCACCCAGCCGCTCTGAGTCCCGGCGGTCACCCATTGGTAGACAGGGCTGTTGATCGGAAATTTGACCATCGCACCGCCGCAGGACACTGCGATTTCGGTGTTCACTGGATCGATTGAGACGGGTGCGCGCCTGAGGCAGCGATTGGCAGCGTCGGGACAGGTGCCGTTGTACGCCCCGACATCGAAATGATCGAAGACGTTGGTTGAGCCGTTGTTACCCGAAAACACCGCGGTCCAACCGCCCCCGTCCGCGTTCATGTCGCAAAAAGCGATGTAGAGGCTTCCGTCAGAGCGTTGCAGCAAGTACGAGCCACTCGAATGCAGACCGGTGCTTGCCAGTATGGCTTTGCTCGAGCCGACTGTGAGAGTCGTTCCCGCAGGTCCGGGGATGCCTTGAAGTCCCTGAGGTCCCTGCGGACCTTGAGGGCCGGGTGCGCCGGGAGCTCCTGTCTGTCCTTGGGCTCCCGTTGGGCCTGGAGGTCCAGCGGGCCCGGCGGGACCGATCGCTCCGGGGGATCCAGCGGGGCCAGGGGGCCCAGCAGGGCCTTGAGATCCGGCGGGTCCGGCCGGTCCTTGAGGTCCAACGGCTCCGGCAGGTCCCTGCGGTCCCACAGGGCCAGGCGGTCCGGGAGGACCCTGCGGTCCCGGCGGGCCTTGCTCGCCTTGCCCTGAGTATCCGATCGAAACGTTAAATTGCGCCGCGGCGCCGTCATGCGTGACGAGCAGCAGCAGGTAGGTCGCGGAAGAAATGCCGACCGGGAGCGCCGCCACGATGTCGGTCGGAGATGAGGACTGAACCGAGAGCGCCGTCCCCCCGAGGATCAGTCGGGGCGCCTTGACCCCGAGGTTGCGTCCGTGAACAAAAAGAAACGCGAGCTCCGCGTCGGCATCCGCCTTCTCGATAGAAACCTTTGAATCGCCGTCTCGATCACAGTCTCTGTCTTCCTCGTGGTCCGCGGTCCGTCGATTGCGGTGGTTAGCGGCGTAAGAGGTGGTGGCGAGAAGCGCAGCAAGAAGCCATGTTCCGGGTGCAACCCATTTTGAAGTCATCATTGACATACCTCGAACGCGGGTAACAACCCGCATGTATGTCCCCCATCAAAGCAGGCGCCGTGCCGTCGATATCTTGTTGAAAAGTCTTGAGCGGGGAGATGTGGGCGAATCAACCTTGTGTACAGAGCTCGCTGTACCCGCAGCCAACACCCGGCGATCTCGAGCTTTCGCTATGATTCAATTTAGAAGTGCAACGAACGAAACTGAAACATCGACCCTCGCCGGCCAAATCGGAGCGCGAAGCGCGGCTGCCGCTTTACGTGCGGGTGGTGACTCGCCCCAGCTATGGCGAATGCTGGTCGCTCAACCTCAGCTCGGGCGGGATGGCCTTGGGAGTGGCCGCGCCCTCCAGGGACCTACCCCGGGAAGGAAGCTTGATCGAGGTGGAGTTCCTTGTCCCCGGAAACGACTCTCTCCTCTCCATCCGCGGGTCTGTCAAATGGGTTGATCAGAACAGCGTCCATTTGAGCAGCCCGCACCGCTTCGCCTTCGGAGTTTGCTTCTCAGACATCCGTCCGAACGACCGCGCGGTGATGGCGCGGTACCTAGTGGATTATCGGCCGCGGGTGGTGATGGTCTATGCGTCTGCCGCCGAAAGCACGATGTGCAAAAGAGCTCTCGAGCCTGACGTCGATGTTCACGCCGCTTCGTCCGTGGAAGAGCTGAAGCGGCTGTTGGAGCGGGGTGATGTCTACGTGGTCCTGATTTTTGGAGACGATGAAGCGGCCGCGCTTCAGGCGGTGGAGCGTGTCGCCGACGGAGCGGGCCACCAGCGGACCGCAATGGCTGGACTCGAACACAGCCCGCGGGTTGTCTTCTGCGGAAAGGCGGATGCACAACGACTGGTCCGGCTCCACAACGAGGGGAAACTGTATCAGTCGCTCTCCCGCCCAGCGGCGCCGCACTGGCTCAGGCTGGCGGTGAAGCGCGCTTGCGAGGACTACGCGATGCGCAGCGAGCTGCGAAGGTTGCGCGCCGAGCTCGAACGCTCCTTTTTTCGCGGCCACGCGCGAGCAAGCGCGGCTCCTCCGCCTCACGTCGAGTCGCTGTCGGACATCGTTCTAGAAAGCCCAGCGATGCGTGCGGTCCTGGAGCTGATCCAAACGGTCGCTCCGCACAATGTCCACGTCTTGCTTCAGGGTCCGACGGGAACGGGGAAAGAGCTCTTTTCCAGGGCATTGCACACGCTGTCCTCGCGTGCCGACGGCCCGTTCGTGGCGATCGATTGCGGGGTGCTCACCGAAACGCTGCTGGAAAGCGAGCTGTTCGGTCATGTCGCTGGCGCATTCACCGGAGCAGTCGCCGACCGACCTGGGCTGGTTGAGATAGCCGAAGGCGGAACCCTGTTTCTCGACGAGATCGAAAACACCACACCGGCGCTCCAGGCCAAGCTCTTGCGAGTGATCGACACCGGCGAGATGCGACCGGTCGGCGGGAAGAAGGTTCACCGGGTGGATGTCCGGCTGGTCGCGGCGAGCAATCGCGACCTTCGCGCCGACGTGGAAGCAGGTCGATTCCGGGCGGATCTTTTCTATCGACTGAACACATTTCCTATCGATTTGCCGCCGCTCAATCAGCGACCAGAGGACATCCTCGCGTTGGCTCGCCACTTCCTCAAACGATTCAGCGACTCGATGCAGCGCACGCCAGGCCCGCTGAGCTCCGAGGCGAGCGCGGCGCTCCAAGCCTACGATTGGCCGGGCAACGTTCGCGAGCTGCGCAACACGATCGAGCGGGCGGTGCTCCTCACCCCGTCCGGACGGCCGGTGGCGCTCGAGGTCCTGCCCAAGCAAGTGATGAAGCGGTTTTCCGATCGGGGACCGGCATCAGCGGGCCGCGCATCGCTCAAGAAGCGCCTCGGAGAATTCGAACGTGAATCGATCCAGGCGGCCCTCAACCAACATGGCGGCGTTGTCCGAAAGGCCGCCGCGGAGCTTGGAATGAGCCCGGTAACGCTCGGTCGGAGGGTCAAGCATTATCGGCTGAAAGCCTCCTGACTTCCCGCAATCGCTCGCCTTCCATGCCAAGCTTCCCGGCGACCTCGCGGAAGGACACGCTGCCCAGGCCCATCATGATGACCCCGAGCAGGACTTGTTGTCCGGCCGAGCACAACCACATCACATTGGCGTAGGCCACCCCGGTTCCATTGAGCACGGCGGGCGGCAAGAAAAGCGAGAGGCCGAGCTTCACCCCCGCCTGGAAGGTGCCGATCATCCCCGGCGCGCCGGGAATCATCAGCCCCACCACCAGCACGCAGAGGGCGACATACGTCTGGAACAAGGTGAGCTTCAGCGGAACACAACCGCCGGTCGCGCCGCTGCAGTCGAAGGCGCGGCCAAGGATGTACATTCCAACGCCGTTGATCCCCCAGAAGCCGACGGTGAAGAAAAGGAAGCTGACCAGCTGCCAGCCTCGGGGGAGGTGGCGGAGCGCGCCCACGAAGGTGTCCACCACCCCCGCCGCCTTGACCGCCAGCTTGGGAGAAACCCGGCCCAGGGTGGCGCGGACCAGGGCCACCGCCTCTTGCTGGTGCCAGGAAGCGAAGAGCAGGAACAAGAGCCCGCCGGCAAACACGGCGAACATCCCGTTCGCACCCCAGCGGGCAAAGCGAACCGCTTCGCTGTCGTCGTCAACGAAGAAGAGCAGCACCCGCAGCAGCACCGCAAGCGAGATTCCATCCACGATGCGCTCGAGCACGACCGACGTCATCGCCGCGCTCTTGCGGATCGAGCTGCGCTGGGCAATCAGGAATGGACGGGCGAGCTCCCCCAGCCGGAACGGAAGCAACAGCAGCATCATGAAGCCGATGCCGGCGGCCTCGTTGAGCTGCCTAAACCTCACCCGTTCCAAGCCCGACAACAGATTTCCCCACCGAAGCGTTCGAAAGACGTGGATCATCAAGAGAATCGCGAAGTAGGGAATCAGCCACCAGTAGTTCGCCGAGCGCAGGCTCTGCCATTGCTCCTGCCAATTGGTGTCTCGAAAGGCCCACCAACCGAGCAGAAAAGCCAGCGAGACGCTGGCGAGGAATTTGAGAAGGCGTTTCACGCGCGTTCCTTCGCTTCGCCAACTACATACGCGCTCGTTTCCCGACTCTTCAGGCAGAACAGACGGCGGCTTTGGACTGGTGAGCCTTTTCCAGCCAAGATTGGGCGGCCGACGCACCTGAGTCGCGAGGCATCAACAGGCATCTGGCGGCAACGCGGGAGCAAGATGAGGCAATGACAGACACGTCACGAGTTGTCCAAGAGCGAGAGTATCACGACCACTTCTACGAAGCTGATTCTATTCGAATCGCCGAATCACACATGTATCGGGCATTGGACGAAAGGATGATTGATCTGCTCATCCGGCGGGGCTCTAAGCCCGGTGCGCGCGTGTTGAGCGTCGGCTCGGGCGATGGTCGGCTCGAGGTTAGGGCGGCTTCCCAGTTAGCGGAACTTGTCGGGTACGAATTGTCCCCAGTTGCGGTCGAGCGTGCGCGGGCCCGGGCAGCTGAGGCCGGCAGCGCGAACGCTCACTTCGAGGTCGGCGAGATTGGCAAGCTGCGTCTGCCCGCTCAATCCTTTGATGCCGTGTGGGCGATTGCAGTGCTTCACCACCTCGACGACGAGCAGATCGTCGACGTGCTCTGCTGGGCTCACCAAATCCTGAAGCCCGGTGGCCTGCTTGTGTCCATAGACCCGAGCACTCGCCGTTTTGTGGGCCTTTTTCGGCGCTTCGTGGCACGCACCTATGAGCAACATCACAGCCCGGAGGAACGGGAGCTGGACATCAGCAGGGTACGTCAGCAGTTTCGGGACGCGGGATTCGAAAGGCTCGAAAGCCATCCCACGGATTACTTTGCATCACCACTGGCATGGATAGTACCGACCATTCCCCAGGCGTTGGTCCCCGGAGTGATTTTGGTTGACACGATGCTCATGAAAATACCCGTACTACGAGAGTATGCGTCAAGCTTCATGGTCGTGGGCCAAAAGCCTGAGTGAGGCGACTTCGAGGACTTCGATGAATGGCTCTCAGAAAACGCTGCGGACGACGCCGCCATCCGCGCGAACAGCCGCTCCATTGATCGACGAGCTGCACTCGCTGGCGACGAAGGCGACCACGTCGGCGACCTCCTCGGGGCGGATGAACCGCTGGAGAAGAGAGGACGGGCGAGCATCTTCGAAGAAGCGCCGCTCGACCTCCTGAGCGGAGATCTCTTTCTGTTTGGCCAGCCCGGCGATGAACTGCTCGACCCCCTCCGAGCGCGTCGGTCCCGCCAGAATCGTGTTGACGGTGACGTTCGTTCCGACCGTCAGCTCCGCCAACCCGCGCGCCAGCGCCGCCTGCGCGGTCTTGGTGACCCCGTAGTGGATCATTTCAACGGGAATGTTGAGGGCCGATTCGCTCGAGATGAAGATCACCCGCCCTTTGTTCCGGGAGAGCATTTGAGGCAAATAGTGCCTCGACAAGCGAATGCCGCTGAACACGTTCGTCTGGATAATCTTGCTCCATTCCTCGTCGCTGATTTCGGGAAAGGGCCGGGCGGCGAACGCGCCCAGATTGTTCACCAGGATGTCGAGCTCGGGCAAACGGCCGATCACCGTGCGTGCCCCTTCGGCGGTGGAGAGGTCGGCGGCGATTCCCGAAATGCGGCTGCCGGTGAGACGAGCGAGCTTCTGAAGGGCGGAGTCGACCCGTTGCTGGGTGCGGCCCGAGATCACCACTTCCGCTTCTTCCGCCGCGAGCCGCGCCGCGATGGCGAAGCCGATGCCTGCCGTCGACCCACTGACGAACGCCCTTTTCCCTGCAAGCCCAAGGTTCATCCTGCTCTCCTTCCCCGAGGATTAATGCGGCCGGGAGCTTGAGGCAATGCTCAGTCCCTTGGAGCCAACCCCAGTGGCCGGCACCGGCCGCCCTGAGCTCCGGATTTAGACTCAAGGGGAACCGCGCCTCGTGATGCGCGGCGCGCCGCCCTATTTCGATCGAAATCTCGCACCCGCGTGCTATGCCAGCTCGCTTCGAAGGAGGTCTGCCATGCTCACCGTCGCGATCGGGTTGCTCCTCGCCGCCGCCCCCGCAACGAGCAATTCCTCCGCCATCTCGGGGCTGGATGCGATCTATCCTCAGCTCGACGCGCTCTATCTCGATCTGCACCAGACGCCGGAATTGTCAGGCCGGGAGACGAAGACCGCCGCCAAGCTCGCCGACCGGCTGCGCCAGCTTGGCTACGAGGTAACGACGGGGGTTGGCGGAACCGGCGTCGTCGGCGTCTTGCGCAACGGAAAAGGGCCGACCGTACTGCTGCGCACCGAGCTCGATGCGCTGCCGATCGAGGAGAAGACCGGGTTGCCCTTCGCGAGCAAGGTGACGGCGAAGGATCCCGCGGGCAAGACGGTGCCGGTGATGCATGCCTGCGGCCACGACGTTCACATGGCGTCGTGGACTGGTGCCGCGGCGATGCTCGCACGGAGCAAGGATCGCTGGCGCGGCACGATTTTGATGATTGCCCAACCCGCGGAGGAGACGGTGCAGGGAGCCAAGGCGATGATCGCCGACGGACTTTTCTCGCGTTTCCCCAAACCGGATTTCGCCGTCGCGGTGCACGACAAGTCGGATCTTCCCGCGGGCAAGGTGACCTTCATCCCCGGCTACGCGCTCGCCAATGTCGACTCGGTCGATGTCACGCTTTTCGGCCGCGGAGGCCACGGCGCCAAGCCGGAGACCACGGTGGATCCGATCGTGATGGCTGCGCGCACGATACTGGCGCTGCAGGGGTTGGTCTCGCGGGAGAAGGACCCGCTCGAGCCGGCGGTGGTCAGCGTGGGCTCGATCCAGGGAGGCTTCAAACACAACATCATTCCCGATCAGGTCCACCTGCAAATCACCGTGCGCTCGTACACGCCGGAAGTGCGAAAGCTGCTGCTCGACGGGATCGTGCGCATCGCCAAGGCGGAATCGGCGCTTTCCCTGGCCCCGCGCGAGCCGGAGGTTCGGTTTAGCGAGCCGGCCAACGCGACCTACAACGACCCGGCGGTCACCCGGCGACTGGCGGCAATGCTCGGCCGCGAATTGGGCCAGGACAACATCGCCGAGGGCAAGCCGGAGATGATCGCCGAGGACTTTGGCGAGTTCGGGCGTGCCGCGGGCGTGCCCTCGGTCATGCTGCGGCTCGGCGCGGCCGAGCCGGCCCGGTATGCCCAAGCGATGCAGAAAGGCGAGCCGCTGCCCTCGCTGCACTCGTCAACCTTTGCCCCCGACCGCGAACGGACCATCCGCACCGGCGCGAGCGTGCTCACCCTCTCTGCCCTGGAGCTGCTCGGCAAACCCGTCGAAACTCATTGAGCGTGTGCCGTTTGGGTGCCCGTGCAAACGATCGTGGTTGTCGCCGCCGTGGTCTCGTGCCTCTTCTGGTGGTTCGTCTCGTGGCGCTTCGAACGCACGCGGCGGGCGGTGGTCTGGTTGGATCTGCAGAGGCCGCCGGAGCCGTCCCGGTGGCCTTTGGTGTCGCTGATCGTCCCCGCTTGCAACGAGGCGCTGACACTCAGGCGCGCGGTGGCTTCTCGCCTGAACGACGACTATCCCAATCTCGAAATGGTGCTCGTCGACGATCGCTCCACCGACGAGAGTGGACGGTTGATCGATGAGCTTGCCTCCCGCGACCGGCGGGTGACTGCGATCCATCTCACCGAGCTGCCGGACGGATGGCTCGGAAAGCTGAACGCGCTTCATCAGGGGACTGCCAAGGCTACCGGAGACTGGTTTCTCTTCAGCGACGCGGACGTCGAGTTCGTCCCCGGCACGCTGA